>Ga0209023_10007900_pt1 | contig 10771 bp, 11 predicted proteins | sample LakOneMetagenome_FD_187468 | JGI IMG/M metagenome (GOLD analysis project Ga0209023, IMG submission 187468) | Freshwater and sediment microbial communities from Lake Erie, Canada (SPAdes) (version 2) | ecosystem: Environmental > Aquatic > Freshwater > Lentic | place: Lake Erie, Canada...
GCGGAGCAGCGCATCGAGCACCTCGACGAACTCGGTGAAGCGGTCGTGGCGCTCGGCGGGGCTCAGCATCTCGAGCCCGAGCACGGTGGCGTCAAAGCCGGTGCCACCAGATCCGATGCCGAGAATAATCCGCCCGCCCGAGATATCGTCCATCGTGGCGATCTCCTTGGCGAAGGGCACAGGGTGTCGGAAGTTGGCGCTGGAGACGAAGGTGCCGAGCCGGATCGTCTCGGTCGAGACGGCCGCCGCGGTCAGCGTGGGAACGGTAGCGTGCCACGGCTGATCGGCGAGGCTGCGCCAAGCGAGGTGGTCGTACGTCCACGCGTGATCGAAGCCCAGACCCTCCGCGGACTGCCACTTGCGGCGGGCGATCGACCAGGGGTCTTGGGGCAGGATTACGATGCCGTGGCGCATGGTCTGAGTCTAGGGAAAAGAGCGAAGAAAAGTAATTTGATCAGCCGGCTGATTACCCTCACATTGGGGGCGTTTTTTGTTGCTAACGGGCGTGATTTCGGCGTAGATTTCCATAAGGATTTCCCAGCGACTGTGAAGCTTGATACAGCCTCGGGGGAATTGGGGGCACCATCCGCAAAAACCTAGCTAAATCCCTGTTCCTGGAGGCATTTCGTGATTCCCGATACCATTAGCCAAGCCCAGTATGAGACGGTCTACAACTTTCTCTCGCTGACTATCGCAGCACAGCTTTTCACCGCGCTCTTCCTCATCATCGCCCTGACCCGCGTTCTGCCGCGCTACCGCCAGGCGATCACGATCGCGGCGATCGTCTGTGGCATCGCGGCATACCACTACTTCCGCATCTTCGAGTCGTTCAAGGCCGCCTTTGTGACGACCGCGATGGGCGGAACGGGAAACTACTCCCAGGCCGCCGGCGAGATCTTCAACGAGGGCTACCGCTACGTTGACTGGCTCCTCACCGTGCCGCTGCTGCTCGTCGAGCTGATCGCGGTTCTCGCGCTGGCCCGCAAGATCCAGACGCGCCTCCTGGTTCGCCTCATCCCGGCATCCGCCCTGATGATCATCCTGGGCTACCCCGGCGAGATGAGCGGCGACAACACCATTCGCGGCATCTTCGGCCTGCTGTCGACGCTGCCCTTCCTGTACATCCTCTTCGTGCTGTTCGTCGAGCTCAGCAAGAGCCTCGACCGCCAGCCCGCCGGTGTGCGCAAGACCATCAGCAACCTTCGCCTCCTGTTGCTGCTCAGCTGGGGCGTCTACCCGATCGCCTACCTGCTGCCCCTTCTCGGTGTCGGTGGAGCAGACGCGTGGGTCGGCAAGCAGATCGGCTACTCGATCGCAGACATCCTGGCCAAGGCCGTCTACGCGCTCATCATCTTCAACATCGCCAAGAAGAAGTCCTACGCAGACGACCCGTCGTTCGCCGCCATCGAGCTCTCGAAGGACGAGGCCGCTGAGCTGAACTCGAAGGCCTAGCCTTCGGGGGAATTCTCCAGACGGATGCGGTCGGCGCTTTCAGCCGGCCGCATCCGTCGTTTGCGTGACCGGCCAACGACGATGTGCTCATCGTGGCTGATGCTGAAGGCCGGGTGTGCTCGCGGCGAGTAGTGCAGTCTGAGGTGCTGGAACCAGACCATCCAGATCAGCCCGATCAATGCGGCAACGAGCCCGGACAGCGCCGCGAGGCCGATTGCCCACCGGGGGCCGAACTCGTTGGCGACGAGTCCGACGATGGGGGCGCCGATCGGGGTGCCGCCCATGAAGACGGCCATGTACAGGGCCATGACGCGGCCACGCATCTCGGGGGCAGTCGTTGTCTGCACCGTTGCGTTCGCCGTCGTCATCAGGGTCTGGGCAGCGAGTCCGACGAGGATCAGGGCGAGCGCGAACGTGAAATAGGTGGGCATCACGGCCGCCACGGCGCAGGCCACGCCGAATGCGAGGGCTGCGAAGACGCTGAGCCTGATTCTGGGCCGCTCGCGCCGAGCAGACAGGAGCGCCCCGGCCACGCTTCCGACGGCCAGAATCGAGGACAGCAGGCCGAAGGCCGTGGATCCTTGGCCGAATTCGACGCTGGCCATGGTGGCGGTGAAGATGGCGAAGTTCAGCCCGAACGTACCGATGATGAACACCATGATCATGATCATGAGGATGTCTGGCCGCCCGCGAACGTAGCGGAAGCCCTCGAGCAGCTGGCCGCGGCCGCGAGGTGCGCGGGTGGACTTCCGCAGGGCGCTGACTCGGATGTACTTCAGGGACAGCAGCACGGCACCGAACGTCAGCGCGTTGATCATGAATACCCAGCCGGCACCGACCACGGCGACGAGGATGCCGGCCACCGCTGGCCCGATCATCCGGGCTGAGTTGAACGAGGCCGAGTTCAGAGCCACGGCGTTGGAGAGGTTTCTCTCCTCGACGAGTTCGGAGACGAACGTCTGGCGCACGGGGGCGTCGACCGCGCTGACGATGCCGAGCAGCAGGGCGAAAACGTAGACCTGCCACAGCTCGGCGATGCCCATCAGTACCAGGATGCCCAGCCAGAGCCCGAGAACAGCCATGCTCGCCTGAGTGACCATCAGGGTACGGCGACGATCCAAGCGGTCGGCGATGAGGCCCGACCATGGCACCAGCAGCAGCTGGGGGCCGAGCTGCAGGGCCATGACGATGCCTACCGCTGCCGCGTCATGGTCGGTGAGTTCCGTGAGTACGATCCAGTCCTGGGCGGTGCGCTGCATCCACGTTCCGACATTGGAGACAAGGGCCCCCGCGAACCAGATCCGATAGTTCGCTCCGGCGAGGGAGCGAAACATGGCGCTCACTTGAGGATGGTTGCCACTATCGAGACCGCCTCCCCGAGCACGCGGCGTTGATCGTCGGTCAGAAGGTCGAGGCGGCCCTGTAGCCACGCGTCTCGGCGGCGGCGGGTTTCCGTGACCAGCTCGCGGCCGGTATCCGTCAATGCCACCAGCACTTTGCGCCCGTCCAACTCGGAGGGGCTGCGCGACGCATAGCCGCTTTCCTCCAGGCAGTTGATCGTGCGATTCATCGAGGGCGGGGAGACGTGTTCCCAGGCAGCGAGTTCGTTGGGGGTATGCGGGCCATTCCTGAAGAGGTAGGCGAGCACCGTGAACTGGCCGTCGGTGACCTCGCTGTCAGCGCGCTCCGCACGCAGTCGGCGGGACATTCTCATGGTGGCGTTCCGAAGCTCCATCGGAAGGGAGGCGTCGGTAGCTTCGGGCATTTAGTTAGCATAACTCATTAGTTATGCTAACGACTACGCCGCGGAGCCCGAGAGGGCTTACCGCGGCCGCCGAAGACGTTAAACTGAGAACACAATGGCTACTTTCGGAAACCTCTCTGACCGTCTCTCCGAGACCTTCAAGAACCTGCGCACCAAGGGCAAGCTGAGCCCCGCCGATGTCGACGCGACCGTTCGCGAGATCCGTCGCGCCCTGCTCGACGCCGACGTCGCCCTCGAGGTCGTCAAGGCCTTTACCGGTCGCGTGCGCGAACGGGCCCTCGGCGACGACGTCAACCGGGCGCTGAACCCCGCCCAGCAGGTTGTGCAGATCGTGAACGAGGAACTCGTCACGATTCTCGGCGGCGAGGCCCGGCGCATCGAGTTCGCCAAGAAGCCGCCGACCGTCATCATGCTCGCGGGCCTGCAGGGGGCCGGTAAGACCACCCTCGCCGGCAAGCTCGCGAAGTGGCTCGCCAAAGACAACCACACCCCGCTCCTGGTCGCCGCCGACCTCCAGCGTCCGAACGCCGTGAACCAACTGCAGGTCGTGGCCGAGCAGGCGGGTGTCGCAGTGTATGCGCCCGAGCCCGGCAACGGTACGGGCAACCCGGTAAAGGTGGCCAAGGACTCGATCAAGTTCGCCATCGACAAGCAGTACGACGTGGTCATCGTAGACACCGCCGGCCGCCTGGGCGTCGACGCCGAGATGATGAAGCAGGCTTCCGACATTCGCGCAGCCGTGAACCCCGACGAGGTGCTGTTCGTCATCGACGCGATGATCGGCCAGGACGCCGTCGCGACGGCCAAGGCGTTCCAAGAGAGCGTCGACTTCACGGGTGTTGTTCTGACGAAGCTCGACGGCGATGCCCGCGGTGGAGCGGCCCTCTCGGTCGCCTCGGTCACCGGGCGGCCGATCATCTTCGCCTCCACGGGGGAGTCGCTCGACGACTTCGAGCCGTTCTATCCGGATCGCATGGCCAGTCGCATCCTCGACCTGGGTGACATCCTCTCCCTGATCGAGCAGGCCCAGTCGGCGTTCGACGAGACCGAAGCGATGAAGATGGCGGAGAAATTCGCCACCGACTCATTCACCCTCGACGACTTCCTGTCGCAGATGCAGCAGCTCCGAAACGTCGGCTCCATCAAGAAGATGATGAGCATGCTGCCCGGCGCCGGCGCCATGAAGGCGCAGCTGGAGAGCTTCGACGAGCGCGAGATCGTGCGCACCGAAGCGATCATCCAGTCGATGACCAAGGCGGAGCGCACCAACTCCAAGCTTCTGAACGGCTCCCGCCGGGTACGCATCGCGCGAGGCTCGGGCATGACCGTCACCGACGTCAACCAGCTCGTTCAGCGCTTCGAGCAGGCGTCGAAGATGATGAAGACCGTGGCCAAGGGGGGCATGCCCAACATTCCCGGAATGGGGCCGGTGCCCGGCGCCCACGGCGGCAAGAAGCCGGTGGCCAAGAAGAAGAGTGGTTCCAAGAGTGGCAACCCGGCAAAGCGTGCCCAGGAGGACGCTGCGCGGGCCAACGGTCTTGAGGCTCCGGCCCCGGCCGCACCGAGTGGTTCCGGCTTCGGGCTCGGTTTGGGTCGCGGCCCGAAACTCTAGCTAATAACTCGCGTGGGCGTTCAACCAGGGAATCGGGTCGAAGCGGGCGTTGTCCGCGTAGTACAGCTCGAAGTGGGTGTGCTCGACCGTAGCGTTACCGGTGCGTCCGGTGAGCCCGATGAACTGGCCGGCGGTCACGAGTTGACCCACTGAGACGGCGAGGCTGCCTTCGACGAAGTGCATGTACATGCTGCAGAGGCGCTGGCCGTCGATCGTGTGACTGATTCCGACGAATACCCCGCCTGTTCCGCCGTCGCCCGTTGCGAAGACTACGCCGTCGGCGATCGACTGTACGGGGGCGTTCGCGGTGGCCAGCATGTCGACGCCCTTGTGGAAGCCCCCCGCGCGCGGACCGAAGCCATCGCCGATCTTCACCGGGCTCGCGTACGGCCAGGTCACTCGAGTGCTCTCGGCGGGCGCATCGACCGTGCAGTTATAGCCGCCGACAGAGGCGGTGAGAACCGGGGCCGGGGCTTTCAGCACCGAGTAGCCGTCACGTGACAGTGCGGCTGCCGGCATGTCTCCAACGAAGATCGACTGCTCGCCGAGGTCTTGGGCATGGCTCAGATTCACCGCTCCCAATTGGGAACCGGGACCGAACGCCGCAGCCGGAAGGGATGTTGCCACCGCCATGCCACCGATGAACAGCATCGCCAGCGCCGGAACTATCCGGGTCGAAATGGGGCGGCGGATGCGGGTCGTCCGCGGGGGGCGCGGTGCCGCATGGCTTCCTCCGGACGACTTCACTTCCCCATTCTGTTGCTCCCGCACTCTCTCCGCAAGGCTCCCAGACGCGGGTAGGCTCCCACTCATGACCCACGCCTCACATCGTTCTGTCCGAATCGGCGTTCAGCTGGCTCCGCAGCATGCCGACTACTCAGCCATCCGGTCGGCCGTCGCTGAGGTCGAGGCGCTGGGGGCTGACGTCGTCTTCAACTGGGATCACTTCTATCCACTCTCGGGCGACCCCGCCGGCAACCACTTCGAGGGCTGGAGCATGCTGGCGGCCTGGGCCGAGCAGACATCCACCATCGAGTTCGGAGCCCTGGTCACCTGCAACTCCTACCGCAACCCCGACCTGCTGGCCGATATGGCCCGCACTGTCGACCACATCAGCGCCAAGACGCCGGGTTCCTCAGGCCGCCTCGTTTTTGGAATCGGCTCCGGTTGGTTCGAGCGCGACTATGACGAGTACGGCTATGACTTCGGCACGGTCGGCGGGCGGCTCGATTCGCTGGCGGAGGCACTTCCCCGCATCGAGGGCCGCTGGGGGAAGCTGAAGCCCCAGCCCACCCGCAAGATCCCCGTGCTGATCGGCGGGGGTGGCGAGAAGAAGACGCTCCGTATGGTCGCCACCCACGCCGATATCTGGCACAGTTTCTCCGATGTGCCCACGCTTGAGCGCAAGATGGGCATTCTGGCCGAGCACGCCGCCGTCGTCGGCCGCGACCTGGGCGAGATCGAGGTGTCGACCGGGGTAAACCTCGTTGCGGGCTCCCTTCCCGAAGACACCCTCGAGGCCCAGTACGAGCTCGGCACCCGACTGTTCACGATCGGGCTGACCGGTCCGGACTACGAGCTCGGAGCCGTACGGGATCTCCTTGCCTGGCGGGACTCGGTCAACTCGCGCTAAGTGCCGAGGCCGTTTCGAAGCTCCTGGGCGAGCGAGGCGACCACGGCGGCCAGATCGCCGCCGTTCGCCTCTGCCACCCGGAGCTGGCGCTGGTAGCTGGCGCCCGTTATCAGGATCAGATTCACCTGGTCGAGTTCCCGCGCGCAGCCCAGATCGGCGGCGATCGGGGCCAGCGACACCAGCAGATCGCGGATGTCGTCGGTGACCAGGCGCTCGTCGCCTGCGGCGTTCAGGATGATCTCGGCCTCGAGACCATAGCGTGCGGCCCGCCATTTGTTCTCCCGTACGAACCAGGGCTGGAGCCTGGGAAGTGACTCACCCTGGTCCAGCTGGCGAGACATCCGCTCGACCAGACACTGCACGAGAGCCGCGACCGCGCCGATCTCCTCGGCGCTGGAGAGGCCATCGCAGGCGCGCATCTCCAATGTTCCCCAGCGGGGAGACGGCCGGATATCCCAGCGCACCTCGGAGTAGTCCTCGACGATTCCCGTTCGGGTCATATCGGCCACGAACGACTCGTACTCAGCCCACTCGTCGAACTGCCAGGGCAGGCCGGCGGTTGGCAGCTGCTGGAACATCAACGCGCGGTTGGAGGCGTAGCCGGTGCTCTCTCCCGCCCAGAACGGGCTCGAGGCGCTGAGCGCCTGCAGATGGGGGAAGTAGTTGAGCAGGCCGTTCATCAATGGCAGGACCTTGGCCCGGTCCTCCACCCCCACGTGCACATGGATTCCCCAGATCATCATGTTCCGGCCCCACCACTGGGTGCGGTCGATCAGCTTGTGGTACCGCGGCTTGTCGGTGACCTCCTGGTCGAACCACTGGGCAAATGGATGCGTGCCGGCGCAGATGAGGTCGACGGCCAGGGGATCGGTGATGGCCCGAACCTCGGCAAGCTGGGCGCGGAGATCGTTCACCGCGGCATCGACCCGGTGATGGATCCCGGTCACGAGCTCGACCGTGTTCAGCAGCAGCTCGCCGGTGATCTGCGGATGCGGCCGGCCGTCGGGCTGGCGGAGAGCATCCAACACGGTGCCGGCGACGTTTACCAGATCCCCGGATTCACGGTTGACCATGGCGAGTTCCCATTCGATTCCAAGCGTCGAACGCTGCGAGGGCGCGAAGCTGATCTCCATGGGGCTCCGATCATCCGGACTCTCAGCACATGCTGAATCGAGACCATTTTGACAGAGAACACACCCCTCGTGATCTCCCGGTTATTCCGGCGTAATGCATGATTACCGTGCTTGCCGGAAAGTCTGCGAGAATAGCCTGTCGAGTCTGTCTCCGTCCGACCCTCTATTCAGGCGGAGTAGAACCCTCGAGAACTTTTGTGCCGAGTGTGCACCCCACGCTCACGGCTGCCAGTTCACCCCAATTAAGGCAAGTGCGAACCAAGTTTGCGCCCCTATAAAAAAATCAAGGAATTACTGTGGCTGTAAAGATCCGTTTGAAGCGCATGGGCAAGATCCGTGCACCGTACTACCGCATCGTTGTCGCCGACTCGCGCACCAAGCGCGACGGCCGCGTCATCGAGGAGATCGGCAAGTACCACCCGACCGAGCACCCCTCGGTCATTGTCGTTGACTCCGAGCGCGCGCAGTACTGGCTCAGCGTCGGCGCCCAGCCGACCGAGCAGGTTGCCGCCCTCCTGAAGCTGACCGGCGACTGGGGTCGCTTCAAGGGCGACGCGAACGCCGTCAGCACCGTCAAGATCAAGGAGCCGAAGGCAATCTTCGTCGCCGACGAGAAGAAGAAGCCGGTCCTCAAGCCCAAGGCCGAGGTCAAGGTTGAGGCTCCCGCCGCTCCCGTAGTTGAAGAAGCCCCGGCCGCTGAGGCGACCGAGGCTGCCGCAGAGCAGGCCTAGCCTTGCTCGCCCCCGCCCTCGAACACCTGGTCAAGGGAATCGTCGACAAACCCGACGAGGTCCGCGTCATCGCGAAGAGTTCTCCGCGAGGAGAGGTCCTCGAGGTGCGCGTGCACCCCGATGACCTCGGCCGCGTGATCGGCCGGGCGGGGCGCACGGCCAAGGCCCTGCGCACACTGGTAGCGGCTCTGGCCGACGGCAAGAAGGTTCGCGTAGACGTGGTGGATACCGATTTCTAGTTCCACGCCCTCCACGCCTTCCCCGTCTCCATCGACCGAGACGCAGCTCCGGGTCGGTCGCCTCACCAAGGCCCATGGCCTGAAGGGTGCGATCAAGCTCGAGCTGTTCACCGATGACCCGGAACGACGTTTCGTTCCGGGCTCGGTGTTCACCCTGCAGGTACCCTCCGGGCATGCCTGGCACGGCAAGACGCTCGAGCTCAACGAGCTTCGCTACTACAACGGCCACGCCGTCGGCTTCTTCAAGGGAGTCGACGACCGCACCGCCGCCGAGGGGCTCGCCAAGGCGATCCTCTGGGTCAGTCACGACTTAGCCGAGCCCTCGAACGAGGAAGACGCCTGGTATGACCACCAGCTGGTCGGCCTCGCCGTCATCCGCGACGGCGTGAAGATCGGCACCATCCGCCAGGTCAACCACCTGCCGGTGCAAGACCTGCTCGTCGTCGCAACCGATTCGGGCGACGTGCTCGTGCCGTTCGTGAAGGCCATCGTGCCCTCCGTCGACATCAAGGCAGGCACCCTCACGGTGACCCCGCCCTACGGCCTCTTCGAGGAACTCCCGGCAGACGAGCCCGACGCTGAGGCCGAGCCCGAGCCCGAGCCCGAGCCCGAAGCTTAGAACTTCCCAGCCAAGGGAGGAGATCCCGTCACCCATCGCTCATGGCGACATGGTGGTCGATATCTCCTCCCTTTGCTTCGTTAACCCGCCGGATTGTCCGCGGTCGCAGCTCCGCACCATCCGGCCGACCGGAGCCGTTGACTCAATCGATGCCGCTATCGAAGCCAGGTCTTGATCAATGGCGTCCGCCGTGTCGACCTGCTTATCGGCGACCGGCGGCGTGACCTAGAACTGGTCGGGCCGGCCGCCGGGCTAGGCTTTACGGATGCGCATCGACATCGTCTCGATCTTTCCGAGCTTCTTCGACGTGCTCGACATCTCACTGCTTGGACGTGCCCGCGAGTCCGGGCTGATCGAGTTGGGCGTTCACGACCTGCGCGACTTCACCCATGACCGTCACCGCAAGGTCGACGACACCCCGTTTGGCGGTGGGGCCGGTATGGTCATGAAGCCCGAGCCCTGGGGCGAGGCGCTCGACAGTGTCCTGGACGCCGCCACAGCCGCGGGCACTGCACCCCCGATCGTCATCTTTCCCTCGCCCGCCGGGGAGGTCTTCACCCAGAAGATGGCCCGGGAGCTGGCCCTCAGGCCGGCTCTCGCCTTTGGCTGCGGCCGCTATGAGGGCATCGACCAGCGCGTCTATGAGTACACCGCCACCAGGGCAGAGGTTCGCCTCGTCAGCCTCGGCGACTACGTGCTCAACGGCGGCGAGGTCGCCGTTATGGCCATGATCGAGGCGATCGGCCGCCTGATTCCCGGTGTCGTGGGAAACCCCGAAAGTCTCGTCGAGGAGTCTCATGAGGACGGCCTCTTGGAATACCCGAGCTACACGAAGCCGGCCGAATGGCGAGGCCGGGAGGTGCCTTCGGTGTTGACCAGCGGCAACCACAAGGCCATTGCAACATGGCGCCGTGAGCAGCAGATCGAGCGCACCCAACGCGTGCGCCCTGATCTGCTGGCGCTGGGGGAGTAGCCTGCGGGAACTGCCCATCCAGCAGACGTATGCTGGGAATACGTCAGATCTGACCGGCCTGAGCAGCAGTAGAGCAGATGCCCGGAATCAGATCGGCCATGGGGTGAGAAGGCGCGTTGTATGGCAGTTAATCGGGATGCCGACCTGGTGATCCTCGGGGCTGGATGCGCCGGGCTTTCCCTTGCCGCGAGGCTTGCTGTTCAGGCGCCCGGGCTGAGAGTCGGGCTCATAGAGCCGCGAACCGAGTACGTCGATGATCGAAGTTGGTGCTTCTGGCGGCCGATGAGGCATGACCTCTCGGATATCGTCAGCAAGACCTGGAGCGCATGGCGATTCTCAACCGTCGACGGCCGAGAAGCCCGGCACAGCGTGCCCGGCCTCGCCTACCAGTACATCCGCGGGGCAGACTTCTACGCTCGATCAAGGGCCGCCATCGACTCGGCCTCCCGCGTCACCCTCAGCCTGGGCGTGTCCGCAGGAGAACTGAACCGGGTCGCCGGAGGAATTCGGGTCGACACTGACCAGGGCAGTCTCGTGGCCGCACATGTCATCGACACCCGGCCGCAGCGCACCGAGGCGCTGCTGTTCCAGTGCTTCACTGGCGTGGAGATTCA
>Ga0209023_10007901_pt1 | contig 10771 bp, 6 predicted proteins | sample LakOneMetagenome_FD_187468 | JGI IMG/M metagenome (GOLD analysis project Ga0209023, IMG submission 187468) | Freshwater and sediment microbial communities from Lake Erie, Canada (SPAdes) (version 2) | ecosystem: Environmental > Aquatic > Freshwater > Lentic | place: Lake Erie, Canada | collected...
ATGGCACCATGATTGAAACACCAAGGGCTGCACTGCGTGCAGAGTTTATGGCACAGGCGGCCGACTTCTTCAGCTTTGGCACCAACGACCTTACACAAATGAGTTTTGGTTTCAGCCGCGATGATATAGGAGGCTTTTTACCCAAATACCTCGACCTTAAAATTTTACCCGATGATCCATTCCAGACCATCGACCAGGAAGGTATTGGCCAGTTGATAAAAGTAGGAACAGAAAGGGGACGCATTACCAAACCCGGTTTAAAAGTTGGTATCTGCGGTGAGCATGGCGGCGATCCTGAGAGTGTAAAATTCTGTCACCGTATTGGTATGAACTATGTAAGTTGTTCACCCTTCCGTGTGCCCATAGCCAGGCTGGCAGCCGCACAGGCAGCCATTGAAAGCCCGCGAAAAAAATAAAATTAATATCCTGAAGAAAACAGGCCTGTAAGTGAAAGCTTACAGGCTTTTTTAATTGCTGAATAAAACCGAACTTTCCGCAACAAATTAAAACCATGGAAGTAAAAAATTTATTTGACCCTGCAGTTAAGCAGGAAATTATTGCAAGAATAAATAAACTGTCACCACAAACACCGCAGCAATGGGGTAAAATGAATGTGGCGCAAATGCTGGCGCATGTACAAATACCCATGGGTGTGGCATTGGGTACTCATACTGTTAGGGGTAATGCCATAATGAGATTGATACTGCCCCTCTTTAAAAAAATGCTGTATGATGAAAGGCCGTGGAAGCAGGGCTTACCTACAGATAAAACTTTTGTGATGACAGGTATTACAAAAGATTTTGAACAGGAAAAAAATCAACTGCTGGATAAGATCAACAGGTTTACCGAAGCGAATATGATCAATGAAAAGCATCCCGTTTTTGGCAAACTCACCAAGGAGCAATGGAGTAAGGCCACCTGGAAACACCTGGATCACCACCTGAAACAGTTTGGCGCCTGAGGGGAATTATTTGTCAGTCACCATTCCGCAATCAAAAACATATTCTCCCGATCCTGTTGTAATGGCTATGCCTGCGCCTTCCTGCTTTATGTTTTTAAATGCTGTTGCCAGTGGCACACCATTTTCAGTTATGCCGGCCATATCTTTAACCGGCAATACAATGGTGGCGTTTGTATTGGCGGGAATGCTAACCCGTATCATTAATTTTCCATCTTTTATTTCCCAGGCTGAACTGATGGTACCATAGCTGCTTTCAAAAACGGCTTTGGCAAAATGTAATTTTTTATTGGGATGCGGTTGAATGAGGATATGCTTATAACCCGGCGAACCGATCTCTATTCCTGCGCACACCCGGTACATCCAGTCGCCGATGGCACCATACGCATAATGGTTAAAAGAATTCATACCCACATCCTGGAAAGTACTGTCGGTCTTTTGCCCGTCCCATCTTTCCCAGATGGTGGTGGCGCCCATCTTAACCGGGTATAACCAGCTGGGGTAAGTTTCCTGCAGCAACAAATCATACGCCACATCCGTTCTGCCATTGGCCGTAAGCACATGGCATAAATAGGGGGTACCCAAAAAACCGGTTGATAAATGATTGCCCCTGCTTTTAATATCATCCACTAAAAACTGTGTGGCCAGTGGCTGTATTGCTTCAGGCAATAAACCAAAATGCAATGCCAGCACATAACTGGTTTGCGATTCGGAAGCAATGCGCCCTGCTGCCGTTACATAATTTTTATTGAACGCGGTTTTAATTTTTTCAAAAACATCATTATAAAATTTTTCATCTGCAGTATTACCCAATACTGCTGCAGCCTGTGCCACAATTTTTGCCGAGTAAGCATAGAACATGGTGGCAATCATATCAGGGCTGGTGTAGCCATCATTTTCTGTCTGCCGCATCGATTTATAAAATAACCAGTCGCCAAACACGCTGCCGCCTTTCCATAAATAACTGTCGCCTGATTTGTTGCGGATATAATCCACGTAGGCTTTCATGCTGGGATACTGCGTTATTAAAACCTGTTTATCACCATATACATTGTACATCGTCCATGGTGCAATGGTGGCCACATCGCCCCATCCGGCAGAAGTACTTTTATTTCTCAGCACATCCGGAATAACAAAAGGCACTTTACCATCTGCATCCTGGTCGGCTGCAATATCCTGCATCCATTTGGTAAAAAAGGGCGCCACATCCATATTGAATGCGGCTGTGCGGCAGAAGGCCTGTGCATCGCCGGTCCATCCCAGGCGTTCATCACGCTGCGGGCAATCGGTGGGCACATCAACAAAATTTCCTTTTTGCCCCCACTGAATATTATGCTGCAACTGGTTGATCAGTGCATTGGAACATTCAAAAGTCCCCGTGGGTTTCATATCAGAATGCACCACCACGCCGGTAACATTTTCTGCCGTTAATGTACCCGGAAAATTTTTTACTGCGATATAACGGAAACCAAAAAATGAAAAGCGTGGTTCATAAGTTTCTTCCTCACCACCTTTTAAAGTATATTTTGCAGTAGCCCTTGCCGCACGCAGGTTATCGGTATAAAAATTGCCCAGCTTGTCCAGCACTTCTGCATGGCGTATGGTAACGGTGGTGCCGGCTGCACCTTTTACTTTCAGTTTTACCCAACCCACCATATTCTGTCCAAAGTCAACCACCTGTTCTCCTTTGGGTGTAATGAAGATCTTAACCGGTTTTATTTCCTGTATTTTTTTTACCGGAACAGTTTGTGTGCTGATGAGATTATTTTTATCAGTACCGGCTACTGTTACCGGCTGCCATTGGCTGTCGTTAAAATTATTTTCGCTCCAGCCTTTCATTTCTTTGCGGGCATCATAATCCTCGCCATCATAAATACCATCTAAAGTAACAGGGCCGTCCTGTGTGCTTTTCCAGGAATTGTCGGTAATGATATTTTCTTTGGTGCCATCGGAATAAGTAATTTGTAACTGGCAGAGCAAACCCAGTTTTTTACCATAGATACCCCAGTTATTTTCCCATGCCAGTGAGCCACGGTACCAGCCATCAGCCAGCATGGCGCCCATGGCATTGTTTCCCTGCTGCAGCAGGGCGGTTACATCATAGGCCTGGTATTGTAAGCGTTTATTGTAAGAGGTCCACCCGGGGGTGAACACTTCATCTCCCGCTTTTTTTCCATTAATGTACAGTTCGTAAAAACCATGGCTGGTTACAAATACCCTTGCAGCAATGATCTTTTTTTGCAGTGAAAAATCTTTACGAACCAACAAGCCCGGCATATGCCTTTCGGATGATTGCACCGGTTCTATCCAGTTGGCTGTCCAGTCAGCAGGGGATAATAACCCCATTTCCCAATAAGCGATATCACTCCATGCAGAGCTGTTATTACTGTTATCCCAAACTTTTACCTGCCAGTAATATCTTGTTGCACTTTGTAAAGGGCTGCCTGCATAAGGTTGTAAAACAGATTCCGCTGAATTGATAGTACCGCTTTGCCATACTATGCTTTTAGCTGCAAAATTTTTATCTGTGGCCACACGGATGCTGTACGCCGTTTGTAAAATATTCTTTTGTATGCCTTTTATCTTCCAGCTCAGCCGCGGTTGCACAGTGCCCAGCCCGAGGGGGTTGCTTTTATGTTCGCAACTGAGGTCATATACCGAAATATTTTGTGCAACAAGGCAGGGTGTAATGAACAGGAGTAAAGCAGGCAGCAGGTATCGCATGATGATTTGTTTGTTTAAATATAAGTGATTTATGGCAGTTGATAAATTTACATAAAGAATGTTTTGCTGCGTGGCGCTCAATGATGAATGTCATTTTTTAAAACCGTATTGCTGTCTACTTTTGTTATGCTTCTATTATGACTATCTGGAAAAATATCATCCGCAGGCCCAGCTGATCACTTCATTCAGCCACTTCTTCAGTATCATTTATTTATCATCCACCGGCGCAGCCGGTAAAAAAGCATATATGAAAACGATCATAGAGCCCTTCAAAATAAAATCGGTTGAGCCCATTTATTTTACCTCGCAGGAACAGCGTAAAGAAATACTGGCAGCAGCACACTATAATACTTTCCGTATAAAGGCAAAAGATGTATTGATTGATCTGCTTACCGACAGCGGCACCAGCGCTATGAGCAGCAGCCAGTGGGCCGGCATCATGATGGGTGACGAATCCTATGCTGGCAGCAGCAGTTTTTTTAAGTTTGAAGATTCGGTAAGAAGCATTACCGGTATGCCCTACATTATTCCCACCCACCAGGGCAGGGCAGCAGAGAAAATCATTTTTACCATTTTGGGCGGCAAGGGAAAATATTTTATCAGCAATACTTTTTTTGATACCACCCGGGCCAATATAGAATTTTCAGGTGCGGAAGCCATTGACTGTTTATGTGAAGCTGGAAAACATCCCACCATACCTGCACCATTCAAGGGCAATATGGATATAGCGGCTTTGAAAAAAGCAATTGCAGCAACAGGCAGCGAAAATATCCCGATGGTGATGATCACCATCACCAATAATTCCGGTGGCGGGCAACCGGTGAGTATGCTGAATATTAAAGAGGTGCGGAAAGTTTGTACCGAAAATAATATTCCCCTGTTCATTGATGCCTGCCGCTTTGCCGAGAATGCGTACTTCATAAAATTAAGAGAGGAAGGATACGCCGCTAAAACCATTCCTGAAATTGCCAATGAAATATTTTCTTACGCCGATGGCTGTACCATGAGCGCCAAGAAAGATGCATTCGCCAATATTGGTGGTTTTTTAGCAATGAGGGATTTTGAGCTTGCAGTGCGTTGCAGGAATTTACTCATCATCACCGAAGGCTTTACCACTTATGGTGGACTGGCGGGAAGAGATTTGGAAGCCATTGCCATCGGCCTGCAGGAAGTGATGGATGAACATTACCTGCAGTACCGCATCCGCAGTATCGAATACCTCACCAATAAATTAGTGGCAGCCGGTGTGCCGGTAATGCAGCCGGCTGGCGGGCATGCGGTGTATTTGGATGCCAAAGCTTTCCTGCCGCAAATACCTGTTGAACAATATCCCGGCCAGTCGCTGGTATGTGCATTGTATGAAGCAGGGGGCATACGCGGCGTGGAAATCGGTTCATTGATGTTTGGTAAATATGCCGACCCCGAAGAAGGCGGGGATGCAACAGTAAAATTAATTCCGGCACAGATGGAACTGGTACGCCTGGCCATTCCCCGCAGGGTATACACACAAAGCCATATCGATTATGTATCGGAAGTGATCATTGAAGTATTCAGTAAAAGAGCCGAACTGGGGGGATTGGTGATCACAGAAGAAACACCATTGCTGCGCCATTTTACCGCCAAACTGCAACCCGCAACCAAAAATTACAACTAAAAATTTTTACTTATGAAACATATCACTAAAAGAAGCTGGGCCGAACCCTATAAAATTAAAATGGTGGAGTTATTAAAAATGACAACACCTGCACACCGCAAAAAAGCCATGCGGGAAGCGGGCTTTAATACTTTCTTATTAAGATCAGAGGATGTGTATATTGATTTACTTACCGACAGCGGCACATCTGCCATGAGCGATCACCAGTGGGCCGGCATGATGTTGGGCGATGAGGCGTATGCAGGCAGCCGCAATTTTTACCACCTGGAAGAAGTGGTGAAAGATATTTATGGTTACAAATACCTGGTGCCCACGCACCAGGGCCGCGGTGCAGAAAACATCATATCAAAGATCCTCATCAAAAAAGGCGATATCATACCGGGTAACATGTACTTTACCACAACACGTTTGCACCAGGAACTGGCCGGAGGAAAATTTGAAGACATCATTATTGATGAAGCCCACGATGCAGAAAATGAATTTCCGTTCAAGGGTAATGTTGATTTGAATAAACTGGAATCATTAATAAAAAAATACGGTGCAAAAAAAATTCCATACGTAAGCATAGCCACAAGTGTAAACATGGCCGGAGGCCAACCCATCAGTATAAAAAATTTAAAAGAGCTTAGGGCCTTAACAAAGAAACACGGCATCCGCATCATTCATGATATGACAAGGGTGGCAGAGAATGCACACTTCATACAGCAGCGGGAAAAAGGATATCACAATAAATCCGTCAGGGCCATTGTAAAAGAAATTTGTTCGTATACCGATGGCGCCACCATGAGCGCCAAAAAAGATGCGCTGGTAAATATCGGGGGCTTTTTGGCAATTAATGAGTGGGATGTTTTTGAAGAGGCAAGAAATATGGTGGTGGTATACGAAGGCCTGCATACTTATGGTGGCCTGGCCGGCCGTGATATGGAAGCCATGGCTATCGGTATAAAAGAAAGTGTAAATGATAATCATATTCATGCAAGGGTGGGACAGGTGATTTACCTGGGCGAAAAGATGATGGACTATGGCATACCCATTGTAAAACCCATTGGCGGGCATGGTATTTTTGTGGATGCAAAGAAATTTTTACCGCATATTCCACAGGCACAGTTCCCTGCACAAACATTAGCGGCAGCAGTGTACCTGGATGCTGGTGTAAGAACAATGGAAAGGGGTGTGGTGTCTGCCGGAAGAAAAGCCAACGGCGAAAATTATTTTCCAAAACTGGAACTGGTGCGCTTTACCATTCCACGCCGCGTATACACACAGGCACATATGGATGTGATTGCAGAATCAACCGCCAGGGTATTTGAAAGGCGCAGTAAGATAAAAGGATTGAAGATGGTGTACGAACCAAAATATTTACGCTTTTTCCAGGCAAGGTTTGCCCCGTTGCAATAGCTAATTATGTACAGCCATTTCATTACGGTTCCAGGTAATTTTTTTTCCAAAACCCAGGTGGCTGTCGGTTAATTTGATGCTGTTGACCTGTATCGTCCATACTTCGCCCGGCATGGCCAAAGCAACAGGATTTTTTTTATAATACCATGCTGCCGCATTTTTTGCCAATGGATCTTCCATGGATAACACCATCCCTTCAAACTGCAATCCTCTTATATGGAGCTTGTTAAGTTTGTCGGGCAATATGGTGCCGGCAACGGCATGGCGCAGCTGCATCATTTTATAATGCCGGCTGTCTGCAGAAGTTTTGTAACAGAGTAATTGTGCCGTACTGTCATAAGCATAAAAACAGCTGAAGCAATAGGGTTGTCCCAGTTCATCAAGGCAGCAGATACTGGCGCAGCTTTGTTCTTTTATAAAGTCATCTATCCTGTTTGTCATGATATTTTATTTGCAGAGCCCCTGGTTCGTAAAGGGATCAGGCAATGCCTTCCAGTATTTTAATGTAATTGGCCCTTTCGTATGCATCCGGGTTGGAAATATGCCTGTGGCTCATATTGCCTTTGAATGCATCGATATTATTAAAGCCCATTGTATTCATCCAGTTGTCCAGGTCCCTGTTCATGTCGTTCAGGTAACTGATGCCATTTTTGTATAATGAAGATGCCGTCATTACCACATCAGAACCCGCCAGTAAATACTTGATCACTTCCACGGCGCTTTGCACACCCGTGGTGGCAGCAAGCGACAGGTTTACTTTTCCATACAGTAATGCAGTCCATAACAGGGGCAGGCGTATCTCGCTGGATTCGCTGTATTGCAGGTCTGTTTTTATTTCCAGTTCGTTGATATCAAAATCGGGCTGGTAAAAGCGGTTGAATAAAACCAATGCATCGGCGCCGGCATTTTTTATCCGCATGGCCATATTGCCCATGGCGCTGAAATAGGGGTTCAGTTTTACTGCCACAGGAATTTTTACATTCGCTTTAATGGATTCCACAATATTCAGGTAACGGTGTTCCACTTCAGATGAAGACATGGTGATATCACCCGGGATAAAAAAAATATTCACTTCAATACCATCTGCACCTGCCTGTTCCATCTGCCTGGAATAATCTATCCATCCTTCATTGGTGATGCCGTTGAGGCTGGCAATAATGGGGATATTTACCCTTTCTTTTGCTTTGCGGATATTATCAAGATAGTCATCCACGCCCACATTAAAATCATCCAGGCTGGGAAAATAATCCAGCGCTTCGGCAAATGCATAAGTGGTTTCGCTCATCACCCCTTTAAACCTTGCTTCTTCAATACGTATCTGCTCTTCAAATAAAGAGAACAGTACCACGGCACCTGCACCGCTGTCTTCCATCTTTAAAATATTGTCCAGTTTTTCACTTAAGGTACAGGCCGAAACAACAATGGGAGAGTTTAACTTCATTCCCATGTAGGTGGTTTGTAATTTCATGTTGTTTTTTTTATTTGGGTTCATGGTTCATAGTTCATAGCGAGGGTAGCATTTTCCATGAACCATCAGCTATGAACCATCAACTTTCCTCACGCTACCGGCACAAAATCACTTGCCTTTTTGGTAGCCAGTTCTTCATATGTTTTCCATTTTAAATTCACCAGTTCCTGTGCATGTTTCATCAATGTGTCTGCTGCTTCAGGATTCGTCATGGTCAAAACTTTATACCGCAGTTCATTGTAGGCATAATCTTTTAATGCCATGGTGGGCCTGGGTGAATCCAGTACAAATGGATTTTGGTTTTTCTTTCTTAATACAGGATTATACCGAAGCAAGGGCCAGTGTCCGCTTGATACCGCTTTGCTTTGCTGGTTCAACCCGTCTTTCAGATCATAACCATGTGCAATGCAGTGGCTGTATGCCAGTATCAGTGAAGGACCGTCATAGGCTTCGGCTTCACGCATCGCTAATAAAGTTTGTTGCGGGTTGGCGCCAAACGCCACCCTGGCCACATACACATTGCCATAAGAGATGGCCTGCATGGCCAGGTCTTTTTTACCACCTGCTTTACCGCCTGCAGCAAATTTTGCCGTGGCTGCTGTTGGTGTTGATTTGGAAGATTGCCCGCCTGTATTGGAATACACTTCTGTGTCCAGCACCAGTATATTGATATTTCTTCCGCTGGCCAGTGCATGATCAAGCCCGCCATACCCAATATCATAAGCCCATCCGTCGCCACCCACCAGCCATACACTGCGGCGTACCAACTGGTCTGCAACAGATAATAAATGTTGTGCAGTTGGAGTCGTGATGTCTTTTAGTTTGGCCTTTAACCCATCCACACGCTGGTGTTGCTCCACTAATTCAGACTCGAGTATTTGCGGTGCATCCAGGATTTCTTTTACATAAGGCTCGCCCAGCTCATTTTCTAATTCACCTAATAACTGGCGTGCCACATGCAGTTGTTTATCTGCAGTGATGCGCATGCCCAGGCCAAATTCTGCATTGTCTTCAAACAAAGAATTACTCCATGCAGGACCGCGGCCATCTTTATTTAATGACCATGGTGTGGTGGGCAGGTTGCCGCCATAAATGGAGGAACAGCCGGTGGCATTGGCCACTAATAACCTGTCGCCAAATAATTGCGATAACAATTTTAAATAAGGCGTTTCGCCACAGCCGGCGCAGGCGCCTGAAAATTCAAACAGGGGCTCCAGGAACTGTGCACCATGTACGGTGGAGAAATCAATTTTTGAACGGTCATTCCACGGAATGTTTTCAAAAAATTCGATATTGTTTTTTTCTTTTTCCAGCACCGGTTCTTTTTCGCCCATATTGATGGCCTTACGGCTACGGTTGGCCGGATCACTGGCAGGACAAACTTCCACGCATAAATTACAGCCGGTGCAGTCTTCAAGGTATACCTGCAGTGAATATTTTGTTTCAGGAAAACCTCTTGCATTAATAGGCGCAGATTTAAATTCCTGCGGCGCTTTTTTCAAATGGTTTTCGTGGTAGAACTTGGCACGTATCACACTGTGCGGGCAAACATAAGCGCAGTTACCGCACTGGATGCAGAGGTCGGGCTCCCATAGTGGTACCAGGTCAGAAATATTTCTTTTTTCCCATTGGGTGGTGCCACTGGGATAGGTACCATCCACCGTCATTTTACTAACAGGAATATTGTCACCATGTCCAGCCATCATCATGGCAGTAACTTCTTTTACAAAGCCGGGCGCTTTATCAGAAACGGTGAGTAATTCATTGGCTGCTGCAGAAACATTTTTGGGATAATCCACTTCATACAAATGCGCCAGTGTGGCGTCCACAGCTTTAAAATTCTGGTCAATTACTTTCTGGCCTTTTTTAAAGTAAGTTTTTTCAATGGCTTTTTTAATTTGTTTGATCGCATCTTCCCTTGGTAACACACCTGATAAAGCAAAATAGCATGTTTGCATTATGGTGTTGATGCGGCCACTCATGCCCGTATCTCTTGCCACGGTGGTGGCGTCAATCACATATAATTTTATATTTTTGTCAATGATCATTTTTTGTACCTGCCCGGTTAACTTGCTCCAGACTTCTTCTTTGGGGTAAGGACTGTTTAACAGGAAGGTGGCTCCATCACTGGCAAATTCCAGCATCTCCACTTTTTCTGTAAAGTTGAACTGGTGGCAGGCAATAAAATCTGCTTTAGAAATTAAGTAAGGCGCCCTGATGGGTTTAGGCCCGAAGCGTAAATGTGAAACCGTGCGGGCACCTGATTTTTTAGAATCGTAAACAAAATAACCCTGTGCATACAGGTCGGTATTTTCACCAATAATTTTTATGGTATTTTTATTGGCACCAACGGTACCGTCGGCACCCAGGCCAAAAAATAAACCCTGTCTCCATTCGCTTTCATCTAATGTAAAAGCGGGGTCGTATGCCAGGCTGGTAAACGTAACATCGTCATTAATGCCAATGGTAAAACCATTCTTAGGATGCTCTTTTTTCAATTCATCATATACCGCTTTCACCATGGCCGGTGTAAATTCCTTGGAAGAAAGCCCGTACCGGCCACCCACAA
>Ga0209023_10007902_pt1 | contig 10769 bp, 2 predicted proteins | sample LakOneMetagenome_FD_187468 | JGI IMG/M metagenome (GOLD analysis project Ga0209023, IMG submission 187468) | Freshwater and sediment microbial communities from Lake Erie, Canada (SPAdes) (version 2) | ecosystem: Environmental > Aquatic > Freshwater > Lentic | place: Lake Erie, Canada | collected...
GTCGGTGCTCGCCGGCACGGCGCCGAAGGATGACGGAGGCCGGTTGCGGGAGGCGCAGGGCAAGCATGACGTCGCGGGGTTTGACCTGACGTTCAGTGCACCGAAGTCCGTCTCGGTCCTGTTCGGTCTTGCCCAGGCGGGGACGGCTGGGGTGGTGCGCGACGCGCACGACCAGGCGGTTGCGGCGGCGCTTGGGTACTTGGAGCGTGAGGCGACGTTCGCGCGGCGCGGCAAGGGCGGCCGGCGGTTCCTGCGCGGCGACGGGCTGCTCGTCGCGACCTTCCGTCATCGCACCAGCCGCGCGGGCGACCCGCAGCTGCACACGCACGCCGTGGTCGCGAACACGACGCGTGCTGAGGGTCGCTGGTCGACATTGGACAGCCGGTCGATCCACAGGCACGCAAAGACCGCCGGGTACCTCTACCACGCAGAACTCCGTCATCGGATCAGTGAGGGGCTCGGCCTGGGGTGGGGGCCGGTGGAGAAGGGGACGGCGGAGATCCGGGGCATCGACGACGGGGTGCTCAGGCATTTCTCGCGCCGCAGGGTGGAGATCGAGGAGCGCATGGATCAGCGCGGCGAGCACACACGCGCGGCGAGCCGCACCGCCGCGCTGGCAACCCGCAAGCGCAAGGACTACAACGTCCCGGTCAATCGCCTGAGGGAGGAGTGGCAGGCGCGCGCGGGCGAGCACGGGCTGACGACCGGTCGCCTCCAGGACATCCTGATGCGCCGGGTCGTTGATCCCGGACCGGACCTGGATCTCGCGGCGCGCACGATCGGCGGGATGACCGGCGTGACCAGGGAGTCGAGCACGTTCGATCGCCGCGATGTCCTGCGCGCCTGGTGTGAGCGCCACACCCCGGGAGCGAGCGTGGAGCGGATTGAGAAGCTCACCGATCGCTGGCTCACATCCCCGCACGCGACCCGGCTGGAGGAAGCCAGGCCGAGTCCGACGACCGGTCCGCGCTACAGCACCCCCTCCATGCTGCAGACCGAACAAGAACTCGTCGACAGCGCCAAGCAACGACTTCGAACTGGCGCCGCGGTCGCCGAAGCCGCGCACGTCGACGCGGCACTTGCTGAGCGGCCCGAGCTTTCCCCCGAGCAGCAGCACGCGGTCCGCGCGCTCACCACCAGCGGCGACGGCGTCCAAGTACTCAGGGCCGCGGCGGGGACCGGGAAGACCTACGCACTAGAAGCAGCCCGCGCCGCCTGGCACGCATCAGACCAGCACGTGGTCGGCTGTGCGCTGTCGGCGCGGGCGGCGCGCGAGCTGCAGGAGCAGACCGCGATCCCGTCAATCACGATCGCCAAGCTCCTGGGGGACCTCAGCCAAGGCTGGGCCCCAGAGCCCTGCCAAGTCCTCGTCGTGGATGAGGCCGGGATGGTCGGCACACGCGCGATGGCCCAGCTCTCCCGCCACACCGCGCAGGCCAACGTCAAGCTCGTGCTCGTCGGTGATGATCGTCAGCTCCCGGAGATCGACGCCGGCGGCGCGCTGGCCGGGATCAGCAAACGCATCGGCGCCTTGGAACTGCACGACGTGCGCCGCCAGCAGCACGAGTGGGACCGCGACGCGCTCGCCGCGCTACGCCACGGCAAGATCAGCGACTGGGCCCGCGCCTACCGCGAGCACGACCGCATCCACACCGCACCCACCCCCGGAAAGATCCGCGAGCGGATGGTCGAGGACTGGTGGCAGCATGCAAAGACTGGAAGCGACGCGGTCATGATCGCCCACCGCCGAAGCGACGTCGCCGACCTCAACCAACGGGCACGAAAGCGCATGCACGCCGACCAGCGCCTTGGCGGGACGGAGCTCACGTTCGGTGAGCGCACGTTCGCGCAGGGCGACCGTGTGCTGGCGCGCCGCAACGACCACCAGCTCCAGGTCACCAACGGCACGCGCGCGCGCGTCACCGAGGTCGATCTCGAGCGCCGCTCGCTCACGATCCAACCAGATGAGGGCGAGCCGACCACGCTCGACGCCGCCTACCTCGAAGCAGGTCACCTGGACCACGCCTACGCCACCACCGCGCACGCCCTCCAAGGCGCGAGCGTCGACCACGCGCACGTCCTCGGCACTGAGGACCTCTACCGCGAATGGGGCTACACCGCCCTCACCCGCCACCGCCACGAAGCGCACTTCTACCTGCACTCCCATGCCCAAACGGCCCAGCCTCTTCCCGGGTTGGAGCCCGAGCCGGACCCGATCGGGGAGCGCCTGCGTGAGATCCTCGGCAAGCGACGCCACAAGGACCTGGCGATCGACCTCAACCCTCGGCATGCCCACCCGCGTGCGGGTTCAGGCCGCGGTGGCGTGCGCCCCGCGCATGCCACCGCCGCGGTCCGCACTCTCGAGCCCGACTCCGAGGATGGAGCCGACGAGCTCGCGGGGCTGGTCGCCGGACTACGAGCCCTCAGCGGCGGACGCGCCCCGGACTTCGGGATAGGTCGCTGACAGCGGTGCCCGGGTCTTCCGCCCCTGCACCAGGCATCAACCCGGCGCGGCGCTCGCTACGACTTGCCCCTGCCACGTCATGCGTCCTCGAAGCCGCCCTGCTCGAACTTCAGCGTCGCCGCGTTCTCCGACACCGTGCGTACCTTCGCGTCGTCGAATCCGTCGGGTGCCACTGCCTCGATCTCGATCGTGACGTTCAGGGTCACGCCTGGTGCAGACCCGAGTGGGCCGAGGACCTCGTCGGCGAGCTTCTTGAAGTCCGATGCGTAGCGATCTGCCTGCAGGCGCTTGGTGCCGAAGAACCGCGTCTTTCCCGGCCGCTCGGGGCCTGGGTCAGCCTCCGTGCCGGCGCCCGGCTCAGCAGCCGCGCCCGGCTTTGCTCCGCTTGGCGCTTCGTCGGCGGGTAGCTCGGCGGCCCGCTGTGTCTTCGCTCGCTCGGGCTGCACGATCAGCGTCGAGTCGGTGACCGCGACGTTCACGCCGTCTGTCGGCAGGACGAGCCCGCGGTACTTCTCGCTCGTGTCGTCGTACCCGTCGGCAAGCGCGAAGCCCTCCTGCTCCCAAAGCAACTGCGGCCCTGTGAGGCCCGCGTCGAGTACCGCTCGGTCGCGCAGGCGCGGCATGTAGGGGTACTCGGCGTAGAGCCGCCACAGCGCGCCGACGGTCACGTGCCCGTTCGCCCACAGCTTGGCTGCGGCCGTATCGAGTTGGTGACGGATCGCGGCGGGCGCGTGCTGGATCGTGAGGGCGCCGTCGTTTCCGAGCCGGCGGCTGACGCGCTCGGCCAGCGACGCCGCCTGGCCTTCGACCTTCGTCGCCTGGATCTCGATCGGCTGCCCGGTCGGGACGAGCGCCCACCCATACGCGCCAAACAGCCTCGCGTCGGCTGTCTCGCCGGCCTTCGTTCGCCGCTCGATCGCCTGGTTGCGCTGGCTGGTGGTGAGGTTGAGGTCGTCCTCCTTGGCGAGGATCTCCGACCAGCCGAGGTACTCGCGCACGGAGCGCTCGAGCTCCTCCATGCGATCGCGATCACCGGCGAGGTAGACGAGCATGTTGCGATGTGTCCGGTTCGCCGCGCCGCGATGGTCGGTCGCACTCTTGGCGAACGTGATCGCGTCGGAGTCGCTGACGCCACGCTTGTGTGTGAGCTTGGGGTGCAGGATGACGAGCCGCGCCTCGTCGACGTCGGGGATGTCCGCGGCGTCCTCGGGGCAGACGTGAACGCCGGCGAACGCGCCGCGGGTCTTTGCCTGGCTCGCGAGGCGCTTTGCGATCTCGGCGTAGACCTCCTCGACGTGCAACCGCTCGGCCTGGTCCTTGGCGCGCCGCGAGATGTTCGCCTGGAGGTCGTACCAGTACCTGCCGCCGGCGCTGTAGAAGTACGTCGCGCGGTCAGCGAGCGCGGCGAGCGCGGAGTGGAAGTTGCCCGGGACGTCGCCTGGGGTTGCGGTCCCGAGGAACACTCGTTGGGCCTCGAGGCCCTTGTGGGCTGAGCCGATCGTCGGTGCGGCGCCGAAGAACACGGTGCGCGCCAGGCGCCGGGTGAGTGACCGCTGCCCGAACAATGGCTTGCCGGCGTCGATCTTGGCGGGCTCGGCGTTCGGGCCGTCGACGTCCGCGTCTATGACCGCCTTCCACGAGTCCTGCAGGTACTGCGTCAGCTCGGAGTTCACCGCTGCGGTGCCGATCGGGATCGACCCGGGCATGATCAGCGGCGACTGGTCCTCCCCGACCCACAGCGCGTGGATCACGGTGTTCATCAGGCGTAGGACGCCGCGTGTGCGCTGGAAGCGTTCCAGGCTCGACCAGTCTTCGTAGAGGCGGTCGAACAGCTCGGGGTGGATCGGGTAGGTCTGCTTGATGCGGTCCTCGTAGCTGCCGTCGCGCGCCTCTTGCGGGAAGTCGTCGGCGTGCTTGTGGTACATCTCGACGAAGCCGCGGGCGGTCGCACTGATCGACGCGAGCGCGTCGGCATCGGGCGTGACGAACAGCCGCTGACGGACGATGTGGTAGGCCTCGTTCGGCGAGGCCGGCCGCCACTGGTCGGCGACACGCCGCACGACGTTCTGCAGGCGCTTGAGCGCCTCAAGGCCGTACGCACCGCCGACCTCCTCGGCGTTTCCGGCAACCGGCTCGGCGTCGTCGCCGCTCTCCGACGCCGGGATCGAAATGGCCAGGAGCACGCCCGGCGTGCCCTTGACCGCTTCGGTGAGCGCCTGCGCGAACGTGAACTGATCATCGAACGTCCCGCCCGCCAGGTCGTCGCGCGCGACGAGGCTGCGCGCATAGGCGACCCATTCGTCGATGAGGATCACCGCTGGGGCGTAGGCGCTGAGCAGGTCGTGCAGCGCCTTCCCGGGCGGGGTGCGGTCGGCATCCGCGGTTGCGACCATCGCAAACGCTTCCTTGCCGCCGAGCTGCCAGGCGAGCTCACCCCAGATCGTGTTGACCTGAGTCCCGTCATCCTTCACCGAACCCGACGGCGAGATGTGGTTGCCAACCAGCGCCACGCGCCGGACGCCACCGTCCAGCTCGACGAAAGGGGCGTCGGAGAGCATGTCCTGGACGTCCTGCGAGTAATCCCCGAGCGGCGTCCCGGACGCCAGGTGCCACAGCGCGAGCATCGAGTGCGTCTTGCCGCCGCCGAAGTTCGTCTGCAGGTTGACGACCGGCGAGGCGTTTGGGTCACCCGCTAGCCGCCGCACCGCGCGGTCGATGAGGTCGCGCAAGCCTTCAGTGAGATACGTGCGCGCGAAGAACTGCACCGGCTCCGCGTAGTCCTTGCCGGCGTCTCCGGTCGAGGCGACCTTGTAGAGGTCCGCCGCGAACTCGGCAGCCTGGAAGTTGCCGGTCGCGACGTCATCGTGGGGCGCGAGGACCTCGCGCCACGGGCGCAGCCCCGCGGACTCAGGCGTCACCGCCGCGGACTTCAACACCCTCCGGTCGTCCTTGTCGGCGGTCAGGCGCCGGAGCCCCAGGCGGATCGCCTTGACGTCGTCGGCGACCGCCGGCGCGCCGATCGCACCGAGCAACCGCTCCGCGGTATCCAGGCAGCGGTAGGCGTCGTCGTCGCTAAAGGACTTGTTGTGCGCCCAGTCGTTGCGGGCCTCGCGCAGCTCCTTCGAGTAGCCCTGCCCGACGCGCCCGATCGCATCGTCGAACGGGTACCAGCCCGGCTTGAGATTGTGCGGAATGTTCTCGGTGAGCATCCGCAACTGCACCTGCGGATCGAGGCGGTCGTACTCCTTGCCCTCGATCCCCTTCTTCTTGTCCTTCATCGCAACGAGCGCCGCCCACGAGGCACCCTCGGGCAGTTCCGCGGCGACCGCGCGCGAGATGAAGTCATCGAGCGCCGGCGCGAGCAGCTCGAACATCTTTCCGATGCGGTCGCGGTTGGAAATCGCCATGGGTCAGTCCTCCTCAAAGTCGAACGCGGCCTGCTCGGCGGTGCCGGTCTGCGTCGAACGCGCTGCTTGCACGACGTCCGGCCACGCGGTCGCGACGGTGTTGAACGCGAGCGCATCCTGGGTCCAGCCGTTCTTTTCAGCGATAGAGAACAACAGGAACGCGAGCTCCTTCACGAGCTCTGTGTCGACGGCGCCATCAGGCCGCTCGCGCACGTCCGAGAGGAACGCGCCCGCGGCCGGCAGCCCATCGCGCGTCAGGAACGTGATCAGGTGATGCAGCACCTCCCACGCGCCGACGCGGTCGTCGGCGAGGACGTCGTAGTCCTCAGGCATGTTCGCGGGCGACAGCAGCGTGACCTTACCCGCGGCGCTCGTGAGGATCCCGTCGCGGACCAGCGTGTCGACCGACGTGTTGCGGGCCCGTGCGAGATCGTCGGCCGTCCCGAACTTGCCGGTCGCGTAGCCATGCTGGCGGTACCAGGCGATCGCGAAGCGGGTCGCGGGGTCGAAGTCGCCCTCCTGCTCGTTGAGCACCTGGTCGAGGATCTCGTTGATCCGCGCGAGCGCCGAGCGCACGGTCATCGTCGTACCGTCGTTCTCGATGACCTTCGCGTAGCGAGAGAACACCGCCATACCAGGCCCGATCACTGCCTGCGGCAAATCGACAGGCGCGATCGCACCCTGTTGGAGGTTACGCAAGGATTCCGGCAATTCGTCGTGGAGCGCGGCGATGAGACCGCGGCGATCGATTGTCGGAGCGTTTTCGGGCCGCGGCCGCAGTGCCAGCACGATCGAGGAGGCGAGGGCGTTCGTCCCCTGGCTGAGCATCCTCGACGCCGTCTCGGTACGAAACGGCCACGTCGCCGTGATCGCCCACCCGGAACGGACCATGCCATCGAGCAGCGTCTCCCAGCCCGTGGACGTGGTCCCATCTTCGTCCACGTCGGACTGCTTGAACGCGTAGTAGACCGTAATCGGGAAATCGGGCAGGGCAGTCTCGCGCGCGTTCGCGAACACGAGCCGGAAGCCATCTTCGAAGAACTCTCGGGCGCCCTGCTTGCCGTCATGGCGGTAAGGGTTGGCGACGAGCTCGTCGGCCTTCGGTACCAGAAGCGTCGACAGCAATTCTGTGTGGACGTCCCGTAGCGAACGACGAAGCCACACATAGAAGAAGTCAGATAGATCGGAGTACCCGACGTTGTCGTAGTAGGGCGGATCAGTCGAGATAAGCGCCCCTGCCGACGCAGCATGCTGCGCGGATTCCTGCACCGCGACCGCCGGCACATCGGTCCGGAGCCCGTCGAGGGCTTGAGCGCCCAGTTCTACCTGCGAGGCCCACGTTCCGGAGCCGGCCGAAAGAAAGTTCGTCTCCAGGAAATCCCACGCCATCGGGATGGCCTGTCTGGCGAATACGTTGCGTATCTGTTCGTTTTGGAAGTGCCATGTCGTGATGCTCGACATGTAGTCGCTGCCGCGACTCACACTCATCCCGAGGTACGTCGCTACGGCGTCGGCGTAGGCCTCCGCTTCGGTGCCGCCGAGTTCGAGGCGTCCGCCCGAGTCCGCTCCTGCCGCAAGGGCGTCGCCGAGCACACGCTCGCGCGCCTCCATGACCAGATCACTGAACGTTGTCAACGCCAGAAGTTGACGATCAGTGAACAGGTCCGCGAACTCCGTGAGGCCGTACCGGACAACGTTGATCCGTCCGGGCCAGTCGAACAGCTCGCCCGGTGGTGCGCTTTCAGGCCGCTCGACGGCCGCCGCTCGCCGTTGCTCATCGTCCGGGGGCAAGTACGTCCTCTGCCGATTCCCCTCGGCCACAACAGCGATCAGTTGAGCTCCGAGCCCGACATCGCGACTCGTGGCACGCACGTACTCCAGTGCCACCGCTGACCCACAGGCAACGCACGTCGCGCCATTGCGTCCCACCGTCCCGTCCTCGTCGGCACTCGGCCCCCCGACGCCTCCGCGGCCGACCTCGAACTCGACGCGCTTGCCGCTCGGATGCGTTGGGTCGGCGAGGACGATCGGCCGGACCCACGCCTCCTTGCCCTTCTTCTTGCCGAGCCACCACGAGCGCACGAGCGGCATCTCGACACCGCACGCCGGATTTGGGCACGCCACAGTCCGTGCCCAGATCCAGGCGATGACCGTCGCCGTCGTACCGTCCTCGAGTGTTGCGCTGGGGTAATGCTGGCCGATACGTTTCTGGGCCTCGTTGCGCATCCACTCGCCGTACGCGCGCACGTCCGCAGCGAGTCCAGTAGCACCTTCCCAGCGGCCGATCCGGCCGTCCGCCAGACCGGGATGCACCGGTGCCCGCCCGGCGAACTTCGGCGGGATCTCGATCAGGGCTTTATTGATGAGTACGGCGACAGGATTAAGGTCGGCCGCATGTGCCTCGAGACCGAGTCGTTGGGCCTCGAGTGGAATGCTCCCGCCACCGGCGAACGGGTCGAGGATCGGCGGTGGCTTGCCTTCACACGACTTGAGGATCTCGCCGCGCGCATCCGCGAGGAGTTGCTCGTCGTTGACGTTTTCCCATGCGACGAGGCGCTCCAGCAGGTCGTGAAGTCGCTTGCGTTCGGCGCGCTGCATTTCTTCGGTCGGAAACTTGTCCGGGTGGGAACAGGGGTCGTCAACCAACTGGGCAAACAGCACCGCTCGTGCGATGGCCAACTTGCGTCGAGCCCACCAGTAGTGGAGCCGCCACGGGTGGTTCTTTCGCTTGGGTCCGTCCCGCTCAGCCTCACGGTTGATCGTCTCGAGCGGCAGGGCGACCTCAATGAGCTTGCGCTTGGGCACCTTCACGGCATCGTCCTTGGCATCGCATGTCATCGGATCAGAACGGCTCCCCGCCGCGCGCCCAGGTCGTGTCCCACTTGCCGCGGTGGCCGGTCGCGTCGAAGTCGCCCGCGTCGAAGCGGCCGAACGGATTCTCGATGTAGCGGACCTCGTCGTGCTCGGGGCCGCGCGGGTCGACGCGTACGAGCGCTAGCCGGTAGCGCGGCGCGCTGTTGAGTGCCGTGAGCACCTCGTTGTGGGTGACGAAGAAGTCCTCGGCGCCAGCGATGCGGGCCTTGACCTCGATCCGGATTGGATCTTCGCCGTCACGGACTGAGAGGACGTCGAAGCCTGGGTTGTTGAAGGCCTGCTCAACGGGTGTGCGGCCGAGTGTGCGTTCGGTCGCGAGCACGAGGTCGACGCCGCGGCGCTCGACCTCTTTCGTCTCGACCGCGTGCATCGGGGCGTCGTCGGGGATCTGCGTCTCCACTGCCGCCAGCGGCAGCACGAGCGCGGCCGTCACGATCCGCGGCGGCTTGGCCTGCATCTGGAGCTGGCGGTCGAGCAGCGCCAGCCGCGCGGTGCGCCGGCCCTCTAGGTCGGCCGACTTGTACATCAGGCTCGTGTGACTCTCCTTGGGCTTCTTGCCGGCCTGCTCCTGCTCCTGGGCGACCATCGCCTCAAGGATGAGGCGGTTGCTCTCCTGATCTAGGCGACGCCCGACCTGATCGCGTACGCGGTGCAGCTCGGCCTCGCGGCGCAACCTGACCTCGCCGAGGAACGCGGGCACCTGGTTGGCGATGATCCAGCTCGCGGCCCGCTCCTCGGCTTCCGCGAGCCAGGGCAGCGCCCGAGCCGCGATGACCTCATTGGTCAACGGGGCCGCGACGCAATCCAGGTACGGCGCCGGCCCCGCCGCCTCGACGCTGCCGTGCTCGTCGATATACGCGTAGCTGAAGCGGCGTGCGACGGCGGTGTCCGTCGCGTCGGCGATCTCCTCGATGACGCCGACGAGCAAGCGCGGCTCCTGCAGCGTCGGCGAGACGAGCACGGTGCCGCGTTCGAGCGTCTTGTGCCAGCGAGCGACGGTCTCGTCGGTGACGGCGTTGTGCAGCGGGTGGCCGGGGGCGAGCAGCTCGGCGCGAGCGCCGGATTCGTCCAGCACATGCTCGATGTCGAATGTGACGCGCTCGTATCGGCTGGCGATCGGCCCTCGCCCGAGCGTGCGCAGCTGCGCCGGGACGTGTGTGATCTCGAAGCGACCCTGCTCGCGTCGGCGAATCTTCCCGCCCAGCCGCGTGAACGCCGCCCGGAACGCACCCTCGATGTAGTGGGGCTGCAGGCGCCTGGCCCGTGCCTCGTCCATTAGTGCCCGCAGTTGCGCGACGTCGGCGTGCTGCATCGCGTCGGTCGCCAGCGCGCGCTCGGCCAGCAGCTCCTCGATCCCGTGGGCGACGCTGGCGTCAATGACCCTCTCCATCTTCGCGCGCGTCTCGGGCAGCTCGCCGTAGCGGATCGCGTCGATGAGCAGCGTGCGCAGCGGCGTCTCGCTGAACGCCGTTCCAAGCACGTCGAACACCTTGCCGCCATAGGCCCTGCGCTGCTCCTCGATCTTCAACAGCAGCCGCTCGAACACCTCACCCTCGCGGGTGTTGTCGGCAACGAGGTTCCAGAGGCGACACACCTCGCGCTGGCCGATGCGGTGGATTCGGCCGAAGCGCTGCTCGATCCGGTTCGGATTCCACGGGAGGTCGTAGTTGACCATCAGGTGCGCAGCCTGGAGGTTGAGGCCCTCGCCGGCGGCGTCGGTGGCGAGCAGGACCTGGACGGCCGGGTTGTGCGTGAACTCTTCGGTGATCTGGCGGCGCTCGGCGCGACGCACGCCGCCGTGGATCGCCTTGACGGCCTCCGGTCGGCCGAGGAGCGAGCTGATCCTCCGCATCAGGTAGTCCAGCGTGTCGCGATGCTCGGTGAAGACGATGAGCTTGCGGCGCTCGTCGACGGAGCCGGGTGCGGCGAGGGTGTTGTCCTCGAGGATCGTGCGCAGCTCTGACCACTTGCGGTCTGTGTCGGATGCCCGCACGCGCGCAGCGGCCTTGATGAGGTCACGTAGG
>Ga0209023_10007903_pt1 | contig 10768 bp, 7 predicted proteins | sample LakOneMetagenome_FD_187468 | JGI IMG/M metagenome (GOLD analysis project Ga0209023, IMG submission 187468) | Freshwater and sediment microbial communities from Lake Erie, Canada (SPAdes) (version 2) | ecosystem: Environmental > Aquatic > Freshwater > Lentic | place: Lake Erie, Canada | collected...
CCATTTGATAGGCTTCTATTACTGGTTTGGCATCATTATTACCTCCAAATTGATCTACACCAGCCATCAAAACTTTATAATGTCTTTCGGCTATGCTTAATTTTTCAACTCCCCAAGATTTTCCTGCAAATACATCAGGCGTTTTACCTTCATCGGCTGTAATAAGCCAGTCGGTACAAACTACTCCATCGTAACTGTATTTATCTCGTAACAAATCGGTTACAATATATTTGCTAAATCCGTTGCCAACATTCTCACCATTTTTTTTGTCTTGATTGAAAGAAACAGTGTAATAGGGCATTACGGCAGATGCTTTTTTTGTTTTTCCATTTAATTTAAATGCGCCATCAATAAAAGTTTTAAGGTGCATTTCAAAATTATTTCCTGGATAAACGGCAAATTTTCCATAGGCAAAATGGGCATCTCGTCCAGCTTCTTCTGGACCACCACTTGGCCAATGTTTAATCATGGCGTTTACACTTTGATTTCCCCAGCCATTGTAGGTCTCAACACTATTAATTGAGGTTTGAAAACCATCAACATAAGCTCTAGCCATATCAGTAGCCAATTTTGGGTCTTCACCAAAAGTACCAATAAAGCGATTCCATCGTGGCTCAGTTGCTAAATCTATCTGTGGAGATAACGCTGTTGTTATTCCGATAGCACGATATTCTTGGGCTGCAATAGTTCCAAATAATTCGGTAACAGCAGGATCAAAAGTAGCCGATAAGCCCAATTCTTCTGGCCATTGCGAAATGGTTCCGCCAGAACCTGCATTGTATTCGGCATCTTTGTTGGCACCATTTCTAGGATCAGAACTGTTGTTGACTGGAATTCCGAGACCAATTCCTTCCACTAATTTTTGAACGTTATTATTCCATTGTACAGCAATTGTTGGACTTTGAACCGACGTTAGCAATACATGGCGTAAATTATCGTCAGTTAAAAATGCAATTTGTTGGTCTGATAAATCGGAAGCTTTCACACCACTTTCTGAAAATGATTTGGATCCATAAGTACCAGCAAACATACCTCTTTCACCCGCTGGAATTGATTGATGACGACTGTACAGCATCAAACCAGCAATTTGTTCGACGGTCATCAAGGAAGCTAAATTTTTAGCACGATCCACCACATTCAATCGCCAATCTTCATAAGCATCTAACTTATTGTTTTTGTTTAAATCTTTGAATGCCAAACCATCGACAGTCAATATTTTGACCCCTGATTGCGGTGCATAACCCAACGTTAATCCATTACTGTTTTTTACAACAGAATAGGAATCTTTTGGAATTTCTGTCCACTTTTGTTGACAATAACCATTCAAACTCAAAACAACAGTTGACAAGCTTATGACGAGGCTTTTTTTCATTTTTCTTTCAGATTATATTATCCATTCAAGCCCACAAACATTTTATCTCCTTTTTTATACGGAATATCACCTTCTTGTTTTCCTGGAACTGGTGTATATCTAAACGATGCTTGCATACCTTTTTCAGAAGTTAGATAAGCAAATAATACCATTTGATACATCGATAATAATCCTGTATTTTTTGGGTCTTTTACTTTGTTAAATACCTCAACGCGTTTTTCTGCCGAAAGTTTTGTAAAATCGTCACCTGCAATTTCTTTAGCTTTATCGTTCACTAAATTTAGAGCTGCGATAAAATCTTCTTGCTCTTTTTGACTGTAAATATCTTTGAAAACCACACTAATAAATTCGGCTGATTTTACTGCTTTTGCTCCCACAGTATTGGTTTCTGGAATGATGGTATCACTAATTTCTGCTAATAATTTCATCAAATCATCGCTCAATACCAAAGAACCAGCATCTTCTCTTTTGCAACTTGTTAACAGGAAATTCGAACCTATGAAAACCCCACCACTAATAATTGCTATACTTTTTAATAATTCTCTACGATTCATATTACTATCTTTTTAATGTGTAAAATAGGTTTTTATAAGTTTCCTTTTTTCAATTCTTCGGCGGCAAAATTGGCTGCTCTAGCTGTTAATGCCATATAGGTTAAAGAAGGATTCACGCAACTAGCTGACGTCATACAAGCTCCATCAGTTACAAATACATTCATACAATCCCATACTTGGTTGTTTCCGTTTAGTACCGACGTTTTTGGATCTCTACCCATTCGTGCTGTTCCCATTTCATGAATTCCCATTCCAGGAGCATAATCCGATTCGAAAACATTCACATTTTTAGCACCCGCGATTTCCAACATTTCTTTCATGTCTTTTTTCATGTCTTCACGCATTTTCTTCTCATTCTCTTTGATTTCGACATCAAAGTTTAAGACTGGTAATCCCCAATTGTCTTTTTTCTCAGGATCAAGACTGATTCTGTTTTCATGATACGGTAACATTTCTCCAAATGCTGTAGCTCCGATAGTCCATTTTCCTGGTTCACCAAATTGGTCTTTCAAGTCTTTACCAATACTCATTTCGGCTACTTGACTTTCCCAACCATTTCTAGAAGCACCACCTTGATACCCAAAACCTCTAAGATAATTTCTTTTGGAAGCAGCATCTAAATTTCGGTACCTTGGAATATAGAATCCATTTGGTCTGAAACCAGAATAGTATGAGTCTTCATGTCCTTCAAAGTCGCCCGAAGCACCCACTCTAAAATGGTGATCCATTGCATTGTGACCTAATTCGCCACTGCTACTTCCCAAACCATCTTTCCATACATCTTTGGCAGAGTTCATTAAGATCCATGTTGAGTTGAAGGAAGAGGCACATAAGAACACAATTTTACTTGTGAATACCATTTCTTCTTTAGATTCAGCATCGATAACCGTTACACCTGTAGCTTTTTTTGTTGCTTTGTCGTAATTCACTTCTTTTACAATTGAAAACGGACGTAAAGTTAAATTCCCAGTTTTTACTGCAGCGGGTAACGTTGATGATTGTGTAGAGAAGTATCCTCCAAATTGACAACCGTTCCAACACATGTTTCTGAACTGGCAAGGCGTTCTGTCTTTAATAGCTTTGGTAACGTGTGCTACACGACCAATGATTAAAGTACGAGCGTTTTTGTAGTGCTCTTTTATTTTGGATGCTACCGTTTTTTCAACTACGTTCAATTCCATAGGCGGTAAAAACTCGCTGTCTGGCAATTGTGGTAAATTTTCATTAGAACCACTTACGCCTATGAATTTTTCCACATGACTATACCATGGCGCAATATCTTTATAACGAATTGGCCAATCGACTGCAATTCCGTCTTTTAAGTTGGCTTCAAAATCAAGGTCACTCCAACGATAGGATTGTCTACCCCACATTAAAGAGCGTCCGCCAACATGATAGCCTCTAAACCAATCAAAACGTTTGGTTTCGGTATACGGATTTTCTTTATCACTTGCCCAATACGACAAGTTTCTTTCGTTTAATGGGTAATCTCTTTTTAATTTAGGATAATCTTCAACCATCTGTTTTGTAGGACGGTAATGACGGTGTGGGTATTCCCAAATAGGTTTGTTTTGTTCTACATAATCTTTGATGTGTTCAATATTATGTCCGCGCTCCAAAAGCAATACTTTCAATCCTTTTTCTGTTAATTCTTTTGCTGCCCAACCTCCCGAAATTCCGGAGCCTACAACAATCGCATCGTAATGATTATCTGCCATTTTTATACTTTTTATAGAGTTATTTTTTTAATTTAAATATCACAAATTTGAATAGCCGTTTTCAAGGCTTTTACTTTATCTTCAGAAACTGGAATGAATTCTTGTGCCACATAACCTTTATATCCAGTTGCTACAATTGCTTTCATAATCGCTGGATAATTTAGTTCTTGAGTAACATCGATTTCATGACGTCCAGGAACGCCAGCGGTATGGTAATGTCCAAAATACTGGTGATTGGTTTGAATGGTATGAATAATATCGCCTTCCATGATTTGCATGTGGTAGATATCGTATAACAATTTGAAATTGTCGCTTCCTAATGCTTTACACAATTCTATTCCCCAACGCGATGAATCGGCCATATAATCGGGATGATTGACTTTGCTATTGAACAATTCCATTTGAATAATCACACCACGTTGTTCGGCCTTTTTCATGATTTGTTTCAAACCGTCAACACAATTTTTCAATCCTTCTTTTTCGTTCATTCCATTGCGATTGCCACTAAAACAGATTAAGTTTTTGTACCCTGCATCAGCAACAAAATCGATATGTTTTAAATAATTGTTTATTAAAATGGGATGGTTTTTTACATCGTTCCATCCTTCAGTAAGACTGATTAACGCACCAGTACACATAGAAGAGTCTATTCCGTGTTTTTTTAAGATATGAAAATCTTTGGGTTCTACTAAATCGATTGCTGAAAAACCTAATTTTTTAACTACCAAACAAAGTTCTTCTAACGACAATTGATCATATGTCCAACGACAAACCGAATGGTTAATATTACCTTTCAGGGAACCAAAAGAAGTGAAGGTTTCATCAGTTGTGAAATCAAGAATCTTGGGCAAGACCAAACTTCCCAAGGCTAAATTTTTGATGACTTCTCTTCTTTTCATAGCAATTAAAAATAGTAAGATTATGCTTTTACTTTAGCTTTTTCTCTAAAAAACACAAAGAACATCAAGGCAATTCCCGCGGCAAACAAACAAGGAAAAATCCAGATTTTATTCCAGTTATGAGTAGCACCCGTAACATTTTGGTCGACAATCATTCCGGCTACATAAAATCCGATATACATTCCAACACCATAAGTTGCTAGAGTGATTAAACCTTGAGCCGAGGAACGAACGTTCTCACCAGCTTTTTGATCGGTATAAATTTGACCTGTTACAAAGAAGAAATCGTAACAAATTCCATGAAGAATAATTCCTAAATATAGCATCCAACTGTTATCCTCTATATTTCCATAAGCAAATAGTAAATATCGAATTACCCAAGCAACCATTCCAATCAATAACATTTGTTTAACTCCAAAACGAACAAAGAACAATGGCATTAATAGTAAAAATAAAGTTTCGGATACTTGTCCTAAAGTCATTTTTGCTGCAGCACTTTCCAAACCAGCTTCATTCAAAAATTGATTGGCTTGACCGTAATAGAAAGCTAATGGAATACAAATTAATATAGAAGCTAAAAAGAAAACCAAATAGTTTTTATCTCCCAAAACTTTTAAAGCATCTAGCCCTAATGTCTCAGCAACACTTACTTTTTTACCTGCTTTTGGGGGAGGTGTATTCGGTAAGAAGAAACAAAAAACACCAAATCCAGCAGAAACTGCAGCCGCAACTAAAAACGTAACATTTAATGATTTTGGCGAAGCTTCCCAAGCCATCCAACCAATGGTTAATCCAGAGGCAATCCAACCTATTGTTCCCCAAACACGAATGTTAGCAAATTCTTTTTCGGCATCTTTAATTTGATTCAAAGAAATTGAATTGACAAGCGCTAATGTTGGCATGAACAAAATCATGTAAAACAACAATAAGGTGTAAAATGAATCAAAATCGGTTTTGGTAGATAATAAGTAAAGTATGCCTGCACCTACTAAATGCAAAAAACCTAATATTTTTTGAGCGGCAAAGAATTTATCCGCAATCATCCCTACAATAAAGGGCGCTATAATAGCTCCTAAACATTGAGTTCCATAAGCCAAACCTGTTTGTGCGCCAGAAGCTCCAATAGTTCCTTTAGTTAAAAATGTACCCATGGTTACAAACCAAATTCCCCAAATGAAGAAATTGAGAAACATCATCGATGAAAGCTGAATTCGTGTATTAATTTTCATAGTTTATTTCTTATAATTAGTTATAAATTATTGCAGTATGCTTAAAAATAGAGAGTTATTTTTTTGTTTAATGTATCAAACATACAAATTAATTTCATTTAAGATAAAAAAAAATACCAAAAAAAATGGTTAAAAAAAACAATTGCTTCATTTTCAAGCAATAAAAGAAAATTATTATTTATTTTGTTGTAAACCTTACTTTTTTTATGCAAGTTTGCAATAACATTACTATAAAATCAATTTTTATGAGTGCAAGAAAATTACGAATGGGGATGATTGGTGGCGGAAAAGATGCTTTTATTGGAGCTATACACCGCCATGCATTATGGATGGATGGACTTATTGACATAAAGTGCGGTGCTTTGAGTATTGACCCTCAGAATGCCATTGAATCTGGACGCGATTTACATTTAGATGAAGACCGAATTTATACCGATTATAAAACGATGCTTTCTAAAGAGGCTGCTCTTCCTGCAGAACAGCGTATCGATTTTGTATCTATTGTAACTCCAAATTTCGCCCATTTTGAACCCGCAATGATGGCATTAGATTATGGTTTTAATGTTGTAATTGAAAAACCAATCACATTGACCCTTGAACAAGCTAAACTATTGCATGCTAAAGTTCAAGAAACGGGTTTGCGGTTGTGTTTAACCCATACCTACTCTGGTTATCCTATGGTAAAACAAGCCAAAGCCATGTTGAAAAACGGTGATTTAGGTGCTATTCGTAAAGTTTGGGTAGAATATCCACAAGGATGGCTAAGCAAATTATCGGAACGCGAAGGTAATGCGCAAGCAGCTTGGCGTACCGACCCAACTAAGAGCGGAAAAAGCGGCAGTATGGGTGATATTGGAACCCATGCAGCTCATTTAGCAGAATACATCACGGGATTACAGATTACCGAGCTTTGTGCTGATTTAAGCATTAAAGTAGCTGGTAGAATGCTTGATGATGATGGAAATGTTTTATTGCGTTTCAACAATGGCGCCAATGGTGTTTTAATGGCATCGCAAGTAGCCGCAGGTGAAGAAAACAGCCTAAAAATCAGAATATATGGTGAAAAAGGTGGTATTGAATGGCATCAAATGGAACCTAATACGTTGCTCCTAAAATGGCTTGATGCTCCTGCACAAATTCTAAGAGCGGGAAGTAATTATGGTAATTTGAGTCCGTTTATGACTTCCAATTGCAGAACTCCTGGCGGTCATCCTGAAGGTTATTTAGAAGCTTTCGCTAACATTTACCGCAATTTTGCATTGACCTTATTAGCCGATTTGAAAGGCGAAAACCCAACCGAAATTATGTTGGATTATCCAAACGAAAATGATGGAGTTAGAGGAATGCAATTTATTGAGAATGTGGTTAACTCATCCAACTCATCCGAAAAATGGTATCCCTTTAAATTATAAACAACTTACCTAACCAACCAACCCTAAAAAGTCCTTTCAGTAATATGCTGTTGGGACTTTTTTAATTGTGATACTTTTTGAAAAAATAAAAGGAAATTTTGTCACAACATCCGACTTATTGACGTAACTTTAATATGGTATTCAATACGTTATCAGCCATTTTGTCTTAAAATTAGTATTGGAATACAAATTGTCGAAGTTATCGCAAACAGATTAACAACTATTAAAAAATAAACAACATACAACAAAAAAATGAACATCAATAAATTTACCATTAAATCGCAAGAAGCATTGCAACAAGCACAGCAAATTGCACAAAGTTTTGGGCAACAACAGCTCGAAAACGAACACATTTTTAAAGGCATTTTAGAAGTCGATGAAAATGTAACTCCCTTTATATTAAAAAAACTTAATGTAAATGTGGAGTTATTCAAAAAGATTTTAGACAGCACAATTCAGAGTTTTCCGAAAGTATCCGGAGGCGAAATCATGTTTTCACGTGAGGCAGCAATAGCCATGAACGAAGCCGAAATCATCGCTAAAAAAATGAACGACGAATTCGTTTCCATCGAACATTTAATTTTAGCCATTTTCAAATCGAAAAGCAAAGTCGCACAAATTTTAAAAGATCAAGGCGTTACCGAAAAGGGATTGCAAGCAGCTATTGACGAAATGCGTAAAGGTGAACGCGTCACTTCGGCCTCGGCGGAAGAAACCTATAATGCATTAAACAAATACGCTAAAAACCTCAACGAATTGGCTAAAAGCGGCAAACTCGACCCAGTTATTGGTCGTGATGAAGAAATTCGTCGTGTATTGCAAATTTTAACCCGTCGTACTAAAAACAACCCAATGTTAGTTGGTGAACCTGGTGTTGGTAAAACCGCCATTGCTGAAGGTTTAGCCCACAGAATCGTTGATGGCGATGTCCCTGAAAACCTAAAAGACAAGGTAGTGTATTCACTCGACATGGGTGCTTTAATTGCTGGTGCCAAATACAAAGGTGAATTTGAAGAACGACTCAAAGCCGTTGTCAAAGAAGTCACTTCTGCAGAAGGAGATATTGTTTTGTTCATTGACGAAATTCACACATTAGTTGGCGCTGGTGGTGGTGAAGGTGCTATGGATGCAGCCAATATTTTAAAACCGGCTTTAGCTCGAGGAGAACTGCGTGCTATTGGAGCTACAACATTAGACGAATACCAAAAATATTTCGAAAAAGACAAAGCGCTTGAACGCCGTTTTCAAAAAGTATTGGTGGATGAACCCGATACTGAAAGCGCCATTTCGATTTTGCGTGGTATCAAAGAAAAATACGAAACCCACCACAAAGTACGTATCAAAGACGATGCTATTATTGCGGCGGTTGAATTATCGCAACGGTATATTACCAATCGTTTTTTACCCGATAAAGCCATTGACTTAATGGACGAAGCGGCTTCTAAATTGCGTATGGAAATCAATTCGAAACCCGAAGAGTTGGACGTTTTGGATCGTAAAATCATGCAGTTGGAAATCGAAATTGAAGCCATTAAACGCGAGAATGATGAGACCAAATTGAAAGGTTTGGGAATGGATTTGGCGAACTTAAAAGAAGAACGCAACGAAATTTTCACTAAATGGAAATCAGAGAAAGATGTGGTGGATAACATCCAAAACGTTAAACAAGAAATTGAAGATTTTAAAATCGAAGCCGAACAAGCCGAACGCAATGGCGATTACGGTAAAGTAGCCGAAATTCGATACGGAAAAATAAAAGATGCTCAAGCAAAATTGGATGTTTTACAAACACAATTAGCCGAAAACCAAGCTGGAACTTCGTTAATCAAAGAAGAAGTTACTCGTGAAGATATTGCTGAAGTGGTGGCTAAATGGACTGGAATTCCGGTGATGAAAATGCTGCAAGGCGAACGCGAAAAACTATTGCGATTAGAATTCGAATTACATAATCGTGTCGTGGGTCAAGAAGAAGCTATTGAAGCCGTGAGCGATGCGGTTCGTAGAAGTCGTGCCGGATTGCAAGACATGAAAAAACCAATTGGTTCGTTCTTGTTTTTGGGAACCACTGGTGTGGGTAAAACCGAATTGGCCAAAGCCTTAGCCGAATATTTATTTGACGATGAAAATGCCATGACGCGTATTGATATGAGTGAGTACCAAGAACGCCATTCTGTAAGCAGATTAGTGGGTGCGCCTCCAGGATATGTAGGTTATGACGAAGGCGGACAATTAACAGAAGCCGTGCGAAGAAAACCGTATTCTGTAATCTTGTTGGATGAGATTGAAAAAGCACATCCGGATACATTCAATATTTTATTACAAGTATTGGATGAAGGACGATTGACCGATAATAAAGGTCGTGTGGCTGATTTCAAAAACACTATCATTATTATGACTTCCAATATGGGAAGTGCCATTATACAAGAGAAATTTGAAAACTTGAAAGGCGGTATCGAAGCCGCAACAGAAGCCGCCAAAGTGGAGGTTCTTGGACAATTAAAACAATTGGTTCGACCTGAATTCATCAACAGAATTGACGAAATTGTAATGTTTACACCGTTAACTAGTGCCAACATCAAACAAATCGTTGGTTTACAACTGAAAAGTGTAACCAAAATGTTAGCACACCAAAACATTACCATGGACGCCACTCCAGAAGCTATTGATTACTTGGCTCAAAAAGGATACGATCCTCAGTATGGAGCACGCCCAGTAAAACGAGTGATTCAGAGAGAAGTTTTGAATCAATTGAGTAAAGAGATTTTGGCTGGAAAAGTTACTACAGACAGTATCATTTTACTCGATGCATTCGACGGACAATTGGTGTTTAGAAATCAAAGTGAAGCAGTAGTTACAAATTAATAATTAAATAAGGTTGGTTTTAGTTTGAAAGCAGCAATTCAACAATGGATTGCTGCTTTTTTTGTAGCGAATAGCTTGGGTATTTTGGCAAACCCTATTCCTGCTGTTCGTTCTATTTTTACACCAACCTTCAAAAATCGGTTGGGGTAAAAGATACCACTTCCATCAGGGCTAAAAAGTAATCGCCTTTTGTGTAAATTATGCTTTTGAAGTAGCAAGTGCTTTACAAAGTACTGCACATTTTTTACAAGCTTCTGCACATTCTTTACATGATGCATGATGAGCGGCATGTTTAGCACATTCGGCCGAACAAGCGTTACAAATTTCAGCACATAAGGCATGTAAGTGGGTTGAAAATTCAGAACTTCTTGCTTCAAAACGCGCACATAATGCACAAATATCGGCACAATCACGACACAACAAGATACACTCTTTGTTTCCCATTGCAACACAATCAGTGATACAACTTTCGCAAGCAATCAAACACGCTAAACAAGCGTCAATGCAATTTTTTGATATTTTCATGACTTTCATAAATTAAGTTATTGGTATAAAAAGAAGTGCTTTGTTATAACTTCAACAGATATATAAGCCAGATAACCTCTTGATTTACCAACACAAAGAAACGATTCGGAACTATTAAAAGCTTACATAATGCCACGGATTAGTTGCAATGTTCACACCTTATAACGCAATCAGTTTTTACTTTTTTTAATTTTTAG
>Ga0209023_10007904_pt1 | contig 10768 bp, 11 predicted proteins | sample LakOneMetagenome_FD_187468 | JGI IMG/M metagenome (GOLD analysis project Ga0209023, IMG submission 187468) | Freshwater and sediment microbial communities from Lake Erie, Canada (SPAdes) (version 2) | ecosystem: Environmental > Aquatic > Freshwater > Lentic | place: Lake Erie, Canada...
TTGGTATGTAAACCCGCTTCAGTTTCATGATCGTACACCCATTGCGCTGTTCCAAAATCAAGTGCACGCGTCAATTCAGGACTCAAGCCCATCGGTTGCCCTTGATGGTCGCAGGCAACATGTAAGCCATCCTCACGATCAGGTAATAACAACACCACCTGACATTGAAAAACCTGCGCGACTTGTTCGACAGTGAATTGACTAATTTGACTCGCAGTTAATGCACCTGACAACGACTGACTAAACACCGATTGGCGATTGGCACGTTGTTCACGATGAGTTGAAATTCGTGCCTGAAAACGTAAATTTGCTGAGAGATTGGCGATCACCAACGCGACGACAAACATGACCGCGAACGTCAGTAAATACTGGGTATCTGATACAGAAAATGACAACTTGGGTTGCACAAAAAAGAAATCAAAACACAGCACACCCAACACCGATGCAAACACCCCTTCACCACGTCCAAACCGAGCCGACACCAACACCACAACCAGCAAATACAGCATCACAACATTGGCAAGATCAAACACGTGAATCAAACCCGTAAGCAGAACAGTCACGATGGCACAACCAGCGACTGCCCAAAAATAGCCTTTGGAATAGAAATTAATATTCTTAAAAATTGGAATACTGGTTACTTCTGGTTGTGCTGGCGCAACTTCATCATCACCCACCAACACCAAATCAATACCACTTGCGCGTATTGCCAGTTCGGTAGCAAGTGTATTATTCGGTTTCCACCAGTGTTTCTTATATGAGCGACCGAGAATAATTCTTGAAATATTATCGCGTTTGGCACAATCAATAATTTGTTGCGCCAAATCCGTACCAGCCACCGTTTCCACTGTTGCGCCAAGGCTTTGCGCCAACCGTAATCGCGCTAAAACATCATGTCGCTGCGACTCTGAAAGACGTTGTAATTGAGGTGTTTCAACGTACAAAACTTGCCACTCACTCCGCAGCGCAACCGCCATGCGTGCGGCACGACGAAGCAAACGTTCGGCATTGGCATTCGCGCCGATACAGACCAGCACGCGTTCATTGGTTTGCCAAATCGGACTAATCGCCTCGTCGCTGCGATAGTCACGCATTTGCGCATCGACACGATCCGCAGTACGCCGCAACGCCAACTCACGCAGCGCAATGAGATTACCTTTGCGAAAGAAATTCTTGGCGGCACGCGCCGCTTGTTGCGGTAAATAAACCTTGCCTTCGCGCAACCGTTGCAACAATTCATCAGGCGGCAAATCCACCATCACCACATCATCGGCTGCCTCAAAAAAAGCATCAGGCAACGTTTCACGGACACGAATGCCCGTGACCTGTCCTATCACATCATTGAGACTTTCTAAATGCTGTACATTCAAAGTCGTATAAACATCGATGTCCGCATCCAACAACTCATCGACATCTTGCCACCGCTTCGGATGCCGCGAACCAGCGACATTACTATGCGCCAGCTCATCAATCAAAATCAGCGCAGGCTTACGCTCGAGCGCCCCATCCAAATCAAACTCAACCAACGATTGATCACGATAAGCGATTTTTTGCAGCGGTAAAATGGTCAGTGATTCTAATTGCGCAGCCGTTTCTTTCCGCCCATGCGTTTCAACCACACCGACGACCACATCCACCCCTTCCGTCTGTTGCCGCTGCGCCGCCGCCAACATCGCAAACGTCTTCCCCACACCCGCAGAACTGCCAAAGAAAATCTTCAATTTTCCTCGTTTGGAACGTTCATGCGCTTGCTGGAGTCGTGCCAACAAGTCATCGGGGTTCGGGCGTTCGATCATATCGGTCTCTTAACTTCTTCTAATCATTGCTTTTGATTTTGCTCTGCTTCTACACTGTCCTGAGCAACTGTCTGAGTCAGGAGGCAGTCAAAAAATGTAGGTATCAAAGATAGAACCCCCATTTTAAAAATAACTCCCCTCACGCGAGTTTTGCGAAGGACGCGTTTTTGCTTCTTTTGACAAGCCAAAAGAAGGCTCGCTGCAGGCGGTTCCTCCCATTAATAATCACAATGAAAAGACACCGCCGCAACAACGCTTTAGCTTTTCGAAACAACAGTACTTGCCATCACAAGCGGCGCCAACTGATCCAAATCAATATTCACTTGTAGCACATTGACCCGTGGTTCGCCAAACAAACCGAACTGACGACCTTCCGTGTTTTTATCAATCAAAGCATGCACTTGACTCAATGTGACGCCGCGTAGAGCCGCAATTCGTGCCGCCTGATACTTGGCAGCATTCGGCGAGATATTCGGATCCAAGCCACTGCCCGATGTCGTCACTAAATCAATCGGCACGAGTGCCGTATTGGTCGGATCAACCTCATGTAACTTGGCAATCCGTTCCTGCACTTCTTTCGCCAAATCTGGATTGAGCGGCCCAAGATTCGAACCGCCAGATGCCTGACCATTATAAGGCGTGGTCGCAGTCGCCGAATGACGACTCCACAAGTAAGCTGGATTGGTAAAACTCTGTCCAATCAACTTAGAGCCGACCACCTGATCGCCATGGTAAAGCAAGCTACCATTCGCCGAATCAGGTGCAATCGTTTGGCTCACGCCCGTCACGATCAATGGATAAGCCAAACCAGTCAGCGCAGTCAGCACGACAAAAAGGCTAACGGCTGGACGCAAAGATTGTGTCAATGTACTCATGATGCTGCTCCTTAAACCAAACCAGTGACATTCAACACCACATCAATCAGCTTAATGCCAATAAATGGAATGATGATGCCGCCTAAACCATAGATCGCCAAGTTACGACGCAACAGTGCAGCCGCGCCGACAGGACGATATTTCACACCGCGCAACGCCAGCGGAATCAAAGCAATAATGACCAACGCATTGAAAATCACCGCCGACAAAATCGCGCTCGCAGGACTGCCTAAATGCATCACATTCAAGGTATTCAACGCAGGATAAGTCGTCGCAAACGCAGCAGGAATAATCGCAAAATACTTAGCAATATCATTGGCAATACTAAAAGTTGTCAATGAACCACGCGTCATCAGCATTTGCTTACCCGTTTCAACAATCTCGATCAACTTGGTCGGATTAGAATCCAAATCCACCATGTTGCCCGCTTCTTTCGCGGCTTGCGTTCCCGTGTTCATCGCCACAGCAACGTCTGCTTGAGCCAATGCTGGCGCATCATTTGTACCGTCACCCGTCATGGCGACAAGCTTACCTTCCGCTTGATATTGACGAATACGCGCGAGTTTTTGCTCTGGCGTGGCTTCCGCCATAAAGTCATCGACGCCCGCTTCCGCCGCAATCGCCGCCGCTGTCAAAGGATTGTCCCCCGTGATCATCACGGTCTGAATACCCATTTGACGTAATTCGGCAAAGCGCTCTTTAATGCCGCCCTTCACCACGTCTTTCAGCTCAACCACACCGAGCGCAACACTGCCATCTGCAACCACCAGCGGCGTGCTGCCACGGCGCGCAATGTCATCAGCAAACTGACGCACTGCTTTCGATAACGGTTGACCACCAATGGCTTCGATATGCTTAGCAATCGCATCAACCGAACCTTTACGCAGCATTTGGTTGTTTGGCAAATCAACACCACTCATCCGCGTTTGTGCGGTAAATGGCACAAAGTGCGCTTGCAGCGACTGCAAATCACGCTCGCGGATATTAAACAATTGCTTTGCCAACACCACGATACTGCGACCTTCAGGCGTTTCATCGGCAAGCGATGCCAATTGCGCCGCATCCGCCAAACGTTCTTGGGTAATGCTCGGCGCAGGGAAAAACGCCGAGGCTTGACGATTACCAAATGTAATCGTACCTGTTTTATCCAGTAGCAATATATCCACATCACCTGCCGCCTCAACTGCACGACCTGACGTAGCAATCACATTCGCCTGCATCATGCGGCTCATCCCAGCCACGCCAATGGCAGACAACAAACCACCAATCGTCGTCGGAATCAAACATACGAGTAATGCAACAAGCACAGTCAAACTAACGGGCGAACCCAATTGATTCGCATGAACCGAAAATAATGAGAATGGTAATAGCGTCACCACCGCCATCAAGAAAATCAAGGTCAACGCAACCAACAAAATGGTCAAGGCAATTTCATTCGGCGTTTTCTGGCGTTTGGCGCTTTCAACCATCGCAATCATACGATCCAGAAAACCTTCACCTGGATTATTACTCACGCGAATAACCAACCAATCCGACAGCACACGCGTACCACCTGTCACCGCAGAAAAGTCACCGCCAGCCTCACGAATCACGGGCGCAGATTCACCTGTAATCGCGGACTCATCTACCGACGCCATGCCATCGACCACTTCGCCGTCGGCTGGCACAACCTCACCTGCGAGCACATAGACAAAGTCATCTTTGCGCAATGTGGTCGCAGAAACAGATTTTGGCGTCAACGTGCGATCTGGACGATCAATCTTTTGCGCCATCACATCTTGGCGCGCGCTTCGTAAACTTGCGGCTTGCGCCTTGCTGCGACCTTCAGCAATCGCTTCAGCAAAATTGGCGAACAATACGGTAAACCACAACCACACCGTAATCGCCAAGATAAAGCCAAACGTCTCGCCACCTTCCAGTTTTCCGCTCGGCGCAAAAAATGCTTGGACTGCCAACACCGTCGTCAACAAACTGCCGATGTACACCACAAACATCACGGGATTACCCCATTGAATGCGTGGATCGAGTTTTTTAAACGTGCTGATCAATGCAGGTTTAAGCAGAGTTTTATCAAACATACCGCGTGGTTTTGCGTGAGTAGAATGCGTATGTTGTTGAAAATCTTGCGATGAAGTATTCATCATATTCTCCTTATAGACCGTGCACTGATTGAAGAGCCAACTGAACGTGCTCAACGATTGGCCCAAGCGCAAGCGCAGGGATATAAGTCAACGCACCGACGAGAATCACTGTTCCGACTAACAAGAACACAAACAACAAGGTATGCGTTGGCAATGTTCCCGCATTCACCGTGAGGCGTTGCTTTTGAGCCAGTGAACCCGCCAAAGCAAGCACTGGTAAAATCACCCCAAAACGTCCCACAAACATCGCAACTGCCAGCATCACGTTATAAAACGGCGTATTTGCTGACAAGCCTGCAAACGCACTCCCGTTGTTATTTGCTGCCGAACTAAACGCATATAAAATCTCACTAAAACCATGCGCATGCGGATTAGCAATCCCAGCACGCCCGGCTTCGGTCATCACCGCAATCGCAGTACCCACTAACACCAACAGTGGCGTCACCAACATCCCGATCACGACCATTTTCATATCAAAGGCTTCGATCTTTTTACCCAAATACTCTGGCGTACGACCTATCATCAGCCCTGCAATAAACACGGCAAGTACTGCATACAACAACATGCCATACAGACCCGAACCCACACCGCCAAACACGACTTCACCCAACTGCATGAGTAGCATCGTCACCATTCCGCCCATTGGCATCAAGGAATCATGCATACCATTCACAGCACCGCATGATGCAGCGGTGGTAATCACGGCAAAAAGTGAGGATGAAACAATACCGAAACGCGCTTCTTTGCCCTCCATATTGCCGCCCGCTTGCAAGAGACTTGCCGCTTGATCGGTATGTAATAGCAAAGGATTACCAGCAAGTTCAGCACGAACAGCCACGGCAAATGCAACAACAAAGATTAATGTCATCGCACCAACGATTACGCCACCTTGACGCATATCACCGCTCATTCGACCTAAGGCAAAACACAGCGCAGCTGGAATTAAGAAAATAGACAGCATTTGAATGAAATTACTAAAAGGTGTTGGATTTTCAAAAGGATGTGCGGAGTTCGCATTAAAAAAACCACCACCATTTGTGCCCAACATCTTAATCGCCTCTTGCGACGCGACTGGACCCATCGACATCGTCTGATGCGCACCTTGAATCGTTGTCGCAGTCACATCTGGCGAGAAGTTTTGAATCACGCCTTGACCAACAAACAACATGGAAATGATCAATGACAGTGGCAACAACACATAAACTGTTCCGCGCCATAAATCGACCCACGCATTACCCAGCGTCTTGGTTGAGCGACGTACAAAACCACGAATCAACGCAAACGCAACCGCTAAACCTGCTGCCGCTGAAACAAAGTTTTGCACGGTCAATGCGGTCATTTGAGTGAAATGACTCATCGTGCTTTCGCCAGAGTAACCTTGCCAATTGGTATTGGTCACAAAGCTCACGGCGGTATTCAACGCAGAATCCCACGTTGGCGCACCGAAATTCTGCGGATTAAATGGCAAATAACCTTGCAGCATCTGAACACTAAATACTGCGAGAACACCCAGCAGATTAAAGGCCATAATCGCAACGGCATACGCCACCCAATTCATCTCGGATGCTGCATCGGTTTTGATGCCGAGTACACCCAGTACTTTGCTTTCGATTCGTGCAGCTTTTCCGGGCAAGCCTTTTTCAAGTACTGCAACCAAATAGCGACCCAGCGGTTGCGCCAAGGCAAAGAGAACCACGAGATAAAGTACGATTTGCCCGAGGGCTAAAGTATTCATTAGAATGCCTCCGGCTTTATCAGCACGTACACCAAATAAATCAGCAAGCCCAATGCAAGCAAACCTGCTAAACCATAAGTCAGGCTCATGACCTTCCCCTTATCAGTCGAAAATACGATAGATACAGGATAGGAAGTTGGCTATTAAGACGGTGTAGAAAGTGTGGGATGGGGTGTAAAAACGGTGTAAAGATGGGCTAACAAAGGAAGCCAATTATTTTTTGCACAATAAGAGCGGACTTTTGAATATTTGATCACGACTAAATTGGATCATGAAAAATAAAAGATGTTTATCTATCTTGACTTAGATATAGGTTAATGACACATTAGCTCTCATAAGTATTAAATTTTTCAATCACAATAAGGATCTTATGTGGCACGTTTTGGCATCTTATTTGTCAATGGTGACGCATAAGAGTAGTTAGAGGCTTTAATGGATGCCCAGCTCCCAATGCCAGAATTCAATCTTGGCCAAAGTGTAAGTGTGATTCTGAATGAGCAGAATCATACTGCTTATGTAGGTACCATCACTCAAGTTATCTGGCATCACAAAGACTGTTGCTATAACTACTACATTGAGGCCAGTGGCAAGAAAATCTCAAAAAGATATCCAGCCCAAGACCTGAGGTCTGCCTCTAACAAGTCAATCTCGCGGACCCGCTAAAGCGGGCCGCTAATTTCCAACGTTAGGCCAATAAAATGATATTTAGATACTCATGATTACGCTAGCTGACATCCGATCATCTGAACAACTCATCGAAGACCTCGCATCGCCGTTCGACTTCAATGTTTGCCTCGCAGCTGATAATTTTTCTTGGATCAAGCTCACTCCAACAACTCCATTTACTGTGGTCGCTGGTGACGGCACTGGCGGTGTCTTTTTAGCGTATGGCTGTGGAGATACGGCATTTCTGCCAGTTCTTTATGCGACATCTGAAGGCCAAGCTGGTCGCGTGGCTTCCAACCTCGCAGAGTTCTTGGCCATTCTATTAGCTGCTCCGTATTGGCTTGATTTGCTAAAGTTCTCAGGCAATGGAGATCTCATGGAAATGCGCAAGACTGCCATGTTCATTAAACATGAATATGCGGAAGACTATCCTGATTTATCAGACGCAAGTCGCCGCATCATTAAATCGTTGCAGTTACCACAAATTGACGACCCGATCAAAGTTATCCATGATTCCGTTCATGCTACAGATTGTACGCTTATAACCGATGATGGCTGGCACTACGAATCATTGTTCAACCGTTTCAAATCCAGCGACAATCCAAACTGGCGATAAGCTAGCCCGAGTAGCCAGCGTAGGATGGGCTTCAGCCCATCACTCTATATCCAAATCTACACTACTATAGCCAATAGCCCGAGTAGGTCGCAATAAGCCCAAGCTCATTGCGACAGCCGAAATATAACCAATGAACAGCATATAAAACTCCAAACATTCCCACAAATAAATTGTGTTTGTATATCATATACACATGCAGCAATCCATTTGGTTATTGCGACCTACGCTTGCTAAAAAGTGTTTATCTACCTTGACTTAGATTTAGGTTAATGACACATTAGCTCTCATAAGTATTAAATTTTTCAATCACAATAAGGATCTTATGTGGCATGTTTTGGCATCTTATTTGTCATCTATGCCGCATAGTAGTTAGAGCGCATGAAAACACCAACGGTGAAGCTGACGTTTGTTCGAAACGCATATACCAAGAGAGAGGGAAAGCTAGAAACCATCGCAAGCTTTTCGCTTGTTCGACATCCCAATCACGAAGGGCTTTGGGTCATGTCCGCTCGAGAAAACGTGACGTTTCCGACTGGCGATATCTTGAACGTCTACTCCGAGGTCAATCCTTCGTGCAATTACGTTCACATTTATCACGGCGAACGGAGGGTGGTGAGCTGGAAGGCGACCGGCGACGTGGACCTAATGTTCCTGCTTCCGAACGGTGAAGAGGCCTATGTGTCCCTCGCTGAGAATGGGGCAGTTCGATAATGCGTTCTAACAACGCGTTGGAGCGGACCGTGAGTCAGCGTGGCCGCACCGTGCACGCGTTTGCACTTGGTGCGCAATTGCGGCAACTCAACTTAATCGTTATGTTTATCGGGTGCTATGAAAAAGCTTACGTATAAATTGCGCGCAGCGATGGGTCCAGATGATTTAGAGAGATCTGGAACGTTATTTGATCTTTTGAATTCCATCCCATATTTTTTGAGAAGGAAGAGGCTACCGCCGTTGGTGGTCATAAACGAAATTTTGAGTAAAGGTGTAGTAGACAGCGGTATGAGCGGAGGCGTCCAATGGACTCCATTTGCAATTGAAGAGAAAGAATACGACGAGTTGGCACAGCACTGTGAGAGTCTGAGTTTTGAAATCGCTCGGCCTCCAAAGTGGGTGACTACAAGAAGCTATTTCCAAATTTGGGAGTTCGAACTAGATCATGGCGTCCCGGCGGAGCAGCATAAGTCATTGGTTGACTTATCAGAGGAGGCAGGAAAAAAATTAAAATCTGCGATCGCAAATGGTGAACGCGAAGCGGAAATATTGAGGCTGCATCTTAACGCCATCGATGCTGGCAACGCGTTGGCTGACTTTATCAATCGAAGACTGAGCTGACATAACTAGCCCGCGCAGGGTGCAATTTTCTGGTGCCCACGTTGCACGTGGGCTGCCCAACCACCATATAAATCAGCAAGCGTAGGATGGGCTTCAGCCCATCACTTTACATACGAATAAGTATCTTATATGGCACGTTTTGGCATCTTATTTGTCAATACCAATACATAAAAAATTGTTAGCTGGTTATTCAAGGATAGGTTATGACTTCAGGACGCATGGAACGAATTGTGTTGGGTTCTTGCATACCACCAGCTTTAGGTGGATTAATATTTTATGTTTACTTGTTTTTTTTTGACACGACTCCAACCTACTCACCTGAGTGGGCAGACCGGAATATAATTGCCTTCATAAGTGGTGGCTATTTCGCTGTACTTATCTTTTTAATCATTTTTTTGGTTCCGTCAATTCTCTACAGTTTAATAATGGAGTTTGTTGTACAAAAAATTGATAACAATATATTAGTGATAATTATTTCTATGCTTTTAGGTACTTTTATTACAGGTTTTTTTGGTTTTGAAGCTCGGTTAACTGGAGGTGGGGTCGGTCTGATAATTGGGTATTATCTCAGAAGGAACTTCAAATTAATGCAAGTTAACAAGTTACTCAACAAAGATAAATTTTAGCTAACCCATCATTCAAGCCAGCGTAGGATGAGCTTCAGCCCATCACTCTACGTCAGAATCAACACCACAATAACCAATCAAAACCTCAAGCCGCATAATCCATCGCAGTTCCCTGCTCATCGCCACTCGGAAACAACCGCGCACGCCACTGCTTGGTCAAAGCTCTCGTATCCCGATTATTCGGATGAAAACCTGGCTCGAAATACTCCTGATAATTCGCTGAAATCGCCCGTGCAATTTTCGTAATCCGATATAAACCATACGCATTTTGACGCACGTTAAAGCGTGATTTTTTATCTTTCAGCAGCGTCATTGTCGTCATCGACATGATTCGGAAAATAAAAATCCGCGTCACAATTTTCATGATCCGCAAACGCGTCTTATCATCCGCATACAAATGCTGATACACATCAAACGCAACCGCTTTATGCTCAGTTTCCTCCAGCGCATGCCAAAACCACATCGGACGCACAATTGGATCTAATCCCGCAAACTCCTCTGGATGCGTCAACATGTGCTCGCCCAAGATCGCGGTCAAATGCTCAAAACCACACGTCATTGCCAGCAAATTCTTTTTTGAAATTTTTTCTTTGGCATACTTAATTCGGTTAAAAATCTCTTTTTCATACTTCTGCGTACGCAAACCCAGATTCTTCTGAACAAAACTATTAAACGTCTCATGGACATTACCATGCACCGCTTCTTGACCAATAAACGCCGAAATTTCTTTTTTTAACACAGGATCGGTGACTTGATCACGCACAGCGCGCACGCTATGTACAAACATCCGCTCGCCTTCTGGAAAAGTCAGCGACAAAATCGATAACAAATAAGACATGTACGGATTATTTTCGTAATAGAATTTTGGCAACCCATCAAACGTGAATTTCTGATGACGCACCGTAATGTCTAACGCTTGGGCAGCAGACGTATCAATAACTTGAGTATTCATAGAACAAATCTCCCGATCATCCTCTATAC
>Ga0209023_10007905_pt1 | contig 10767 bp, 5 predicted proteins | sample LakOneMetagenome_FD_187468 | JGI IMG/M metagenome (GOLD analysis project Ga0209023, IMG submission 187468) | Freshwater and sediment microbial communities from Lake Erie, Canada (SPAdes) (version 2) | ecosystem: Environmental > Aquatic > Freshwater > Lentic | place: Lake Erie, Canada | collected...
ATGCAATGCAGCGACGTAATCTTCCTGAGCAGACAAGCCTCGGTTTTGCAATTTGACTGTAGTTGCCACAACTGTGTGATTATTTGCGAGTTTTGACTCTCGGCAAATAGTGGATAATGCCTTACTATAAGTTGGCTTTCTTCTCGCAAATATTTTCGTGGCAATCTGATGGCAGGACTGAGCGTATTCGAAGGCGCTGAAAAAAAGCTCGGACCACTTTTCCGGCTTGCGATCAGGTCCGGTGCATCGGATGCCGTCGGGCTTCACATCCGGCGTGGCGAACCAGTCAACGGTCGCGACAGCGCCGGACTCACGCCGCTGATGCTTGCGGCAGTTCATGGGCAATTTGATGTCGGGGTCAGACTTCTCGACGCCGGTGCCGACCCATCTCTGTTGAGCCCGGATGGGCGTACTGCCAGTGGATTGGCCGCCGAACAAGGGCACGTGGCCCTTGTCGAGCTACTCGCGTCCCGGGCGAGCACTCCCTTTCTGGTAGGCGCCGAGCACGACCCCATCTGCGAAATACCGGCCCCGGAAAATGGGGAGCCCGAACGCACTGATTCCAGCACCGCCGCGCCACTCACCGTGGTTGTGGCGAACATCCTGCCAGCGGGGCCAGTATCGCCGCCCGAGGGTTCGGAAAGGGGCGAAAGCGTCAGTGGATGGGAGGCGGCGGACGAATCCCCGGAAGCGATGAACGGATGGGTTGCAGACGAAGCGGTCGTCGCGCCGCAGCATGACGCCGAGTGCGTTTCCTCGGCACTGAACGCGCAACGTGTCATGTCCACGCACAGGCGGATCAGTAGCGAGATGGACTGGTCAGACGTCGAACTGGATCTTCCCGAAATTCGCGTGCAGGCACCGGCTGTCACGCTCGGCGAGATGCCTGCTGTCGAGGAACTGATCGCCAATGGACTGGATGCCGGCTTCGTCGGCACCGACGAGCTCTGGCGTGCACTTGATGCCGACTGCGGCTGGCAGGTCGAGCGTGCTCGCCTTGTTCTCCAGCGTGTGCTGGACGACCTCGCAATCCTGCCGGCGCCTTGGGAAGGTACCGGGCATCACAGCGTCATTGCGGAGTCGGACGCCCTGAGCGATGCGATCGAAGCCCTGTGCGCAGACATGCCGGAGCCGGCCGAATCCAGCGTGGCGTATGCCGCCACGGTACGGAAGGGCGAGCTCATCAAGCGAGAAGACGAGGAGCGCATCGGCCGGCACATGGACAGCGCGCTCGGCACGTTGACCCGAGCGCTGGCGTCGCTTCCAGACGCCCAATGGCAGCGAGCGTTTCCTTCCAGCGCGCTGGTGTCGGCCCCGGCGAACGAAGAAGCCGATGAGCTCGAGACCTCGCCGGATGAGGCCCCGGATGGCATGCAGGACGAGGATGCCCTCGAAGGCGGCAACCGGATCGATTTTGATACCTACGTTGCCCTCGTCAGGGATGGGATGGCTGAATACGGACGAGAAGCAATGGTGCCTCGCCCCAAGGCTGCCGAACTGAGCCGGCTGCTCGCGCTCGCGCCGGAAATGACGGCGGATGTCGGCCATGCTGTAGTCGGTTCGATCGCTGCTTACGAGAAAGCTCGCGATCTTCTGATCAGCGCGAATCTCCGTCTCGCGATGTCGGTGGCGTACGGTCATCGAAACCGCGAACTGCCTCTGGAAGATCTGATACAGGAGGCAAATCTCGGCCTGATGCGCGCTGCCGAGAAGTTCGACTTCCGCCGCGGCTTCAAGTTTTCCACCTACGCGACGCACTGGATCCGTCAGAGCGTCACGCGAGGGCTCGCTGACACTGGCCGCCTCATTCGCATACCGGTTCACATGGTCGAAAAAATCAATGTGGTCAACCGGGCTCGACGCAACCTCGAGGCGCGGCGCGAGGACCAAGTCGGTATCGACAAGATTGCGGAGCAGGCGTCGCTGTCTCCCGAAGAGGTGCGTCGCATTCTCAGGCTGGACCGTAAGTTCATCTCATTGGAAGAGTGCGTCGAAGCAGGTGCCGCTGGCATGCAGGAGCCACTCGACATCGCCGATCCCGAGGCCGACCCGTATTTCATCGCCTCTCGACAGAGTCTGACGCGTCTGGTCGAGCGCATGCTCGCCGACTGCAAGGAGAAGGAACGCGATGTCGTGATCCTGCGATTCGGTCTGAGCGGGCTGGACAGCATGACGCTCGAGGAAGTTGGCCAGAAGCTCGACGTCACTCGAGAGCGCATTCGCCAAATCGAATCGAAGGCTCTGACCCGGTTCCGCCACGTGTCCCGACATGACCAGCTGTTGCCTTTCGCCGGTGCGACTTCCCTGGCCGATTACTAAGCCCCTTGAATACCATGAACCAATCGAAGTATCGTCATGCGCCACCGCGGGCCGCGGCGATGATGGAAGCGCTGCGCGGTCTGGGCTACAGTCCCGCCACGGCGCTGGCTGACATCATCGACAACAGTATCGCCGCTGGCGCCAGAGCAGTCGACCTGACCTTCGCCTGGAACGGCAAGCAGAGCCATGTCCTCATCGAGGACGACGGGCGAGGCATGAGCGCCGAAGCGCTCGACTCCGCAATGCGGCTCGGCGACAGGAATCCACTGGACCGACGAGCGGAGAATGATCTCGGTCGTTTCGGGCTGGGACTGAAGACCGCTTCATTCTCGCAGTGCCGTCGGTTGACCGTGGCGACCGTGGGGCCGGGCGGCCTGCAGTGCCTGAGGTGGGATCTGGATGTGCTCGCCGCGAGCAAGGACAACGACTGGCAACTGCTGGAGGGACCGGATGGCAGCGCCGCTGAACTGATCGCTGACTTCGGCGCGCGGCGGCCAAACGGCACACTCGTGGTGTGGGAGGTTCTGGACCGTATCGTCACGGACGGCTATCGGGATCAGGACTTCCTCGATCTGATCTGCCTGGTGGAGCAGCATCTCGCGATGGTGTTCCACCGTTACCTCGAGGGATCCCGGCCACAGCTGCGCATTCGTATCGCCGGCAAGCCGATTTTGCCCTGGGACCCATTCATGACGGGGCACCCGGCCAAGCCGTGGCATTCCCCGGCAGCTTCGTTCCCGGCCATGCCTGGCGTCGAGGTCGAATGCCACGTACTGCCTCACAAGGACCGGCTCAGCAAGAAGGAAGAGGAATCCGCCCGCGGACCGGAGGGCTGGACGGCGCAGCAGGGATTCTACGTCTACCGCAACAAGCGGCTGCTGGTCGCCGGCGGCTGGCTCGGTCTCGGACAGGGGCGCGGCTGGACGCAGGATGAGGCGCATCGCCTTGCGCGCATCCGCCTGGACATCCCCAACTCGGCCGATGCCGCCTGGAAGATCGACATTCGAAAGTCGACCGCCAGGCCTCCTGTCGAGATTCGCGCATGGCTAGCGAAACTGGCTGATGAAACCCGCACACGGGCGCGCAAGACCTTTGCATCGCGTGGCCAGGTTCCCCGGACAAGGAGTGGAGAGAAGGTCAGCCAGGTATGGCAGTCCCAGCAATTCTCCGGCGGGATGCGCTATCGGATCGACACCGATCACCCCGCAGTGCGGGCCGTGCTGGACGATGCGAAGGGCCTGGCGCCGCAAGTGCTTGCCATGCTCAGGGTCATTGAAGAAACCGTCCCGGTCCAGCGCATCTGGATCGATACCGCGGAGCACCGTGAAACGCCACGTACCGGTTTCGCTGGCGAGCCGACTGCCGCGGTCATGGAGGTGCTGACGGTCATGTACAGGAACATGGTGGAGCTCAAGGCGATGTCCCCGGAACTTGCGCGCAAGCGCCTCCTGCTGACCGAACCGTTTCAGAACTACCCCGAACTGGTGGCGTTGCTGCCGGATGACCCAAAAGAACTGGACAAGAAACAATGACACCACAGGGTGAAGCCAACAAGGCGAGCGTCATCAAGATCGTTCAGGAGCTGCTGTTCGACGAACCGGACAAGAGCGCGATCACTCCGGGGCTCATCGCGGAAAAGATCGCGCTCGCGCTCATGATGAAGCCGGCCTGGGCCGTGGACCTGGACCGGGATGTCGTGTCCGACGAACTGATCCGTCGCTTCAGCGTGTGGCGCGGCCAAGACACCTGGCTCGAGAACAACGAGGGCCACGTCCCGTGGCTGACCCCGGAAAGGAAGAAGGACTGGCGCTACTGGCAGCGTTATCGCGAAATGCAGGAAGCGCGCCTTCCCTGGGAAGCCGTCGACGGCCTCGACAAGTCCACCGACCGGATACTCGGCATGCTCGAGGACCCGTTGCGCAAGGGGCCATGGGACCGCAGGGGGCTGGTGGTCGGGCATGTCCAGTCGGGGAAGACGGGCAGCTATACCGGCCTGATCTGCAAGGCTGCAGATGCCGGGTACAAGATCGTCATCGTGCTGGCGGGGCTGCACAACAACCTGCGAACCCAGACGCAGATGCGCCTCGACGAGGGCTTCCTGGGTTTCGAAACCAACCCTGCAGCCGAAGGCATGCGCCTGATCGGCGTCGGAAAGATCGACCAGGACCCGTCGATCAGGCCGAACTACGCGACGAACCGTACCGAGAAGGGTGACTTCATCGCGAGCAACGTGAGGAACCTCGGGGTTTCGCCCGAGGCGCTGCCGTGGCTGTTCGTGGTAAAGAAGAACAAGACTGTGCTCAGCCGGTTGCTGCGCTGGATCCGGAATCATGTCGCTGACGCCACCGATCTCGAGACCGGCCGGAAGGTCGTGACTCATCTGCCGCTGCTGATCATCGACGATGAAGCCGACCACGCATCGGTGGACACCGGCGAGCAGTACTTCGATGCAGACGGCAAGGCGGACGAAGACCATCAGCCGACGGCCATCAACGGGCTGATCCGTCGCATCCTTCACGCCTTCCACCGCAAGGCCTACGTCGGATACACGGCGACGCCGTTCGCGAACATCTTTATCCACGAGCGCGGTGAAACAGCGGACGCCGGTCCGGACCTGTTCCCGGCGGCGTTCATCCACAATCTTGGCGCGCCCTCGAATTATGTAGGTCCGGCCCGGGTCTTCGGCCTCAATACCGGGGACAAGCGCGAGGGCAGTCTGCCACTGGTACGCGAGGTCGACGATCACTGCAGCCCGGACGGAAAATCGGGCTGGATGCCGACCGGTCACAAGAGCACTTGGATGCCGCCGGATCCGCACGAGGCGGGGCTGCCGGCTTCACTGATCGAAGCGATCGACGCATTCATCCTCGCATGCGCCGCGCGTCATCTGCGCGGCCAGAAGGCGGAACACAGTTCGATGCTGGTGCACGTCACGCGCTTCAATGCCGTCCAGGTCGAAGTGCATCGGCGCGTCGAGGCGGTGGTGCGCGGCATCGAGCAGCGTCTTTCGCGCAGGATCTCCCACGAGCCGGTGCTGGCGAGGCTGGAAGCGCTGTGGGACCGGGATTTCGCTCCGACCACGGCGGAAATGGCCGAGACCTTACCGGACGCGGGACCGTATCCGGTCGAGACCTGGGCGCAGATCGTCGAGGTCCTGCCGAGCGTCGTCAGCGAAATCCATGTAAGGGTGATCAACGGCACCGCCGGCGATGTGCTCGACTACGCCGACGCAGCGGAGGGGCTAAAGGTCATCGCCATTGGCGGCGACAAGCTGGCGCGGGGACTGACTCTGGAAGGACTGTGCACAAGCTACTTCCTGCGCGCCTCGCGGATGTACGACACGCTGATGCAAATGGGCCGCTGGTTCGGTTACCGCCCTGGCTACCTCGACCTCTGCCGGCTGTACACCACGCCCGACCTGATCGAATGGTTCGAGCACATCGCAGACGCTTCCGAAGAACTCCGCGAGGAGTTCGACATGATGGTCGAGAGCGGCGGCACGCCGCGCGACTACGGACTGAAGGTCGTCTCGCACCCGGTCCTGATGGTGACGTCGCGATTGAAGATGCGCGCCGCTAAGAGCCTGTATCTGTCGTTCAGCGGGCACGTGATCGAAACCGTGGCCCTGCATCGTCAACAGAAGCAAATCAGGAGCAATTTCCAGGCATTGATGGATCTGGTTTCGGTGATGGGCAAGGGGAACTCGAACCACGTGCAGCAGCGCGTTGGAGGCAAGGACACCTGGAACGGCGTCGTCTGGGAGGGTGTACCGCACGAGCATGTCACTGACTTCCTTGGTTCCTACAGTACGCACCCGCAGGCGATGAAGGCGAACAGCCTGCTGCTGCGTGACTTCATCGTTTCAATGGTTCGCGACGGAGAACTGACCGAGTGGACCGTGGCCGTGATCGGGGGCGGGGTGGAAGGCGATGAAGTCGATGTGGGCGGGGTGTCCGTGAAGCGCATGAAACGTGCAGCGAAGTCGCCAACGTCCGATCGTTATTCGATTGGCCGCCTGCTGTCGCCACGGGACGAAGGCATCGATCTGGGTCTGGAGGCATGGACGGCAGCGCTCGAAGAAACCCGCAAGCTGTGGAAGGAGGATCCTGCCCGGTTGACGAGCCAGAAGGAGCCGGAGGTGCCGAGCGGCCCGTCGATGCGAAAGGTCCGCGGATATGGCGCCGAAGGCGTTGCGGCCAATCCCGAGCGGGGCGTGCTTCTCATCTATCTGCTGAACCAGGAGAACATCGAGGACGGCGGACCGCCCGCGGGCACCACGCCGATCGTCGCCTTCGGCATCAGTTTCCCGGGCAGTAAATCGGGCACTAGGGTTGAATACAAGGTCAACAACGTCCTCTGGGAGCAGGAATATGGTGCTGCCGATTAACGAGGAGCTGGCCGGCGCCTGGCGCGCGCTCGTCGGCGGCGCGCACGCCGGCGATGGCTGGCGCAGCATCGCCATTTCGGGCCTCGAAGGTGGCCGTCTTCAGGCGGGACGAAAGTTCCCCGAAAACCGGGAGGCGCTTCTCGTCGGTTTCGTGTCGGTGAACACGCCGCCGGCGGCGATGCTGCCGGCTGCCGCCGGGTTTCGCGTCGAACGAGTGTCGTCGGATCTGCCCGGCGACTGGCTGGCCCTGATCCGGCAGGAAGAGGGCGGAATCGAACTCTTTTCGAGGATGGCAACGGACGTCGTGGCCACGGTGGCAGGAGGCGCAGCGGCGACGCATCAGCGTCAGATGCAACTCTTCCTGGGACGTGTGCGGGCCTGGCAGCAGTTCATGAGCAGGAAGAAGGGCGCGCTGGACACTGAAGCGGAACTCGGGCTGACGGGTGAGCTCGTTTGTCTCGAACGCCTCCTCGATGCAGGCGTCGACGTACACGCGGCCATCGAAAGCTGGTGCGGCCCCCTCGACGGCCTGCAGGACTTCGAGCTCGGTAGCGGCGCCATCGAGGTCAAGAGTACCCTGTCTCATGACGGCTTCCCTGCAACCATCATGTCGCTCGAACAGCTTGACGACTCCACTCGCCAGCCGCTGTTCCTTTGCGGTTGCCGCTTTGCGCTGGCACTGTCGGGCGTGACGCTGTGTGACAGGATTGCAGCCTTGCGGATTCGTCTGGACAGCGATCCCGCGGCTGCAGCCCGTTTCGAGAACGCGCTGCTTCTGGCAGGCTTCGTCGACGAGCATGCCGAACATTACACCCGGCGCCTCGTCGTGTCCGATACCCGATTCCTGCGTGTCGACGAGACGTTCCCTCGTCTTGTCGCGGCCACCGTGCCGGCCGCCATTCGACGTGCGCGCTATGAAATCGATCTCGACGCGGCTGGCGCCGCCGCATTTTCTCTCGAGGATGTCCTCGAGCTTACTGGAGCAGTCTGAATGGAACTGATCGAATTCTTGCGCAGAACGCAGCAGGAAGTGAAGGAAGAAATGGCCTCGCGCGCCGCCGAACCGGGCGAGACGGCGCCGTTTCCGGAGCTGGTGTTCACCGAAGTGGTCACGCGGCACATGGCCGAGATCGGGATGACCTTCGAGCCCCAGATCTGCCATTACTCGGCCAGGGTGGGCGAGGGGATGCTGCGTCTGAGCGGGTTTGCGCTGTCGGACGACTTGGACCAGCTCGACCTGTATGTCAGCCTCTACGAAGGCGTCGATCAAGTGGTGAACGTCCCGGACTCCGAGACCACCCGCGCGGCGGAGCAGTGTTCGCGCTTCCTCAACCAGTGCGTCTCCGGGACGCTGCTGGGCAGAATGGACGAGACACACGACGCTTACGGGCTGGTGCAGACCATCGAGAAGGCCTATCCGGAACTGGACCAGATTCGCATCTACGTGCTCACCGACCGAAAAGCGAGGACCCGCAACTTTCAGGCCCGCCAGATTCAGGGCAAGACGATCAAGCTCGAAGTCATGGACATCGAGCGTCTGTTCAATCACTGGCAGAGCGGGAAACCGCGTGACGAGCTTGTCGTGAACCTCAACGACGTCTGCGGCGCGCCGCTTCCCTGCGTCTGGGTGGCGGATGAAGGCGCCGAGTACGATTACGCCATGACCGCGTTCCCGGGCGAGGCGCTGCGTTTCCTGTACGAGAAGTACGGCCCGAGGATCCTTGAGGCCAATGTCCGGTCGTTCCTGAGCCAGAGCAACACGGTCAACAAGGGCATTCGCGACACCCTGCGAGAGCAGCCCGAGCGCTTCATGGCTTACAACAACGGCGTGGTCATCGTCGCCGACGAGGCCCATTTGGACCGCGCACTGGACGGTAGTCCGGGCATCTCGTGGCTGAAGGGCATGCAGGTCGTGAACGGTGGCCAGACGATGGCATCGATCTTCTTCACTCGCAAGAAGTACTCCGGCGTGGACCTGAGCAAGGTGCGTGTGCCCGCAAAAATCATCGTGCTGCGGAAATCGGACGATTTGGCCGAAGATGCACTGATCGCCGACATCTCGCGCTACGCCAACTCCCAGAGTGCGGTGAAGGGCTCCGATCATTACGCGAACAAGCCCTTCCAGGTACAGATGGAAAAGCTTGCGATGACGACCTATTGCCCGGATGGCGTCGGCCGCTGGTACTACGAACGGGCCGCCGGCAGCTACAAGGTCATGCTCGACCGCGAGGCGAAGTCGGAAGCGGACAAGCGTCGCCTGCAGGATTCGATGCCGCCGAGCCGCAAGCTGACCAAGACCGACTTCGCCAAGTATCTCTGCGCATGGATGCAATTGCCCGATCTGGTCAGCCTTGGCGGACAGAAGGCCTTCCCGGCGTTCATGAAGCGGATGACCCAGGCCGATGGCGAAACGCCGGTGCTGCCGGATGTCTCGGAATACAAGCGCATGATCGCTCAGGTGATCATCTTCAAGGCGGCGACGCGGCTGATCAACCCGCGCTTCCCGGCATTCAAGGCCAACGTCACGGCTTACACGGTGGCGCTGGTCGCCCATCTGCTGGGAGACAGGATCAATCTGGACGAGATCTGGAAGAAGCAGTCCATTTCGCTGCAGCTCGGGAGTCAGATCGTTGCCTGGTCCGATGAAGTGAATGCGCTTCTCTACAGCAGCGCCAAGGGCCGCATGATCTCGGAATGGGCGAAGAAGCGCGAGTGCTGGGAGGGCATGCTGGAACACACATGGTCGGCACCGCAAGCCGATATCCCGGAAGCAGGCGGCACGCGTCTGCGCGTGGCAAGTTGATGAATCTGGAGCAAGCATGCTGTTGAATGATTTTCTGTCGACCCTTCACCGCGAAGTGCGTGAACGGATCGATCTGCAGGCCGCTCTGGCCGATGGGAAGACGTCGTTTCCGGCGCTGGAGTTCACCATGATCTTCGCCGGCTGGATGGCCGAGCGAGGCATCACGCACGAACCGGAGCGCTGCCCGTATTTTTCAACGATCGATGGCCAGGAGGTTCGGCTGAGCGGATATGCGCTCGCGGATGGGCTCGATCAGCTGGACCTGTTCGTGAGCATCTACAGTGGCAATGAAGACCCGGGCCTGCTGCATGAAGAGGACGCGATCGTGGCCGCGGCGCAGTGCGGCCGCTTCCTCGCGATGGCTGCCGACGGCACGCTGGGGAAAATCACTGACGAAACGCACGATGCGTATGGGTTCATTTCGACGATTGCCGGCGCCTGGCATGGCCTGCCGCAGGTACGCATCCATGTGCTGACCGACCTGTGCGCCGGACCGCTGCATCTGCCGGATCTGGACATTCTCGGACGTGCGGTACCGGTCGAAGTCGTCGATATCGAAAGGGTTTTCGACCAGCGCCACGATACAGAGCTTCATCATCGGTTCCGCACACTGGCATCGTTCAGGGACGAATGGCTGGCGGCCGTACGAGATGCCGGCCGTGACGATGGCGACACCGAGCTTGTAGCCTTCGTCGAGGATGCGGGGCGTCGTTTGACCGAAGCAGAGGAATTCATGGACTTCCAGCGCTGCCAGCTCTCGCGGCCCATGTCCGGCGGAGCGGCCCTGCAGGTCGACGGCTACGCGTTCGACGATGCGGATGGCTCGCTGGCGCTCGTGATTGCGGACTTCGCCGGCACCGAGGGCATGTCTCCCATCGCAAGTAGCGAGGCAAATGCCCGGTTCGACATGGTCGAGCGATTCGTGACGGCTGCCATGGCGGGCGACCTGACGCGCGCAGGCAATCCATCGGGCGACCCGGGCATCGGCCTCGCCGCAGACATCGTGCGTCTCCAGCTAGGGATTTCGCGGTTGCGGTTATACCTCGTCAGCGACCGCCTGGCCGATTTCGGCGACGACATGGCGGGAACCCCTGTTCTGGCAGAGATTCCGGTCGAGAGGCATGTCTGGGATGTCGCACGCTTCCACCGGGCGTGGACATCCGACAGCGGAAGGGATGATCTCGAAGTCGATTTCCGGAACAGCGGGGGCAGGGGCATTCCAGCACTGCATGCAGGCTCGGTCGATCGCGACTACGAA
>Ga0209023_10007906_pt1 | contig 10767 bp, 9 predicted proteins | sample LakOneMetagenome_FD_187468 | JGI IMG/M metagenome (GOLD analysis project Ga0209023, IMG submission 187468) | Freshwater and sediment microbial communities from Lake Erie, Canada (SPAdes) (version 2) | ecosystem: Environmental > Aquatic > Freshwater > Lentic | place: Lake Erie, Canada | collected...
AGACGATCCGCTTCATGAAGTGGAACCACGTCTTCAACGCCTCGCAGATCGAGGGGCTGCCGGCGCACTACTACCCCGAGCCACCCGATCCCAAGGCGATCGGCGAACTCTCGGCCGGGGTGCAGGCCTTCCTCGACGCGATCCCGATCCGTGTCGTCCACGGCGGCGGCAGCGCGCATTACACGCCGAGCACCGATACGGTGACTCTACCATCGCCGGGCGCGTTTCACTCGATCGAGGCTTACTTCTCGACCCGGTGCCACGAGCTCGGTCACGCCACGGGGTCGGCCAAGCGGCTCAATCGCCAGTTCGGCAAGCGCTTCGGAGATGATGCCTATGCTTTCGAGGAAATCGTCGCTTCGCTGTGCCAAGCCACCCTCTGCGCCGAATACGGCCTCCCCAACGAACTCCACGACAGCCACGCCTCCTACATCCACCACTGGATGAAGATCCTGCGCGGCGACAAGACCGCGATACTCCATGCGGCGGCAAAGGCCGAGCAAGCGGTCAAGTGGCTGCGCCAGTTCGATCCGGCGCTCGGTTCGACCCTGCCGGACGAACTCAAGGAGGCGGCCTGATGGCGACCGGGGAGCCGAGGCACGGGGGCCGCTCGCAGAGCGAGCGGGAAGGGGAGGGGGTGGGAGCCCGATGCGCCAGGGGGCGCAAAGGGAGACTTCACCGATGAACTACGATCTCGACTTCCGCTATCGCCGTGCCCTGCAGCCCGACGCGCTCGCGACCATTGCTACCGCCACCCAGGCCATCGTCGATGCGATGCAGGATGCGCGCAATGCCGGGATCGACCCGGCCCGCGATCCCGCGACCATCCTGCTCGCGCGCCATGTTGGCCGCATCGCACTCGGCCACGCGTCGGATGAGACCTTCGCAGAAGACCTGCCGCTGCGCCGGCAGTGTCTCGCCAAGATCGACGAGCTGAAGTCGAAGCCCGCGCTTGTCGCGCTGGCCCGCCGCGGCATCGGCTACGACCCGGAAGCCAAGCGCGCCTTTCACCGCGAGGCTCGTTCGGCGCTGCGGGTGGCGGCGCGCCATCTCGGACTCGAACCCGACCAGTACGATCTGCGCAGCAACTTTGCGGGGCCTGCGGTCTCGGGCGAGATCACGCTCCACGGTGACGAGATCTACGTTCAGGTCTCGATCCCCTGCATTCGTCCGGGCCGCGAGGTCATGTTCCGCCGCTGCAAGGGGCGTCAGGACTACCTCGGCGACCGCAACCACTTCTGCGACATCGCCGTCCTTGCCGCACCCCAGAGTTTCCGCGCGCTCGTCGTCCGCGAGACCGGCCTTTCCATCAATCCGCGCCAGCAGGCGCTCGTCTAGGAGACCCCATATGGGTTGGCTGTTCATGTCACGCGGCGGCATGGCCCCGTTCGCCACGCCGAAGGCCTATCTCGACAACCAGTGCACCTATCCGCCCGACCCTGAGAAGGGCCGGGCGACGGGGCTGCGCGTTCTGAAGTCGACTGTTCGTTCGGGTGCCTACTACGCCGCCTGCCAGAGCTACGACCTCGATGCCCCGCGCGAGACCTTCGCGATCATCTGCCTCGTCAAATGGAACCCCGGTGCGCGCAGCGGCGAAGAGTTCGGTTACAAGGACATGAGCGAAACGATGGGGCCGTACAATTACGATTGCCCGGCCTCGATCCTCGACCTGCTCGGCCCTCCCGGCAACGAATACGCCGCGCAGTGGCGCGAACACTGCCGCCAGCGCTTGGCGCTGACTACGCGCCGCAAGCCGGCGCCGGGCGATATGCTGGTGCTGGCCGAGCCGCTGACCTTTACCGATGGGCAGAGTGAGCGCAGCTTTCGGGTGGTCCAGTCGGGCAGGAAGACCATCCTGCGCCGGGTGAGCGACGGGGTCGGCGTGAAGATCAGCAAGCTGATGGGCCGGGCCTGGACAATCGTTCCGCCACCGGCGGCACCGTCCGCGTCGTGATCCGGCATCAAGTGAGCAGCGCCATGACCGACCCCGCACCACCTCAGCGCTCGTCCAAGCGGGCACGCTTGTGCAGCATCGAGAACGCCAACCGGATCGCAACCCGGGTCGCCGAGCACGTCCAGGGCGACACCGCCGTGGTCAAGACCGGCAACCCGCTGCAGCCCTTCCGCGTGGTCCTGGCGAGCAAGGCGGCGCCGGGGCGCACCGTCTCACGGGTCGTCACGTGCAACGACGACGAGCCCGATGATCAGTAGGGGCCTGGACCGCGCTCGACGAACCACGATTGCCCGAGCTCGAAATCCGGACTTGCCGATACGACCGGGCCGTCGGGCGCTTCGCTGACATAGGGCGAAACGAGGTCCTTGCGCCGCACCCGCATGCGGCTGAGCCAGGCGGCAGTGCGGCCGCGCGCCGTGAGGATCGTCAGCAGCCAATCCATCGCCTCTGCCATCTCGACCACGCCGCGCCCGGCCAGGCAATAATAGATCGCCCGCTGGAAATCGTCGCACTGGGTGCTGAGGATACCGGCCAGCTTCGCCCGCCCGCCGGGGGCATTTTCATGCACCAGCGACACTGCCTCGCGCAGTTCCCGGACCGACAGATAGGCGTCATCCACGCCGACCCCGATGCACAGCGCCGCGATTGCCCGGCGCACCGGCGGCAGGTTCTCGTCGCACGAGGCGTCGCGGAGGCCAATGTCGAGATCGAAATGGTCGAGGTGGCTGGGAGCGGGCATGGCGTGATCCTTTCAAAAAGAACGTAGCGTGAACGCTCAGACCCCGTCAACCGGACGGTGGAGGGGAGGGGGCACTCGGCGGGGGGATCAATCTTTAAAGGAAGAACCCATGACCCAGCTTGCTCAATCGACGCCGTCTGCCGTCGACCACACTGCCGAGATCGCCCGGCTCAACGACGCGGCCCGCGCGGGATCGCTGCCCGCCTCGCGCACCGTGTTCACGCGGGCGCTGGCTGACATTCTTGCCGGCGACGCCGAGGATCCAGGCGCGCGCCAAGTCAGTCTGATGCTGGGTCAGGCCGCACTGCGCAGGCTCATCAACGAAACCCCGATCGATCCGGGGAACGACCCTCACGGCGAGCGTGACTTCGGTGCGGTCGAGTTCCAGGGGCACAAGATCTTCTGGAAGATCGACGTCTACGCCGACGACGGGACGCTCTCCTGGGGCTCGGAGATGCCGTGGGACGCGCAGCAGAGCTTCCGCGTGGTCACGATCTTGCTGGCAAGCGACTGGTGAGGCGATGAGCCGGTATTCGTTGAAGCCGCTTCCTCAGCACTCGGACATTTTCGAGGTCGCGGTCGGGTGGGACCCGGGGCTGGGCACGTTCTTCGTGATGGTGTTCGGCGTTGCCGAGACAGGTTATGATCCGGAGGTGCTGCATTGGCTAGGTGGCCAGCCCAGCCAAATTTCTGCGGTCGAAGAACTCCAGGCTGAGATCTCACCGTACGCCGAGCTTCCGTTGGACCTGGTCACCCGGCTTAGAGTCGACCAGCGCAACGGCGGCGCGAGCCCTCAGCAGGGAATTAGCCGGTTCATATTGAGGCTGCTTTAAAGTGATACGACGGGCGTGAACGTCGCCTTGGCATCTGGCGGATCAGTCTAACGCGAAAATTCAGCGCTGCACGGCGCTGCGCCACGTATCAATACCGCTGCGGAGCCTCTCGCACACTCCTAGTATCCTTCATCGCGCCCTCGCTCCTCTTCGCCATACGGGGTCATCGAATACATAGTCATAATTGGGATGATCTCAGGGATTCGGTAAACGCGAGGGTCTTCTGCGTCAGCGGACGGCGGGATCTGGAGGGCCAACATTGTCAGCCACGCAGCCTGGCTCTCGACATCGGGTCCGGTCAGTGTGGAATACCATGCCAAAAGGGCGGGATCGGGAGGCGTGTCAGCATCCTCAGCAACGGCCGCAAGCCTCCCGCTGATGAGTTCAGTTTGCGAATGGGAGCCGACTGGGTGCTCGGCGTAGAGAGACGCGAGAGAGATGAGGTCGGCTCGCGCTTGTTGGCCGTTCGCCGCGAGCCGCGCATGATAGGTGTCCGCCCCAGAATTCGCGCAAATGCCAAGCGCCGCGAGGGCCAATCCGGCCAGCCAGGGTGGGCCTGTTTCGCCCACATCCTCCAGAAGCGTGATGTCGTCAGGCTCCAGTGGCAAACCTGCGACAGCGCGATCGAAATAGGCCCAGATCGCTGCCTGTGCGACGACGCGATAGTCGGGATCGTCCCTTAGTCCCGGTGCTGCGATGCCGGCCCGCAAGGCGTGCGGGATGCGATCGTCCTGGCGCGTCGAAAGCGCCCTGAGCGCGGCACAATGTACGAACGGATCTGCGCTATGGCACGCGTGCAGCAATGTCACGATCGATTCACTGTTGAGGCTCTCATACGCTTCGAGCGCCCGCGCGGCAGAGCGCGCGACGGAGAATCGTGGCCAGCTCGCGCCCATGCCATGATGACCATCGAGGCTGAAATCGCGGTCATCAAGCACAAGCCTGGCAAGAAGAGTCTCGGCATCTGGCCAGCGGTGGACGCGCATCAGATCGGTCCAGGCGAGGCGGATATCGGCGCTGCGATCCGATGCCATGTCAAGAAGCACCACGCGGTCGGCCTTGCACGCGATGGGGACCAGATGTTGCATGGCCATTCGTCGGACAGGATAGCGTGAATGGGTGAGCGCCTGCCGGATCAGCGCTCGCTCGCTGGGGCCATCGCGGATCGTGAGGGCGAACAGAGCGGGGCTTCCCTCATCCTCATCACCCGTCGCCAGAAGCCGCTCGGCTGTCCCTAGGATCGAGCCTTCGCAAAGAGCAGCGAGGCATATCAGTATCCTTGCAACGCTGTCCGGGCTTTCCGGGCAAAGTGCTGCGATGCGATCGCGTACCTCCGCGCTTTGGCCTGCCACTAAGGCGCGTAGCTCGGTCGCTTCGCGCAGATCGAGAATCATGCGCGCGATCGCGCTGTCGAGCGGTGGGAGCTGGTTGACAAGGCGGTTTGCCAGTTCGCGGGCGTGGGCTCTCTCGAAGTCGAGAACCAGTTCCAGGCGGCGGGTAGCTGAGAGCCGGGGCAGAGCGTCGCCCAGGATGTCGAAGCCAGTCTTGTCAAGGTCGGATGCGATGGCGGCCAGTGTCTTGCGCCATTCACTATAGCTGATGTCGTCGCGGGCGAGCGCCTCTACAAGGTGAGGAAGCAGCTCGGGCTTCCAATTTCGCTTGATGAGCGCCCATATGGCGGGAAGGCCGCGATCGTCGGCGTGGGCGAGCAATGTCTGGAGATAGTCTAACGAATGATCCCCGCGGCGATCGCGCTGATCGTCCGCCAGCGCGCGGACGATATCGGCGGCATGGGCATGACTGTCGATCCAGTCCCAACCCTCTGCCCGATAGCGCTGGCGGACGGTGATCTTGAGGCCTTCGGTGGCGTTGTAAAAGCGCTCGCTGGGTTCCTCGATGATGTGGCTCGCCTGAATCGCATCGACCTCATGCTCGCGGGCGCGTCGCTGATCTTCCTGGGCGGTATCGAGCCATCGGTCGGCCTCGGCTTCCGCCGCGATGAAGAGGTCGATGACCGCATCATATTCGGGACCGCCTTCCGCCACGGCGCCCGCGATGATGGTCGAAAGATTGTCGCCGGGTCTATCCAGAAGCGCGAGGGTCGCGGCCGCATCCCCAAAGGCCGGGCCCAGATCGTTGCTGAACCGGCGCGCGAAGACCAGAAAATCCTCTTCATAGTCGCCCTGCGTGAAGGGCAAGACCCCGCGAACGAAGGCGGAAAGCAGAAGTGGTGTCGCCGGGTCGGCCGCATATTCCGCTGCTTCATCCGGTGCCATGACCGGCGGCACCCAGCTCGGCTTCGGGAAGGCTCCTCTCTCGTGGGGCGGGAGCGTCAGGAGAGAGGAGGCGAAGCGGCGCGCGACATTGTCCGTCGTCGCGAAATGGGAGAGATCGGAGAAGGCGCGCTCCACCGATCCGCGCCCGGTGCTCGTCGTAAGCCGCGCGACGAGGGCACGATCGAGATGCTGCTGCGCCTGTTCCGACAGGACGATCTCGACGCCCTCCAATGTTCCGACGGATCTCAGGATCGCGACGGTGTTGATCGACGCCCAACTCGGCGCGCCGGCGCCAATCGTAAGAAGTGCGTCGGCGAGCGCCGTGAGGACCGCCTCCGTCTCGGCACGATCGCGCGCCAAAGCGAGCCTCAACCCTTGGGCCACGCGAGGATGTGCCAGCCGAACGGTCTCACCTTTGATCCTCAGATTACGTCCTGCTTCGAGGAAGTCGATGAGCCCCTCGACGTAGGGCTTCAGGTGATGCTGCGCCCGCAGCGCCCGCAAAACGGCACGTAGATCGGGCATCGTGAAGTTGCTGTCAGCGGTGAGGAGCCCCCAGAGAATTGCGGCACAGGCGATGCCGTCTTCACCCCAGTTGATGACCTGATCGCGGATTACCGCCGCAATGGCCTCGATCCCCGTTTCATCGACGATCTGGTAGAGGGGGCGCGGATTGTCGTCCCGTTCGCGAGGGAGCGCAGCGATGAAGCGTTCGATCTGGTAGGGACGCGGACGATCACGGAGAAAGGCCTCGCGATGCGTGCTCGCGAGGGCCAGGGCATGGCCGGACAGGTCCGCAGCGTGATTATCGAAGATTTGGGCACGCTGCGCGTCATCATAGTCGGCTGGTTCGATGGCCACGGTGTAGCTGGCGAGGGCCGGGGATGGTTGGCTCTTCAGAAAGATGTCGTTCCGGGTCGTCACCAGGAATTTGTGCGCCGGGCCGCCCATGCGAAAGAGTGCGGGAAGATCAGCTGTCCAGCGCGATGCTTCGGGCGACGAGCTTGAATCTCCCCAGGGGTCGCGGAGATGTAGAAGCAGTGGACCATGCTCTGTGAGCGCGCTGCGTGCTTCCCCGGCGTTTTGCGGAAATATCTCGAGAAAGCTCGGGCTTTGGCGCCGGAGTTGGCCTGCCAGCACGTCGGCGCTCAATGTCTTGCCGGTGCCGGAGGGGCCAACGATGATCACGGCATGGCTATTGTCGAGCGCCTCTTCGATCATGGCGAAGCTGCGTGGGGGTACGAACTGGTCGTGGCGGCGATGGGCCAGACGGCCGCCGCCATGGCTGGTGATGATCACCATGAGGTCAGCGAATGTCCAGCGGCCCCCAAACTGACCCTCGAGGCGCGCGCTCACCGCCTTGCGCATCGCCTCGAAGCAGTCCGCATGGTTCTGAGGTGGGATATTGCCGTGCTTGTCGAACAGCTTGAAGATCCGCGCCTCGAGAATCTCGCTTTTGAGCTCGGTGCAGAGACCGATGCGCTTGCCGAGCGCTGCGCGGGCAGGCGCTGACCTTCCATTCCTGCTATGGGGCGGCAGATCGCCCGGATCGGGGAATGACAGGATATCGGGGTCTGTGTTCTCATGCGACCGTAAACCGGCTTCTGTCGCCTCGTTGGTGACGAAGAGGTATTTCGCCGTGAGGTCGGCTTCGAGCATCACGAGAGGCCGCGCCCGAGGCGTGGGTCCGCGGCTTTTCGCCGCTACGGTTTCCTTTGCCGTCGCCTTGGCCTTTGCGATCGTCTGCTTACCGAGAAGAACCTCGGCAAGATCCTTCGAGGTCCAAGGCGCCGTGGTGCGAGACTTGATCTGGACAATGAGCCTTATGCCTGCGGAGCCGGTGGAGAGGCCCAACGAGACGTTCGCCGGATCGATAAGTGAGGCTTCGACATCCTCATGGCTGGGCGGCTCGATTTCGAGCTCTTGCGTCAGGCCTTTGGCCAGCATCAACTCCAGCCCGAGCCAGACGGTGGCGTCGATCTGATAGCCATAGGAGGCGAAACTCGGATTTCCGACGGTGCCGGTCGAACTTCCTGTCGGCGTCGCTCCAGCCGGGGTCCCGGCACTAGGCGGCACGGTCGCTGGCTTTGAGCTGGAGGTAGATGAAGGCGAAGAGCCGCGTGAACAGATAGTCGACCTGAAGGGAGGTCTCGAGCGGTTCCTGCCAGGTTTCCGAATGCCGGATGCGGTGCGTGTTGCCGATATTGGTCAGCGCGTCGGCTTCGGTGGCGAGGCTCGCGCGAAGTTGTGAACCTGGGCGGGCGGCGTAGTCGAGCATGGCATCGGCCATCATCTTCTTGTTCGTGCCCGGTTCCAAGGTCTTAATGCGCTCGAACGCATCCCAGAGCTTTTCCAGCCCGTCGCTGCGGTCCTCCTGCTTTGGTGCGAGGATGCGCAGCCGGGCCGTCTCAAGAAGAGTGTCGGTTTCCTGATCGCCGGATGCGAAGCGGGCTTGGAGCAACGTTACGCGCAGCGCTGCCGGCAGAATGCGCTGGATATTGCCGTGCGACGTCATCTCGAATGCGACGCCGTTGCGCGCGAGAAGCCGATTGATGTCAGCAACCCATTCGGCAAGGCCGGCGGCACGGTCCCATGTGAGATGATGATGGCTGAAGAAATCATGCCATTTGCCACGGATCGGGGCGCCAACGGCACGCGCGCAAAACTCCAATATGTCGAGGATGACGGGGGTCTGCGGAAGCTGATGCGCGTAGAGGGGCCAAGAGGCGCTGGGAACCTCGGCTTCGAGGCTGCGCCCGAACGCCGCGCGGTCAGCGCCACAGGCAGGCTTGCCGGGGTCTTCGCATGCTAGGGGAAAGCGAAGCCCGAACGAGCCGTCATCGAGCCGGACGTCGATCAGGCTGTGCAGGCCACCCCAAAGACGCTCGCCAATCACTTCGCTCGTGCGTGGGGCAGGCCCAAATTCCCTGTCAGTGAAATAGTCGTCCATGGTCCTGCGTAAGTCTTGATCGTTTCGAGCGAGTGAAGAACTGTAGCGTGCCGGTCAGAATGTCGACAGGCCTGTCAGTGAAAAGTTTGGTTCAGATGCATGGGAACGGGCATCCTCGTTACAGAGGCCTAGGCTCAGACCCCACCCTCGACCACGGGAAGGTCTTCGCCACCTTCCACTTCAGGAGGCTGTTCCTGATCGTTGTTCGAGAAAACAACATCCTTGAACAGGATGAACGCCGGTTCGCGCACCCCCACGGCCTCGATCTCGTCGCGGGGCACCGCGCGGCGACGAAGCCTAAAGCTCTCGTCCTTTGGCCAGATTTGCCAGAGTTTGATCTCGGGGTGGTCGGTGAGCAATTTCACTACGGTCGTGATCACCGACACGTCGCATCGCATGCCGAAATGGATCGCGGTCATCCGGTAGGGGACACTCGCAGAACCACTCTGCTCCCGAACGTCACGCCATTCGCGCTCATATTTCCACTCAGCCGACTTGGCATAATAATAGGTTTGCATGACCTGCTCACGCGCCGTGGGGTCGTCGCGCATTTTCCATGCCCAAAGATCGGTCGTGTTGACCGCTCGCGGGGCCTTGTAGTTGACGGGCGCCAAGCGCGGATGGGCTTGTTCGGTGGTGTCATATTCGATGCAGATGCCGCGATGCTCGTCGGCATAATGGCTCCACATGAGCACCGATTTCCAAGTTTCCGACAGGGAGACAACGCCAGCATTGCCGAGTTCATCGTCGAGCTCGTCCTTGATTTCGCTGGCGAGCATGCGGCTCAGATAAGCTTCGACCTTCGGTTCACTGCGATAGTCGCCATATTCCGTCGACATGTAGCGGAGATAGTTGATCCGCTCTGCGGCCTCGTCGCGTTCATATCGCCGCCTGCGCATCTTGAAGAGGAGCTTCTCGAGCGAGGCCCGCCCGATATCTATCTCGATGGTAGGGTCGCAGTCGAGCGGATCGTTGAAGCTGTTGGGCCTGGAATAATAAATCTCGGCCTCGGTGAGCGCCCGTAACGCCCGCACGCTGAAACCACGATATTTATAAAGTTTAGCTGGCAAGCGCGATTCCCCCTTAGGGCATGCCTATCAGAAGGGATCAAGTGCGACATAGTCGATATCGTGAGTGATGGCTAATAGTCGTGCGACGTGCTCGATAGCGCATGTTGACAGACCGTGAGCTGATCGACGGAAGACCTGTCTTGACCGAGCAACTGCTCGACTACATGAAAAGACGGTATGGATAGACGCTCCGCGGCAGGTCGGGCACGTTGGCGATCGTTCGCGCCAGTCGCTGCGAATAGCGGATGCTCACAGGGACCGGATCGTACAGCGCATCATTGTTCCAATCCATCTTCGTGAGCGCCAGCGCTTCCCGCGCGGTCAATTCGAGCGGGCCACTGCCCGCATGACGGATGAGCTGGAGCGGCCTCGGAATGCTCTTCTTGCCCTGATAATAGTCGCCCTTGGTCGAGACCTCGGGCGCATTGCCTGCCACCCAGACGAGTGCCGATGTGCCGGATCGTATCACCATGGTGCCTCGCGGCACCGGATAGCCCGACGGCCAACTTGGTGGACTCTTACGGTCAGATTTGATGAGCCAGACACCGCGCCAGCTCGCTGAAGTGTTGATTTCGACGCACTCAATCTCGGCAACGCCGGTAAGCGCGTCGAACGCGCCTGCAATCTCCTCCTCCTTGAACGCCGTGGTCTTGTGGATGACCATTCGTTTGGGGAGGTTGCCGCCGTTGCGGCCCTGATAGAGTTCGAGGCTGCGAGCAAGGACAGCACGCATGTCGTCGCGGCTCAAAAACGGGTTGCGACGAGCTTCCGCGACGTCCGCAACTGGATCGCGCGCCTCGAATGCCACGAACTGCATGCCACCCCCATCCATGTCGAACACCTGCGAGCAGCAAGTTACATAATGCGCGTCGCGCTGATCGCCGCGCAGCGCATAGGCGAGGCCGATATAGGCGGTATCTGACGGTACGCCCTGGAGGGGAGCGA
>Ga0209023_10007907_pt1 | contig 10766 bp, 4 predicted proteins | sample LakOneMetagenome_FD_187468 | JGI IMG/M metagenome (GOLD analysis project Ga0209023, IMG submission 187468) | Freshwater and sediment microbial communities from Lake Erie, Canada (SPAdes) (version 2) | ecosystem: Environmental > Aquatic > Freshwater > Lentic | place: Lake Erie, Canada | collected...
TGCGTTGGGGCGTCGTGATGATGCGCTTGTGGTGGTTGTGGAGGCCGTCGGGATTTATCGGGGGCTTGCTGATGGGAATCCGGGGGCGTTTCTTCCCAATCTTGCGACGTCGCTGAACAATCAGGCGACCATGCTTTCTGCGTTGGGGCGTCGTGATGACGCGCGCAAAATCTGGCGGGAGACCATCGATACGTTGCCACCTCATTCGGCCTCAATCCTGCGAGGAGATCTGGTCCAGAGCCTCCTAAAGGACAACGACTACGATGCAGCTGTTACGGAGCTGGGAACCGCGATTGCCTCAGCTGACTCTCCTGGGGCCGTCTCGCATATTGTCGACCGGGCGCGTCAGCGGGCGCGTGCAATTCTTTGGACTCTGGCAGAGAACGATCCTTCTCTGCATGAACTCGGCGTTCCCCTGTGGGCGCGGACCCCAATTGCAGAGACAGACATTGCCTTCCTGAACGAATGGCAGGAAGCGGCACAAACGCCTGGCGAAGAAGCAGCTTTTGTCAGGCGAAATCATGAGCGCCTCAGCCAGCCGGCCTTGGAGTCCGTCGTGGAATCGCTTCGACACCTCCACACGTCTAACCCATCGATTGGGCACTTTGCTTCCGTCATGGCAGAGATCGCGCAGGTCGGTGTCGAAGCGGTCGAAACTCGTATGCGAGCTGATGGGGAGACTCTCGTCGCCATCCGGGAGTGGATTTCCACGCCGGACTGGGAGGAATCACGGAGGTACCTTAAAGGCCACGTGACAACACTCCTAACCAACCGTGCGCGCGAACTGCTCGGAGATCCAAGGCGAGCGCCGGTGATCAGCCAACACGCCGCGATCCTCGAGCTGAGCCGTGAGGCCGGGTTTGGTCCCGACCGGGCCTATGACCTTGTCCAGCAGCCGTCTGACGCCATCAAGGCCTGCATGACCGCCATCCGCGACGGCGACCTCAGTCAGCTCACGCTGACCGTGCGCTGCGCACCGAGCGCTCTCTCCCTGCAGCCGCATGGCGCGTTCATTGCCGCGTTTGCTTACCTGGCGGGACAGCAATTCGAGGCGGCTGATGATGCACTGACGCAAGCGGCGGCCTTGGCTGACCAGAGCGATGCGCTCGCTTCGATTGGTCGACTCAAGGACTTCCAGGCATCTCAGCCGTCCTATGCGGCGACCATGGATCGTTGGATTGGAATGATGAAGGAAGCAGCTGCTCGGGGATGATCGACGCAGCCGACGTCGCACTCCTGACTAGCTTGGAGATCAGTGAACTCGGCAAACTTGGTCTCCGTGCAAGGGCGGCAGCCCGTAGGAGCTTCGCCCGTGGTGCTGTACTTGCGCAGGTTGTCGAGCTCGTTGAGCCGTTGCTCGTGCGCGGTGTTTCAGAGAAGGCGATTGCTGCCGCGATTGGAGTGGACGCTCGGACGCTGAAGCGATGGCGCAGTCTGTCGGTAAAAAAGCCTATGGGGAAAGTGGCATCCGTGCCCATCCCCGCGCCCCTGCGTGTTCTTCAGAATGATCTGTTCGAGACACATATGGTTGGGCGGAGCCCCGGTGAAAGCTTCGTCTTCATTCCTTCGAGTCGAGCACTACCCAAACTCGACGAGCCTCGAGCTACACAGGAACACGCAGATGGCGCATTGCGCGATGGGCTATCACGTGCGCCTGGCTTGCTGGTTCTTTTCGTCACGGGGAATTTTGATCCCAGGATAGGGGATACTCGAGCCTTGGCACACGAGGGTTGGATCGTGAGTCAGTCATTACGTCTCTCTCCCATTTTTGACTGCAGGCCATTGCTAAACGCAACAATTGCCGACGTGCATGCAGCTCTTCGCGAGCACCAGCCGACTGTCTTGCACATCGCTGCCCACGCAACTGACCATGGCTTATACCTCAGCGATGAACACGGACACGCGGAGTGCGTCTCGGGGGATGTATGGGGGCGTGCGATAGCGAGTACGAAGCATGTTCCGGATATCGTGTTCTTGAACTACTGCCGGAGCTCTGGAGCGGCAGCTGCTCTGCTTGCAGGCGGGGTCAAGTACGTGATTTCATGGTCTACCGAGTTCGGGGGTGAGGAGGCCAGCGCTGTCTCCGAGCTCTTCTACCCGGCATTGGGGGCCGGAGTGTCGATCGGGATATGCTTCGACGAGGCGAAATTCCTCATTGACAACCGCTTTCCCCACCGCAAAGGCTCACTAACGCTCAGCAGCTAAGCTTGCAGGACGCGTCAGGCGCCGATCTGGTCGATGCCGCCTCAATCTTTGACTTGCTGAGTCGGGACGAGCCTCATGGGCGGGGGCGTCCACCTGTTACAGGCGCTGCTCCGCCGTTCGACAGTTCTCTCGGGACCGAATCTTAAGTCTCAAAGCCGCCGTGGGGATCGAACTTCAGCGTCCTGCCGTTCTCGGTTACCGTGCGGACAATATGGTCGGGGACACCGTCAGGGAAGTCGGCATCGATTTGAAGCTTGATCTCGATCTTCGCGCCAAGTATCCCAACAAGGTGTGCGAGTACTTCTTCGGCAATCACTCCCACATCACGCACAGCGCGCTGTGGGTCCAATGAGACAGCGCCAAAGTAGCGTCTTACCGTTGGCGCCTGCGCAGGCACATCGCTGGTTCCTTGAGCGCCAGGATGGGGGTCGCTCTCGATTTGTGGCGCTTCTTGACCCGAACCGGCTGCAGTTTCGAGGCTGAGCTGCCGACGAGCGTTCTCGGACTTCACGACGACCGATGAAGAATCGATCAGGACGTTTGCAAAGTTGCCGGCCACCAGTGCCGAATAGCGGCCTGAGGTCTCGTCGAAAGCATCGGCATAGGCAAACGAATCCTGCTCCCAGGTCATACTCGCAGCGCCTTTTTCGATCGCGCGGCTCAGCACCGACCGGTCCCGGAGACGGGGCAGATAGAGGTACTGAGCGAAGTACGACCACAGCTGCTGGGTGCCGATGTGGTCGCCCTGCCACAGCGGAACGCCGTCGAGTTCCATTCTCAGCCGGACACCGCCCAACTCGTTGACCAGCATCTCTCCGTCGATGAGCTTCTTCGAAAGACGAACCGGCAACGGGTCGGATCCCGTGACCTTGATGAACTCCCAGGAATACTCGGATGCGCCCTTCCTCTGCGTCGGCACGAGCGCCCAGACGTAGGTCTCGCTGATCCGTTGGGTGACCGTCTCATTGAAGTTGTCGCGCTGAGTGGCGGCCTGACGTCGGCTCAGCTCGTCGAGGTTCAGTTCTTCCTTCTCGTCCCAGATGGACTTCCATGCTAGGTAGCTGCGAGCTGCCGAGCGCAGTTCTTCAAGCCGGGCTGCGTCGGGCGCCGCGAAGACGAGGGCATTGCGGAACAGTCGTGGGCCCCCAGCCCTTGCGGGCATGATGCTCATGACCATGTTGACCGCCGGAGTGACGTCGGCTCCACCGGAGTGGGGATGCTCCGGTCCAAGGACCACGAGCCGCGCGTCCATTTCGTCGGGAACTTCCGTTGCATCGCGGGGTGCCCAGTGGATACCGGCGAAGTCCCCGCGTTCTCGCGTCGTGAGTAGACGCCGCCGGATCTCGTCGTCCGCGTGTTCTTCTACGAACCGGGACTGCGCACGGTCCGCCGCGGTGCGGCTGATGGTCTGGCCAAGCGCATACCAGTATTGGCCGCCATCTTCGACGAGGTAGGTGGCGCAGTTGGCGAGCCTCCGTAAAGCATCACCGAACGTTGCTGGCGATTCCCCAGGCTGAACGCACCCGAGCTTTATGGAGCGATCGTCGATCCCCTTGTTGGTCTGCGTCAGCGTGGGAGCGGAACCGATGTAGACGGTTCGAGCGACCCGACGGGTGGCACTGAACCTCCCGAATGTCGGGTTCTCGCGATCAAGCTGCAGCGGCAACGCCTGTTCACCATCGACGTCTGCGGCGATCACTGGTCGCCACTCATCGTCCAGGTATCGCGTGAGCTCGCTTAGAACCGCCGCTGAGTCGATCGGGATTGACGCCGGCATGATCATCAGCGAAGCGTCGCCGCGCTCCCACAGCTCGTGGATAACGGCAGCCATCAAGCGCAACACACCCCGAGTGCGTTGGAACTTCTCGAGCGTGGACCAGTCCTCGAAGAGCTTGTCGAACAACTCCGGGTGAATCGGGTATGCGGCCTGCAACCGACGCCGGTAGTCCCCTTCCTTCACTCCACTCGGAAAGTCTGCAGCGTTGCGCTGATACAGATCCGAGAACGCGTTGACTACTGCATCGCGTTCGCGCGCCATGTCGGCCGGAACGTCGTCGAACAGGCGCCGCCGCACGATCTCGAAGCCCTCCTCGGCGGACGCTGGCTGCCAGGAAGTCTCTTGACGAAAGATCACGTTTGAGAGACGGCTGAGGGCCTCCTTGCCAGCGTCGCCGCCAACCTCGATGTCCGACGCGGGAATGGATACAACGAGCATCGCGTTTTTAACCCGCTTGGCCGCGTCAGAGAGGGCCTGGGCGAAGGTCATCTGAGTGTCGAACGAACCCCCCGCAAGGTCGTCACGGCCGTAGAGCTGGCGCGCATATGCCACCCACTCGTCGATCAAGACAAGGCACGGGGAGTGCTGCTCGAGCAGCGTGATAAGAGCTTCACCAGGGTTAACTCGCTGCTGGTCGGCAGAAGCGACCAATGCGTAGGCCTCTGCTCCACCAAGCTGCCATGCCAACTCACCCCACAGGGTGTTGACCTTCGTACCGTCGGGCTTCTCGCCTGCGGCGCCAGGGTTGATCATCTGACCGACAAGAACCACGCGCCGAGCGTCAGGTGGGGCGCCGACATCGGATTCGGCGAGCATTTGGTCGACACCCGGGAGCTTCGCCGGAGAGTAGCCCGCGGCCAGGTGGTAGAGCGCAATCAGGGCGTGGGTCTTGCCGCCCCCGAAGTTCGTCTGCAGTTGGACGATGGGATCGCCGCCCTCCCCCCGCAGCCGCCGGGCTCCATTGAGGAGTAATGCCTTTAGACCCTCGGTCAGGAAGGTACGGCGGAAAAACTCCTCGGGTTTGCCGTACTCGTCCTCGGCCTCGTCGCGCCATACCTGGTGCAGGTCTGCTGCGAACTCAGCCTGCTGATACTGGCCGGAGGCGACGTCCCGATGCGGGGTCACGACCTCCCTCCACGGTCTCAGGTTGGCGCTTGCCATCCCTTCAAGCGGCTGCGCGGCCTGCCGCCGGCTTACCCGCCGGGCTTCCTCTGCGAATCGCCGCCGGTCGAGATCGTGGCGCATCCGAGCGATCGCGGTCGCTTCTCCTGGAGCCGAGACCGACTTCAACAACCGCTCGGCCGTGTCAAGAACCCGCGACGCATCGTCCGACGAGAACGTCTCCTGGTGGGCCCAACGGTTTCGCGCGTCGATCAGCTCGGACACGTAGTTGCGTTCCATCCGCCCGAGCGTTCGCTCGAACACTTCGCGCCACATGCTGGTCATGATCCGGAGTAGGAACTGAACGTCAGTCTTGGAGCGCGTCCCCTCACCGGGAATGGCGTCCTCCCAGGCCATCCCGTATCTAAGGCTGCACTCGCGGTCGACGAATGGCGCAAGGCCTGCGGCCAGGAGAATGAGCGACTTGCCGACGCGGTCGTTGTTCGTCTCCGCCATTGCTACACCTCGAGCCTCTCTTGGACCGGTACGCCGGTGGCTTCCGCTGCGAGACGCTGGACCTCCGGCCAACTCTGCACCAACCCGTTGTAGGCGAGCGCTTCCTGCGCGCGTTTTCGCCGCTCGCACAGCACGTACAACCGGTAGGCGAGATCGCGTGCCGCATCTGCCACGCCGCCGAGTCGGCGCGCGAGGTCCGCGGCCGGTCGCTCCCCGTGGTCGAGCGCACGCACGAGATGGTGAGTTGCCTCCCAGACGGTAAGTCGCGAGTCACGCACCGGGTCCCAGTCGATAGGTAGTTCGTTTGGGCGGAGGAGCCGTACCTTGCCACGGCCCGCGTCGATAATCCCCGCCTCCACCATTCCTCCGACGCTCGTGTTTTTCGCCTTCGACAGCGTCTCTGCTACGCCGAACTCGCCCTCCGTGAACCCGTGTTGATCGAACCAGGCCACGGCCCATCGCGTATCGGAGTCGAACTCGCCCTCCTGCTGCGCAAGGACCTCGTCGAGCGTCTGGTTAATCAAAGTTAGCGCCTCGCGCACCGAGAGTGACGAGCCGTCGGCATCTAGCACCTTCGCGTAGCGAGTGTAGATCGCCATCCCGGGGCCGATCGCCGACTGTGCCAGATCGACAGGTGCGATGTTTCCGCGTTGCAGGTGGCGTAGGGCCTCGGGTAGTTCCGCCTTGAGCGCTTGTAAGAAGTCGCGCCGGGTAGCAATGGAGGCAGCAACATCCCGGGGACGGCAGACGAGAACAACGCTTGATGCGAGTGCGTTCGCGCCGATTCCAATCGAGCGCCCACGGCGTTCGGTTCGGATTGGCCACGTGCCTCCAATCGCAAAGCCTGCTTGGATGACGGCCGCGAGAAATGTCTCCCAGCCCGTGCTTGCCTGCCCGTTGTCGCCGTCGTCTTCAGCCTGTTTGAAGGCGTAGTAGATCGTCACCGGCGCTCCCGGGAGGGCTTGCTCGACCAGTCGCTCCATAGCTTTCGTCATGCCTGCGAGAAAGAACGAGTCTGCTGCACCCTTCCCGTCGTGCCTGTAGGGCGTCGCCACGAGTTCCTGCGACTTCGGTGTGACGAGCGTCGAGAACAGGGTGGGAAAGACCACCCCAAGCGACCGGCGAAGCCAAACATAGAAGAAGTCTGAAAGATCTGCGTAACCGATATTGTCGTAGTAGGGCGGATCAGTCGAAACCACCACTGCTCTGCCGCCGAGCTCGCGGCGAGTTGCGTCGAGCTGGTCCACATGCCCGTAGGTCGACGACGAGAATGCGAGGTCGATGACTCTCGCAACCGCCTGCGTGTTCTTCTCTAGGGAACCGCTGGAAAGTGCGAATGGATTCGCCTCGGCGAAATCCCAGGTCATGGGCAAGGCTTGGCGCCTGAACGTGCTCACAACGAGTTCATTTTTCGGCGCTGCGCTCCACGTGCAGAGGGTCGACATGCTCTCGGCCTCTTTGTCGACAACGAAGGCAAGGAAAGTCGCCACGGCATCGGCGTACGCGGCTGCTCCTCTCCCTCCGTCGGCGAGGTGGCCGTCATCGGCCAGACCTGCGCCGCGTGCATCGCACTCCGCCTTATCGCGGGCCTCCCGCACGAGATCCGAGAACGTCGTCAAGGCAACGAGTTGCCGGTCGGTGAACAGGTCGCCGTACGCCTTCAAGCCGTAGAGCGGCGGCGAGAACCATCGAGGGTTCTCCGGCATCCCGATGTCAGGTTTCCACTCTGGTTGGGCTGCGAGCGCGGCGCTCTCGTGAGCGGCTGACGGATCGAGATAGACGCGACCACGGTTCCCCTCGGCCACGATCGCCATAAGCCTTGATCCCAGCCGTCCACCGTTTGCCTCCGCATAGATGTAACCGGGGTTGATCGGGGCATCTGACATGACGCAGCGGAAATTCGCGCCGCGGCCGAGCTTTGTACCTACCTTTGCGCCATCAGGGTCTTGAGGCTTCCCCATCATCACTGTGAAGCGGTACCCACCGTCTCCGATCACAGGCTTGATGTACGCCTCCTTGCCTGGCTTCGTCGAGAGCATGAACGTCGAGACGAGCGGCACATCGACGTCGGCGAACGCGGGGTTGGGGCTCTTGACGGTCCGCGCCCACAACCAGGCAATCACGGTCAGTTTGCGTCCGAGGTAGGGCTTCAGGTCAGGTCGGCCACGCACCATGTCATCGGTGATCTCTAGTGTTGGATAGAGATCACCGATGCGCTTCTCGGCCTCGGCACGCAACCAAGCCCCATAGCGGCGCACGTCCTCCGCGAGCCCGTTCGCACCTGCCCACCGGCACACTGGGATCTGTTCATCTGCACTGGGCAGTGGCGGCCCGACGGGTGGGCGATCAACGAACTTCGGCGGTATCTCGATCATCGCCTTCGTGATTATTACCGCGACCGGGTTGAGGTCACTTGCCCACACCTCCATCCCGAGCCGCTGCGCCTCGAGCGGTAACGCGCCGCCGCCGCAGAACGGGTCGATGAAGACCGGTAGCACCTCGGGGTTGAACAGTTCCGCTGCGCGCGGGTGGTTCTTGTTGTCCTCGCATGTGTCGCGCCACGAGCGGCGGATCTCGGCGCGTGCTGCCTCAAGGACATCCTCGTTCGTCGTGTTTTCCCACAGAACCAACTGTTCGATGATGCGGAACAACCGCTGCCGCTCGGCATCCTGCGCTTCCTCGGTCGGGAACCGCTCAGGCCATGCCGATGGGTCGTCGACCATCTGCGCAAAGATCACCGCGCGCGCGGCCGCCAGTGGCCGCCGGGCCCACCACAAGTGCAGCGTCGACGGATGCCCGTGTCGAATCGATTTTTCCCGGGCTGATGCAATGTTAATCGCCTCCAGCGGCAACGCTACCTCGATCAGCTTCTTCCGCTGTTTAGGCATCCACCGCTCCATCGACCTGCTGGAGGTGCGCAGCACGAGTCACCCCGAAGTACTCGTCGAGAGCGGCTGCCGCGAGGCGAAGGAATGCGAGCATGATTTCCCTGACCTCCTTCATGAAGTCGTCAAGGTCGCCGAACGTCGGCGAAAGGATCTCTAAGAGGACATCATCCGCGAACAGGTATCGGCCCTCACTAACGGTCCTCCCCTGCTCGATCTGCCCGGTATCATCCTTCTTCTGATCAAGTGCCCGATCGACTTCGCCACGCCCCTTGGCAGTGGCTGACTTGTGTAGGTGAGGGTAGTGAAAGATCTTGCTCCGTAACTTCGTGAGCTTCTTGCCAAGCTTGCTGGATGAGTCTCGGAGCACGCGAAGCCTCTCCATATCATCCTGAACCTCTGGAGGAAGGGAAGCCACAAACTCCTGCACCTCGGGCCACTGATCGACCCCTGCGCCGAGTAATCCCTCGTCGTTAACGAGCTCGATCAGATGCCCGGCGGCCAGTCGGAAGAAGTAAGCGGACTCCGCCTCACTGCAATCAGAATCAATGCAGTGGCGAGCCGCGAGCAGTATGTCGTTGTATGCGATTGCGAGCACGGTGATCCATCGTGCTACAGCGTCATCACTGGGCACCGCGTCGCCGTACCGGAACTGATAGCGAGTAGTCATGAGGGCATGCCCCCTTTCTGGAACATGCCATCCCAGCCAACGTCGAGACTCGTCACTCCGAAGAGCACCTCGTCAGACCCTGTGAACGGCTGGCGGATGTATCGAACCTCGTCGGCCCGCTCTCCGTCGACGCGAACGAGTGCCAGGACATAGTCCATCCCCTTGTTGAGGGCGTAGAGCACCTCGTTCTTGGTGATAGTGAACGTTTCGGCACCGGCGACCCTTCCCTTGACCTCGATGAAGGTCAGGGGGCCGCCGTCCGGGCTTACCGACACGATGTCGAAGCCGGGGTTGTTACGCGGCTTCTCCACGGGGTCGCGACCGAGCGCACGTTCAGCAGCAAGGACAGCTTCAACAGCGGTACGCTCCACGCGCTCGGTCTCATGCGCGTATGTCAGGGGTTCGGCGGTTCGCTCACCTCGAAGACGCTCAAGCAGGCCTCTCGGGATGATGAGTGCTCCTCCGAGAACAACCGGCGGGAGCGGCGAGAGCTGGCGTTCCTGATCCAGTTCGATGGTGCGCCGCTTGAGACGCGCCTCGAGTTCGTCCGCGCGTTGGCGGGCACGCCCCGAGTTCATGCGTGGCTGCCGGCCAGCGAGTTCTTGTGCCTTCAGTTCGTTCGCCCGCTTGTCCCAGTGTTGGATCTCGTGGGTCAGGCGCCGGTGCACTGCCTGCTTGGTCTGATCGACCCGCGCCTCGGTCTGTGTCCTTACTTCCTTGAGGTGCTCAGGGACCGTGTGGCGGATTGCGTAGTCGTGACCTGCGTCCTCGACCCCATTCGTCAACCACTCGGCCGCGACGAACGGTTTGACGAGTTGCGTTTCGTCCTCCGTCAGCGGCCGGTAGTCGAGGTATGGGGCATAGCCAGCGACCCGCGGGCTCCAGTCCTCAGTGATCTCTACGAACTGCAGCTGCTTCGACACGACTTGCCGCTGCCCATCGGACGCCTCGCATGAGTTCTGAATTGCGTGCTCGACGTACACCAGCGCTCGCGGATCCTCAGACTCGTCTGCATCTGCGACGAAGACAGTTCCCTGGCGCAACAGCGGTCGATAGCGCTCAAGCACGAGGTCGACAACAGCGTCGAGCAAAGGATGGCCCGGGGCGAGCATCTCGGCTGGCGGTAGGCCCGGCTGTGACATCAAATTCTTGTCGAAGACCACGCGAACATACCTCGGTACGACTGGCTTGCCCGGTTGAATAGTTCGCGCCCGGGTCCGAATGGCAACGGGGACATTTGTGATCTCAAAACGGTCAGCCTCGCGCCGCGAGACTTGACCTCCCAGTAGCCGGAAGGCCTCGAGGAAGAAACTCTTGACGTAGTGCGGTTGCAGCTTCCGGGCCTCAGCCTCCTCCATCTGCCTGCGGATCTCTTGGACAGCGTTGACGCCCATCGTTTCCGAGATAAGTGCACGTTCCTTTATCGCTTCCGTAAGCTTCACCCCGATCGCGGCATCGACGATCTGATCGAGCTTCGCCCGCACTTCAGGGCGCTCGCCGTACTGCACCGCTTCAATCAACAGATCCCGCAAGGACTGATCCTCGAAAAGCTGGTCGCCCAAGACGTCGAAGACTTTGCCGCCCAACGCGTCGGCCTGCTCGGCGAGCTTCG
>Ga0209023_10007909_pt1 | contig 10765 bp, 8 predicted proteins | sample LakOneMetagenome_FD_187468 | JGI IMG/M metagenome (GOLD analysis project Ga0209023, IMG submission 187468) | Freshwater and sediment microbial communities from Lake Erie, Canada (SPAdes) (version 2) | ecosystem: Environmental > Aquatic > Freshwater > Lentic | place: Lake Erie, Canada | collected...
GAGTTCGGCATGCAGGCGGCCCGCTTCCTGCACGCTGCCGTACAGGCCGAGCACTTCGGTGACGAGCGCATTCAGGTCGATCGGCAGCAGATGGGCCGCGGGCAGCCGCGCGTAGTCGCGAAACTCGTTGACCAGCGTCTTCATCGCCTGCACCTGGTTCACGATCGTCGCGACCGAGCGTTCGAGCATCGCCTGATCGGTGCCTTCGAGCTTCGCGGCGAGCTTGTGCTGCAGCCGCTCGGCCGAGAGCTGGATCGGCGTCAGCGGGTTCTTGATCTCGTGCGCGAGCCGCCGCGCGACCTCGCTCCAGGCCTCGCTGCGCTGCGCCGAGACGAGCTCGGTGATGTCGTCGAACACCATCAGCCGCGCGCCCTGCGGCATCGCCGCGCCGCGCACCAGCAGCATGATGGTCTCGCGGTCGCGCCCGTTCGCCGCGGCGGGCTGGATCTCGAATGAGTCCTGCCAATGGTCGCGCTCGCCCGCCTCCGGGCTGGTGCTGTGCAGTTCGTAGCGCCGGGCGATCGCCTCGCCGAACGTCTCGAGCCCCGGCACGCTCGTCAGCGCCTGGCCGCGATAGGCCGACAGCGGCAGCCGCAGGATGCGCGTCGCGCCCGGATTGACGGTGTCGATGTGGCCCTGGCGGTCGAAGACGATCACGCCGGCGGTGAGGTTGTCGAGGATGGTCTGCAGGTTCGCGCGCGCGCCCTCGACCTGCACCACGCTGCGCTGCACCAGCTCGCGCGCATCGGCGAGCTGCGTCGTCATGTCGGCGAACGATCGCGTCAGGCCGCCGAGTTCGTCGCGCGAGGCGAAGATCGGCTTGGCCGACAGGTCGCCGCCCGCGACCTGGCGCATGCCCTGCGCGAGCAGCAGGAGCGGCTGCGCGAGCTGGTTCGACAGCGTCAGCGCCAGCAGCAGCGCAGCGAACACCGCGAGCACCAGCGCCAGGGTCAGCGTGCCGATGTACATCTTGCGCAAGCCGCCGCGCGCCAGCGCGCGCTGCTGGTACTCGCGATAGGCGGTCTGCACCGCCAGCGCGTTGGTGGTCAGCGAGCGCGACAGCTGCTGGTTGACGACCAGGAAGCGATCTTCCGCGTTGAGCGCGAAGGTCGTCGTCGGGATGAACGCGATCGCGCGCACGCGCGCGCCGGCGGCGTTGCCGGCGGCATCCTCGTCCAGGCCGAGCAGCTCGCTGACGACCCGTCCGCTGCGGGCCTGGCGCAGCAGCGTCTGGGGCGGGCGCTCGGGCATCAGCCGTGCGGTGGTGGTGCCGGTGTTCAACACCGTCTGGCCGGCGGGGCCGACGATGCTGATGTCCTGTGCGGCGAGTTGCTCGCGCAGCCGCTCCAGCGCCAGCGGCTGCGCCGAGCCCGGCGTGTCGCCGAGGCGCTCGGCGGCCAGCCGGGTCTTGTTCTGCACGTCGCTGACGATCGCGTCCAGCGTGCTCTTGCCGAGGTTCAGGCCCGCGTCCAGCGCCGATTCGACCTTGACGTCGAACCAGCTCTCGATGCTGCGCGAGACGAACTGGTAGCTCACGGTGTAGATCAGCACGCCCGGCACGACGCCGACCAGCGCGAAGATCGCCGCGAGCTTGGCGAGCAGCCGGCTGCCGAACTTGCCGCGCCGCACCCGCACGATCAGCCGCACCGCGGCGATCGCGATCACGATCACCAGCAGCGCCGCGACCGTCAGCGTGACCCAGAACAGCCAGACGTAGTGCCGTTCGTACAGCGCCGGGTTGTTGGTCGCGATCGAGAGCAGGAACGCGAGCACCAGCGCCGCGCCGGTGGCGGCGACGGTGGAAACGATCCACGCCCAACGCGTCGCTTTTGTCATTGCCAACCCGCGGCCCTGCCTCAGTTGATCTTTTGCGTCTTCTGCACCGACATCGCCCAGTCGGCCTGTCCGCCGATGCCGATCTGCATCGGGCGGGGGAGTTGCGTCGTGTCGAGCCGGTAACTGAATTCGACGTAGTGGCGGCTGCCCTCTTCGAGCTGGCCGGGCTCGGCGATCTTCCAGCGTGCGCTGCGGCTGATCGCGGAGAAGGCTTCGGATCGGGTCGTGTAGTTCTGGCTCAGGCCGCCATCGAAGGTCACGCGGTAGGTGCCGGTCAGCGGCTGGAACACGATGCGCCAGCGCCGCACCGCCTGCGAGATGCGCTGGTCGCGCCAATAGAAGCGGTTGCGGAACACGTCGGCCTCGGCGACGAAGAACAGCGGCACCGCCTTGCTCAGCGCCTCGTCGACGCCGCGCGACAGCTCCATGTTGATGTTGTAGCTGAGCAGCAGGCCTTCCTCGTTGTGCACGAGATCGAAACTCGTGATCTCGGGCTCGGCCGCGCGCAGCACCGCGACGCTGGCGGCCACGACGATCGCCGCCGCGACGCGCAGGGCGCGGCGGCGGATCGGGTCGGTGGGTCGTGCCGCGAGGGTCATCAGGTCTTGGACATCAACGCATAGAAGAATCCGTCCGCGGCTGCACTGATCTCGTGCGCAAGGGGCTCGATCCCATTGTCGGGCAGCGGCAGCAGGTGACCGGGCGCCGGCGGGTGGACCACGGCTCGCGCATCGGGCTGGCGTTGCAAAAAAGCGTCGATCTGGTCCTGACCTTCGGCGCGGAACACCGAACAGGTGCAATACAGCAGCGCACCGCCCGGGCGCAGCAGCGGCCAGAGCGCGTCGAGCAAACGAGCCTGCAGCGCCGCGAGCACCTCGATGTCGGCGGCGCGGCGCAGCCAGCGCACGTCCGGATGACGGCGCACGATGCCGGCCGCGCTGCACGGCGCGTCCAGCAGGATCGCGTCGAACGGCGTGCCGTCCCACCAGGTCGCCGGCGTGGCGGCATCGGCCGCGACGGTCCGTGCCGCGAGGCCGAGGCGCGCCAGCGTGTCGTCGACACGCGCCAGCCGGACCGGGTCGCTGTCGAGGGCGACCACGTCGAGGTCGGCGAGTTCGAGCAGGTGCGCGGTCTTGCCGCCGGGCGCGGCGCAGGCGTCGAGCACGCGCCGACCGGGGCGGTCCACGCCGAGCAGCAACGGCGCGGCGAGTTGCGCGGCGGCGTCCTGGACCGAGACGTCGCCGTCGGCAAAGCCGGGCAGCTCGGTCACCGGGCACGGCTGCGCCAGCATGACCGCCTGCGGACCGGCGACGCGCGCCAGCTTGCCGACCTGCGCCAACCGCGCGACATAGTCCGCGGCCTCGACGCCGCGCCGTGCGTTGACGCGCAGCGTCATCGGCGGGCGCTGGTTGTCGGCGTCCAGGATCGCCTGCCACTGCGTCGGCCAGTCGCGCCGCAGCCGTTCGATCCACCAGGCCGGATGGTTGTAGCGCGCGAGCGGATCGCGCGCCGCCGCGGTGACCAGCGCGTCGCGGTCGCGCAGAAAGCGCCGCAGCACCGCATTGACGAAGCCGGCGCTGTGCCGGGCGCGCTGATTCATCGCCGCGACGGCCTGGTCGACCAGCGTATGCGCCGCGTATGGGGCGCCGGCGGCCGGCCAGAGCAGCGCGAGCGCGGTCAGCAGCAGCGCGTCGACCGCCGGCGCCGGCGCCTTCGGCACGAGCATCGTCCGCACCACCTGCGCCGAGCCCAGCCAGCGCAAGGCCAGGAAACTCAGGGCCTGCGTGCCGGGCCGCGCCGCGGCCGGGCAGAGCGCCAACACCGCGTTCAGCGACTGCCCGCCGCGCACCGCCTGCACCGCATCGGCGGCGTGGTTCAGCAATCGGGCCAGCGGCAGCGCGACCGGTGACGGGGACGGAGGTGGGGACGGAGACAGGTCGGAGCGATTCACCGCACCCAGTCTACGGTCTGTCTCCGCACGACACGCGACGCCGCGCCACTGCGGTACCCTCCAGACTGGTTAAGACTGGAAGGCCACGATGCGCGGCGAGCAACCCACCCCGATCTTTCGAACCGAGGACGACCTCGCCCGGCTTCCTGCGTCCGAACGCATCCGCTACCGGCTGGTGGGCGCCGAATGCCGCTACCACGCCAACGACAACATCTCGGCCTTCATCCAGGACGGCGAGCTCGACGAGCTGCGCACCGAGGTCGAGGCAAAGATGCACGAGGTGCTGCGCGCGCTGGTGATCGACACCGACAGCGACCACAACACCAACGACACCGCCAAGCGCGTCGCGAAGATGTTCCTGACCGAGGTGTTCCGCGGGCGCTACGTGCCGATCCCGCCGGTCACCGAGTTTCCGAACGCCGAACGGCTGAACGAATTGATGATCGTCGGGCCGGTCAAGGTGCGCAGCGCCTGTTCGCACCACCTCTGCCCGATCCTCGGCCGGGTCTGGATCGGCATCCTGCCGAACGAGCATTCGAACCTGATCGGGCTGTCGAAGTACGCGCGCATCTGCGACTGGATCATGAGTCGCCCGCAGATCCAGGAAGAGGCGGTGACGATGCTGGCCAACGAATTGCAGGGACGGGTCAAGCCCGACGGGCTGGCGATCGTGATGGAGGCCGACCATTTCTGCATGCACTGGCGCGGCGTGAAGGACGACGAGTCGATGATGACGAACAGCGTGATGCGCGGCGCGTTCCTGAAGGACGCGAACCTGCGGCGCGAGTTTCTCTCGCTGCTGAGCAAGAAGATCTGATCGAACAAGGAGCCGTGATGCTGGTCCGCCTGATGTATGCGAGCCGCGCCGCCGACGGGCTCAAGCCCGACGCCGTCGCGGCGATCGCGCGCAAGTCCAATGCCGCCAACCTGACGCACGGCATCACCGGCGTGCTGTGCTTTTCGGGTGCGGTCTTCCTGCAGGTGCTCGAAGGCGGGCGCTCGCCGGTGAGCGCGCTGTACAACCGCATCGCCGCCGACCCGCGCCACCGCGACGTCGTGCTGCTCAGCTACGAGGAGATCGCCGAGCGCCGCTTCGCCGGCTGGGCGATGGGCCAGGTGAACATGAACATGCTCAACCCGGCGGTGCTGCTGAAGTACTCCGAGGCGGCGGTGCTCGACCCGTACGCGGCGTCGGCCGCGGTGTCGATGGCGCTGTTCAACGAGCTGGTCGCGACGGCCTCGGTGGTCTGCCCGGGGACCTGAGCTACTTCGCCGGCGCGGTCTTCTTGGCCGCGGCGGTCTTCTTCGCCGCCGGCACCTTGGCCGCGCGCGGCTCGAACTCGAAGATCACCTTGCCTTCCTTCTTGTCGTAGGCGAGGTAGGCCTTGAACTTGCGGCGCGTCTTGTTCGAGACGAAGCCGTCGAGCAGCTCGGTCTTGCCGGTAGCGAGCAGCTTGCTCATCTGCTCGCGCGCGACCGGCTGCTGCAGGATGATCTTGCCGCTCTTGAAGTCGCAGGTCACGTTCGCGCCGACCGCGTGCTCGCAGACGTAGCTGGTGCCGTGCTCGAACACGCGGCCCTGATCCTTCGGGCAGGGCCCCAGGCTCTCCTGCCCGGAGAAGTCGACCGGCTCGCCGGACTCCCCTTCCTTCTTCGCATCCTCGCCGAAATCGAACTCGAGCTTCCAATTCTTGATCTCGTCGTCGAACGCGAGCCTGAGTTCGGCGGTGAAAGGCCAGCCGGCCTTGGAGCGGAAGCCTTCCAGCGGCCCGATCTTCTTGTCGCGCAGGAATTGCTCGACCTCGTCGAGCTCGAACGCGCGACTGCCCGGAATCTTGCTGATCGAGAAGCCGCAGCCTTGGCCGTTGTCGTTCGGGCCATTGCACGCGAAGCGGCGGTAGTTCTCCTTCACGACGCCACCGCAGTTCGGGCACGGCGTCTTCAGCGTCGCGTAGTCGCCCGGGATCGTGTCGCGGTCGTACTCCTTGGCCTTCTTCACGATGCGCTCGGCCATGCGCGCGATCTCGGCCATGAAGGCCTCGCGCTGCAGCCGGCCCTTCTCCATCTCGGCGAGCTGGTACTCCCAGTTGCCGGTGAGTTCGGGCTTGGTCAGGTCCTCGATGTCCAGGCCGCGCAGCAGCGTCATCAGCTGGAACGCCTTCGCGCCGGGCACGAGTTCGCGGCCCTCGCGGTGGATGTACTTCTCGTAGATCAGGCCTTCGATGATCGCCGCGCGCGTGGCCGGCGTGCCCAGGCCCTTCTCCTGCATCGCCTCGCGCAGTTCGTCGTCGTCGATCAGCTTGCCGGCGCCTTCCATCGCCGACAGCAGCGTCGCCTCGGTGTAGCGCGCCGGCGGCTTGGTCTTCAGCGCGTTCACGGTGACCTCCTCCGTGCGCACGATCTCGCCGGGCGCGACCGCGACCAGATTCGCATCGTCCTCCTGCGCCTCGCGGCCATAGACCGCAAGCCAGCCGGGCTTGACCATCACCTTGCCGTTGGTCTGGAACTTGTGCTCCTTGCCTTCGACCGCAACGGTGGAAATGCGCGTCGTCACCATGAACTCGGCCGACGGGAAGAACACCGCGAGGAAGCGCTTCACGACCATGTCGTAGAGCTTGGCTTCGATCTCGGTCAGGCTCTTCGGCGCCTGCAGCGTCGGGATGATCGCGAAGTGGTCCGAGACCTTCGCGTTGTCGAAGATCTTCTTGTTGGGTTTGACGTAGCCTTCCTTGATCGCGGTCTTCGCGTGCGCGGCAAGGGCGCGCAGCGGCCCGGGCATCGTCTCGGTCGAGATCATCTCCATCGTCTGCTTGACGACGTTGACGTAGTCCTCCGGCAGGTGCTTGCTGTCGGTGCGCGGATAGGTCAGCACCTTGTGCTTCTCGTACAGCGCCTGCGCGATCGACAGTGTCGTCTTGGCCGAGAAGCCGAGGCGCGAGTTGGCCTCGCGCTGCAGCGTCGTCAGGTCATACAGCCCCGGCGAGCTCTGCGTGCTCGGCTTGGCCTCCTCGGTGACGCTGGCCGGCTGGCCGCGCGCCGCGTCGGCAATGGCCTGCGCGTCGCGCTCGTTCCAGAGGCGATCGGCACGCGCTTCCGGGTCGTCGGGGTTCTTCTTCCACTTCGGGTCGAACCACTTGCCGTCGTACTCGCCGGCCTGCGCGGCGAAGCTCGCCTTGATCTCCCAGTAGTCGCGGGCGACGTGCTTCCTGATCTTCTCCTCGCGCTCGACCATGATCGACAGCGTCGGCGTCTGCACGCGCCCGACGGTGGTCAGGAAGAAGCCGCCGTCGCGCGAGTTGAACGCCGTCATCGCACGCGTGCCGTTGATGCCGACGAGCCAGTCGGCTTCGCTGCGGCTGCGCGCGGCTTCGGCCAGGCCGCGCAGTTCGGCATCGCTGCGCAGGTTCGCGAAGCCCTCGCGGATCGCCGCCGGCGTCATACTCTGCAGCCAGAGTCGTTTCACCGGGTGCTTGCTCTTCGCGTGCTGCTGGATCAGCCGGAAGATCAGCTCGCCCTCGCGGCCCGCGTCGCAGGCGTTGATCAGCTCGGTGACGTCCTTGCGCTTGACCAGCTTCATGATCGCCGCCAAGCGCGACTTGCTCTTGTCGATCGGATTGAGCTCGAAGTGCGGCGGAATCACCGGCAGGTTCGCGAAGCTCCACTTGCCGCGCTTGACGTCGAATTCCTCCGGCGCCTTGATCTCGAGCAGGTGGCCGACGGCCGAGGTGACGACGTAGGTGTCGCTCTCGAAATAGTCGTCGTGTTTCTCGAACTTGCCGGATTTGCCGCTCGACGGCGTGAGCGCGCGCACGATGTCCTGCGCGACGGAAGGCTTCTCGGCAATGATCAGTGACTTGGTCATCAATGTTTCTTTTCGCTGCGGCCGCGCGGGGTGTCACGCGGCATCAATACAATCCGGGCTTCTCGCGCGCATGCACGTACGCGCACGCGCGCGCCCATGATTTCAATGTACATAAAGAATCCGATGACGCAAGACAGCGCTGCGAGTCGCCCTACCGCCAAGAGCGGCGGGCGCCGCATCCAGGTACGCCGCTCCGGGGTCCACGGCAAGGGAGTGTTCAGTATCGCCCCGTTGAAGAAGGGCGAGGTGATCATCGAATACAAGGGCGAGATCATCGATTGGCCCGAGGCGCTGCGCCGCCACCCGCACGACCCGACCGATCCGGACCACACCTTCTACTTCCACGTCGACGAACACAACGTCATCGATGCCAAGCACGGCGGCAACGCGGCGCGCTGGATCAACCACGCCTGCACGCCGAACTGCGAGGCCGACGAGGTCGACGGGCGCATCTTCATCAAGGCGCTGCGCGCCATCAAGCCGGGCACCGAGCTCTTCTACGACTACGGCCTGATCATCGACGAGCCCTACACGCCGAAGCTGAAGAAGCAGTTCGAATGCCGCTGCGGCACACGAGGGTGCCGCGGCACGATGCTGGCGCCCAAGCGCCGCCGGCCCGCACGCTGATGCCCGAGTCCCTGCCTCCGACGATGCACTGGGGCACTGAAGCCCTGTGGCAGCAGCTCGCTCCGTTGCTGCCGGGGCTCAGCGTCGAGGTCGTGCACTCCACGCGCTCGACCAACACGACACTGCTCGAGCGCGCCCGCGCGGTGCCCGACACCTCGCCCGGCCGGTTCGATGCGATCGTCCGCGCCAGCGTCGAAAGCGCCGCGTTCGGCCGCCGCGCGGCGGACCTGCAGCCCTGCCTGCTGATCGCCGAACACCAGATCGCCGGCCGCGGCCGGCAGGGGCGCGCGTGGCACTCGTCGATCGGCGCGTCGCTGACCTTCTCGCTCGGCTTGCCGCTGGCGATGGCGGACTGGTCGGGCCTGTCGCTGGCGATCGGCGTCGGCCTGGCCGAAGCGCTCGACGACCCGCACGGCGGCGCCCCGCGCATCGGGCTGAAGTGGCCGAACGACCTGTGGTTGCTCGGTCAGCCGGACGCCACCCGCAAGCTCGGCGGCATCCTGATCGAGACCGTCTCGGCCGGATCGCAGCGCCTGGCGATCATCGGCATCGGCATCAATGTGCAGCCATTCGAGCCGGGCGAGATCAACACGGGCTTCGCGCCGCTGCACGAGCTCGACACCGACGCCACCGCCCCCGCGGTGCTGGCGCGCATCGCGCTGCCGCTGGTGCAGGCGATCCAGCAGTTCGAACGCGAAGGGTTCGGTGCGTTCGCGGAACGCTACGCGGCACGCGATGTGCTGCTCGGCCGCCCAGTGACGACGACGCTGCCCGAGGTGCCACAGGGCATCGCGCGCGGCGTGTCGGCGAGCGGCGAGTTGCTCGTCGAGACGGCCGCCGGCGTGCAGCGCGTCTCCAGCGGCGAGGTCAGCGTGCGCCTCGCACCGCCGCGCTGACGCGACGCGCAAGACCGGGAAGACGCCACCGTGCTGCGCGCCCTCGTCGTCGCCCTGCTGCTGGCGAACATCGTCTTCTACACCTGGAGCCAGGGTGCGCTCGATGGCGTGCTGGGCACGCGCTCGATCGGCGACCGCGAACCGGAGCGCGTGAACCGCCAGGTGCGACCCGAGGTCGTGCGCGTGCTGCCGCCGGGCGCGGCCTCCGCCGCGGCGGCCGTGGGCGACTCGGCCAGCAATGCCGCGTCATCGCCGGCAGCGGCCGTGGTGGCGACGTCGCCGCCGCTGGCCTGCCTCGAAGCGGGTCCGTTCAGCGACGCCGCACTGACGGCGGCGCAGGCGGCGGCGCGCGGCGCGCTGCCCGATGCGACGCTGAGCGTCGTCAAGAACACGACCCCGGCGACCTGGATGGTCTACATGGGGCGCTATGCGGACCTGGAAGCGCTGAAGAAGAAGGAAGAGGAACTGAAGCGCCGCCGGCTCAGCTACGAGCCGGTGCGCGGCAACGCGGCGCTGACGCCGGGCCTCTCGCTCGGGCGCTTCGACGATCGCAACGACGCGTCCAAGGCGCTGGAGCAATTCGCGCAGCAGGGCATCCGCACCGCGCGCATCGTCGAGTTCACGCCGGCCACGACAAGCCAGATGTTGCGCATCGAGAAGGCGGACGCGGCGCTCGCCGGCACCGCACTCGGCCTGAAGGCGCCCGCGTTGGGCAAGGGCTTCGCGCCTTGCGCGAAGCTTTCCTGAGCGACGTCGACCGGCTCGTCAGGCGCCGCCGCGGCGCCGCGGCGTGACGATCCACACGCCGATCACCGAGGCGAGCCAGCCGAGCAGCCAGCCGAGTTCCATCGCGCCGCCGCCTCCGCCACCTGAGCTGGCCGGCGCGGCAATGGCCAACGAGACCGGCGCCGAGGTGGCCGTGTTGCCGGCGTTGTCGGTCACGGTCAGCGTCAACGTGACGTTGCCGGCGGCGATCGCCTTGAGCGAGGCCAGGCCGGAGGTCGAATCGGCGGTCAGTTGCGCCGCACCGGCATCGCCTCCCAGCGCCCATTGATAGACGACGATGCTCCGGCCGCTTGCGGCGTTGGAATTGGACCCGTCGTAAGCCACTGTCGCGCCGATCGCCGCCGTCGATCCCGGTGCATCGATGCTCGCGTTCAGAATCGCAACGCTGGCCACCGCCGCGGCAACGTCGAGCAACCCCGCACCGCAGGTGCTGGTGGTGCAATAGCACTCGACATCCTGCGCGACCGAACTCGGTGCCGTGCACGTCTTCACCGTCGCGTCGAATCCCGTCGACGGGAACGGACGCGCCGTGGCCTTCAACGCGGCCAAGACTTGGGCTGCGGTGATCGACGGATGGGCCGAGTACATCAAAGCGGCCGCACCGGCGACCAGCGGCGATGAGAAGCTCGTTCCGAGCGACGCGTCGGCGCCGGTCCCGGTGTAGGTCGCGCCTGCCGCGCCGAGGACGGGTGTCGTCACGCCGCTGTTGCTCGTGGTCAGCAGCGGGAACAGGCACGCTCCCGACGAATTGACGCAATTGCCCGCCGGCGCGGCGATCGCGATCTGCGGCCCGAGGTCGGAGTAGCC
>Ga0209023_10007910_pt1 | contig 10765 bp, 8 predicted proteins | sample LakOneMetagenome_FD_187468 | JGI IMG/M metagenome (GOLD analysis project Ga0209023, IMG submission 187468) | Freshwater and sediment microbial communities from Lake Erie, Canada (SPAdes) (version 2) | ecosystem: Environmental > Aquatic > Freshwater > Lentic | place: Lake Erie, Canada | collected...
CCGATCTGGCGCGCGCCGAACATCGTCAGCGTGCAGATCACGGTGGCCGAGGAAGTGGGCGTGGGCAGCCGCGCCGGCTTCTACGACAGCACCGGCGCCATGCGCGACATGGTGCAGAACCACCTGCTGCAGCTGCTGTGCATCGTGGCGATGGAGCCGCCGACTTCGCTGGCGCCGGACGCCGTGCGCGACGAAAAGCTGAAGGTACTCCGTTCGCTGCGCCGCTTTACCCTGGCCGACATCGCGCGCGACACCGTGCGCGGCCAGTACAGCCACGGCGTGGGCGGCGGCGAAGAAGTCAAAGGCTACCTGGAAGAAGCCAATGTGCCGCAGGACAGCCGCACCGAGACCTTCGTCGCCTTGCGCGCCCACATCGACACCTGGCGCTGGTCGAAGGTGCCGTTCTACCTGCGCACCGGCAAGCGCATGGCGCGCCGTTCGTCGAAAATCGTGATCGAATTCGCGAATCCCCCCTTCCCGCTGTTCCCGGAAAAGCCGGCCGGCGTGACCAACCGCCTGGTGATCGAACTGCAGCCGGAAGAAGCGATCAAGCTGCAGATCATGGCCAAGCAGCCGGGCAGCGGCATGCAGATGCAGCAGGTGGAACTGAACCTTGATTTGCAATCGGCCTTCCAGCAGCGCCGCGCCGAGGCCTACGAGCGTCTGCTGATCGACGTCGTGCGCGGACGCCTGACCCACTTCATGCGCCGCGACGAACTGGAAGCGGCCTGGGACTGGGCCGATCCGATCATCGAAGGCTGGAAGACCCTGGGCGAAAAGCCGCAGCAGTATGCGGCCGGCTCCTGGGGCCCCGCCGCGTCGTTCGCGCTGCTGGCGCGCGACGGCTTCGCCTGGTTCGAATGACCTGACCCGGGCTTCTCGGCTCCCTTCAGCGGCGATATTGCTGGGCGCTGACTTTTTCCAGCCATTCGACGTTCTTGCCGTCGCGGGTGGCGGTGAGGGCGATATGGCTCATCGCGGTGCTGGGGGTGGCGCCATGCCAGTGCTTGACGCCGGGCGGGCACCAGACGGCGTCGCCGGCGTGCAGCTCCTCGACCGGGCCGCCTTCGGCCTGGGTCCAGCCCGTCCCCTTGGTGACGATCAGGTACTGGCCGGCCGGGTGCGTATGCCAGGCCGAGCGGGCGCCGGGTTCGAAATTCACCGTGGCCGCGCTGAAGCTGCCCTGCGCGCCGGCCGGGAATAGTGGTTCAACGCGCACCTTGCCGTCGAAGTTGGCGGCCGGGCCGGTCGAGGACGGCGCGGCGCCGGCGCGGAAGATGGTTTGCTCCCTCGCGCCGTTCTCGCCAGCCGCGTGGGCCAGCCCGCATGCCGCCAGCAGCATCGTCATGATCATCGCTCGCTTGTTCACATGGCTCTCCTTGTCATTGTGGTCATGCCCTCACTGTAACGGCCAGCCTGCGCGATGAACAGCGCACACAGGCGCTAAGCCCTATGAACAGGGCTCATGAATAGGCAAGCGCCCTCGCTTCACCCTACAATGCGCGTTACGACCCTTTTCGAAAGAACCATGCGCACCACCGACCTGCCCTTCCGCGCCACCACGTCAGAAGCCTGCGACTGGCTGGCCTGTCAAACCGGAACACCCTGGACCCTGGCGCGCCTTCTGGAGCACGCGCTCACGCCTTATGTCTGGCTCGACTACGACCCGGCCTACCCGGACCTGTTCGGCGACGCCAACGGCGGCTACGCGGCGCCGATCTTCTTCGAGGACGACATCGCGCGCCTGGCCGCCGGCAGCGAGGACGTCCTGATCACGATGACCAAGGATGCCTACAAGATCGTGGCGCGCCTGCCCGCGCCAGGCTTCACGCGGCCGCTGGCGGACCTGCGCTTCCAGAAGAAGGACATCGAGAAGCTGGCCGGCAGGCTGAAACATGCGGCTGTAGCGCCGGCGGAAAAGGCCAGGCCTGCCGCAGCCGAATCGCAGCTTGGCATAGTCAAGGCGGATGTGCTGGCCGCCTTCGGGCCCATCGTGCGCATGAATTTGGAAAAGGCGCTGGACGACGCCATCGGCATTTTTGGGGACGATGGCGCCCGCGTGAAAGCCAGTGCGCGCAAGTCCAAGCGCAACGCGGTATGGAATCCGGTGACGCTGGCGCTGGGCCTGCACGACGTCTATCGCGCGCCGCTCGGCGCCCTGAAGCGCGCCTTCAAGACCCACGACTGCCTGCTGGACTGGAACGAGAACTGGGAGCAGTCGCTGCGCCTGCTTGGTAAGTAAGCCGAGTAAATAAGCTTAGCGCGCCAGCAGGCGTGTCAGCTGCGCGGCCTGGTAGGCGCCGAAGGTGTCGCTGAACAGGGTCCGGATCAGCGGGTCGTCGACCACATCGGCTTCCAGCAGATCGCGCTCGGTGTCAGGGTCGAACACGGTATCGTTGATGCGCAGGTACATCGTGGTCAGCGACTCGCCCTGCTCCAGCGCGCCATACAGCTTGGTGGCCGGGATCTCGGTGGTCCAGCCCAGCGGTTCCTCGCTCTCGTCGATGGTCGCCTTGCCCTCGGGCGCCAGGCGGTAGCGCCAGCGCGTCACGGCGCCATCGCTATCGACCACCGACAGCTGCCAGATGCGCGGCTGCTCGAAGTAGTCGGACACCGCTTCGACCTCGCCGTACTTTTCCAGCAGGCCGCCGCGGCAGTAGTCCAGCACGCGCTCGCGCTGGACGGCGGTCAGCGGCGCGAAATGGCGTGCGATCTCGCTCGTCGGCGGCGCGGCCGCATTGCCCTCGTAGACGTAGTCGACATCCTGTTCGCCGACCGGGATCACCCAGGGCAGCGGCGCTGCCGGCTGCAATCCGGCCGCATCGAGCCTGACCGAGACCCCCGGGTCCAGGCGCACGATCCGCGCCTGCGGCAAGGCAGCGCCCACCTCGCGCCCGAACTGCGCGTAGGAGATCGGGAAGAAGGCCCGGTTGTACCAGGACCAGGGCTCCTGCAGGAACTGGCAGGAACTCGGCACCACGTAGCGCGGCGCCAGCGCTTTCAACTGATCGATCCACTCTTCCGGCAAGGTCGGCGGCGCGGCCGCGTGGCGCGACGGCGCCAGCACCTCCAGCTCGCGCATGGTCTGGAAGGGCCAGAGCACCATGTCCCACGGCCCTTCGTCGACCAGCTGGCCCAGCGTCGTGTCGTCGATCCACGAGTCGACCACGTTCAGCACGTTCAGGCCGGCCGCGCGCACCTGGAACATCGAGTCGACATCGGCATCCATCGCTTCGCGCGGCGTCACCTGGAAGGGCCCGACCGTCACCGGCTGGTTCAGGCGCAGCGGCTGCACCTTCGCGAAGCCGAGCTGGCGCAGCATGGCGAACAGTTCGTCGAAGATGCAGTACAAATAGATCGGCGTGGCGCGGTCCAGCAAATCCAGGCTCTCGAGCGAGCAGTGGTCGTCGTGGAAGTGCGAGATGAAGACCGCGTCGAAGCCCTGCTGCCGGATCGCGGCTTCGTCGAAGCGCATGCCCGGGAAGGCATGGCAATTGCGGCTGAACGGGTTTTCAAAAATCGTGTCGAAGGCGATGCGCGTGCCCTCGGATTCGAAGACGTAGCCCGCATGCAGGATGCGGGAGATGGTAATGGCTGGGTTCATGGTGTTCACGCGTTGATGGTTTCGTGCAGCGGCACCTTCAGCATCCAGGTCGTGCCCTGGCCCGGTGCCGAGGCCACGTCGAGCGTGCCGATGCCGGCCGCGCGCTCGCGCATGCCGGGGATGCCCCAGTGGCCGTCGCGGCCGCCGTCGTGCAGCACTGCGGACGGGATGCCGCGGCCGTCGTCGGCCACGCTCACTTCCAGTGCCTGCGCATCGTAGCGCAAGTTGACCGTGACCTTGCGCGGCTGGGCGTGCACGAAGGCGTTCCAGAGCGCCTCGCGCACGATGGCAAACACTTCATCGGCGGTCGTATCGTCCAGCGCCACAGGCTTGCCGCGCGTGACGACGTCGAAGGCGACGCCGCCTTCGCGCGCCAGTGGTTCGCCATATTCGGCGATGGCGCACGCCAGCCCGGTCTGGCCGACGCTTTCGCCGCGCAGGCCCGCCACGCGGTCGCGCCCCTCGCCCAGCACATGGCTGGCCGATTGCAGCGCGTCTTCCAACGGCCTGCGCTCCTCGGGACGAAGGCGCTGCACGGCCGCGCCGAGCTTCAGTACCAGGCCCTGTACCGATTGCAGCACCGTGTCGTGCAGTTCGCGCGCGATGCGTTCGCGTTCGGCCAGGCGTTCGTTCATCTGCGCCCGCACCCGTGCCGCCACCCGGCGCAGGCGCAAGCGATGCAGCGCCCACAGGCCGGCGCCGAACAGCAGCGTGCACAGGCTGCGGAACCACCAGGTCTGGGTCAGGCTGGGCACGACCTCGAAGGAGAGCGCGGCGCCCTTCTCGTTCCACACACCGTCGTCGTTCGACGCCAGCACGCGGAAGCGGTAATGGCCGGGCGCCAGGTTGGCGTAATACGCCGAGCGGCGGCGCTCCGGCTCCTGCCAGCTGGCGTCGACGCCATCGAGCCGGTAGCGGAAGCGCATGCGTTCGGGCGCACGGTAGCTCAGCGCGGTGAAGTCGATTTCCAGGGTGCCGGCATCCGGCCCCAATTGCACACCGTCGCGCACCGGATAGTCGGTGCCGGCGGCCCTGAGCGCCGTGATCTCGACCGGCGGAGGCTGCGTATTGCGCGGCAGCGCCGCCGGATCGAAGGCCACGGTGCCGCCCTTGGTGGAGAACCAGAGCGTGTCATCGGCGCTGCGGATGGCCGAAGGCAGCGGCGTGATCCCGCTCGCGATACCGGGCAGGCCGTCGCGGTAGTCCAGGCGCTCGTACTGCACCTGGTAGCCCGGCTGGCTGGCCGCCTTGCGCAATTCTCCCGGCGCGATGGCCGAAATGCCGGCGCCGCCATTCAGCCACAGCGTGCCGTCGGCGCCCAGCACCAGGCCTGTCATGCCGGCAAAGGGTTCACCGCCGCGCCCTGTCACGCTCGTGAAGCGCTTGCCGTCGTAGCGCGCCAGTCCGTTCTCGCCGCCGATCCAGATCGCATCCGCGGTGGGCAGGATGGCCAGCACGGTGCCCAGCGCCAGGCCATCGGCGCGGCCGAAGCGGCGCACGACGCCGAATTCGAGCAGCGCAAGCTGGTCGCCGGTCGAGCCGAACCACATGCCGCCCTGGTTGTCGGCCGCCATCACCGTTGGGGCAAAGCCGGCCAGCGCGGGTAAGCCGCCGCTGGCGGTCCAGGCGCCTTCCTTCAAGGTGTACAGCCCCCTGCGGCCCATGCTGACCCAGAGCGCGCCATTGCCGTCGGTGGCCATCGAATACACGGTCGTGCGCTTCGGGTCCGTCAGCCCCGCCGGCAGCGGCACCGCCTCGCGCCGGCCATCCCGGACCCGCCACAGGCCACCGAAGCCGCCGCTCCACAGGGTGCCGTCGGGCGCCGCATGGAGGGCGGTCGTCAGGTCGGCGTCGGTCGACCGCGGCGCAAACTGCACCGGCGCCGCACCAGGTTCGGCGACGAACGAGCGGTCGATCCAGACCCCGCCGCCAGGACGCGCCGCCAGCGGGCGGGCGTCGGCGATATAGGGCGGCAGCGCCAGCGCCGCGAGGCGGTAGCGGCGAAAACGGTCGATGCCGTTTTCGGTGCCGACCCAGACGTTGCCCTCGCGGTCTTCGCACACCGCGAAAACGTTACGGCCAGAGAGGCCGTGCGCCGCGTCGAGCCGGGTCGTGCGGCCCTCGCCCGGCACCGCGCCAAGACGCATCACGCTGCCGTTCAGCGGCGCCCACAGCGTGCCGCTACGGTCGAACAGGAAGGCATTGATGCCGAGGTTCTCGCGCCAGGCTTGCGGATCGATCCGCGTCGGGCCTTCGACCAGGTAGAGGCCGTCGCCCATCATGTCCGAGGTCCAGATGCTGCCGTCGGGGTGCTCGGCGATCCGGCCGCTGCCGCCCGCCGCGCGCCTGTGTTCGAAGCGTGCGCCGCCCTTCGCCAAGGCGTACATGTCGGTCTTGGTACGCACCCAGAACGTGCCGCGGCTGTCGAGCAGCATGCCGACCACATCGCCCGCCGGCGCCGAAAGCGCAGGGTTGGGCTCGCGCCAGTTGCCGTCTGCGCCAAGCAGGCGCGGGCCATGGCCGCTGCCGATCCAGGTACGGCCGGCGCCGTCCATGCCGACAGCCGACGCGGTGCCGCCCGGCGTGCCGTGTTCGCCGACGCGGAAGTGGCGCATGCGCCCATCTTTCATCAGGCTGGCGCCGCCGAATTTATAGGTGATCCACAAGACGCCGTCTGGCAGCACGCCCATGTGCGCGATGTTCGAGGACAGCGGCGCCAGCGCGGCCGGCGCGCGCTGGAAGCGCACGCCGTCGAAGCGATGCAGGCCGGACGCGCTGCCGATCCAGAGCCAGCCGTCCGGCGTCTGGGCAATGCTGACGACGCCGGCCGGCGCGCCGTCGGCCGCGTTCCAGCTGGTGTGCTGCATGGCGATCACGGGCAGCGGGTTCGCCGGATCGGCTGCCCGGGCCGAGGGCATGGCGCCCAGGTGGCAGGCAAGGACGGCGCTGACGGCGAAACGGAATGCTGGATGCATGGATGGCGGATCGCGAAAAACGGGGTGCCACTGTAGCAGCAATACCGAGTATTCGCCTAGCTCTGGGAACCTGTCCGCCCGCAGGCATCACTAGCCGGCGCCCTCCGCCGCTTGCGCGATGCTGCGTTCGATGCGCCGGTCGGGGATGAACCAGACCATGGCGACGATGACGTACACGGCCAGTCCCAGCGCGGCATGCACGAAGCCAAGCCCGATCCCGCAGCCGTACAGCAGCAGCGACAGCCAGCCCTTGCGGTCGCCGCCGATAGCGCGCGCCAGGCCGGCATTCGCATCATGCAGGCTGGCCAGCCGGTGTTCGAGGATGGCATACGCCACGGCGCACATGAACAGCACCACCCCATAGGCCGCGACCGGCACCGTGGACACGCCGGCCTCGCCCATCCACGCGGTCACGAAGGGCAGCAGCGACAGCCAGAACAGCAGGTGCAGGTTCAGCCACAGCACGCCGCCGCTGATGCCGCGCACGGCCTGGAACAGGTGGTGGTGGTTGTTCCAGTAGATGCCGACGTAGACGAAGCTGAGCGCATAGCCGAACAGGGTCGGCAGCGCCGGTTCCAGGGCCGCCAGCGAGGCGCCGTGCGGCACCTCGAGTTCCAGCACCATGATGGTGAGGATGATCGCGATGACGCCATCGCTGAAGGCTTCGAGCCGGTTCTTGCCCATGCTTCCTCACCCCCTGAGTATGGCCAGGTTTGGCTCAGCGGTTCTGGTAGCCGCCGTACGTCGCCACCGGACTCCACGCCGGCGACACCGCGGGCAGGCTTGGGGCCAGCGGCGCATACTCGCCGGCGCCGTACACCACCTTGCCGTTCACGACCGCCAGCAGGCTTTCCATGCGCTTGATTTTCTCGGCATCGACGCTGAAGTAATCCTGCGGCAGCACGATGAAGTCGGCGTACTGGCCCGGCTGCAGCTTGCCCTTGGCTGTCTCTTCGCCGCTCATCCAGGCCGAGCCGGTCGTCATCAGCTGCAGCGCCTCGAAGCGGCTCGGCACGTCCTTGTCCTGCCAGATCCGCATGCCGCCGGCCGTCTTGCCGGTCACGGCCCAGTAGACCGAAGGCCAGGGGTTGTAGCTCGATACCCGCGTGCCGTCGGTGCCCAGGCCGACCGGCACCTTCATGTCCAGCATCTTGCGGATCGGCGGCATTTGCCGCGTCTGCGCGCCGTAGCGCTTCCAGTAGGCTTCGCCCTGGAAGTGCATGCGGTCCTGCACGGCCACGCCGCCGCCGAGCTTCTTGATGCGCGCGAGCTGGGCATCGGTGATGGTCTCGCCGTGGTCGACGATGAAACGCAGGCCGTTCAGGGGCGTCTTCGCGTTCACCTTTTCGATCACGGCCAGGTCGCGGTCGATGCTTTCGCCATAGGTGGCATGCAGGCGGAAGGGCCAGCGGTTCTTCACCAGCAGGCTGACCACCGCTTCGAGTTCGCCTTCCATCGACTCCGGCAGGTCGGGCCGCGGCTCGAGGAAGTTCTCGAAGTCGGCCGCGCTGGCCACCAGGTTCTCGCCGCCGCCCTCGGCCGAGAAGCCGTTCGGGTAGAACATGTGGTCGTTCTTCTTCGGGTGGGTCATGGTCAGCCAGCGCCCGAAGTCCTCCAGTTCCTTGCCGGCGCGCTGGGCGAACAAATAGTAGGAGGTGCGCACGGTGAGCTTGCCCGCGCGCGCCAGCTCCAGGGTCACGCCGTAGTCGTCGGGGTAGTTCTGGAAGCCGCCGCCGGCGTCGATGGCGCTGGTCACGCCCAGGCGGTTCAGTTCGCGGTAGAAGTGCAGCGTGGAGTTGACCTGGTCGGCGCGGCTGAGCTTATTCGTCCTGGCCAGGGTCGAGTACAGGATCAGGGCATTCGGCTTCGCGATGAGTTTGCCGGTCGGCTTGCCGGCCGCATCGAGTTCGACCACGCCATCCTTGAACTTGGTGTCCTTGTCGTAGCCGAGGGTGGCGATGCCTTTCTGGTTCAAGAAGCCAAGGCCGTACAGGTAGAGGATGAACACCGGGCGATCGGGCACGGCGGCGTTGATCTCTTCCAGCGTCGGCAAGCGCTTTTCTTCGAACTGGTATTCGTTCCAGCCCCCGACCACCTTCACCCATTCGCCTTCCGGCGTGCGTGCGGCCTGCTCCTTCAGCATCTGCAGGGCGCGCTTGAGCGAGGTAACGCCGTCCCAGCGCAACTCCATGTTGTAGTTCAGGCCCTCGCGGATCACGTGCAGGTGCGAGTCGTTCAGGCCCGGAATCACGGTGCGCCCGCCGGCGTCGAGCAGCTGGGTGGCGGACGTTTTCAGCTTCAGCACCTCGGCATTGCTGCCGGTGGCCAGCACCTTGCCGTCCTTGACGGCGAGCGCCTGCACGAATTCGCCTTCGCGCGCCATGGTAGCGACCTTGCCGTTGGTGAGGATCAGGTCGGCCTGGGCGTGGGCCAGGCTTGACGCGAACATGGCGGCGGCCAGGCTGGTGAGCAGCAGCGCGCGTTGGGGTGCGGTGGAAGGTTTCATGGCGGGTCTTTCGTCGGTTGCGTGGGCGGCAGCTGAAAAGGCCGCGCCGGATAAGCTCACGATAGCAGTGGGCGAATGTGCCGTCCCCTGCCTTTTTGCCGGGGGCGGCCGATGGTCATGCCAGGACGGTGCGGATGGCGATCTGGCCGGACAGCGTCTTGTGCACGGGGCACTTGTTGGCGATGTCGAGCAGGCGCTCGCGCTCTTCCTCGCTCAACTCGCCGAGCAGGCGGATGCTGCGCTGGAAGCCATAGGCCGCGCCTTCCTGGCCGTGCTGGACCGAGACCAGCACGTCGTCCAGCTTCCAGCCTTTGCGTTTCGCGTACAGGTTCACCGTCAGCGTGGTGCAGGCTGCCAGCGCAGCCGCCAGCAGGTCGTGCGGCGCCGGGCCGCTCGCTTCGCCGCCGGCGTCGGCCGGGGCGTCGGTCAGGAGCCGGTGCGGCCCGATCTCGATGACTTGCTGCAGCGGGCCGGTGCCGCGGTGGGTCGTGACTTCCATGATGCGCCTCCTTGTTATCCGTTGATGATTCAGGCTGCCTGGGTGCGCAGGATTGCGCCGCCGGTCTGGCGCACGGCCTGGCGTTCGCTTTCGATGGCGAAGATCACCAGCATGCCGCCCAGGATGGACAGGTTTTTCAGGAAGTGGTTCAGCTGGTTCTGGAACGACGCCGCATCGGCCAGCCAGAAGCCGTGGAAGACCAAGGTTACGGGCACCAGGAACAGGGCCAGCGCGAGCGCCGCAATGCGCGCCTGGAAGCCGGTGACCAGGGCCAGGCCGCCGCCGATCTCGAGCAGGATCGTCAGCACCAGCAGCACGCCGGCGGCCGGCAATCCGGCGCTGTTCATCCAGGCAGCGACGCCGGCGAAACCGATCACCTTGGCGATGCCGGAGACGAGGAAGAGGACGCCTGCGAATGCGCGGCCGATCGGGTAGAGTTTGGTGGTGTTCATGGTCGTTCTCCTTCAGTAGAGGTTGGATGGATGTTTATTGCGACCTTTGCGCCGTCCGTCTATCGATTTCATCGAACCCGGCGGACCAGGGAGCCCGGTCAGCCGCGGCCGGGGCCTTCCCCCGTCGCTTTGCATGAAAGGCATTATGGCCGGATCGCCAAGGGATGAAAAACGAGTAGTTTGGCGGCCTATCGTCGATTTTTTCGATGGCTGATTATCGGCGGCGGCGTGGTCGGCGTCCCTTGCCAAAGGGCGGGGTTCAGGTTGACGGGCGCTTGCTAACATCGGGCGCTTCCAACTGACCTTTATGCCCATGAAAGCGACGATCCTCCGCACCGCCCTCCTCGGCCTGGTATCTGCCCCTTGTCTCGCCCAGGCCGACACCCTGCAACTGTACGGCCGCCTGAACCTGGGCCTCGAAGCCGTGCGCGTGCATGGCGGCGAGGCCGGCACGCGCCTGTCGAATTACCGCTCGGTGTTCGGCGTGCGCGGCAGCGAGGAACTGGCAGATGGCCTGCGTGTGCTGTTCCAGGTCGAAGGCACGCTGTCGACCGACACGGGCGCCGGCGCCCCGGCCGCGCGCGATACCCGCGTCGGCATCGAGGGCCGCTGGGGCACGCTCTTCGCCGGTAACTGGACCACGCCCTACAACGGCGCCACCGCCGGACTCGATCCCTTCTACCCGACCACGGCCGGCTACATGAGCATCATGGGGAATGGCGCGGCGGC
>Ga0209023_10007911_pt1 | contig 10764 bp, 10 predicted proteins | sample LakOneMetagenome_FD_187468 | JGI IMG/M metagenome (GOLD analysis project Ga0209023, IMG submission 187468) | Freshwater and sediment microbial communities from Lake Erie, Canada (SPAdes) (version 2) | ecosystem: Environmental > Aquatic > Freshwater > Lentic | place: Lake Erie, Canada...
TTCCACTCGGGCGAGTGGCGGAATGGCAGACGCGCTGGCTTCAGGTGCCAGTATTCGAAAGGATGTGGGGGTTCAAGTCCCCCCTCGCCCACGCAGGGTTGTTCGCGAAACTGAGCCGATCGGTTCGCGAAACTGCCCGTAGATGATGGCCCGCTGGCTTCGGTCGGCGGGCTGTTGCCGTTTTCGGACCCCACGGTGCCGTGCCGACCGTGTTGGGGCGCGGAAGCGCCCCGACGTTGGCGTGATTGCCGGTGTCGGGGCGCGTCAGGTGAAGGGGCTATGAGCGGGCTATGCGGTTGCGATGGCCGGGGTGCCAGGCGGCGCGGTCGACGGTGGGAGGTGATCGAGGATGGTCTCGCGCCGCCGTCGGGTTTCGCGGCGGACCGCGATCTGTGCGATCTTCGTCGGGTTCGCCTGGATGGTGTTGAAGGTGCGGATCTTGCGGACGTTGGCAGCGAGGATCAGCAGCGAGGTGAGAACGTGTTGGGCCGTGCGACCGCAGAGCCGGCGACGCGAGGCGTCGGCGAGTGCTTCGTGCGCCCCGGACTTGGTGTAACCGTTGAAGCCTTCGATGGTGTTGCGCGCGGTCGCGTACCAGGCTTGCCATTCGTCGGTGCCGTACTGGAGGTCTTGCCGGTACTTCGCTCCGGCCGAAGGCGGGAACGTGACAGATGTTTGGGTGCAGATCCGGTCGGGGTGTTCCGGTGGGCTGGTGACGCGGGCACGCAATGCGACTTTCGTGACCGGTGTGAGGGAGGTGGGGCGCAGCGGGCAGGCGACCGTGGCGGAAGGCCCGACGGCGGGGCAACGCAGTGGTTGGTTGCCGTCGGCGTCGGCGTTCTCCTTCGGCTTGAGGAGGTAGCGAGTGCGCTGGCTGATGCGCTCACGCCACACCGTCTCCGAGATCGTCTTGCCGACCCGGTGGTCATGTGTGGCGGTGACGAGCGGTTCGGGCATGGAGGGGCAGTACCAGTTGCCTTCCACCATGATTCCGCCGCCGTGGCCGGCTTGGATGCCGAGCTCGGTCTCCTTGTAGTCGTTGACGTTGCGCCAGCCCATTGCGCGGACCGGTAGCTGCAGCTTGGTGACTTCGGAGTTCGACCAGTAGGCGCGGTCTCCGGTGGCGGCACCGATGGGCATGCCGCGGTCGCGCATGGAAGCGAAGATGCCGGTGGTGTTCTCGGCGATCTGGCAACCAGGCCGCTCGAACGACATGCCAGTCGCGATCAGCGGGAAGTTGGCCGGGAGTGCCGGGTCGTTGGTGGTCGCGACGACGATGTGGGTTTCCCAGCCGAAGAGCGCCTTGCCCTTCTTGCGGCCCTTGGCGTCGCCCCGGTCGCGGTGGTCGCCTTCGCGGACGTACCACGCAGCGTCGGGTTCAAGGGTCGACGGCGACCGCTCGGTCGACGGGCGGGCGAAAGTCGGCACCGGTGTGGCGTCGATGCACACGTTGCCCTTCCACCGGTCGCTGACTTGGCGCGGGAGCAGCTTCCAGGAGGCGTCGATGAGGTGGTTGCCGAACCAGTTCAGTCGCAGTTCACGCTCCGCCTGCAGGTGCGGGTCGCGGGCGGCTCGGGTAGCGGCGATCTCGTCTTCGGTAAGGATGCGGTTGCGGCGCGCCGGGTACGGGTCGATGACATCGAACACCCGGTGGATTGCTCGCCAGGCTCGCGTGTACCACTGCTGTTCGGTGCCGCTGGTGGTGGTGATGCCGAGCATCTTGCGCGTCTCTGGGGTCAGCCGGTGGGCGATAACTTCCGCCACGCGGGTGGCGTGGAGCGGTTGGTGGGCGAGCGCCAAAATCAGGTAGACGGCAAGGACGGCACGGTCGCTGATCAGCGCGGGCCGGCCACCTTTGCGATGACTGGCGCGGTCGATGGACCGCCAGCGGCCGGTCTGATCGGCGACGGTTGTGGCGTCGATGAGTTCGAGCGCCGCTCGCACTTGCCCGGCCGGGAGCGGAGTGAGGTCGTGACGCGCGAATACATCGAACGTGGCGTCGCTGGAGGCGGCGCGGGCGTGCGATGCGGTTGCGGTCATCGACGCAACTCACCCCGCAACCGGCGACGGACCTCGGCCACGTCGACGTCGGGCACGAACTGGACGTAGCGGGTGAGTGCGTTCAGCGAGCCGATCCCGGCGGCTTCGAGGAGCACTTTGACGGGTGTGCCTGCGGTGAGGTGATGGACGAGCCATGTGGCACGCAGACGCTGAGATGACGGCTTCAGCACGCCGCTGGTGCGTCCCACGAAGTGGGTGCACAGGTTCTTCGTCGAAGCAGCAGCGCGGCCGGGCACGAACAGGAACTCGTCGCTGTCACGATCAACGGCGACAGACGCGGCGTCCTGCTCCCACACGGCAAGGACGGTCACCCGCCGCGGGCGGCGGCCGGGCACGCTGACGGTGACCGTGCCGTCGTCGCGGACGGTGACATCACCGACTCGCAATGGTGCGATGTCCTCGGCAGCGAGACCGGCACCGGCGCCGAAGGCCAGCAGCGCGGTTGCGTCGCGGCGCATCAGCTCGGTTCCCTGCGAACGCGACCATGACCGCAGACCAGCCATGTCAGCCGGGCCGTACGGGCGCGACGGGTCCGCCGATGTCAACGGCAACGCCCGCGGCGTGCGAGCGTCGACACCGAGGACGGCTTCGGCGACACGGAAGATCACCGACCGCTGATTGCCTTTCGTGGCCGCCGACCAGGTCGTCGGGCATGCGGTGGCGATGAACTCCTCGATCAACCAACGGTCGAAGATCGTTGCGTTGTCGAGATGGTGACCGGCCTTCCAGCACCAGTGCACGAACGGGGTGACGGCGGAGAACAACTTGTTCGCCTTGTACGGCGTGGTCGGCGCGGTGCGGGTGACAGCGGAGCGGACGAAGTCCTCGATGTTCTCCCAGTGTTCCGCCGGGATCTGTGGCGTGTATCCGCCGATTCGCTCTGTCACTGTGACCTCACGTCTTCTGGTATGGTGGTTGTTACCACCACTATGACGGAAGGGTCTGACAGAGTTGTTGTTAGCAACCACCACCGAAGACGTCGGGGTCCGTATGATCCGGGCATGCCGCGCCCAACCCGGCCCCACCCCAACACGTTCAGCGAACAGTGGCCCGAAATCCAATGCACCGATCAAGTGGCTGAGATCGCCCGCCAACTCGCCAACAACCTGCGCGTCATCACCGACCGCGACGGGCTCCGCACCGTCGCCCGCACCACCGGCGTCGACCACAGCATCCTGTCGCGCATCCTCACCGGCGAAACATGGGCCGACACCCACACCCTCGCCCGCCTCGAACACACCCTCAACACGCAGCTCTGGCCCCGACATGCCCGCCGACGAAACTGACCGCGGCTTCTGCCCGAACATGGGCACGCACACCAACCTCGGCGCCTCACCATCGCTCGCTGTCGAACCGTCGAACCTCACATCTTCAAGTAGTGGGCGAGGCTGCGGCCGAGACTGCCAGCATCCGCCGAAATTGCTGTCGTTCGCTCTTGATGTGTGGCACCTTCGGGCCTTCGTCAGTCGGTGCGGCTCGTCCGCCGCATCCGCCGGGATAGGTGCGTCGTGGTCCCGTGTCTCGCGTAGTCTCGGCAACGTGGAAGTCCTCGCTCTCGCCGACGAACCCACACACTCGTCCGATGCTCGCCGCGTTGCCGTTGCTCATCACGCAGTTCTCAGGCCGCGATCACGACGCCACCGAACCCTGTCACACCCCTTGCGTACCTTCAGCCCCACGGCCCACGGCCGGATCGCCCAAGTGCCACCTTGCTCCCAGCGTGACTCAGCCCACGTCGCCTCGACCTCGGCGTCAAGTAGGTCCTGCAACGGGAGCGCGCCATGCCCGGAGTGCAACAGATGAGCCTGCTACCTCATCCCGAACAGCCGCTCGCGAGATCCTCCGCTGCGGCAAAAGCGACCGCAACAACGGCTACCGCCGCCTGGGAATCGGAAATCTCGAAGCTCTATCAGGCCGACTGCATCGAATGGCTGGGCACACAGCCATCGAACTCGATCCATGCGGTCGTCACCGATCCGCCCTACGGCCTCGTCGAGTACGACCCGACCGACCACGACAAGCTGCGAGCCGGCAAAGGTGGAGTTTGGCGGATCCCTCCATCGTTTGACGGCCATCAGCGCTCTCCGCTACCCCGATTCACGACGCTCAGCAAGAAGGAACTCGCCGCGATCTCCACGTTCTTCGAGGCGTGGGGCAAAGCCCTTCTGCCCGTACTCGTGCCAGGGGCTCACGTCGCGGTCGCCAGCAACCCGCTCGTCTCGTTTTACGTGTCCGCGGCACTCGACGCCGCCGGGTTCGAGCGTCGAGGCGAGATCGTCCGCCTTGTGCAAACGATGCGGGGCGGCGATCGTCCAAAGGGCGCTCACGAAGAGTTCCCTGACGTGTCGGTTATGCCGCGGTCGCAATGGGAGCCGTGGGTCCTTGTCCGTAAACCCATCGAAGGCCGGGTGCAGGACAACCTCCGCAAATACGGCACCGGCGGACTCCGACGGATATCAGCAACGCAACCGTTCGGTGACGTGATCCGGTCACAGCCGACCGGCGTGAAGGAACGTGCGATCGCCAATCACCCGTCGCTCAAACCACAGCACTTCCTCCGCCAGGTCGTCCGCGCCATGCTTCCCTGTGGCGAAGGTGTCGTTCTCGACACGTTCGCCGGATCCGGCTCAACGCTGGCGGCGGCAACCAACGTCGGCTATCAGAGCATCGGAGTCGAGCGGGACGCCGCATACGTCGCAGTCGCCAAGGATGCGATTCCGAAGCTAGCCACCTACGCGAACGGCACACCACCACCCTGGGAGTGATCTACAGGTTCCCCAGGATCGGCTGATTCGTCAGCGAGAACCTCGGATCGAGATAGACCGCACCAGCCCGCAGTTCGTCGAAGACGCAACACGTCACCCTCCTGCCGTCTGCGAACGGAAGCCCTCGCCGCGGGAGTGATGTGCGAACACTGACGCGGGCTACCATTCTTCGATGCCGCGGTTCTTAGAGAAGATGAATACCAACCCAGCAGGTGTGGTAGCAGGTTGCGGGCAGTGGCTGCCCTACAATCTACGCGACACCGACTTCGTTCGCATGGTCGAAGACGTTCACGGCATGCTCCACGAGGTAAACGTGAAACTCAATGCCCTGGGTTACGACCGCCTTGAGGAGCTGCTTGATCCGGCTGGATTCTCGGGGTTGATCAGCCGATCCGTAGTCGACCGGCTTGCAAGCGCGTCCAAGTCCAGCTCGCTCACCCCGAACCGGTATCACAACGGCTACCCGGATTTGCTGCCACGAGGGATGTACGCGGGAGACGCTGTGGCGCACGGCGGTGCCGGCGGTCTCGAAGTGAAGGCGAGTCGGTACGAATCGGGCTGGCAAGCACACGGTCCGCGAAGTGGCTGGTTCTGTGTCGTCCAGTTCGAACTCGACCACAACGACAACGTCGCATTGCACGATAGGGAACCGACCAAGCTGAGGGCCGTCCTCGTGGCGGAGCTCGCTGAGCAGGACTGGTCGTGGCAACCTGCGAAGGAAGGGAAGATCCGTTCCGGAACGGCCAGTGTCCGTCCGAGCGGCGAGGCCAAGCTCCGACGCGGAGCAGTGTGGATCGACCCTGAGTACAACGTCGTTCACCAGGAGCGTTGTTTGCAGGCACGTCTCAGCGCCATAACCAAGGAAGCGCTGGATGCGCTGGTGCTCCGCGTCGTAACTACCAATGGGCCCCTCACGGCCGCCGAGGCGGCCGAGGCCACCGCAAATGAACTCGAGGCTCCGGTCGCGGCAGTCGCGAATCGTACGACTGAAAGCCTCCGGCGGATGACGCGAGAGGAGCGACTCGTAAAGCCCACAAGATCGACGTTCGCAGCGGTGCCGCTGCTATAGGAGCAGGGTCAGGTTCCTCCTGTGATGTCGCTCACGCCAGGTCAGAGTTCGTGTCGTTGTAGCACTTTGAGGCTCGGCAGTTCGATGATTGCCCAGGGTCCGCCGTAGGGGTCGGCGGATTCCTGGTCGGATGAGAGGCCGATGATCTGGTAGTCGCCCCATGTGCGGTAGATGCGACGCTGGTAGTCGCGGTGGTAGTGGCCGTGGAGGACGAGCTGCGGTTGGACGGAGTCGACGGCTGCGGCGATCTGCTCGTTTGATCGACGGCAGGCCGCGGCAAGGCGAGGGTCGGCGAGTTCGCGGATGCCTGGTGGTAGTTGGGGTGCGTCGTGTGTGAGGAGCACATCGACACTGGCGGCGCCGGCACGGTCGATGAGTGTGTTGACGTCGTCGTCGGTGATGATCTCGGTGGGCCACCAACTGCGGCCTTCCTTGCGGAACTCGCGGTCGATCGACACGCCTCCGCCGAGCGCCCCGAACCTGATCCCAGCCCATTCCCAGACGGCGCCGCGGTCGGCCCAGTCGAGGACGCCAGCGCGGATGGGCCGGACCCCGTTCGCGTCGGCAGGATAGACGTCACGTGCGATCGGATGAGCGTCGTGGTTGCCGTCGATGAACCGCCACCACACGTTGTGGTGTGCCGCGACTCCGGCGACGGCGTCCAGCCAGCGGTCGTTGATCACCGCTCGCAGTTCGTTGCGCCAGATCCGCTGATCCGGCCACAACCCGAAGTCACCCAACTGGATGACGCCTTGGCAGCCGTGGCGGGCCGCCAACTTACACAGGGTGCCGATCCAATCCAGGTTGCCGTGCGTATCCCCAGCGACGAGCAGGCGCGCGCCATCACCAACCGGACCAGGAACCTGCGCTCCACCACGCTGCCGCCACGACGCATCCATACCGACACCATGACAGAACCCTGCGACACAGAACCCGACGAATTACCGGCCGTGATGATCTACATGCTCAGGCAGGCCCGGGTCACGTTCACATTGGCAAGCTGCTCCGGCTCTGGCAGTGGCGTGCCGGACTCGAACCGGTCGACCCAAGAGCGCTCGCCGGCACTTGATCGCTGCCGCCACAGAGCGCCCGTCGAATCTATGATGCTCGAATGAGCATCGAGTTCGTAGGTGGGGCGGGTCGTTCGGTAACCGGTGCTGGTCGATCCGCAGTGTGGACGCGCATCACCGATCTTGTTCAGGGTGAGAAAGGCTTGGTGCGGGCAGCGGTCAGCTACATCGGCAATGGAGCTACTCAACACCTTCCCTTGAAGCGCGGGGACGTGCTGATTGTCAACGGTTCCGACAACTCACTGATGGCTGGCTCGACAAACCCAACCGTCCTTCGAGCGTTCACCGATAAGGAAGTGGCGGTGTGGTCGTACGACACGCTTCACAGCAAGGTGATTGCGACTTCGAGCTGCATCGTGGTCGGATCGGCGAACGCGTCGGCGCATTCGGTTGGAACCCTCGACGAGTCGGTCATCATCACCGATGACCCTGACGCCGTTAGTGCGGCGACAGAGTACATCGCGGATTTGAGGAAGAAGGCGACTCCAGTTGACGAAACGTGGCTGTCCAGGGCGGAAGGGCTGTTTCGCACCGGCTACGAGCGTCGCAAGTCGAACCTCAACGATCCGCCCGATGACAGCAATTCTGGACCTGACACTGGGCTGGACGAAACTTCTCGGCTATGGCTCGGACGGGTCTTCGAGGCGGCGAGCGACGCACAGGTTGATAAGGCGGATGGCAGACCGTTCATCGGGGTCGCCGATGAAGACCCGACTAAGATCGGTGACCTCGTAACGATTCTCTCGGATGTCACGGGGCTTCGGGAGTTCGGGAGAATCGATGAAGTCGTTGGCTTTGATGGAGAAGGCGACAGCAGAGTTGCGATCTTCGCCAAGCAGCCCTGGCGCCCGGACAAGCGCCGCGGGGCAGATCGCGAAGCGATGGAAACTTTGCTGAACGACTCGGATGACAACTGGTTCCTCGTCGAAGGTCGCGAAGCCATTGAGGCGCTCATCCCCGTCAAAGATTGAGCGTTGGCTCGTCGAGAGGATTTTCAGAGGCTGAACGGAGGATCGCTCCCTCGGGAGACCGCCATCAATCCAGCGTCCAGCGGTTTCGCGAACAACCCACGCAAGGCCCTCGCTCCGGCGAGGGCCTTTTCGCGTGCCGTCCTGAACAGAATCCCGCTCCGGGCACGTCACGCTTCGTGACATGCTTCCGGTCGTGACGGGAGCGGTGATGCGGGCGCGGCTGGGGTGGTGGGGCACCCGCGCTGACCAACGCGAGGCCGCATTGGGCACCGTCCTCGCGGGCGTTGCCACCGCCGGCTACGTGATCGTCGCCGACCGGGTCTTCGACACGAACACCACCTGGCTGGAGATCGTGTCACTCGTGCTCAACCTTGCCTGCGTGTGGCTGGCCCGCACGGAGAACGTGTGGACCATGCCGGCGGGGTTCGCGGCCAGCGCGGTCATGGCCGTCTTCCTGTTCCGCATCGAACTGGTCGGGCAGGCGTGGCTGCAACTCGCGTTCTACCTGCCGGTGCAGCTGGTCGGTTGGTGGGCGTGGTGCCGAGGCGGCCGCGACCACACCGAGCTGCCGCCCAGCCGGCTGGGGTGGCGCGGGTGGCTGCTGGCCGCCGCCTCGATGGTCGTGATCTGGGCCGTTGCGTGGGCGACGTTCCGAGCGCTCTACGGCGTCACGCCGTACCAGTGGTGGGACACGTCGGTCGTCGCCAGCTCGATCGTCGCCCAGGGTCTGATGACCTGGAAGAAGGCCGAGCAGTGGCTGTGGTGGGCACTGCCGGTGAACGTGTCGTCCATCGGCCTGTACGCCGCGACGCGGGCGTGGGCCTTCATGGCGCTGTACGCAGTCTTCCTCGCCAACGCCTGGTGGGGTTGGGTGCTGTGGCGGCGCACGATCGCGGCCGAAGGCGGCAGCGGCGACTCGCAGCGAGCCGTGGAAGTGGTTCGCGCATGAACCCTCGCTACCGCCGCGCGCTGGTCGTGGGGAAGTTCCTGCCGCCCCACCTGGGCCACTCCGCACTGATCGCACACGCGTCCACCCTCGCCTCCTCCGTGACCGTGATGGTGTGCGACCTCCATGGCCAGCAGCCCCCGGCGGGCGACCGAGCCTCGTGGCTGCAGGCCGAACACCCGTGGGCCGACGTGGTGATCGTCGCCGACATCTGCCCGCACGCGTCCACCGAACCCTGCTTTCCGTCCTGCTCGCCGGCGTGGGCGGCGAGGCTCACTGAGTTGGGACTCAGCGCCGAGGTGGACTGCGTGGTCACCTCCGAGTCGTACGGCCCGCTGCTGGCCGACGCGCTCGGCGTGGCCCACGAGCCATTCGATCCCGACCGGGCCGCGATCCCCGCCGCCGGTAGGCAGGTGCGCGCCGGCCTGACCGACAGCTGGTCCCACCTGCCGCAGGCCACCCGCGTCGGCCTGCACCGCCGTGTGGTGGTCCTCGGCGCGGAGTCCACGGGGACCACCACGCTCGCCCGTGACCTGGCCACAACGTTGGGCGCTCCCCTCACGCACGAGGAGGGCCGCACGTACTCGTGGCGCCTCGCCGCGCAGGCCGATGCGTTCGCGGCGGTCGAGTGGACTCAGGAACACTTCTGGCAGATCGTGTTCCGTCAACGCCAGGCCGAGGCGCTCGCGGCGGCAGCGGCCGCGGCACCCGGCCCGCATGGTCCGTGGCTGGTCTGCGACACCGACGCGCTGGCCACCGTCGCGTGGTGGGAGCGCTACCTGCCCGGCGTGCCCGCGAATGCACTCCACGCCGCGGCACTCGCCACGCGTGCCGAGCTGTACGTGGTGACCAGCCCCGACGGCGTGCCCTTCGCCGACGACGGCATGCGCGACGGCGAACACCTGCGCCACCGCATGCACGACCGCTTCGTCGAACTGGTCGCGACCTCCGGCAGCGCGTACATCGTGGTAGCAGGTGGCCCCGCAGAGCGGGTGGCTGCGGCGGCCGCCGCCGTCGAGGAGTTCGAACGACTCCACGCACGCTTCGTTGCCTGACGCAGAATGTATATCTATTCATGACATATGTCATGTATAGATATACACTTTCCCCATGGGGCAGACTGCAACCACCGAAGCACTGCCGATCTGGCGCAGTGATGCCCAGCCGGCGTTGCTGTACTGCCTGTTCTACGACCCACGTGCGCGCACCGCCTCGGCCATTGCCGAACGATTCGGTCTGTCCCGCCAAACGGTCAGCATCGAGGCCCGGCGACTGCTCGGTGCGGGCATCATCCGGCGAGACGTCGTAGGACGGAACAACGTGTTGGCAGTCGTGGACGATCACCCGGCGGTCAAGGCGCTGCGTACGTTGGTCGACCTCACCCTCGGTCCGCTCGTCGACCTCAAGCGCCTGTACGACGTGCACGGTGTTGAGCGGGTCATCGTGTTCGGCTCGTGGGCCCGCCGACATCTCGGCGAACCCGGCCCGACACCCCGCGACATCGATGTCCTCGTGGTGGGCAAACCCGACCACTACGACGTCACGGCAGTCTGCCTCGATCTGTCCGGCCGGTACGGCATCGAGGTGAGTCCGATGATCGTCAGCAGCGACGAGTTCCGAACTCGTGGCCAGAACCCCATACTCGACGAGATCGCCGCTGGACCGATCGTTGAGGTGCGTCAATGAAGAAGAACATCACCGCCTGCCTCGAGCAGCACCTGCCGGAGAAGGCCAAGCCCGGAAGCGCTGTACCGCCAGCGGCATGGTTCGACGCGGCCGCCGCGCATCTCGCATCCGCGCAAGCGATCATCGCCACCGACCCGTCCGGAGCGTTCATGCTCGGTTGGGAGTCCATGCACAAGACCGCAAAGGGCGTGGCGGG
>Ga0209023_10007912_pt1 | contig 10763 bp, 10 predicted proteins | sample LakOneMetagenome_FD_187468 | JGI IMG/M metagenome (GOLD analysis project Ga0209023, IMG submission 187468) | Freshwater and sediment microbial communities from Lake Erie, Canada (SPAdes) (version 2) | ecosystem: Environmental > Aquatic > Freshwater > Lentic | place: Lake Erie, Canada...
GCACGCCAAGCCGCTTCAAGAACCGCGTACCACAGCAAGCCAAGCTGCCGACAGCGGCTTGGATCAATCCACCAGCCACGGAGAAAAAAGCCGCCTGAAGACGAGAATTAGACTCTCACCGATTCAATCAGGTGTTTCAAATTCATTGACACGTTCCGGTCGCGCATACGCCGCTTCCTGTCAGGGACAGTCGATCGTCTTGATCAATTGCTGCAAGTTTGGACAAGCACCTTCGATGACGACGTACATAGTTGCGGAAGATGTGACGACGAATGGATCGGTAACACCGCCCGGTAGCGTCGCCAACCGTCGTCCGGTCATTATCAAAACCGGGTTTCCGTCCGGCGTCGGTCACTTGTAGATAGCGGCAAGCGGTAGTAGGTGTCTTCTCGAGAATCCACGATCCATATTGCAGCGGCGCTTGCTGCTTAGCGAAGCCCGCTTGCCACCCCAACTCCAACCTACTTTGCTCTGTCAGTTCAGCGGTGCTGACAAGACGATGCAGCAGGACATCCGCGGCCGGGACTTTCGCCTGAACAGCGCGCCACCACTCCAGATATTCGACAACATGGCCGATTACCCGATGTCGGTCGTCACGTTCCATTGGAGACACCGACAGAAGCTTTTCTAGCGACATCTGGTCCAAATCGCTTCGCAAGACTTCAAGGGGCTTGGCCGGTTTTCCCAATGTATTTGGACGGCAAATTTCCGAGTTGTGCCATGGGCATCGCTTCACCCAACTCAGATCAAAAAAGAGGCAGTGGTACTGGTGCGAATGCCAGCAATAGCTGCAGACTCTCGAGGTGCTTTTCTCACCGCCGACCACTTTGATGCCGAGCTGGTCCCAAAAACCGTTCTTGAGCTCTCTGGCTGGCACTTCAAGCAGCTCACTGAAGCGGTTGAAGTCGATCCAGCTGCTGTCAGCGCTGTTCCGAATGCGCGATTTCGTTCGTTGCTTGTTTGGGCGCGAAATCAAGTCGCCGAGCTCATATTCGCTCAAGTTGTTGAGTATCATTACCTTGCGAAGGATTGACCATCCCGATTCGAACGGGAGCTGCAGACCCGGGTCCCAGGTCAGCCGTAGAGCACCGATACGCTTGGGCATAGGTCGCTCTTGAGCGTTAGTTCAGGACGTCGCTAAAGGCGCGCAGCTTCGATGCTGATACCGCAGCATCGATATCGTCGCCATCGATACGAAAGCCCGAGTTGTCCTGCCGTCGTAGCGAAAGCAACAGATCTTCGATCGTCAGGCAGATGTGTTCCATAGGAACGCCTTGATCGGCGATGCTTCCTGCTGCGCGATGGAGCACGTCCCACAAGGCCGTGCGGTAGGTCTCGAGCCTGAACCCGGCACGAAAAGCAGCCGGAAAGAAGAACTGCGTGTAGGTGATCCCGGATCCTTCAGGGTATTCCGATGCCAGGTCGTAGCAGCGAAGGAGATCACCGAAGTCGCCCTCGCTGCAGCACCCGTCGAACTGCAGCGTATCGCTCAAGAATCGCCCGATAATCTGCCTGGCGTTGTTTGCCAGTAAGCTCGTTCGCCGATGTAGAATTTCTGGCTGCGCGAAGGATATCGCCGTCATCTTCAGGTTCTGCAGTTCCAGCTGATTATGAAAGCAAACCAACTGCTGCAAGTCCGCATCATTCAACAACTGCATCTCGTCGATGAGCAAGACGTACTGTTTCGCCCCGATGCGCCCAGCCTTCACGCGGATATCGGCGACTGCATTGCCGAATAAGAGGTTCGGATCAGGCCGCTTCGAAAGGACGTGCGACTCCGCTTCCAATATAAGCCGCAGCATATGCGAAGTCGTAGGGCGCCCGCTCGGGCGTGTACTGACCAAGGTCACGTAAATATTGGGAAACTCTGCCTGCAACAAGTCCCGAATGGCGAGCGCGCAGCGTGTCTTGCCCATTCGCGGAGACGAATAGAATACCGTACCCGTCCGGCGCGCCCAAACGAGTTCGCGAACAATCGCGTAAGTTCGCTGCATCATTGGCGTTGGCAGCGTGTAGTCCCCTGCTCTAATCGGGTGGCCGGGCAGCAGCCGCTCGCGCACGTCCGCGTCGAACGTTGATGCACTGGTGCCTGTAACGCCTGGTTTACTGTCTCGGCTCGGCATGACTACCTCCGATTTTTAACCTTGGAGAAGAAATCGAATGTCGGCTCGTCCAGCAGGCGTCCGCGGGTCTCGTCGCGGACGCGACGGGGGTTGTCGGATACCACAGGTGCCGGCGAAGGAGCGCGTACAACCCGTGTATCCAGGCCCGCATCCCTACTAACGCGAACAATCTCGGTCACTTGTTTCGGCTTCGGACCTTGAGCCGCCCGCCCCCCTTTCTTGCTGGCCAAATGACGCATATACACCTGCAGTGGATCGTCGAACGTCGTAACAGTGATTAGCCTTTTAGTGATGAGACTGTTTATTGCCTTGCGCGTCCGTCTGCTGTGCTTGGTCACACCCCATTTCCCATGTGCCTTCAACACGCCCAGTTCGCCGCCATTGGGGAGGAACGCTTTTACTTGACGCATATCCTCTTCGTCCACTTCCAAAAACAATCGCGCACCGATCAAGTGGCCAGAGCTGGCCAGGACTTCGTTGGTGTAGTGCACGCGATCAACCTGAATGTAGGGCCGCCGGCCAGTACTTCGATTGCCTCGGACAACCGCTGTTTCGTGCTGGGCGAATCCCGCTTCTGCGGCCATGCTGGCAGGGCGCCGGCGACACTCAAAACGCTCAGGACGTTCAAGAAAGTAGCGGATTACCTGTAGCGGCGTCAGGTTTGAAGTACCTTCTGAAGGCGTGGCATTATGCTGAGCGAACGTCACGTCAAGAAGCTGCTCAACGTCTGCCGCCCGAATGTGAAGGTCCACGGCCTTACGCTCGGCCTCGTCCGCACGACCGCTGCGCGGATGCGATCCGGTCGTCGAGGGAAGTCGCTTGAACAGTGTCCTGCCAATCTGGTTGAACGTTCTCTCGACATTTGGCCTGCGCTCGAAATGCGCAACCGGGCCCCAGTTAATGGCGAAGCCTAGTGCGGCACGGGCTCGGGCATGTACCGCCGAAGCCAAATGTGCCAGGGCGCCGTCGAACATTGTCGCGCTCCACAAGGCTCCCTGCGCGCCGTCGATCACCCCATTGGGAAGGCCGGCGCCTTCGGGGTAGGCTAGGCCCGGGATGCTCAGTTCCATTGGTGCCCACGCGCCGCACGCCGCGTTACGAATTACCTTGAGGATGTCATCGGCACTGATCTCTGGCCGATAAACAATTGTGTACGCCAACACGGCGCTGCTGAAGCGATCAACCACAGCAATCAGGTTCAGCCGATCCAAACGCAAGTCAGTTTCGAGTCCGTCCGGGGTTTGGAACGCAACCGTTACATGTGCTTCTATTTTGTAGGTATCGATTTCGACTGCATCGTATGGTTCGTCGAAGCTGAGCAATGGCGCAACGCCCCGGCCTACATTGACGTGTGCCCGGGCCGCGCTATCGCCACGAGCTGCCGCGCTTCGCGCAAAATGCCGATCAAGTACGTAGCTCATGTAGGTCTGGATCGAACGTAGTCCTCTGTACTTCGTCGTGAATGGCCACTCGCTGGACTTAACCTCTTTGTCTGTCAGGCAACGAAGAAAGATTCGGTGGAGATCACATGGTCTGAGCTTGTACTCCGGAACAGCCAGGTGCTTAGCTTCGTTCTTGACGTACAGAACCAACTGCTCTTCAATATCTGGAAATCGTCGAAGCACCATACCGAGTGCGCCAGCCATCCCCGATGGGATCCCGGGTGGATTGTGTGGCAGTTTGCTGACCCGACAATAGTCCTTCGCGCGAGCAAACGGGATGCAAGCACGGAATCCTTGAATTCGCCCGTCGGGCGCAATCTCAAGACAACGCTTTGCTAGCCTGGGCAGCCAAGTTTGGTGGACGCCAGTCAGAGCCTCGATTTTTGCGACGGGAACGTAGGCAAAGTAGAGGCGCATCGCCTCTGCCTGCGCTCGAAACTGCTCTCGTTGTTCATCTTCGAAGTCAACGTCGAGCACGCTTGGCCACAAGTCGATCGGCACAGCGTCTTTGATCACTGACTCTCGTGTCCCCATGTCGTTATTGCTCCCGCGCTGCTCGGCTCGTCCAACGACTTGCCCCGCACAATCCTTGCGACGACAAATCAAGGTCAAGTCGACCGTGAATTGCGGCTTTCACGACGGCCCCAAATACCGAAGCGCGGTCATGTCCAGCCAGATCCTCCACAAGATCCTCGAGCGTGCCCGAGGGCCGATGTGCGAGCGTGAATGCCAGTTGGTTCATGAGGGTAGCGATGTTCATGTACCGGAGCATGCCGGCATAGTTGACCGCCTTTAGCCAATGAACAGCCAGGCGTGAACGTGCGCGTAATTCGTCCAGGCTGATCATTCGTACCGCCGCGAGTCCGGAATCGGTCTGGACTGTTGTCATTTCGCGTGCGGCCGCGGCGACGACATGCACCTCGAGCTGCTGCTTTAAACGGTCGACAACCATTGCGCACTCAGGACCAACCTCAAGTACGGCGCTCAACTCATTGGAAATGGGGTAAAACCCAGCAACGGACGGGTCGCTTTCGAGGAAAGCGAGCCAATGGACAAAGCTGCGGTCGGAATGGAAGATGAGATCTTGGTCCTGCTTGACGCTGTATCCAAGCCACAAATTGCTGTTCTGACGGCCACGCCCGCGATAGGCGTCAAGCACACGCGCCCGCTGCGCCGATCGCGGAGTCTTAGCTGCAGCCATCATCCCCTCCGGGTGGTCTGATCCGACACCTTTCTGAACAAATTAGTACATGTGTCAGCGAAGTGCTAGTTTTACTTCCAAAAATTGGAAGTAAAACTCTCAGACCGAGGCTTATGAGGGAGCCTTGCTGCTATGAGGGGCGGCGATACCGATCTTACAAAATTACTTCCGAGAGCTGCTCTCGGAAGCAAAGCTGTTAGATCTCTGGAAGTAAGACTGTTAGATACCGCTGTCCGCACCTGTCTCACAAATTTGCTTCCAACCGCTTCCGGGAAATGCGTCGGGTGACGCATCGTTCGGCTCCACAGCCTGAGCAAACGGCGTCCTGCTGTGGGCCAGTTGTGCATCGAGCGAGGCAGCCCGCGCCTCGACAGCCTGCAGCTGCTCGACCTTCGTCGCTTGCTTGCAGCTGGCTTCACGTTCAAGATGCAGAGCCTGCTTGACCGAACCGGGTTCGGTCGCGAGCGCGGCCGCCTCCTTGTTCAATCGCGTCAACTCTTCCTGCTTGAGAGAAAACGCAAGCTGCGCCTGCTTCAGTCCCGTTTGTAGCCCATGGACCTGGTGCTCATGCCGGCGTTGCTCCTGTTCGCGCTGTTCCTTGGCCGCCGTACGAAAATGTTCCAAGGCGTCCCGCGCGTGTTTGCGCTTTTCTTCCAGCGACGCCTGGTGCCGTTCGGCATCGGCCAACCTGCCATTCAGATCAAGCACGCGCTGCTCCGCGGTATGCCGCGCGATCTTCTCGACGCCGAGCTGGTTTTGGACGGTCGCAAGGTCCTGCTCGCGCGCTTCAAGGCGCCGCGAGACGTCGTTGACAGCCCGCCGCGCCTCGCCGAGCTGCGCTTCCAGTTCAGCCAGGGCACGTTCATCAGCGGCGCGCTGATCGTCCATCCGCGCCCGCACCTCGTCGAGCTCAGCCGTAGCCTCCCGTTTCAGCTGTTCTGCCAGCTGCGTCGCCAAAGCGAGGATAGGCAGGAAGAAGCTAGCCAGGATCAATGCCGGGCGAACTGAAAAGTACGGGCAATGGCGCCGTGCAGCGCTGGCCGCCCACCTTCCTTCTGGCGACTTGTTTGTATATCGTTGGCTTTTCCGTAGTCGATAGCGTCTCGTTTATTGGTTTTCGCGAAGTGAGTCGTGGGTTAGTTACTTTTTCTGTTATGGTGATACGACATCCATTCCAGCCGCTTCGCCATGCACACCCTGACTTTCTGGGATGCCGACCCTGTCCAGGCATTCAAGGACTTCGTGTCCACCGAAACCTTCGCCGAAACGGGCCGGCGCGCCCGTGCGGACGGCACGCTCAGGGTGCTCTCCGCCGAATCGGCGAAGATCTACCGCTTCATGTTCAACAACGTGGCCGGCTGGATCCAGGAACAGGGCCTCGCCTTCTCCACCGCCAGCCAGGCCGACCTCCTGCGCTTCATCGGCCGCACCGAGAAAGGCAAGCCTGTCCTGAACAGCAAGATCGCCTACCGCTACCTGCGGCTGCTGGAGCGCTGCTACGAGCACCTCGGCGTCGCGCCGAATCCGGCAACCCAGGCCATCCTCCACATCGACCGCGCCCACATCGCGAAGGACGACGCCGGACGCAGCCTGTCGGAGGAACAGCTCGGACGCTTCCTCAGCGCCCTGCCGGCCGACCCGCCGCGGCGCCGCCGCAGCACCCCCTTCGACGGCTGGAAGCGGCGGCGCGACCGCGCCATGCAGGTGGTCATCGCGTTCGCCGGCCTGCGGGTGTCCGAAGCCGTCGGCCTGCTGGTGACGGAGGTCGGCCACCAGGCGGCCCTCGACGGATCGATCGAACTCACCATCACCCCGAGCGAGAAGCACGACACCAGCCACGAACATACGGTCACCCTCCCCCGCGAAGGCGTCGATGAGCTGCGCCCCTGGCTGGAGGAGCGCGCGGCGATGGCGATCCCGGGCCAGTTCGTCTTTCCGGCCAACCTGGCCGGCAAGCGGCTGACGCGCAAGACCGTCTACGTGCAGATGCGCGCCACCTTCGAGCGCGCGGGGCTGGACCTGGAGCGCTCCGGCGGGCGCACCCTGCGCAACACCTTCGCCAGGCGGCAGCTCGACGCAGGCGCGAAACCGGAGGAGCTCAAGGACGTGCTCGGCCTGGCGCTCGAACGTTCCGCGGCCGACTACCGGCTCACGCGCGTGACACCGGATCCGGATAAATAGGGGCGATTGCCGAGCCGCTGGCATTCCGGCAAGACTTGCCGGTATCATGCACGCCATGATTACCTGTTTCGATATCGGCGGCAGCGCCATCAAGTGCGCGGTCGCGACAGCCGACGGCCAGGTCGGCGCACTGCAGCGGGTGCCGACGCCCACCCACGACTTCATCGCCTTCACCGCCGCCATGGGGGCCCTGATCGCCGCCGGCGGACCGTCCCGTGGCGTCGCCATCTCGATCGCGGGCGTCATCGACCCGGTCGAGGGCCGCATCAAGTGCGCCAACATCCCCTGCATCGACGGCCGCGCGCTTGCCGGCGACCTGGCCGCAGCCGTCGGGCTGCCGGTCTGGATCATCAACGACGCCGACAGCTTCGCCCTCGCCGAAGCCCAGGCCGGCGCGGGACGCGGCCACGCGAACGTCTTCGGCCTGATCCTCGGCACCGGCGTCGGCGGCGGCCTGGTTTTCAACGGCCGGCTGGTCGGCGGGCCCGGGGGCTTTGCCGGCGAATGGGGCCACGGACCCGTGGCCGCGCAGTTCGCCGGCTCTCCGCCGCAGGCGATTCCCCGTTTCCCCTGCGGCTGCGGCCAGGCCGGCTGCCTGGACACGGTCGGCGGCGCGCGCGGCCTGGAGCGCCTCTACCTGCACCTGCACGGGGAGCAGCCGGACAGCCGTGCCATCATCGATGCCTGGCAGGCCGGCGACGCCCGCGCCGGACGCACCATCGACTGCTTCGTCGACCTGTTGACGGGTCCGCTGGCCATGCTGGTCAACACCGTCGGCGCATCGATCCTGCCGGTGGGCGGCGGGCTGGCCAACAGCGCGCCGCTGATTGCACGGCTGGACACGGCCGTGCGCGCCGCCATCCTGCGCAAGACCGACGCCCCCATCATCGTGCCCGGCCAGTCGGGCGCGGAACCGGGCCTGATCGGCGCGGCCTGGCTCGGCCTCGAGAAAGTCGGCGGCGCGCATGCCTGAGGCGATCACGCTGGAGGTGTGCGTCGACAGCGTCCAGGGCCTGGCAGCGGCGATCGATGGGGGCGCCGATCGCATCGAACTGTGCAGCGCGCTGGAGATCGGCGGCCTGACGCCGAGCGCCGGCCTGCTGCGCGCGGCATCGGACAGCACGGTGCCGGTCGTGGCCATGATCCGCCCGCGCGGCGGCGACTTCTGCTTCGACGAGCTGGACGCCCAGCTGATGCTGCAGGAGATCGACGCCGTCGCGGCCGCGGGCCTGCAAGGCGTGGTGCTCGGCGCCTCGAAGCCGGATGGCCGGCTAGACCTGCCCACGCTCGCACGCCTCGTGCGCCGCGCAGCCGACCAAGGCCTGCGCTGCACACTGCACCGCGCGATCGACCTATGTCCGGACCTGGCCCAGGCCACCCGCGGCGCCATCGACCTGGGCTTCGTGCGCATCCTGACGTCCGGCGGTGCACGCAGCGCGCCGGAAGGCCTGGACGGCTTGCGGCGCTGCTTCGAGGCCGCCGCCGGCCGCATCGCCATCATGCCCGGCGCCGGCATCAACGCGGAGAATGTGGGGCTGCTGCGCGCCGCGCTGCCGCTGACCGACCTCCATGCCTCCTGCTCGGAGCCGCTGCCGGCGCCGTCATCAGGCGTCGCGGCCTTCGGTTTCGACGCAGGCGGGCGCCGCCAGACCAGCCGCGCGAAAATCGCGGCATTGCGCGCTAAACTGGGGGTGTGACACCGCCCGGCTCTTGAAATCCCCGGCTGCGTGTGTGAGACTTGTTCGGTTTGCAATGAAACCGGTTTCCACCCAGCTGGAGTACGCTGTTTGCCGTTCGACCTGACCACGCTTGAACCCTATCTCGGCGACTTCGCGCTGGGCGCGCGCCTCACGGCCCTGGCCTGCGTGCTGGCCCTGGCCGGTGGTCTGCTGCTGGGCATCGTGGTGGCCCTGATGCGCACGGCGAGCCTGCCGCTCGCCCGGCGCCTGGCCCACGCCTACGTCGACGTCTTCCGCAACGTCCCCTTCATCGTCCAGCTCTTCTTCCTGTTCTACGGCCTGCCCGAAATCGGCGTCGAGCCGGACGCCTTCGCCACCGGCGTGCTGGCGCTGTCGCTGGCGGGCGGCGCGTTTACCTCGGACGTCATCCGCTCCGGCATCCTGGCGCTCGAACCGGGCGTGCTGGAGGCCGCGCAGGTGAGCGGCCTGTCGCGCCTGGCCATCTACCGCCGCATCGTGCTGCCCATCGCCCTGCGCACCTCGGTCCGTCCGCTCGGCTCGGTCTTCGTGAACCTGATCCTGACCTCGTCCATCCTGTCGGCGATCACCGTCAACGAACTGACCGGCAGCGCGAAGATCGTGGCGTCCGACACCTTCCAGCCCTTCGAGGTCTACCTGCTGCTGCTGGTCATGTATGCGGCGATGACCTGGCTGGTGTCGCTGCTGGCCGGGGCCCTGCACCGGCGCCTGAACCGGAACCTGGCCTGATGCGCTTCACCGATTTCACGCACCACGACCTGCTCCTGCTGCTGCAGGGCCTGGGCGTTTCCGTCGCCCTGTTCGTGGCGACCACCATCATCGGCCTGGGTCTCGGCCTGTCCTGGGCGGTGCTGCGCTACTACCGCACCCCGCTGCTGGCGCCGATGGCCGCCCTGCTCGCCGAACTGCTCAAGAATTCCCCCGTGCTGGTGCAGCTCTTCCTCGTGTTCTTCGGCCTGCCGGTCCTGCTGGAGACGGACCTGACCCCGGTCGAAGCGGCCCTCATCACCTTGTCCGGCAACACGGCGGCCTTCGTCTATGTGATCGCGGTGTCCGCGATCGAATCGGTCGGCCGCGAGCAGCTGGAAACGGCGCGCGTGTTCGGCCTGTCGCGCTGGCAGCTGCTGCGCCGCGTCGTCGCGCCGCAGGCGGCGGCCTTCGGCTTCGGGCCGCTGACCGGCCTGCTGGTCAACCAGCTGCAGGTGACCTCCCTGATCTCGGTGATCGGCGTGGTCGACCTGACCAAGGTGGGGGCGATCCTGAACGTGCGCACGCTCAAGCCCTTCATCGTCTGGACGGTGATCGGCCTGCTGTACTACCTGCTGGCGCGCCTGATCGCGGCCGGCTGCGCCCGCTGGGAGGCGCGCCTGCGCGCGCATAGTCAATGGAAGGGTTTGTAAGATGATCGAGATCGCGGGCGTCGTGAAACGCTTCGGCGCCAACACGGTCCTGGACGGCATCGACCTGCGCATCGCGCCGGGCGAAGTGGTGTCCATCCTCGGGGCCAGCGGCTCCGGCAAGTCGACGCTGATCCGCTGCATCAACGGCCTGGAACGGCTCGATGGTGGATCGATCTGCGTCGACGGCCACCGCGTCGACGATCCCAGGGGCCTGCAGCGCGCACGCCGCAGCTGCGGCACGGTATTCCAGATGTTTAACCTGTACCCGCACATGACGGCGCTGCAGAACATCACGCTGGCGCCGATCGAGGTGCTGAAGGTGCCGCGCGCCCAGGCCGAGGAGGAAGGGCGCGCGCTGCTCGCCGCCGTCGGCCTGCTCGAGCGCGCAGCGGCTTGGCCGGCCCAGCTCTCGGGCGGCCAGCGCCAGCGCGTCGGCATCTGCCGCGCCCTGGCGATGAAGCCGCGCTACCTGTTGCTGGACGAAGTCACCAGCGCCCTCGATCCCGAAATGACGGCCGAGGTGCTGGCCATCCTGGCCCGGCTGGCGCGCGGCGGCACCACCATGCTCTTCGTCACCCACGAAATCGAATTCGCGCGCCAGATCTCGAACCGCATCGTCTTCCTCAACGGCGGCCGGCTGCTGGCCGACCTGCCGGGCGCGGAGTTCTTTGCGCCCGACGGCGGGCTGGCGCATCCAC
>Ga0209023_10007913_pt1 | contig 10763 bp, 7 predicted proteins | sample LakOneMetagenome_FD_187468 | JGI IMG/M metagenome (GOLD analysis project Ga0209023, IMG submission 187468) | Freshwater and sediment microbial communities from Lake Erie, Canada (SPAdes) (version 2) | ecosystem: Environmental > Aquatic > Freshwater > Lentic | place: Lake Erie, Canada | collected...
TGCCCCACATTAATACCAAAAGTGCCGCAGAGTAATCCCATGCTCAGTACCCTTCCCGTAATTTCCCACCATTGCAGGCCTTCTTGTTTTACGCTCACTAAAAAATAACTTAATGCTGCAAATTGAAACAGCACTATCATATACAGCATATAATCGTAGATCCTGTCTTTTTTAGCTAATGCTTCTGCTGTTTCAGATAAATTTTTTTCATCAGGGGGCAGCAGCAGTTCAATAAGCGGGATGAAAACCCACGCATACAGTAAAGGCAGCCAGGTATAAAATCCCCGTTGCGTAAAAGCCACCCATGCCAGGGCATATACAGTAAGCGGGGTAAGGTATTTTAATGCCTTTACATTCATACGGCAATTTAATACTTTTAAAAAGTACGGGCAACTGTTGTTTAACCGGTTTTGGTGCCCGCGTTGTATTGCACAAAAAAATTAACAAATGATGGCGGCATGGTTTTAAACCCGGCACAATATTTACAGTCTCACCCCGGTGCTTCTTTCTTAACTTTAGTAACAAAGAATATATATGCCTGTTTCCAACCGTTTAAAAAATCAGCATTTACTATGGCGGGCCGGCTTTGGACCCATGGCCGAAAATGCTGCAGCACTTGATACAGCCACCCAAAAAGAACTTTGGAACCTGCTGTTAAAAACCTCGGCAAAAACCCCTGAAAAAATTAATGTGGCGCAAAACCTGGTGGATGGCCTTTTTAAGGGGGTACAGGACGTTGCTAATATGCAAAAAACCGAGCTGACCAATGATCAAAAGAAAATGATACGGGAGCAGTCGCGGGAAGATTTAAAAAACCTAAACCTGCGCTGGCTGGATGAAATGATCAACAGCGAAGCACAGCTGAGGGAAAAAATGAGCCTGTTCTGGCACGGGCATTTTGCCTGCCGTGTTATCAACAGTTATTTTCAGCAGGAATTACTGCAGATCATACGAGAAAATGCATTGGGCAATTTTAAAGACCTGCTGGTGGCGGTAAGTAAAAGCCCTTCCATGCTTTCGTTTTTAAATAACCAGCAAAACCGGAAAAAACATCCCAACGAAAATTTTGCCCGCGAGGTAATGGAGCTGTTTACCATGGGCAGGGGCAGTTATACAGAAAATGATATCAAAGAAGCCGCACGGGCTTTTACCGGCTGGGGCTTTAACCTTAAAGGCGAATTTGAGTTCAGGCCCTTTCAGCATGATACCGATAATAAAACTGTTTTAGGCAAAACCGGCAATTTTAACGGGGATGATGTGCTGCAGATTTTACTGGAACAAAAGCAAACGGCAAACTACATCGCTAAAAAAATATACAAATTCTTTGTGAATGATACGCCCGACGATGCGAAAGTGAGCTGGCTGGCAGACCGTTTTTACAGCAGTGGGTACGACATAAAAAAATTGTTAACGGATATTTTTACCAGCGACTGGTTTTACGCCGAAAAAAATATTGGTACACAAATAAAATCACCCATACAGCTGCTGGCTGGCATCAGGCGCTTATTACCGATGGAACTGGAGAATGACCAGGCGCAGTTACTGTTTCAAAAAACACTGGGGCAAATATTATTTTACCCGCCTAATGTGGCAGGCTGGCCCGGCGGCAAAACATGGATAGACAGCAGCAGCCTGATGCTGCGCCTGCGGGTGCCACAGATTTTAACAGCCAACGACGTGATGGACATAAGGCCCAAGGCAGACGATGACACCATGATGGGGCAGATGATGGAGGCCGGCGTTAAAAAATTAAAAGATGCCGTTAAAGGCGGCACTGCAAAAACCGACTGGACATTGGTAACAAAAATATTTGATGCCATACCACGCGAAAAATTATTGCAAAATATAACCGGCACGGTTTTGCAAACCCGGGGGCATGTAAGTACTGCTGTGCTGGAAAAATACCTGAATAACGAAACCCGGGAAAATTATATAAAAAGCGTTGTAGTAAACCTGATGTGCACGCCGGAATACCAGCTTTGCTGATAATTAAAAATTAAGAATGAAAAATTAAAAGTCGTGCACCATGCATTCTTTCATTCTTTATGCTTTCATTTTTTAATTCGATATATATGCTGATAAAAAGAAAAGAGTTTTTGCAAATGGGTTCGCTGGCAACAGCCACATTAATGCTGCCTAAATTTTTAAAAGCTTTTGAAAAGCCCGCCACCATGGTACCCCCGGGTAACAAAGTAGTGGTGGTCATTCAGTTCAGCGGCGGTAACGATGGTTTGAATACAGTGATACCGGTACGCAATGATATTTATTATAAAGAGCGGCCCAGGCTGGGTATTGCAAAAGATAAATCATTAAGCATCACTGATGAAGTGGGGCTGAACCCGGCACTGGAGGCCTTTAAAGGTTTGTATGATGAGGGCAGCCTGGGTATTTTGAACAGTGTGGGTTATCCCAATCCCGACAGGAGCCATTTCAGGAGTATGGATATCTGGCACAGCGCCAGTGCCAGCAATGAATACGTTAATACAGGATGGATTGGCCGCTACCTGGATGCCCAGTGTAATGGTTGTGACAAACCCACGCAGGCCATGGAACTGGATGATGTACTGAGCCTGGCTTTAAAAGGAGAGCAAAGCAAGGGGCTTGCATTTAAAGACCCTAAAAAATTATTCAATACCAGCAACGGAAAATATTTTAAAGATATCAGCAATGATCACCAGCATGGGGAAGAAACTATTGATTACCTGTATAAAACCATGAGCGAAACCATCAGCAGTGCCGATTATATTTTTCAGCAAAGTAATATTCACCCCACCGGCGAAACCTATCCCAATACAGAACTGGGAAAGGATTTAAAAACCATTGCGTCATTGATTTTTTCTGATATCAATACCAAAGTGTATTATGTAAGCCTGGGCAGTTTTGATACGCACGTAAACCAGGAAGGCCAGCAGAAAAGATTGTTTACAGAGCTAAATGATGCGGTAAAAGCTTTTACAGCTGACCTTAAAAAGAATAACCGTTTTAATGATGTGCTGATGATGACCTTTAGTGAATTCGGTCGCCGTGTGGCACAAAATGCCAGCGGTGGTACCGACCATGGTACGGCCAACAATATGTTTTTTATCAGTGGCGGCTTACAGCAAAAAGGTATTTTAAATGCCATGCCCGACCTGGCAGATTTAAATGAAGGGGATTTAAAACATAAGGTTGATTTTAAAAATGTTTACGCCACCGTATTACACAAATGGCTGGGGGCCGATGATAAAATGATACTGGGTAACAGTTTTGACCATTTGAATTTTATATAAGCCTATTTTACACTGCCCATCCATTTTTTTAAAAAGGGAACGGTAAAAATAAGTGCCAGGCCGATTGCAACAGAAGCAAAGCCGATTTTAACAATGATATCTGCATAATAGGGTAAGGAAAGGGCCGGGTCATTTTTTTTGAGAATGTTTTCAGGAATACTCATCATTGAGCCTATTTTACCAGCCAAAAACTCCCCGGTGGCAGTGGCAAAAAACCAGATGCCCATCATTAAGGCAACCATTTTAGCGGGTGCTAATTTTGTAACCATGGATAAACCTATCGGTGAAATACATAATTCTCCCATGATGATAAAGCAATAGCCCCACACAAATGGCCATAAAGGAATAATGCCCGTACTTTCATTAGAGAGGCAGCCCAGGTAAAAAACCAGGAAACCCACCCCAAGAAAAATAAAGGATAAAGCAAACTTTAAAGGAGTACTTGGCTCCTTGCCTTTTTTATTCAGCCAGGGCCAGAGGGGTGCAGCAATAAAGGTTAAGATGATAACCCATCCCGGCGGTAAAAAATTATTAACTGATAATTCCGGCAGGTGTATGCCAAACAGTTCCATCTTCGAATTTCTTTCGGCCAGTAAATTCATAGAGCCTTCACTCTGTTCATACACGGCCCAGAACACGATGGAAAATATGATCATGACCAGCGCGGCAAATAATTTTAGTTTAAACTCTCTTTCCATTTTAAAGCCGGTGGCAAGTACATAAACCAGGGCAATCAGCCCCAGGCCAAACATGATATAATCCATTACCTGGTATTGGTGAAATAAAGTAACTACAAGCGGAACCACCAATAATGTTCCTCCATAAATAAGGTGTTCGGGTTTAATAAATGCAAAAACAGGTTTTTGTAAAGCAGCTAAATTGGGCGGCAGCCCGCCATTTCCGAGTGTTTTCTTTCCCAATAAAAAAACCACCAATCCCAAAGCCATAAAAATTCCAGCAAGGCCAAAACCATAATGCCAGTTTATTTCAGTGCCCACGTAGGCGCATAAAAAACCGCCAAGAGCAGCGCCGATATTAATGCCCATGTAAAAAACAGAAAATCCACTGTCTCTCCTGGGATCATTTTCAATATATAATGTTCCCACCAGGCTGGATATATTAGGTTTAAAAAAACCGTTGCCGCAAATGATGAAGGCCATGCCATAAAAAAAGCTCCAGCTGTTGGGAAGGGCCAGAACAGAATGACCGATGGTCATTAAAATACCTCCAAATATTACAGCCCGCTGGTAGCCGATAAAGCGGTCGGCCATAAAGCCACCAAACATGGGCATGGTATACACCAGGGCAGCATAAGAACCCAGTATGGCATAAGCTTTCGGGTCGTCATAATGAAGCTGGGTTACCATGTAAGCCAGCAGCAGGGCTCTCATGCCATAAAAAGAAAACCGCTCCCACATTTCTGCAAAGAACAAAAGGTAAAGTTGTTTGGGCTGCCCGGTTTGGTTCATAACAATTATTTAGTGCTGAAAAATTGTAATCTTTAGGAAAGTAAATAAAAAGGCGATACTGATTTGTACCGCCTTTTTAAATATAGAGATGATATTATCTTACGCCGTGCATCATTTTCTTTAATCTTGGTGTTAAAAGAAATAATAAAATTGAAGCCATGCCGCATAAGGCAACAAACACCATAAAGAATTCGAATAAATTATGAATGGTAAAGCCTGCAAAAGTTGGGTTGTGGTTACTGATTTTCTTTTCGGCAAGAAATTTCAGTTGCTCAGCAGTGGGGATAATTTTTTTATCCAGAATTCCCTGCAGGTCAATTCCCGCTGTGGTGGCTTCCTTAAATTGTTCTCCTGTGGCAGGTAAAATGGAACCCAGGGTACCTGCCAGTGCATATCCTGATGCATTAGACAGGAAGAAAACACCATACAGCAGGGAAGAAAAACGTTTAGGTGACAGTTTACCCACTAAAGAAAGGCCAATGGGAGATAAGCATAATTCCCCAAAGGTTTGTATCAGGTAAAGGAGAATGAGCCAGTGTACTGCCAGCAGGCCGCTGTTTCCCAAATCTTTTACATTATGTGCAATGATAAAATAGCTCAAGGCAATTAAAGCCAGCCCGATAGCCTGTTTAAGGGGGGATATCGGTTCCTTGCCTTTAGCCCTGAGTTTGTCCCATAAAATACTGAAAGGAATGGCAAATGCCACTACAAAAATGCCGTTAAAAATCTGCACCATGGATGGGGGCATATTCCACCCGAAAAAATTTCTGTCGGTTTGGTTATCGGCAATAAAGGTTAATGAAGAGCCAGCCTGCTCAAAAGCTGCCCAAAAGAAAATGATAAAAAAGGAAACAATATAGATCACCAGTATCCTGTCTCTTTCCACTTTTGTAATCGATCCATCAGATATAATTAAACCGGCCAGCGTTAAACCTGCCGAATAGATGATAGAGTATATTACGTTTTGACCAAAAACATAAAAGAATACCAAACCCAATGCTGCAAAAGAAGCAACGGCAACACCTAAAGCGGTATTAGAAAATTTAGCGGTCTGTGCTTCACCTTCTGCATAATCTTCAGCGGTATTATTTTTAGGCAGACCGCCGATAGGCCTTCCTTCGGGGGTTTTTACATACTTATCTTTTAAAAAATAAAAAGTGGTTACGCCAATAAGCATAGCTATCGATGCGGCAAGGTATCCCCATTTAAAAGCATGGATATCCCTTACACCGCTTTTATCCACCACATCCCCGATGATGGGGCAAATTAATTGGCCCAGAAAAGCGCCGCAATTGATACCCATATAAAAAATAGTAAAAGCGGTATCCAGTTTACTTCTTTCAGCCGGTGGGTACAGGCTGCTCACCATGCTGCTGATATTGGGCTTAAAAAAACCATTGCCTAAAATAATAATGCCCAGCGCTATATAAAGCAGGGTCCTGGCCAGTTCAAGGTTGGAACCAAATATGCTGGCACTTACAAATAACAGCATTTGGCCCGAAGCCATTAATAAACCGCCAAGCATGATACAGTTCCTGTTACCTAAAAATCTGTCTGAAATAAACCCACCCAGCATTGGTGTTAAATAGCATAATCCAAGAAATCCACCATAAATAATGGAAGACTGCTCTTTACTCATCATTAATGCATTAACGATAAATAAGGTAAGGATCGTCCGCATACCATAAAAGTTGAACCTTTCCCACATTTCCGTACCAAAGAGTACCCACAATCCTTTTGGGTGGCCTTGCGGTTTCATTGCCTGTTCATTCATAATAATAGATTTTAGTTGCTTGTTTAGTTTGTTTAATAACCCAAAATACAGAAATTCTTTTTAGAAGGACAATTTATGCACGGCTATTTTGATAAATGCGTCATTATTGGCGCAGCATTTGCAGGGATAGGGTGCTTACTGCGTATGACCACTCATAAAATTAATATGGTAATAAGCAGGTATAATTTTAAATTCGCTTTTGTAAGGGTGCCCAGCACTTTAAACCTTCTTTAATCCATGAATATTCTGTTAGTAGGATCCGGCGGCAGGGAACATGCATTTGCCTGGAAATTAAAACAAAGTGCTCTTTGCAATAATTTATTTATTGCCCCGGGTAATGCCGGCACTTCATCATGCGGTACCAATTTGCCCATTCCTGTAAACGATTTTGATGCACTGGCTGCAGCCTGCAGCACGCATAAAATCGATATGGTACTGGTTGGTCCTGAAGAGCCCCTGGTAAAAGGCATATACGATTTCTTTAAAAGCAACCCGGCCACAAAAAACATCATGGTCATTGGTCCGTCAAAAGCGGCATCGCAGCTGGAAGGCAGTAAAGCTTTTGCAAAAGACTTTATGAAGCGCCACCATATTCCTACAGCAGCTTACCAGGAGTTTACGGATACCAATTATGAAGAAGGGGTGGTCTACCTGAAAGCACATTCCCTGCCCATTGTAATTAAGGCCGATGGGCTGGCGGCAGGTAAAGGCGTATTGATTTGCCAGAATACCATTGAGGCTTTATCAGAATTTGAGCTGATGCTGCACCGGGCCAAGTTTGGAGAAGCAGGAAAAAAAGTGGTGGTGGAGGAATTTTTAAATGGAATTGAACTCAGCGTTTTTGTATTGACTGATGGCGAAAATTACCTGTTATTGCCCGAAGCTAAAGATTATAAACGCATTGGTGAAGGGGATACCGGTTTAAACACCGGCGGTATGGGAGCCGTAAGCCCGCTTCCTTTTGTGGACGATGCATTCCTTGAAAAAGTAAAGCAAGAGGTGGTGGAACCCACCATTGCGGGCTTAAAAAAAGATAAACTCGATTATAAAGGATTTGTTTTTTTTGGGTTGATGAATGATAATGGCATCCCTAAGGTGATTGAATACAACTGCCGCATGGGTGACCCCGAAACCGAGGTGGTGATACCGCGTATTAAAAACGACCTGGTGGAGCTGCTTATAGCTACATCTCAGCAAAGATTACACGAAATTAAACTGGAGACCGACAGCCGTTCAGCAGCAGCCGTAGTGGCCGTAAGCGGTGGGTACCCCGGGGATTATGAAAAGGGTAAAGCCATCAGGGGGCTGGATACTGAAGTGCTGGATAACAGCCTCGTTTTCCAGGCGGGTACAGCAGCAGAAAATGGACAAATTGTAAGCAACGGCGGCAGGGTACTGGTGGTAACTTCTTTTGGCGATAATATTGCTGAAGCAGCCGAACAATCGAATTACATGCTGGAACAGCTCTATTTTGAAAACATGTATTTCCGCAGCGATATAGGATACGAATTCCAGTAAAAAAATGAGGAGGAACTGCCGGGTGCCTGCAGGGCCGGTTTCCCGGATTTTTACAGGCGTTACAATTTTCTATAAATCTTTGAGAAATAAAAAATTTGCCGTTGTTAATTCAAATAATTTACTTCAACTTTGCTGCCATTAAATTACTTTAATTTACTTCCCCCTCACTTTATAAAATATGGCCCTCTTTAATTTTTTTACACAGGAAATTGCGATTGATCTGGGTACTGCAAATACCCTCATTATACATAACGACGAAGTGGTGGTTAATGAGCCCTCTATTGTGGCGCTCGACCGCAACAATCCCAAAAATATACTGGCCGTGGGTAAGAAGGCATTGATGATGCATGAAAAGACCCATGAAAGTATCCGCACCGTACGTCCCTTAAAAGATGGCGTAATTGCCGATTTTAATGCCGCCGAGTTAATGATAAGGGAGATGATCAAGATGATCTACCCCAAGAAACCGCTGTTTGCACCCAGCTGGCGTATGATGATCTGTATACCCAGCAGCATTACAGAGGTGGAAAAAAGGGCGGTAAGGGACAGTGCAGAACAGGCGGGCGCCAAAGAAGTGTATTTGATTCACGAACCTATGGCAGCCGCACTGGGTATTGGTATTGATGTGGAAGAGCCTGTTGGTAATATGATTATTGATATTGGTGGCGGTACCACGGGTATTACCGTAATTGCCCTGGCAGGTATTGTGTGCGACCAGAGTATCCGTATTGCAGGTGATGAGTTTACTGCAGACATCATGGAGGCCCTGCGCCGTTATCACAGCCTGTTAATTGGAGAGCGTACTGCCGAGCAGATCAAAATACAGGTGGGCGCTGCCATGAAAGACCTGGATAACCCTCCCGATGATATTCCTGTAAACGGCCGCGACCTTGTAACGGGTATTCCCAAGCAGGTAATGGTAAGCTACCAGGAAGTTGCCGAAGCGCTGGATAAAAGCATTTTTAAAATTGAAGAAGCCATATTAAAAGCCCTGGAAACCACACCCCCGGAACTGGCATCTGATATTTACCGCCGTGGCTTGTACATTACAGGAGGTGGTGCCCTGCTGAGGGGGCTGGACAAGAGGCTGCAGGCAAAAATTAAATTACCCGTGCATGTGGCAGACGATCCGTTAAAAAGTGTGGTACGTGGTACAGGTATTGCCCTGAAACATTACGACAGGTATCCTTTTGTAATGAGATAAAACAAAAGCTTCAAGCTACAAGCCACAAGGGTTGCGGGCTTTTAAATCATATTGTATGCATTTTATCATGAACCTGCATTACAGTATGCTTCTCCCTTGAAACTTTCCCCTTGAAGCTGACCTGGTAGCTCATCTAATAAATTTTGTAACTTCCCCCGGTGCGTAATATCTTTCTTTTCATCCGCCGTTATTCCACTTTGCTGTTCTTCCTGCTGCTGCAGGGATTCAGTGTGTATCTGATTGTACATTATAACAGCTACCATAATGCGGTATTCAGCAATACCGCCAACCAGCTAACCGGTAAGGTAAATGAGCAGTATAACAAAATTGAAGACTTTTTTTATTTGAAAAGAACCAACGACTCATTGCTTAAAGCCAATGAGCGCCTGTATAATAAACTGCGTGATAATTTTCAATTGCCCGACACCACCAGCAAAACAGTGATTGATACTTTGCGTATTGATTCGCTGGAACAACACCGCAGGTATACCTACCTGCAGGCGGCTGTAATTGAAAACTCCGTAAACACCCAAAGTAATTTTATTGTACTGAACAGGGGCAAAAGGGGTAACCTCAAAAAAGGAATGGGTGTGATTGATATCAATAACGGCGTGGTGGGCAGTATTGTGGATATCAGCGATGACTACGCCGTAGTGATGAGCTTATTGCATAAAGACAGTCATATACAGGGTATGCTCTTAAAGGGCAATGGAGAAACGGGCACCCTTTCCTGGGATGGGGCCACACCCAATATTATTTCCATAACACAGATACCTAAAAGTGCAAAAGTGGCAAAGGGAGATACCATCATTTCAAGCGGTAACAGTACCAGTATACCCAAAGGGATGTTGCTGGGTTTTGTTACAGAAGTGATACCGGAAAAAAGCAGTAATAATTTTTTAATTAAGTTCAGGTCGGCCGTAAATTTTTATAACCTGCAGTATGTATATGCCATTGATAACAGCCAGCAGGAAGCCATTAACCAACTGATTGAAAAAGCAAAACAGCAGGTTAAGTAAAACCAATAATGAACAGTAACAGATGAGTACATTGGTAAAAAATATAATCAGGTTTATTTTATTCATACTGGTACAGCATTTTGTGCTGGATAAGATACCCCCCCTGAACAAAATGGTAACGCCATATGTATACTTCCTGTTTATTTTATGGCTGCCATTTAACATGAACAGGAGCTGGCTGATGCTGGTTGCCTTTACCCTGGGTTTTACGCTGGACAGCTTCCGCCATAGCCCCGGTTTTCACTCCGCCGCCTGTGTACTGATTGCCTACATAAGGCCATTTATCATTAATCTTTTGATTCCACAGGAAGGGGCCGACGGTAATTATGAAGAACCTTCTGTAAAAAGCCTGGGTGGTAACCTGCCGTATTTTATTTATGCTGCCGTGCTTACAATAATTCATCATGGCTGGCTGTTTTTACTGGAAGCCTGGCAGTTCAGTAACTTCTGGTATTTTTTAATGAAAACATTATTATCAACTGTCATAAGCCTGTTGCTGATCATCATTAC
>Ga0209023_10007914_pt1 | contig 10762 bp, 9 predicted proteins | sample LakOneMetagenome_FD_187468 | JGI IMG/M metagenome (GOLD analysis project Ga0209023, IMG submission 187468) | Freshwater and sediment microbial communities from Lake Erie, Canada (SPAdes) (version 2) | ecosystem: Environmental > Aquatic > Freshwater > Lentic | place: Lake Erie, Canada | collected...
GTTGAGGTGGAAGAATTCCTGCAACGTGGTGGAACCGGTCTTCGCGGCGCCCATGTGGATGATGCCGATCATCGGCCGGTCCTCGTCGCGGATGCATGCGGTCCCCGCTCGCGCGGCCCCGAACCCCCGGCGAGTCTACCGGCGCGGCCCGGCGGGCGTGGCGGCAGCGTATTCGTGACGGGATGCCGCAATCGGGCGCGGAATTGCGGATTCGCCCGGCAGGCGGCAGGATAACCCTGCATTTGCAGCACGAAACGGGGGAAAGTGCGATGCGGACCAGGAATTCATTGGGCGCGATGCTGGCGGTGGGCGTGGCGCTTTCGCTCGCGGCCTGCTCGCAGCAGGGCGGCGCGGACGCGAACGGCAAGCTCGCGGCTCGGACGGCGGGCATGGCGGCGCAAGGCGCGACCATCGCCGCGACCGCGTCGGGCGCCGGGGTCGCGCGGTTCGCCGCATTGCCCGATCGCGGCGAACTGCTGCGCTACGACGCGCAGGCGCCCATTCTCGATGGCGCCTATACCTGGCACCGCGCGCGCCTCAGCGAACAGCATGCACTGGACGCGGTCGCCAGCGGCGTGCTCAACGTCATCGCCCCGGATGGCGGGCCCCTGTCGTACCAGTACGACCGCAGCGTCAGGCACGCCTCCGGCGACTGGACCTGGATCGGGCACATGCCGGGCCAGCCCGGCGTGCAGGCGATCCTGACCTTCGGCGCGGGCGCCGCCTACGGCAGCCTCGGCCAACCCGACGCCCGGCCGCTGCGCCTGACCATGCGCGGCGGCGCCAGCTGGCTGGTGGAAACCGATCCGGCAAGGCTCGCCGGCATCGCCAGCCACGCCGCGAATCCGGTCTCGCCGGATTACCAGATCGTGTCGCCGGCCGCCCTCAGGCGCGCGCTCGCCGCGCGGCCCGCCGCGTCGGCGGCGAAGGCGGCCGGGTTCGCGCCCGCAACCGCCTCCGCGAACACGGCGGTGGCGACCACGGTCGACCTGGTGATCGGCTACACCCAGGGTTTCGTGGCCGCGCAGGGCAGCGTCGCGAACGTCGTCACCCGGCTCAACAGCATGGTCGACACCACCAATGCCGGCCTCGCCAACAGCCAGGTGAGCGGGCAGATCCGGCTGGTGTCCACGCTGCAGGTGAACTACACCGATACCAACACCAACGATGCCGCGCTGGGCCAGCTCACCGGTTACGACGTCAATGGCCAGACCACGACGACCCCGAACGCGGCGTTCAATGCCCTGCGCGCCGCACGCGAGCAGTACGGTGCCGACCTGGTCTCCCTGGTGCGCCCGTTCAAGGACCCGGAACAGGACAGCTGCGGCATCGCGTGGCTGGTGGGCGGAAGCAAGCAGGGACAGACGGTCAACGCCAACAGCGGCTGGGATTACTTCGGCTATTCGGTCGTCAGCGACGGCACCGACAAGAACGAAAGCGACGGCAAGACCTATTACTGCGAGGAACACACGCTCGCGCACGAACTCGGCCACAACATGGGTTCGCAGCACGACCGCATCACCTCGCAGGGCAGCGACGGCACCCTCGACGACCCGGACGACTACGGCGCCTTCGCCTATTCCTTCGGCTACAAGCCGACCGCACCCGGCAGGAACTTCTACACGATCATGGCCTATGGCGATGCGGGCCAGACCGCGTACCTGACGTTCTCCAACCCGCGCACCACGTTCTGCGGCGGCAACGCCTGCGGGGTCGCCAACTCCGAGGACAATGCGCAAAGCCTCGGGCTGATGATGCCGCCCGTCGCCACCTTCCGGGCCACGGTGGTATCGGGCGGTGGCGGCGATACCGCGCTGCCGGTCGCGCGCAGGATCGACGCGAACGGCAATGCGCGCGCCGACCTGTTCTTCTTCGACCATTCCACCGGCAAGCTCGTGACCTGGTTCATGAGCGGAACGACGCGTACCGCCACTTCGTCGTCGACGATCCCGGCCGCCTATTCGGTGATCGGCGCGGGCGCGTTCAACGCCGACGGCAAGGACGACCTGCTGCTGGCCGGGAACGCCGGGAACCTCTACATCGGCATGAGCAACGGCAGCACGTTCGCGCTGCAGCCGATGTCTCCGGCGGTGGCCGCCGGCTCGCAGGCGCTGGCCGTCGCCGACATCGACGGCAACGGCAAGGCGGACATCGTGGTCCGCAACGCGAGCACCGGCCAGGTCGTGATCTGGTACATGAACAACGGCGTCCGCACGGCGTACAAGAGCCAGTCGTTCTCGCCCAGCCTCGCCTTCGTCCTCGCAGCGGACTTCAACAACGACAAGAAGGCCGACCTGCTGTTCCAGGACGCGAACCGCAATCTTTCCGTCGCGATCAGCGCCGGCTCCTCGTTCACGCTGCAATCCGTCGGCCTGGCCTACGCCAGCACGTACGCGCTGCGTGGCGCGACCGACGTGAGCGGGGATGGCAGCGCGGACATCCTCCTGCACGATGCCGCGTCGAACAAGCTGGTGGTCTGGTACATGCATGGCGCCACGCGCGCGGCCTACAGTTCGGCGACCAGCCCCGCGGGCGCCGTGCTCGTCGCGCAGGGCGACTTCGACGGCAACAAGAAGGGCGACATCGCCTGGGCGCACCCGACCAGCGGCAACGTCTGGCTGTCGCTGAGCGCGGGATCGACCTTCACGACCAGCCTGCTCGCCAACACGTTCCAGGCGGCCAGCGCGAATCCGATGGACATCGACATCTGAAACGCGGAACGCCTCCCTTCCACGGCATCGTGGAAGGGAGGGCGCGCGGTCCCGGCAACGGCGCGTCGCGCGCCGGCGTCAGAGCGCCTTTTCCAGCTCCGGCAGGATCTGGAACAAGTCGCCGACCAGGCCGATGTCGGCGATTTCGAAGATCGGCGCATCGCCGTCCTTGTTGATCGCCACGATGGTGCCCGCATCCTTGATGCCGGTCAGGTGCTGGATCGCGCCGCTGATGCCGACCGCGACGTACAGCTCCGGGGCGATGATCTTGCCTGTCTGCCCGACCTGCAGTTCGTTCGGCACGTAGCCCGCGTCGACCGCCGCGCGCGATGCGCCGACCGCGGCACCGAGCTTGTCGGCGAACTTGTAGATGATCTCGAAGTTCTCCTTCGAGCCGACGCCGCGGCCGCCGGACACCACGCGCTTGGCGCTTTGCAGGTCGGGGCGATCCGACTTGCCGGCGGCGAGGCCTGCGTAGCGCGTATGCGTCGGCAGCGCGGCATCGACAGTCGCCGCTTCGACCATGGCGCTGCCGCCGCGAGCGGCTTCCGGCCACGAGGCGGTGCGCACGGTGGCGACCACGGCGTGGTCGGCCGGCGCTTCCACCGTGACGATGGCGTTGCCCGCGTAGATCGGGCGCTTGAACGTGTGCGTGCCTTCGACCGCCATCACGTCGGAGACCTGGGCCACCCCGAGCAGGGCGGCGACGCAGGGCATCAGGTCCTTGCCGAAGGTGGTGCTAGGGCCGAACACGTGGCTGTAGCTTTTCGCCAGTGCGGCGACTTGCGGCGCCTGCACCTGGGCGATGGCGTTGGCGTTCGCGGCATTGGCGACGGTGAGGACCTTCGCCACGCCGGCGATCCCCGCCGCTTCGTTCGCAACGTCCGCCGGATCGGCGGCGAGCACGACGATGTCGATGCTGTCCGGCTTGAGCGCCTGCGCGGCGGACACGCACTTGGCGGTGGAGGCGTTGAGCTTGCCGTCCAGGTGTTCGGCGACGATGAGGACCTTCGACATCACAGCAACCCCTTCTGCTTGAGCGCGGCGACCAGTTCGGCCGCATCCTTCACCATCACCCCGCGGCTGCGCTTGGCCGGCGCCGCGTAGTGGATGGTCCTGAGCGTATCGCCTGCATCGACCCCGAGATCGGCGAAAGCGATCGTCTCCAGCGGCTTGCTCTTGGCCTTCATGATGTCGGGCAGCTTGATGAAGCGCGGCTCGTTGAGGCGCAGGTCGGTGGTGACCACCGCCGGCAGGTCGACTTCCAGGGTCTCCAGGCCGGCATCGACCTCGCGCACCACGGTGGCCTTGCCGTCGGCGATGTCGAGCTTCGACGCGAACGTGGCCTGCGGCCGGCCCCACAGCGTGGCCAGCATCTGCCCGGTCTGGCTGGCGTCGTCGTCGATCGCCTGCTTGCCGAGGATCACGAGGTCCGGCTGTTCCTTTTCGACGAGCTTGAGCAGGGCACGGGCCGCGGTCAGCGGCTGGATCGTTTGGTCGCTGACGACATGGATGGCGCGGTTGGCGCCCATCGCCAGGCCGTTGCGCAGGTGCGGCTGGGCGTCGGCCGGGGCGATCGTGGCGATCACGACCTCGGTCGCGATGCCCTTGTCGCGCAGGCGCAGGGCTTCTTCCAGCGCAATGTCGTCGAATGGGTTGGCCGACAGCTTGACGCCGTCGGTGACCACGCCGGAACCGTCCGGCTTGACCTGGATGCGGACGTTGTAGTCCACCACGCGCTTGTAGCCGACGAGGATTTTCATGGGTGCGGAAGGGCTCTGGGGAAACGGATTCCGGGGGCGATGGAGGCCACCAACGGGCGATTTTAGCGGCAGGCGCGCCTGCGATGCCTTTGCCCGCCCATTCGATGGCGCATCGCAGCAAGGCTGGGCTAGACTGCGACTCCTTTCACACTTTGCCAGCCGATGCCAGCCGCGCGCCAGTTGTCCCACCTTGACCGCCTGGAGGCGGAAAGCATCCACATCCTGCGCGAGGTCGCCGCCGAGTTCCAGAACCCGGTGATGATGTACTCGGTCGGCAAGGACAGTTCGGTCCTCCTGCACCTGCTGGTGAAGGCCTTCTACCCGGCGAAACCGCCGATCCCGATGCTGCACGTCGACACGACGTGGAAATTCCGGGAAATGATCGCCTTCCGCGACCGCCGCGCCGAGGAAACCGGGGTCGAGCTGCGCAAGTGGACCAATCCCGACGGCCTCGCCCAGGGGATCGGCCCGATCACGCACGGCGCCACCGTGCACACCGACGTGATGAAGACCCAGGCGCTGAAGCAGGCGCTGGACAAGTGGGGCTTCGACGCTGCCATCGGCGGCGCGCGCCGCGACGAGGAGAAGTCGCGCGCGAAGGAACGCATCTTCAGCTTCCGCAGCGCCCAGCATCGCTGGGACCCGAAGAACCAGCGCCCCGAGCTCTGGAACCTGTACAACGCGCGGATCCACAAGGGCGAATCGGTGCGCGTGTTCCCCATCTCGAACTGGACCGAGCTCGATGTCTGGCTCTACATCTTCCGCGAGAACATCCCGGTGCCCTCGCTGTACCTCGCCCAGGAACGCCCGGTGGTGGAACGCGACGGTTCCCTGATCATGGTCGACGACGAGCGCCTGCCCCTGCGCGACGGCGAAACTCCGTCGATGCGCAAGGTGCGGTTCCGCACCCTCGGCTGCTATCCGCTCACGGGCGCGATCGAATCCGAGGCCGACACGCTGGAGAAGATCATCGCCGAAATGCTGGTCGCCACCACTTCGGAGCGACAGGGCCGCGTGATCGACCACGACCCGACCGCGTCGATGGAGAAGAAGAAGCAGGAGGGCTACTTCTGATGGCCGGCATGGAACGACAGGACGCCGCGGCCGAAGTCGCCGCCTACCTGCAGCAGCACGAAACCAAGAGCCTGCTCCGCTTCATCACCTGCGGCAGCGTCGACGACGGCAAGAGCACCCTGATCGGGCGCCTGCTGCACGACACCAAGCTGCTGCTCGACGACCAGCTCGCGGCGCTCGAATCCGACAGCCGCCGCCACGGCACGCAGGGCGAGGAAATCGACTTCGCGCTGTTGGTCGACGGCCTCGCCGCGGAGCGCGAGCAGGGGATCACCATCGACGTCGCGTACCGGTTCTTCGGCACCGACAAGCGCAAGTTCATCGTCGCCGACTGCCCGGGGCACGAGCAGTACACCCGCAACATGGCCACGGGCGCCTCCACCGCCGACCTCGCCATCGTGCTGGTCGACGCGCGCAAGGGCCTGCTCACCCAGACCCACCGGCACAGCTACATCGTTTCCCTGCTCGGCATCCGCCACGTGGTGCTTGCGGTGAACAAGATGGACCTCGTCGACTATTCGCAGGAGCGCTTCGACGAGATCGTCGCCGGCTACCGCGACCTCGCCGCGACGCTCGGCATCACCAACGTCACCGCGATCCCGCTGTCGGCGCTGAAGGGCGACAACATGCTCGCGCTTTCGCCGGCAACGCCCTGGTACCGCGGCGAAGCCCTGCTCGAGCACCTCGAGAACGTCCAGGTCGGGCAGTCCGGCAAGATCGACGCGCTGCGCATGCCGGTGCAGTGGGTCTGCCGCCCGAGCCACGAGTTCCGCGGCTTCGCCGGCACCCTGGCCGCGGGCGAAGCCAAGCCGGGCATGGAAATCGCGGTGCTGCCTTCGGGTCGCCGTTCGCGCATCGCGCGCGTCGTCACCGCCGACGGCGACCTCGATTGCGCCCGCGCCGGACAGGCGGTGGTGATCACCCTCGCCGACGAAATCGACGCCAGCCGCGGCGACGTGATCGTCGCGGCGGCCGATCCGGCGGAATCCTCCGACCAGTTCGGGGCGCACCTGCTGTGGATGGACGACGCGCCGCTCCTGCCCGGGCGTCCGTATTTCATGAAGATCGGCGCACGCACCGTCGGCGCGCAGGTCACCGAGATCAAGCACAAGATCGACGTCAATACCCAGGAAGAACTCGCGGCCAAGCACCTGGAGCTCAACGAGGTCGCGGCCTGCAACCTGTACCTCGACCAGGCCGTCGCGTTCGAGCCGTACGCCGACAACCGCGAACTCGGCGCGTTCATCCTGATCGATCGCCAGACCAATGCCACGGTCGCCGCCGGCACCCTCGATTTCGCCCTGCGCCGCGCCGGCAACATCCACTGGCACCACCTGGAAGTGGACAAGGCGGCGCGTGCGCGCATCAAGCACCAGAAGCCGCGCTGCGTCTGGTTCACCGGCCTCTCGGGGTCCGGCAAGTCGACCATCGCGAACCTGGTCGAGAAGAAGCTGCTGGCGATGGGCCAGCACACCTACCTGCTGGACGGCGACAACGTCCGCCACGGTCTCAACAAGGATCTCGGTTTCACCGACGAGGACCGCGTCGAGAACATCCGGCGCGTCGCCGAAGTCGCCAAGTTGATGGTCGACTCGGGCCTGATCGTGCTGGTCAGTTTCATCTCGCCGTTCCGCGCCGAACGGCGCATGGCGCGCGAATTGTTCGGCGAAGGCGAGTTCATCGAGGTGTTCATCGACACCCCGCTGGAACTTGCGGAGAAGCGCGACGTCAAGGGTCTATACGCCAAGGCGCGCGCCGGCGAGATCAAGCATTTCACCGGCATCGATTCGCCGTACGAACTGCCCGAGAACGCGGAGGTGGTGTTGCAGACCGCGGACGCGACCGCCGAATCGCTGGCCGAAAACCTGGTGAAGGTCGTGCTCGAGGCGTGATCACGCGGCTCCCGGGTGGGCGTCGGGCATCCGATGCCCACCGGCGTGTCGCAGTCGCGCCTGCGGGCGGTCAGCCCGCGCTGGCCGGCTGCGGTCATGCGAGCCGTGGCGCGTGCAACGAAAGACGCCGTGATGGCGGAGTGAAGCGCCGATCCTTCCGGTGGGGCAGGATGCTGCGTTGGCCGGGTCTCGGGGCCGACGACGTTTCAATGACAGCGGCAAGTGCCGCCCACTCCAGCCAATCAGGAAGATAAGCCATGAAATCCATTTGCACCGCCGCCCTGATCGGGGCAGTTGCATGTTCCAGCCTCCTGGCCATGGACGCCTCGGCGACCGGTCTCGGTTACACGACCAACCGCAAGATCCTGGCCGGCTCGCAGTGCCAGCCCAGCACCGGCAGCCAGACCGGCGACGTGCTGATCAACCCGGAAGGCGTCCGCAATATTTCCACCCAGAACCGTTATGTCTCCTGCGCGATCGTGTTCGATGGCGATGAGATCCTGAATCAATCGGATTCGGACGGCACGACCACGGTCGGTCCGATGACGGTCGAGGTCGGCCTGGATTACACCACCGTGCCTTCGAGCCAGTCGCTGGTCACCAACTGCACGCTCATCCGTTTCAATTACAACGGGACCCGCACCACCGCGGCCTTCCCGGCGGTGCAGGTCGCTGGCGGCAGCAGCGGTACCCAAACCACGTCTCTCTCCAGTCCCGCGATCCTCGACGGGCTGGATCCGTTCAATCCGGATACGGTGTCGCTGAATTGCCGGCTTCCCCCGCAGGTCCGCCTGAATTACGTCAAGACCTACGAGGGCGAGTACACCGGCGGTTTCTACTACATTCCCTGATTCGGCAGGCGCACGCGATGGCGCCGGTTTCCGGCGCCATTTTTATTCACACCAGTGCGTACGAGACGACCGATCATGACCCGAAAACAATGGCTGATCGTTGCCGCATCCTTCGTGGTCGTGGCGACGGCCTCCTATCTCGTCGGCAGCCAGCGGCAGTCGGCCGCGACCGCACGACAGTTGGCGGACCTGCAGCAACGGCAGCATGCGCTGGAGGCGGGCGTCCTCAATGGTGTGCCGCGTGCGCAACTCGCGAGCCAGCTCGGCTACGCGTCGCCCCCCGCCATGCCTGCGCCCGACGAACGCGAACGCAGGCAGCCCACGCCCGCGGAGGCCGAGAAGGCGCGGCAGGACCGACTCGCCGCATTGGACAAGGCCTTCATGTCCGAACCTCTCGACCCGAAATGGGCCGGCCAGACCAAGGCATCGGTCGAGGACTCGCTCGTCAGCGCCGCGGCCGAGAGCGGTGTACAGCCGCGCTCGTTCAGCGCCGACTGCCGCAGCAAGAGTTGCATGATCGACATGCAGGTCGGGTCGGGAACCGACATGGACCGGGTCATCGACGTCCTCACCACCGAGATTTCGGGGAAATTGCCATCGACCACGATGATCCCGGTCACGGCACCGGATGGCAGCGTGACCCTGCACATCTACGGCACCCAGCAGGATCCTGCCGAACGCAGGCGTCCGCAGGGCTGAGCGCCAGGCCCGATCAGGGCCGAGGCTTGCTCGCGAATACGTGCAGTACCGTTCCCCGTCCGTCCGCGGACGGGAGTTGCACCATGGTCGCGTTGGGCAGGTCGCCCGCGATTTCGCTGAGCAGGGGTTCCATCAGCATGTCGGGGTTGCCGTTCTCGGCGAGGCCGAGGCTGATTTCGCAGGTGCGGCTGCGGCAATCCACCTGCACCGCCCGCGGCGCGGGCGCGCCTTCCTTCACCACGCCCTGCAACAGGTCCTGGACGTTCTGCCGCACGGTTCCGCCCCATGCGGCATCGACCGGTTCCGCGGCGAAAGCGCGCTGCAGGTCATCGTAGGCATCCTGCGCCTTTTGCCGTGCTTCGACGGGCGCCGGCGCGCGGGATGGATCCGATACGCCATCGGCTCGTTGCGGCGCGGCCGGCACCACGCGGTAACCCAGGCGCGATGCGAGTTGCCGGCGGCTGTCCGCGGAATCGTTGAGGAACGCATCCTGCAGCGCGCGCTGGTTGGCTTCCATGGCGGCCAGCCGTTGCGCGACGTCGCCCTCGCCGCTGCGTCGACCGGCGAGGAAGGCAACGGTGGCGATCGCCGCGATCGTCAAGCCGATCGAAAGGGCTTTGGCAGGCATGCACATTCCGGGGAATCGTCGAGGGGAAACCATGGCGACGGCGGCCGCCGCCACAGTCGGATCAAACCGCTTACGGCGTGTAGTAGTAGCCGCCCTCGGAACTGCGGTTGACCTGGGTGAAGCCGAGGAACTTGACCTGGGGCGGTAGCCGGCAATTGAACGATATGCCTTCCCAATTGTTGGGATTGGTGCCGTCGTACACGCTGGGCGTGAACAACTGGAGCACCGGGGTCGTGGTCTTGCCGGAAGTGACGCCGATGGTCGCCGACTGGGACACGCCGGTCGACATGTTGCGTCGGAAGAAGGTGCAATTGGTGGTGAAGCTGCCGGTCGCCGCCACGGTCGAATAGTCGAACGACATCCAGATGTTGAACTCGCCGCTCGGCGTGGTGACGTCGGCGTCGCCCTGCGCGGTGGGCACCGTCCAGTTCGCCAGCCCGGTGCAGGAGATGTAGCGATTGGACGTGGAGATGTTGCGGATGCCGTCCGGGTTGACCAGGAAGTCGCCCCATTGGGTGCCCGTGCTGGGCTGGCATTGCGCGCCGGTGAATGTGTTGAGCGTGACGCCGTAATTGTTGCCGGCCTGGGCCATCCCGCTGCCGAACGCCAGGCCGAGCAGGGAGGCGAGGAGGGCAGTGCGCTTGCTGATGCGGAGCATGTCGGTTTCCCCCGATATGGGCGTGAGGCCCGCGCCGTTGCGCGGGTGATTGGCCTTACGAGGGGTAGGGCTGGATCCGGACATGGCGGGCGTCCGCCGCCGCGGTCCGCGAGCTCAGCGTTTCCGCGCCGCCACCAGCGCGCTCGCGCCGAAACGCATGGCCCGCCCCGCGAGGACGTTGTCGACTTCGCTGGCGAGCAGGCGCGACAGCGCGCGCGTTGCCGCGCCACCCGACGTCCCGTGTTCGGACTCCGCGCCGAGCACGCCCTTGCGCCGGCGGAAGCCGAGACGATGGGGCAGCGCCCGCAACAGCCATTGCGGCAGGAGCAGCGGGCCGAAGTAGTGGCTGATGTAGGCGATGTCGTACTCGTCCGCCAGCAGCGTACGCAGCGTCGCCAGCGTGTGCCGTCGGTAATGGCCGGAAAGGACGTCCGCATGCGACCACAACCACGGGTGGCACGGGACGGTGAAGTAGGCCATGCCCCC
>Ga0209023_10007915_pt1 | contig 10760 bp, 9 predicted proteins | sample LakOneMetagenome_FD_187468 | JGI IMG/M metagenome (GOLD analysis project Ga0209023, IMG submission 187468) | Freshwater and sediment microbial communities from Lake Erie, Canada (SPAdes) (version 2) | ecosystem: Environmental > Aquatic > Freshwater > Lentic | place: Lake Erie, Canada | collected...
GGGCGCGGCGCGCAACGGTGTCGCCAAGGCGCCGAGCAGCGCCAGCGTGGTGCGGCGCGAAATCGTCGCAAAATCATCGAACTGCACGCAAGTCTCCCGGTTGTCGGTGTCACTGTTGCTAAGCATCGGCGGCAATGGCAACGATGAAGTTGCGCGGCACGGGTTTCGCGCAGGGCAGCGACGGGAAATATCATGGCCAACGACAGCCGGAACGCGCGGACGCGGTGCTGAATCGTCGCACATTCGCCGCCGGCACCGCCGCGCTGGCGCTGGGCGGACTGGCGTCGGGCGGCCGCGCGGCAGCGGCGATGAGCGGCGCCGACTCCGCGCACGCCGCGCTGCTGCAACATTTCGCCACCAGCTTCTTGCGCCGCTCGCCCGAGGAAGCGACGGGGTTCGGCTTTGATGTTGGCGCCAACGCCGGACTGCGCGCGCAGCTTGATGACCGCTCGCTCGCGGCGCGTGCCAGCGACCGCGCCGGCGTGGCACAGGCGCAAGGATTGCTGGCGCGCGTTGACGTTGAACGCCTTGGCGCGGCGGCGCGGCTCGATCAGCAGGTTGCGGTGTTCGTCTGCGATTCGCTCGCCGATCTGCTGGCGCGGCCGGGCTATGTCGATATCAATCTGCGCCCCAGCCCCTATGTCGTCAGCCAGATGAACGGCGCCTATTACTGGCTGCCCGAATTCATCGGCTCTCGGCAGCCGTTGCAAACGCGCAGCGACGCTGCCGATTGGCTGGCGCGGCTCTCGGCGCTCGCGGTGGCGCTCGATCAGGAAACCGCGCGCATCGCGCATGATGCCGGCATTGGCGTCATCCCGCCTGATTTCGTGCTGGTGCGGACAATCAACCAGTTGCGGGCGCTGCGCGATGGCCCGCCGCTCGAATCGGCGTTGATCGCCCCTGCGCTGGTTCGTGCGCACGCCAACGGGCTGCCCGATATGGCAGCGCAGGCGGTGGCGATTTTCCGGTCGCAGATTGCACCGGCGCTCGACCGGCAGATTGCCGCACTGTTAGCGGTGGCGCCGCGCGCGGTCGATATTGCCGGGGTCTGGCGGCTCCCCGACGGCGATGCCTATTATGCTGCGGCATTGCGCGCCAACACCACCACCGACATCGCGCCCGATGCGCTGCACCGCGACGGGCTCGCGCAATGCGCGGCGCTGAGTGCTGAGATTGACACGCTGCTGCGCGCGCAGGGGCTAACGCAGGGATCGCTGGCGGCGCGCATGGCGGCGCTCGATGCCGATCCACATTTGCGCGTCAGCAATGATGATGCCGGCCGCGCGCAACTGATGGCGGCGGCGAAGGCCGCGATTGCCGATGTCACCGCGCGGCTGCCACAGGCGTTTGGCAACACCACGGTCGCGCCGCTGATTGTCCAGCGTATGCCGATTGCCACCGAAGCCGGATCACCCGGCGCGTTTTATAACGGTGGCGGCAACGGTCAACCGGGGGTCTTTGCGCTCAACCTCGGCAACCCCGGCGAGCATCCCCTGTGGCGGCTGCCAACCTTGACACACCACGAAGCCGTGCCCGGCCACCATTTTCAGGCAAGCGTGCTGGCAACCGCGGGCGATCTGTCGCTGTTCCGGCGCATCGTGCGCTTTTCGGCATGGACCGAAGGCTGGGCGCTGTATGCCGAACAGGTCGCGGACGAGCTCGGGGTGTTCGACGATAATCCCTATGGCCGCATCGGGGCGCTGCAATCGCAACTGTTTCGTGCGGCGCGTATCGTTGTCGATACCGGCATCCATTTCAAACGCTGGACGCTGCCGCAGGGCGTGGCGTGGATGGTCGAAAATGCCGGCGAGCAGGTCGCATCAACCACCCGTGAAGTCGTGCGCTACAGCGTTTATCCCGGGCAAGCGTGCAGCTTCAAGGTTGGCGCCAACCGCATCCTGGCGGCGCGTTCTGCGGCGGCATCGGCGATGGGATCGCGCTTCCGGGTCCAGGATTTCCACGATCTGGTGCTGCTGTCGGGGCCGGTGCCGCTCGCGGTGCTCGAGGCGAGCGTCGCGCAATGGAGCCAGCGTTGAAGCATCACCGCTGGCTGCTGGTGCTGCCATTCGTCTGGCAGATCGCGCTGGTGCCGTTTGTCAATGACATTGCGTGGCGGCCGCTCGGGCTGCCGTTTGCGCTGGTCTGGCAGCTTGCGGGGGTGGTGTTTGCGACGTTGGTCATCGCGCTCGTCCATGCGCTCGACAAGCGCGCGCTGCGCCGGTGATTCTGACGCTGACGATTGCGGTTGTGCTGGGCACCATGGTCGGCGCGCTGGCCTATGGACGCCGGCAGGCGCGCGCCGCCAATGTGACCGAATGGGCGATCGGCGGGCGGCGCTTCGGAATCGTGCTGTTCTGGTTTCTCAACGCCGGCGAGGTCTATACGACCTTCGCGGTGCTGGGGATTTCGGGCTATGCCTGGGCTTACGGCGCGCCGGCGTATCTGGCGCTGACCTCGGTGTCGCTGTCTGCGACGCTGGGCTATTGGCTGATGCCGCGCATCTGGGCAGCAGGGCGCGCGCGCAACCTGTTGACGCAAGCGGATTTTTTTGCCGACCATTACAATAGCCGCTTGCTCGGTGTCGTCGTCGCGGTTGCCGGTATCGCGGCACTGGTGATTTATGTGCAGATCCAGATCGTCGCGCTGGGGCTGATCGTGCGGCTGACGCTGGGGCCGCAGATTGCCCCGCTGGCAGCCGCGCTGATCGCTGCTGCGGTGATGCTGGCGTTCGTGTTTACCGCGGGACTGCGCTCGGCAGCGTTTGCGGCGGGTGTCAAGGATGTGCTGATGCTGGTCATCGTCGTCGGGCTGTGCGTCACAGTCGCGGGCAAGGTTGGTGCGACGTCGCTGCTCGATGTCTATGCGCAGGCGGAGGCGAGCTTCCCCGGTATCGGCAGCTTTCCCGGCCGCCAACCCGATGCTGGGTTGACCAATATCTGGCTGATGACATCGGCGCTCAATGTGGCGCTCGGCAACTGGATCTTGCCGCACCTTTTTCAACTGTGCTTTGCCGCCGACAGTGCCGAGACGATCCGGCGCAATGCCATCTGGCAGCCGCTGTATTCGCTGTCGTATTTTTTCATCATTGCGCTGGGGTTTGCCGCGCTGCTGGCCGGAACCGTGCCACCCGCTGGCGACACCAATGCCGTGCTGCCCAGCTTTGTGTCGGCGCATTATCCGGCATGGGTGACGGGGCTATTCGCGGGGACGGCGTGCCTGTTGGCGCTGGTGCCGGGTTCGGTGCTGTTGTTGACGGCGGGGACGATTTTCGGGCGCAATGTCGTCCAGCCGCTGCGCCCGCAGCTTGGCGCGCGCGCGCTGTTGCGGGTGTCGCGGCTGGCGATGCTGGGCTTTGCCGGCGTGGCGGCGTGGCTCGCGGTTGGCGGCTCGAAGTCGCTCGTCGAAATCGGGCTGTCGGCCTATGCCGCAATCGGCATGCTGGCGCCCGGCGTATTCTTCGCGTTCTTGTGGCGGCGCGCGCATTCGGCCGGTGTGCTGGCCGGGATTGCTGTCGGTTATGTCGCGCTGTTGCTACCCGCAGCCGACGCATTCTGGACGGCCTGGTTCCCCGGCTGGGAGCACGGCCTGTTGGCGATGGCGGTCAATGCCGCAACGGTCGTGTTGGTGTGCGCGGTCCTACCCAAGGGTTCGACGGCGGAATCTCCTGCTGAGGCATTGGCACCGTAAGCTGAACACAGAGCCGACTGCATTACGGGCTATGTCAAGGAACTCAACGCGTAAGTTTGAAGTTGATCGAGCGCCGCGAGAATTGCTTGATCATTCTTGTGGATGAACACAATTGGCAACAAGTATCGGGGTACGAGGTGAACTGCCTGCGACTCCCGGCCCATTTCTGCCGGAGTGTCACCGGCATCGGCGATCGGGGTACTGCGGTGGCATGCAAAGTCGCATCAGCCCAGCAGCCCAGATCCGAGGCCGTACACGGTGAGTGCAGCATGACCGGATTGCCATTGTCATCCTGGTGCGGGTGAAGTGCCGTCATGAACAAAATCCTGAATTGGTTGGTGTATCGACGCCGAACGCGCGCATCATGAATCGAAAAGCGCGTTGCCGAAAGCCGTAATGCGCGCCGACTAGGCGACTTTCGCGCGCCACGCGTCGGGCAAACCGCTTGCGCCGTAAAACGCGCCAGCAAGCTGACCGGCAATTGCCGCGGTTGTATCGGCGTCGTCGCCCAGATTGGCGGCAAGCAGCACCGCGTCCTTGAACGCATTGCTGCGCCCTACGCTCCATAACGCCGCCTCAAGGCTAGGCCCGACGCACGGCCCGGCCGCAATCCAGCGGCGGCCCGGGCCATTTGCGCGGCCTTGTTTCAACGCGCTGCGCAGACTTGCATTGAAGCAGAGCGTGACCTCGAAATCAGCGGTCAGCCTACCGGGTCTGTTGGCATCGATTGCCATATTCGCAGGCGCCAAACGGTTCGACGTTGCACCCTTCGCTATTCAGCCAACCAGGCTGCTCCGACGTTGCCAACAGGTCGTGTCCCAGTTGCGCAGTCCGGCGCTCGTCCGAATATTGTTCGGGTCCAGACCATCTGCAGTGTCGAGATCACCGTTTCGGGCTGGTGTGGCCCCAGTCGGCCAAGTTTGCCTTTCAGATAGGCCTGCGATGCGACGACCAGGATCAGGGCGACTTCATCAAAGTCCATCAAGTCGATCCAACCTGCTGCATGGTCGCGCCTGAGGATCGCCGCGATGGTCAATTGATAGAGGTGCTGGATTTCCTGTTGCAGGTGTTCAAGACGTGCGTCTTTGGGTGCCGCGTCGATCAACGCGCTCAGCATCGGTCCGTGCTCCTCCCAGACAGCGACCATGTGGATGACGAGCGATTTGAGCCCCTCGATCGGCGCTTTCGTTTCAACCGCCCAAAGCTTCAAATCGGCAAGTACCCGGTCGCGCACCCCGACCAGCAAGGCTTCGATAACGCTATAGATGTCCTTGAAATGTGTATAAAACGACGAGCGGCCGACAGTGGTCAGCGCCATCAGTCCTGGAATCGTCAGGTCGCGGAACGGATGGCGCTCCAGGAAGCCCGCTGCTGCCTCCAGCAACTCCTGACGGGTTTCATCGGAACGACGTCGCGAAATGCCTGCGGGCAATTTCAGCGCGGCTTTGGGCGTTGAATCTGCCACCATTAGATTCCGGCGATATCGGCGCACTGCTGTGGTCGGTGGCGTGCCGCCGCCCGAACGAGTCAATTCGAGGTCTCCAATCAACTCGCTGCCCGCAAGAATGCGATCTGCTTTTGGGTAGCCGCACGGCCGATATCAATCGGAAACGCGTTGAAAGCATGGATTCCGCCGGCATAGATGGCAATTTCGGCACGGCCTCCTGCGGCCTGCCAGCGTTGCGCCATGAAAAGGCTGTCATCGAGGAGCGGATCTTGCGTGCCGATGATGAAAAGGGCCTGAGGTAGGCCCGACAAGTCCGCGTAAAGCGGCGACAGGCTTGGCGCGGTCCGATCGGCGCCCGCTGGCACAAACATATCGAGATATTTGCGCAGGATCGGCGTTGAAATGATCGCATAGCGCTCGCCCCAGTTGCGCGCGCTGGGCGTGAGCGACAGATCGAATGCGCCATAGTTGAGCAGCGCCGCGCTAAAGCAGCCCGGCCGGCCTTCGTCTCTTAATCCGATCAGCGTCTGGACTGCCAGATACGCCCCCGCAGAATCGCCACCAATCAGGCCTTTGCTGCCGCCAAAACTACCGGCTGCAAGCTGGTCGAGAAACCAGCGCGCGGCCGTGTGGCAGTCTTCGAGCGCGGCAGGAAATGCATGCTCGGGTGCCAGCCGGTATCCTGCGCTGACCACCGTCAGGCCGGCCTCCTGCGCGATCCGATCAAGCATCACATCCTGTTGGTCGGGACCGCCCATGACGAAACCGCCGCCGTGAAAATGCAGAAACGCCCCCGACGAAACCACGGGTCGAAATATCCGCAGCGCGATGCCCCCGCCCGGCCCGGGAATGGTGCAATTTTCGGCGGAATCGAGCTTGACCGGCGCAGGCAAAGCGGCGCTACCCGCGGCACGCGCCGCTCGGAGTGCCGTAATCGGTGTGTCAACCGCCGACGGCGCACCGGCGGTTGCAGCCGCAAACAAATCGAGAAAGCGCTGCGTTTCAACGCTGACCGCTGCAGGGTCAAAGGCTGAGGTTTCCGGTTGCGTCACGCGACGGCTGCTTTGACAGCAACGGCCTGAACTTCGATCAGCAAGTCGGGATGCACCAGCGCGGCCTTGACCGTTGCACGTGCCGGAGCATGATCACCGAACACTGCCACCCACGTTTCGGCAAACGCCTTATAATGTGCAAAATCCGTCACATAGACGGTCGTCGAGACAACGTCGGCCAGCCCCAGCCCGCCAGCTGCGAGCACAGCCGCGACATTGGCAAGCGTCTGGCGGGTCTGTGCCACCATATCGTTCTTCCCGACGATCGCACCGCTGGCATCGATCGAGACTTGCCCCGCGACATAGACCGCACCGCCCGCAGCGATGCCTTGTGAATATCCCGCGCCGGGCTTTGCGACGCTGGGAGGATTGAGAATTTCCATATACTATTCCTATGCTGAAGCGTTTTCGAGCTTGCCTCGAATATAGTCAGCCGCGACGCCAAGCGCGCGGCGACCTTCCGAAAGGATCGGGAAAAAGAAGTGCCAGACATGGACCATATCGGGCCAGAGTTCGAGGCGAACGTCGACATTCTGAACACCCGCCCGCGTTGCCAGACGCACTGAATCATCGAGCAGTGCCTCGGCGGTGCCAACCTGGATGAGCAACGGCGCCAGCCCTGCGAGTTCCGCATAGAGCGGCGAGATTCGCGGATCGCGCGGATCGGCGCCGGCCCGATAGGCGCCCGCCATCATCAACAGTGCGTCGCGGCTCACCAAGGGGTCAGCGCCGGCCTTGCTGTCAATCGTTCCGCCCATCGCCTCAAGGTCGACCCAAGGCGAAAAGCAGACGCCGCAGGCAGGCTGTGGCAACCCTGCATCGCGAGCCGCCGCAAGCAAACTCACGACTAGCCCAGCGCCGGCACTATCGCCGGCTATGGCTATGTTCGCCGGCGCAATCCCTTTGCCCAGCAGGAAACGATAGCCTTCCAGACAATCGTCGACTGCTGCGGGAAATGGATGTTCAGGAGCAAGCCGATAGTCCAGCGCGAGCGTGCGGCACTTCGCCAACCGGCCAAGTTCGGCAACGCCGTGTCGGTGGCTGACGAGCGAGCCAGTCGTGAACCCGCCGCCGTGAAGATAAAGGATGACTCGATCGGCGGCGGCGTCTGCCACCCACGTCCATTCTGCCGGCAGATTGCCCACCATTTGCGGCGTGACCGTCACATCATCCGGTATGCCGAACGCCGCCCCCATGCCATCATAGGCGGCGCGCAATTGCTCAAGTGACAGATCCCCTGAAAACCCGGCGAGCATCGCGCGCACCTGCGCAGTTTCATCTGCGCTCATGACGCCGCGCCCAATTGTTCGCGCGATGCCCAGCACGAATGCGTCCCGCTCGATATCTTCTGCGGCAACCGCAACCGCGCGATCGGTCCTGCTACGATGTTTTTGGCATCGAGCACCCAGCATTCCGAACTTTGGCTGTTTTCGTCGATGATGAAGCTGACCAGATAACCATCATCCTCGTCGACCGCCCCCGCCTTGGGAACAAACGGCGATTCGCTGCAATAAAGCCCTTTGGGCAGCGCAAACTCCGTGTGCTGCCCGGTTTCCAGATCATGCTTCACCCAGCCGCTCATCAGGAACATCCCCGGCTCCATCATCACTGACCAGACGTAGCGGTATTTTTGGCCGGCGTGGCGCTGATTGAACATGCCGAACTCGACATTGCGTGGCCCCGCATAGAGATGGTCCTCGCGCGATGTTCCATCGGCGAGATTGAGGCGCCAACGATGCAATTTCGTACGGATCGCAGCGGCGTCGATGATGCCGAACATCCCTGCGACATTGGCAGGGTATTGTTCGGGTGGTTGTGGCACCGGGTCTTCCTGAAAATAACCGTCGATAATCACCTCGTCGCCTTCTTCATAGGCGTTGACCCAATGCTGGACAAAGGTCGGCGCAGCGTCGAACCAGCGGGGCTCGCCGTCACTGGCGTCGCGTGGCACCAGACCAAGGCGCGAATTCATGCCTGGTACCAGCAACGGTTGACCTGAAAAATCGAGCATCAGCGGAAAATCATTGAAGATCGCCCAATTCGCGCTGAAGGCGAAGTCATGGACCATGCGCGGTCCGGGCATCGGCACCGGCCGATAAGCGACAAGTTGGTTATCCTTGTCGACCACGCCATAGTGCACATAGGGTTCATGCGCCGAATAGTTGAAGAAATACAGCTCGCCGGTTACTTCATTGACCTTGGTATGTGCCGAGATGCCGTCAATCGGCACCCAACCTTCGACGCCGATCGTCTTCAGCGTCAGCGGGTCGAGCCGATAGCCCTCACCACACATGTAGAAGGTGGAAAGCGCCGAGCCGGCATGAATGACAATGTCGGTGTTGGACGAGTCCTTCACGGCGCCGGTAAGGCCATAGCCCTTGCGGCGCGATAGCGAGGGTGAATCGACGATGCCGGCCCAGACCGACCCTCCAGCCTCCTGTTCGGCAGCAAAGCCGCGCGTACGGACGAAGCGGTTGCGGTAATTGGCCTTGCCGCCACAAAACTCGATCTGGTGAAGCATCCCGTCGCCATCGAACGGATGATAAAATCCCAAGGGCTGATGCGCCGGATTCTGGGTATTGCGGATATAGACGCCGTCAAGGTCATCGGGAATTGCGCCCGCGACTACCTCCAGATCGCGCGCATCATATTCGTTGTGAACCGGCGTCCAGGGGCCATTCAAATAGGCGTGGTTGCTAGGCTGCACCGTGGTCCGGACAGGTTCCAATAACTCGGCAAGCATTTCAATTTCTCCTTGGTGGAATTTGGCGGTCAAAAATCGTTTCGTACATGGCGTGGACTAAGTCGGCGCATCCTCGTCGCGGGCGGCACAAGCTTTACCGCCGTGCAGCTCTCCGCATCGGCAAAGCGTTTTCAACCCCGCACAATGCCTCTCTAAATTCTCAATGACAGATTGTCAATGAAAACTCGCACCTGCGCGTGGGGATTGCTCGAATTGATCCAATTTACCACTGAAGTGCACAGGCTTCAGCGGCGAACTGTCGACCGTGAGCTACTGTCAACCTGTCAGGATATAGCTCGAATGACAGAGGCGCTTTGCGGCGGAGAAAGGCGGCGAGGGCGAATCTGCGAAGGCGAGATTGGGTTGATCAGCAGCGAGGGGGCTTCGTAGCGCGTGCTGATCTGCTGGAGCAGCAATTGGCCGCTCGATCGACTGAACGGCAGATAGCCGAGTTCGTCGATGATAAGCGAGGTGGCCCGGCCTGTTTGGACAGTTCGGCGGTCTAGGTAAGCTAATCGCGGGTTTCGACTATGCCGCCTGTGGGAATGTTTCCGATTGCGGGGCTAGCCCAGCCATCGAACACATTTCGTTTGCCCCGAAACCCTCGTCCGAGGTCTGCCGCGCAGTTTCAGATTGGATCTCATGATTGACACGTCCGCGTACAGCGGTGGGTACACTCTGGGGTACAGAATCTACCCACCCGCTTGGTGGTGACGTGATTTCAACAACTTATTGGATGATGGTCGGGGAGACAGGATTCGAACCTGCGACCCTCTGGTCCCAAACCAGATGCGCTACCAGGCTGCGCCACTCCCCGACGAGGGGTTCCCTACGGGGGAATGGCCGCGAGCGCAAGCGCGATAGGTAGCAGGCTCGCCAGATCGCCAACGCATTGCCACAAGGCCGGACCGAAAACTTGCCTCGCCTGATCCTAAGGTGCGGCGATATCGGTCGCAGAGCGAGCGAAAGCTACGGCATTCGTGCGCAACTGAAAGCAACGAAAACCATAGGCAAGCGGATCGTTGCCGGCGGCGCAACGGGTTCAGCAACAGTTGCGACCGAAGGCTTGGCGCAGTTGCCGCCACACCCCCGGTCGCTACCGTAACGGTCGCCAGTCCCAACCTTGAATCGCGCGATCACCCGAATAAAGGATTGGAACTACTGTCGCTCAACTTGTGTTTTGAGTTAGCCACGCAGCAGGGACGTCGATATTATCAATCGTCCCCGTTGCGCGGAAACTTTCGTTAGTTCTGCGTAAAACCCTTGTCGGTGACAAGGCGCACGACAACCTTGCGTGCGTTGGCGTTGCTGCCGGAACCAGCATCAGGAGCCACACCCATGGCATCACCCGAACGCACGCGTCCTGGCTGCACGCCGGTATGTTGCTGGAGATATTGAATCACTGCGTTCGCGCGCGCCTTGCTGAGCGCCTGGTTTTGCGCGGCATTGCCCGTTGAATCGGTGAAGCCCAACACGGTAATCTGATAGCCCTTGACGCCCTTGGCTTTGGCGGCGAACGCTTGCAAGTCGCTCTTGCCCTGTGCCGAAATCGCCGTCTTGCCCGATGCGAACAACACCTCCGCCGTAGCCAAGGATTCGGCGGTGCCTAAGTTGTTGAGCTGGTCCCTGTTGGCGGCTTCAGCAGCGGCAGTGGCGTCAGCTTGGCGTTGGACAGGCGCTGCACCAGCGGCAATGCGCTGTGCGTCCTTGAGATCACCGCCCTTGAACTCGACCTTGGTAGCATTGAAGCCGGTTCCGGCCGGCGTCGCTTCGATCTTGACGGCAAGGCCGGGGATCAGCGCTGACTGCGGAGCGTCTTTCCTTTGGACAC
>Ga0209023_10007916_pt1 | contig 10760 bp, 11 predicted proteins | sample LakOneMetagenome_FD_187468 | JGI IMG/M metagenome (GOLD analysis project Ga0209023, IMG submission 187468) | Freshwater and sediment microbial communities from Lake Erie, Canada (SPAdes) (version 2) | ecosystem: Environmental > Aquatic > Freshwater > Lentic | place: Lake Erie, Canada...
AAGCGGGAGGGGGGAGCAGCATGATGAAGATCAAGCACGAAGCTTCAGAGCGCCACGTCCTGACCATCACGGTCGATAACGAGGCCGGGATCCTGGCCAAGATCGCCGGGCTGTTCACCGCGCGCGGCTATAACATCGACAGCCTGACCGTGGCCGACATTACCGAAAACCACGCGGTCAGCCGGATCACCATCGTCACCCACGGCCCCCCGGCAGTGATCGACCAGATCCATGCCCAGCTGGACCGGCTGGTGCCGGTGCACAAGGTCATCGACTTGACCGAGGCTGGCGACCACGTTGAGCGTGAGCTGGCGCTGGTCAAGGTCAAGGGCACCGGCGACGCCAGGGTCGAGGCCCTGCGCCTCGCCGAAGTGTTCCGCGCCTCGGTAATCGACACCACCACATCGAGCTTCGTGTTCGAACTGACCGGCGCACCCGACAAGATCGACCGCTTCGTCGGCCTGATGCGCGAGCTGGGGCTGGTCGAGGTTGGCCGGACCGGTGTTGTGGGGATGATGCGCGGGGCGGAGGCGGCGTGATGCGCTCACTTCGCCACTCCCCCGTTCGTCCTGAGGAGCCGCAGGACTGAGCTTGGCGAAGGCCGAAGGCGTCTCGAAGGACCTGCGCATAAACGCGGTGCTTCGAGACGGGGCCTTCGACAAGCTGAGTCCCCTCCTCAGCACGGACGGGATTGTTTGGATTTGACTACATCTAGTTAGGAAGCAGGAACTCAACATGAAGGTTTACTACGACGCCGACGCCGACCTGAACCTGGTCACGGGCAAGAAGATCGCCGTGCTCGGCTATGGCAGCCAGGGCCACGCCCATGCGCAGAACCTGCGCGACAGCGGGGTCAAGGATGTGGCGATCGCGCTGCGCCCCGGCTCGGCCAGCGCCAAGAAGGCCGAAGCTGCCGGCTTCAAGGTGATGAGCAACAAGGACGCTGCGGCCTGGGCCGACGTCCTGATGATCCTGGCTCCCGACGAACACCAGGCCGCGATCTGGGCCGATGACATCAAGGGCAATATCCGCCCCGGCGCGGCGCTGGCCTTCGCCCACGGCCTCAACATCCACTTCGGGCTGATCGAGGTCCCCGCCGATATCGACGTGATCATGATCGCGCCCAAGGGCCCCGGCCATACCGTACGCGGCGAATATGTGAAGGGCGGCGGCGTGCCGTGCCTGATCGCGGTGCACCAGGACGCTTCGGGCAATGCCCATGACGTCGCCCTCGCCTATGCCAGCGGCGTCGGCGGCGGCCGCTCGGGCATCATCGAAACCAACTTCAAGGAAGAGTGCGAAACCGACCTGTTCGGCGAACAGGCCGTGCTGTGCGGCGGGATCACCCACCTGATCCAGGCTGGGTTCGAAACCCTGGTCGAAGCCGGTTATGCGCCGGAAATGGCTTATTTCGAATGCCTCCACGAAACCAAGCTGATCGTCGACCTGCTCTATGAAGGCGGGATCGCCAACATGCGCTATTCGATCAGCAACACCGCCGAATACGGTGATATCACCACCGGCCCGCGGATCATCACCGCCGAAACCAAGGCCGAAATGAAGCGCGTGCTGGCCGACATCCAGTCGGGCCGGTTCGTGAAGAACTTCGTGCTCGACAATCGCGCCGGCCAGCCTGAGCTGAAGGCCGCGCGCAAGGCCGCCGAAGCCCACCCGATCGAACAGACCGGTTCGCAACTGCGCGCGATGATGCCGTGGATCGGCAAGAACAAATTGGTCGATCAAGAGAAGAATTGAATCGACCCAGCGGCATCTCCGGGGCAAGATTTGCGAACCAATCGCAAACCTCCCCGGAGAATCCCCATGAACAGGTCGCTTGTTCTTACTCTTTGCGCCGCTGCCGGTCTGGCCGCATCGTTGCCGCTTGCTGCCCAGTCGATGCAAAAACCCGGTTCGGCCAACCCGGCGCTGGTTACCGCCGGTACCTGGAAAGTCGATGCCGGCCACACCCAGGCGGTCTGGACTGTCGATCACATGGGCTTCACGCCGTACAGCGGCATCTTCGGCGACATCAGCGGCACGGTGACCCTCGATCCAGCCAATCTGGCGGCCGCAACTGTCGATGTGACAATCCCCGTTGCCAAAGTCACCACCCCCAGCGCCGGGCTGACCGCACACCTGTTGAAAGCCGCTCCGGCCGGTGGCAAGCCCGATTTCTTCGGCGCCGCACCGGCCGATGCGCGTTTCGTTTCGACCAAGGTCACCAAGACCGGCGATACAACCGCGCGGATCGACGGCAACCTGACGCTCAATGGCGTGACCAAACCGGTCGCGATCGATGCGACCTTTTATGGCGCGGGCAAGACCCCGCCGATGATGGGCGGCAAGGACGGGCTGGGCTTCACCGGCAAGGCCGTGATCAAGCGCAGCGAATTCGGCGTCGGCTATGGCATCCCGATCGTGGGTGACGAGGTCAAGCTCGACATCGCGCTGGGCCTCATGCGGCTGTAAATCGCCGCTTCAGCGCGAATACGATCAGGAACAACCCGGCCACCAGCAAGCTGGTCCACAGCTCGATTTGGCGGGCCGGGTTGATTCCCATGAAGACCAGCACAGCGCCCATCACCGCGATGGTGGCGAGCGTCAGCCAGGGGAAAAGCCACATCTTGATCTGCAGTTTTTCCGGGCTCTTCGCCTCCAACTGGCTGCGGATCCGAAGCTGCGCCGCTGCGCACAGGATGTAGAGCAGCAACATGGTCGCGCCAGAGCTGTTGATCAGGAAACTGAACACGGTGTTTGGAGACAGCCGCTCGGCAGCATAGGCGGCATAAGAGAACAGGCTGGCGGCAATGATCGCGCGGGCCGGAACCTTGCGATTGTTGACCGCCACCAGCCATTGCGGCGCATCGCCATGCTTGGCCAGGCCGAACAGCGTGCGCGAAGTGATGTAGAGGCTGGAGTTGAGGCAGGAAAGCACCGCCACCAGCACCAGGCAGGTCATGATGAACTTGCCGCCCGGAACATGGATTGCCTCCAGCGTCGCAGCAAATGGCGAATAGCCCGCCACTACGCCGTTCCACGGCAGGATCGCGACGATCAGCGCCAGCGTGATGACGTAGAAGATCAGGATTCGTGCCGAAACCGAGAGCGAAAGTCGCGCGATTACCTTGCTGCTTTCCTTGCTTTCGGCCGCCGCGATGGTCGCGATCTCGGCTCCGCACATGGTGAAGATGGTCGAGGCGACCGCGGCCAGCACAAGCCCCCAGCCGTTGGGAGCAAAGCCGCCGTGCTGGGTCCAGTTGGCCAGGCTGGCTCCGGCCGGGTTGGTCAGCCCCAGCACCCAGGCCCCGGCAATCGCGATGAACGCCAGGATCGCCCCGACCTTGATCAACGAGAACCAGAACTCGAACTCGCCATAGGCGCGGGTTGAAAGCAGGTTGACCGCAGTCAGCGCCAGCATCAGCGCCACGCCGATCTGCCATTCGGCGAACATGGGATACCATGCGGCCAGGATCTTGGCCCCGGCTACCGCCTCAACCGCGACAACCACCGCCCAGAAATACCAGTAGAGCCAGCCCGAGAGGAACCCGGCCCAATGCCCGATCCCGGCGCGGGCAAAGTCCGGGAAGGCCTGCACACCGTCAAGCGAGCTGGCCATTTCCGAGATCATCCGCATGACCAGCATCACGGCGAGGCCAGCGATCCCGAACGACACTACTGCGGCTGGGCCGACCTGCGAAATCGTGGTCGACGAACCTACGAACAGCCCCGCCCCGATGATCCCGCCCAGCGTAATCATCGTGACATGGCGGCTTTCAAGGCTGCGGCCCAGCTGGACGTCATCCCCGGCGGCGGCAACATCGATTTCCTTGTAGTCGGTCATCCGGCAAGTCTCCCCGATGCCAAGGCTTAGCGCCGGTTCAGGCGGTGGCAAGGGGGAGTCGGGCAGTCTCCCCGGCTCGCGCCGCTGCTCCAGGCTTGACCGACGCTCGCCCAGCGCGCCAAATGCTGCCAGACCCCAGGAGAATTCCCATGCGCCGCCTTGCCCTGATTGCCCTCCCCCTCGGTCTCGCGCTGGCTCCGGCGCTCTACAGTGCCGCGCCGCAGGCTGCGGGCCAGCCCGATGCCAGCCGGGTGACGGCGGGAACCTATCTGGCCGATCCCGACCACACGATGGTATCGTGGCGGGTCAACCACATGGGTTTCAATGACTATTTCGGCCTGTTCGGCAATATTTCAGGCACGCTGACGATTGACCCGGCGAAGCTCGACCAGGCCCAGGTTAGCGTGCGGGTGCCGATTGACCGTGTCCTGACCCCCAGCAAGGGCCTGACCCAGAACCTTCTCACTCCCGGACCCGGCGCGGAACGGGCCAAGTTCTTCGGCGACAAGCCGGGCGATGCGGTGTTCACCTCGACCAAGGTCACCCCCGCTGCCGACGGCAAGAGTGCGAGCATCGAAGGAAGGCTGGCGATGCTGGGCGTAACCCGCCCGGTTACCATCGCCGCGACCTTTGCCGGGGCCGGGAAGAACCCGCTGCTGGGCAAGCAGACCATCGGTTTTCACGGCACCACCCGCATCAGACGCTCGGAATGGGGGATCAACGGCTACATTCCGCTGGTCGGCGATGAGGTCACGCTGGAGATCAGCGCCGCGTTCCAGCGTTAGACCATCAGCGCAAAGGCGGTTCTCAGCTCGCGCACGAAAGCCTCCGGCTGTTCCCAGGCGGCAAAGTGCCCGCCCTTGTCCATCTCGCCCCAGTGGACCAGCTGCTTGAAGCTGCGTTCGGCCCATTTGCGCGGGGTCGGCAGGATTTCCTTGGGGTAGGCGCTGACTGCGACCGGCAGTTCGATTTCTACCGGCGCAAAGCTGTTGAAGCTCTCCCAATAGAGCCGCGCCGAGGAGCCGCCGGTGCCGGGCAACCAATAGAGCATCAGGTTGTCGAGAATTTGATCGCGAGAAAGCGCATCGTAAGGCGAACCTTGATTGTCGGTCCAGGCCCACATCTTTTCGAGGATCCAGCCCGCCAGGCCCACGGGTGAGTCAACCAGCCCATAACCAACCGACTGCGGGCGGGTGCTCTGCTGTTTGGAGTAGCCTGAATCCCAATCCTGGTAATGCTGCAGGGCTTTTAGCGCCCGTGTCTCGGCCGGCGACGGATCGACCATATCCTCGGGCAAAGGCCGCCCGATCGGCATGTTAAGGTGAATGCCCAGGCATCCCGCCGGTTTGATCAAGCCAATCGCCGTGGTCACCGCAGAGCCCCAGTCCCCGCCCTGCGCGACCCAGCGGGAATAACCCAGCCGCGCCATCAGCTCGCCCCAGGCAAAGGCGATCTTGGGCACGCCCCAGCCGGTTTCAGTCGGCTTGGCCGAAAAGCCAAATCCCGGCAGCGAGGGCGCAACCACATGGAACGCCAGCTCGCCCTCAGGCGGGTTGGTCAGCTTGTCGATCACGCCCATGAATTCGATCACCGAACCCGGCCAGCCGTGCGTGATCAGCAAGGGCACCGCATCGCTGCGCGGTGAGCGGACGTGGAGGAAGTGAATGTCGAGACCCTGGATCTCGGTCTTGAACTGCCCCAGTTCATTGAGCCGCGCCTCGCAGCGCCGCCAGTCGTATTGGTTGCGCCAGTAGTGGGCGAGGTCGTGCAGGACGGCCAGCGGGGTGCCTTGCGACCAGTCGGCAACGGTCTCCTTGTCCGGCCAGCGCGCGAGGTCGAGCCGCTGGTTGAGGTCGTCTAGCTGGGTCTGGGGGATGTCGAGAGTGAAGGGCCGGATTTCAGTCATATCGTTTGTCCCCCAAGTTCCGTTCGCATCGAGCGAAGTCGAGATGCCGCGCGCAGTGTCTCGACTTCGCTCGACACGAACGGAGGTTGGTTTGAGGTCATTGTGACCCCACCGCCGCCTTCGACGCCGCTTCAACCCGCCCGCGATCCGCCAGCATCAGGGTACTGCTCGCGGTTGCCAGTAGCTCGCCCTCGCCGTCTTTCAGGCTCCCTTCGACAAACGCCATCTTGCGTCCGGCCTTGACGATCCAGCCCTCGGCAAAGACCTGTCCGGGCCGGGCCGGGGCGAGGAAGCTGACTTTCAGCTCCAACGTCATGGGCACGATCCCCTCGCCCAGCTTGGCGATCAGCGCATGCGCCATCGCTGCGTCGATCCAGCCCGAGACGAACCCGCCCTGCACCACCCCGCCCGAATGGCACTGCTCAGCCCTGGCCTGGTATTCGAGGCACGAGCGCCCGGCCTCGCCGTCCATGGAAACGATCCGGGTCAGGCCCATCACTTCATAAAGCGAATTCTCGGCCATCAGTTGATCGCCGCGTAGATCAGCGTCTTGAGTTCGCGCCGGATCGGATAGGTGCTGCTGGGCGAAAGCTGGGTCATGAAGACCATCGTCACTTCCTCGACCGGATCGACAAAGAAGTAGGTCGAGAACATCCCGCCCCAGTTGTACTCGCCGATCGTTCCCGGCAGCATCGAGCGTGCCGGGCTGAGGTTGACCGCAAAGCCCAGCCCGAAGCCGACGCCGCCGAAGGCCTCCTCGCTGAACAATGACTTCGACATCGAGGCGATGTCCGCGCCGCCCGGCAAATGGTTCTGGGTCATCAGTTCCAGCGTCTTGCGCCCGATCACCCGTTCGCCTTCCAGCGTGCCGCCGTTCAACAGCATCGTGGTGAACCGGTGATAGTCGAGCGCGGTCGAGACCAGCCCGCCCCCACCCGAAAGCTGGCGCGGCATACGGCTCCAGGCGCTCGCCTCGCCCTGGTCATACATCACCCGGCCCTTGCCAGGGACAAAAGTGTAGCAATCGGTCAGCCGGTCGATCTTGTCCGCCGGGACCATGAAACCGGTGTCGTGCATGCCCAGCGGCTGGAAGATATGCTCGGCGAAATAGGCGTCGAGGCTTTGCCCCGACAGCCGCTGTACCACTGCGCCCAGCACGTCGGTCGAAACCGAATAGTTCCAGGCCGATCCGGGTGAGAACTCCAGCGGCAGCTTGCCCAGCGCGCCGACCAGCTCATCCAGATCGAGGTTGCCGTGCCAGTTCTCCAGCTTGCCCTCGCGGTGGGCGAGATCGATGTTGCTGCGGTTCTGGAACGAATAGGTGAGGCCGCTGGTGTGGCGCAGCAGGTCCTGCATGGTCATCACCCGCTCGCACGGCCGGGTCAGGAACGGCACCCCGCCCCCGCCGCCGGCATAGACGCCCAGCCCCTTGAACTCTGGCAGGACTTGGTGGACCGGGGTTTCGAGCGCGACCTTGCCCTGTTCGAGTAGCTGCATGAAAGCGATAGAGGTGACCGGCTTGGTCATGCTGGCGATCCGGAAGATCGAGCTTTCGTCGATCGCCTTGCCGCCTTCACGCGCCGGGCCCTGCGAGGAGAAATGCGCGATCTCGCCGCGATGCGCGACCAGCACCTGGACATGCGGCAAGAGCCCGGTGTCGAGATAACGCTCTTTGACGAAGCCATCGATCAGCGCGAGGCGCGCCGGATCGAATTTGCCGGTGAGATTGGTGACGGTCATATAGCCCCGCGGAAAATCGGTTGCAGTTTCGCACCGACTATTGCGGGTGGAACGGCGGAGGGCAAGCGCGAAGCTGCCTTCGTGCCGGGCTTAGTACCGGCTAGCGTTCATGAACGCGAAGCGCTTGACGCGGCCTTCGATCAAGACCTTCTTGAAGCGCTTGCGCATTTCCTCGGCGCCTTCGCCAGTGGCGCAGACCAGATGGGTCCCGCCCGAAGGCAGGGTTTCGATCGCACTGATCACGACCTTGGCCGAGGCACAGAGGGCGGTCACTTCGGCTTGCGGCATCTTGAGGTTCATCGCCCGGCTCATGCGGCCAGCTCCGATGCGAATTGGGTTACCCCAGGCTGGCCGCGCAGCGCGCTGATCCGCCCGGCCAGATCGGCAATCGCAGAACGGCACGGCGTGCCGCCAGCGCGCGACAGTTCGTCGGCGCGGATCAGCGCGACCTGGTGGTTGAAAAGAAGATTATTGAGATCCAAAATAGCGCTCCCGTCGCGGGAGCACGGATGGTCTCTCAGTCGCCGACTTGCAAAATGGTCAGGGCGATATGCCAAAGATGGTGACGACGGACGGATTTTCAAGGGTTGCGGAATACCAAAGCACGCAGCCTGGCTAGCCAAGCATGCCCAAACTGGCATAGGGCCACGGCATGGATTCCCAGCCGCTGCCGATCTGTGTTGCCGCGCTCTACCGCTTCGCAGCGATGGGCGATTTGCCTGCCCTGCGCGAGCAATTGCTGGAACTGTGCCGTGCGCATGAAACGCGCGGCAGTCTGCTGATCGCGCCAGAGGGAATTAACGGCACGATCGCTGGCAGCGATGGTGCTATCGCCGCCGTTGTTGGCGCGATCAGGGCTCTGCCGGGCTGCGATGACCTCGATGTCAAATATTCGCGCGCCGCAGCGCCCCCGTTCAAGCGGATGAAAGTGCGGATCAAGCGCGAGATCGTCACCATGGGCCAGCCCGATATCGATCCGCTGGCAACCGGGCACTATGTGAACCCGCAGGACTGGAATGCGCTGATCGCCAATCCCGACGTGGTGGTGATCGACACCCGCAACGCTTACGAAGTAGCGATCGGCACGTTTGAGCGCGCGATCGATCCTGGCACCCGCAGCTTCCGCGAATTCCCCGACTGGTTCCGCCAGCAGCGCGAAGAGCTACTCGGCCAGGGCAAGCCAGTGAAAGTCGCGATGTTCTGCACCGGCGGCATCCGCTGCGAGAAGTCGACCGCCTTCCTCAAGGCCGAGGGGATTGAAGAGGTCTATCACCTCAAAGGCGGGATCTTGAAGTATCTGGAGGACGTGCCTGAGGAGCAGAGCCTGTGGCAGGGCGAGTGTTTTGTCTTCGATGAGCGGGTCAGCGTGGGGCACGGGCTGGTGCCCGGCATGCTGACAATCTGTAGCACTTGCGGTTGGCCGCTCAGTGCGTCAGATCGCGAAATGGAAGACAATGCTGAGGGACCATACTGCGAGTTGTGCAAATGCAAGCAGCAAGGCGCTGTGTGAAACGCAGGCTGCCCGCCGCGCATTTGGGAGATTGATGCGATGATGTTGCGGTTCGTAAGGCGAAATTACAACGCGATCCTGACTGTTACCTTTGCCATCGCCTGCGCCATGGCGTTGATCGATTTCGTCGTCACTTATGTTATGTCGGTCAAATTCAACGACCCGGCGGTCCAGCGCGCACTTGACACGATTACTCCTGTTTTCATCGTCAGCATCCTGATCCTCTACGTGCTGATTTTCGTCAGGCGCTTGCGCGATGAATACCTCGAAAAGCTATGGCTGAAGTCGGCGCGCAGCTTTGCGATTCTCGTGCTTGCGGCACCCTGGTTGTGGTACTTCTTCTTTGTCCTCAGAGCCAAGATAACCGGTCATTGGGATTTTGGCAGTGAATCCATTGTTCCGGAATTTGTGCGGCTTCCAAGCAAAACTGCGGGCATCGGCTACTATCAATTCGAAGGAATGGACTACATCTTTGGGCTGGTCTGGACCTACAGCCCGATTCTCTTTGTCGCGCTGTTCAAATGGCACGGCTGGCGCGACCGGGATTAAGTCGGCGTTTTCCTACATCGTTGACAGCTGCTAAGGGCAAGTCATGACCACACGGCAGTCGGGTCAATGATGGCCCAATCCCAAACTCCCCTTAGGCCGCGCCCGGTGCGCGGCCTTCGTGCATCTGCCGCACGCCCTTATGGCTGTTTGAATAAGGCTCCCAATATGTACTTCCTCAACTTGCATTTCGCGCAACAGCGCCGCGCCCCCTTTACAGCGCCGTTTCCCGCCGCCATAGGCTTTGCCCATGAACTTGCCGATTGGCCTTACCCTGCGACTTATCCGCCCTTGGGCGTGAGCTGGCGTGCGCATGGGCGGCACGCAGCGCCGCTCAAGGGATAAGAGACACCGCCACACCGTCGCAAAGCCAATCCTAGAGATACCATCATGACCATGTTGAAGAACCCCGGCGTCAAGTACCGCGCCTTTCCGCCGATCAATCTGCCTGACCGAACCTGGCCATCCAAGGTGATCGAAAAAGCCCCGCGCTGGCTTTCGACCGACCTGCGCGATGGCAATCAGGCGCTGATCGATCCGATGGGCGCGGAAAAGAAGATGCGCTTTTTCGAACTGCTGCTGAAAGTCGGCTGCAAGGAGATCGAGGTCGGATTTCCGGCCTCGGGCGCAACCGATTTCGATTTTATCTCGGGCCTGGTCAAGGACGGGCGGATCCCGGATGACGTCTCGGTCCAGGTCCTCACCCAGTCACGCCGCGACCTGATCGAGACCAGCTTCGCCAGCCTCGAAGGTGCAAAAACCGCGATCGTCCACCTCTACAACGCGGTCTCGCCGGTCTGGCGCCGGGTGGTGTTCGGCATGTCCAAGGACGAAATCAAGGCCATCGCAATCGAGGGTGCCAAGGTTTTGCGCGATCAGGCGGCCAAGTATCACGGCACCGACTGGCGCTTTGAATACAGTCCCGAGACTTTCTCGACCGCCGAAGTCGAATACTCGGTCGAGGTCTGCGCCGCAGTGATGGAGGTGCTCCAGCCGACCGCCGAAAAGCCGATCATCTTCAACCTGCCCGCCACGGTCGAATGCGCGACCGCCAATGTCTATGCCGACCAGATTGAACTGTTCGGCCGTCTGATCCCCAACCGCGAGGCGGTGGTGATCAGCTTGCACACCCATAACGACCGCGGCACCGGGATCGCCGCCGCCGAGCTGGGGCTGATGGCCGGCGCCGACCGCGTCGAAGGCTTCCTGTTTGGGAA
>Ga0209023_10007917_pt1 | contig 10760 bp, 9 predicted proteins | sample LakOneMetagenome_FD_187468 | JGI IMG/M metagenome (GOLD analysis project Ga0209023, IMG submission 187468) | Freshwater and sediment microbial communities from Lake Erie, Canada (SPAdes) (version 2) | ecosystem: Environmental > Aquatic > Freshwater > Lentic | place: Lake Erie, Canada | collected...
CGTATGAAGACATCGCCGAGTTCTTCACCAACGACATCAAGGAAATCAACGGCGTCAAAGTCTATGGCCACATGGACTACGGCAAGAAAGACCCGTCGCTCGGTTGGCGTTTCACCGACGCGTGGCTGTCGATGGCCGGCAACGGCGACAAGGGCCTGCCGAACGGATTGCCCGTCGATGAGTGGGGCGTCCGCATGGAAGGTTGCCGCCCTGTCGGTTCGTCGGTCGAGCGCGGTGGCGACACCAACGGTCCAGCTGCGGTCTACTCGATTGTGAAATATCTCGACTGGCTGAAGAAATATGCCCCGCCGCAAGCGCAGGGTATGACCTTCTCGGAGTCGGGTCCGGTGCCCGCGCAGGGCAACATCGCCCAGCAGATGTTCTGGTACACCGCTTTCACCGCCGACATGGTGAAGCCGGGTCCGGTGGTCAACGCCGACGGTACGCCGAAGTGGCGCATGGCTCCATCGCCGCACGGCTCGTACTGGAAGGAAGGCATGAAGCTCGGCTATCAGGACGTGGGCTCGGGCACATTGCTCAAGTCGACGCCGCCGGATCGCCGCAAGGCAGCCTGGCTCTATCTGCAGTTCATCACCTCGAAGACGGTGAGCCTGAAGAAGAGCCATGTCGGTCTCACCTTCATCCGCGAGTCCGACATCTGGGACAAGTCGTTCACCGAACGTGCGCCGAAGCTCGGCGGCCTGATCGAATTCTACCGCTCGCCTGCGCGCGTGCAGTGGTCTCCGACGGGCAACAACATCCCGGACTATCCGAAGCTCGCTCAGCTCTGGTGGCAGAACATCGGCGATGCGTCGTCCGGTGCGAAGACCGCGCAGGCGGCGATGGACTCGTTGGCTGCGGCTCAGGACTCGGTGCTTGAACGTCTCGAAAAGTCGGGCGTGCAGGGCGAGTGCGGACCGAAGCTGAACAAGAAGGAGACTGCTGAGTTCTGGTTCGCCAAATCCGAGAAGGACGGCAACATCGCGCCACAGCGCAAGCTGGCGAATGAAAAGCCGAAGGGTGAGACCATCGACTACGACACGCTGATCAAGTCGTGGCCGGCGTCGCCGCCGAAGCGCGCGGAAGCGAAGTAAGCCATTCGCGCTCAACACAAATAAGAAGGCCGGGAGCGATCCCGGCCTTTTTCTTGACTACGATGATGTTCAGGCCCGTGTTGGAATTCTAGGTGCGACGCCTTGCTCGACGCCCGCGCGGTCCTGCGCCGCGATCGCGCGCTTGAACCCATCTCGCTCTTTCAGCCGCGCCCAATAGGCCGCCACGTTCGGCGTGAATTGTTCGGACAAGCCGGTCGATTCCGCGAACATCAGCGCGTATCCGACCGAGATGTCTGCAATCGTGAAACGCCCGGCGCAGACGGTATCGGTCTTCGACAGGAGAGATTCGACACTCTTCAAACGCGAGAAAAACCAGCGCGCATAGTCTGCCGCCGCTTGCGGATTCTTCCTGTCGTCGGGCTCAAGCTGCGCATATCGGAAATAGATGGTCTGCGGAAAGGTCAGCGTCGCTTCGCCGAAATAGAGCCAGTTCAAGTATTCCCCATAGGCCGGTTCATCGACAGTCACATCGAGCGGCGAGGGACCGTAACGGGTGACGAGATACTGGCTGATGGCGACCGACTCCGTCATCTGGGTGTCGCCGTCGATCATCAGCGGAATGGTGCCGAGCGGATTGATATCCAGATACTCGCGCTTCAAAAATCGCGGCGGGAACGGCAGCATTTTGAGGTCGTAGGGAATACCGAGTTCTTCCAGCGTCCATAGCGGCCGGAAAGAGCGCGCGCTTGCGCAATGGAAAAGTGTCAGCATCGGTGATTATCCCGCGTTGGCGGTCAAGCCCGCGGCGGCAACGCCGGCAAGTGCTGCGATCTCGTCGTTGTCCGATGTGTCGCCGCTGATGCCAATGGCGCCCAACAATGTTCCGTCCGCGGCGTTGATAAGGACGCCGCCAGGTACGGGCACCAATGCGCCGCGCGCCATCGTGTTCATTGCGTCAATGAAAAAGGGCTGCTCAGTGGCGCGCTTGAATATGGCGCGTGAGCCCATGCCAAGCGCGAGTGCGCCATAGGCCTTGCCATGAGCGATTTCGCCGCGCATCAAGCTGGTGCCGTCTTCTGCAACGAAAGTCTTGAGGCTGCCGCGCGCATCGAGCACGGCAATCGCCATCGGCTTCAACTTCAACTCCCGGCACTTCGCAAGCGCAGCATCCGAAATTTTTCGTGCGAGATCGAGGCTGAGGCCGGTCATGAAACATCCTTTACGGGCGGATTTGTCGTCACCTTAAGAAACTTCAGCAGGCCGCTCCAGCATGTCAGCCCTGCATCGCGTTGCGGTCAGGCCTGCGTGGCGCTGCTGACCTTGCATGATCCTTCAGCGGCCCCGGTGTCGATGAAGGGGAACTTGGTTTTCTTGAAGGTCTTGGTGGTTTTCGCATTCACCGCCAGCGGCAGTTTCTGGTCGGTTTCGATCTTCCGGCCTCCGGTTTTCGCCATGTAGTCGCATTTCACGCGAATGTCCTTCACCGCGAAGTCATTGTCGTTGGTAACGGTGATGTCCGCCGTGCCGAGATTGTTCGAGCCGGGTTTGCGCCATTTTTCGATTGAGATTTTCACCTTCTCGCCAGGATCGGCGGCGCTGGCGAGGCCGGTGGCGCTCAGGAAGATCGCTGCGATGCCGGAAAAAATGATCATCTTCATGGTGCGTTCCTGAGGGTTCAAAAGCGGCAATCAAATCCGGAAAAGGAAAGGAGCGGCCATTGAGGGTGAGCGTTTCGCCGTTACTATAGAGGCGGGGACGCCAAATCAGCAACGACAACAAGGCGGGATTCAGAATGAACGACATTTGGCGCCTTTCGGCTACCGATCTTGCGTCGCATATCCGCGCCCGGAAAATTTCCGCAAAAGAGGCCGCCACTGCAGCGCTGGACCGGCTGGCTGCGGTCAATCCGGCCATCAACGCGGTGGTCGACTACCGGCCAGAATATACGCTGGCGCAAGCCGCCGCCGTGGATGCCGCGATTGCGAAGGGCGATGATCCAGGAATGCTTGCCGGTGTGCCTGTCACGATCAAGGTCAATATCGATCAGGCTGGGTTCGCGACCACGAATGGCGTCGGGCTACAGCGCGATCTGATCGCGCAATCCAACAGTCCGGTGGTGGACAATCTGCTCAAAGCCGGTGCCGTCGTGGTCGGGCGCACGAACACGCCTGCGTTTTCCTTTCGCTGGTTCACAACCAACCTGATCCACGGCGACACCCGCAATCCGCGCGATCCCGCGATCACGCCGGGCGGTTCGTCTGGCGGTGCTGCTTCGGCGGTCACTGCCGGTATCGGGCATATCGCCCACGGCAGTGACATTGCCGGATCGATACGCTATCCGGCCTATGCCTGCGGCGTTCACGGGCTGCGGCCGACCATCGGGCGCATTCCGACCTTCAACGCATCGTCACCCGAACGCCCCATCGGTCCGCAGATCACGGCAGTCTCCGGTCCACTCGCCCGCACGGTGGAAGATGTGCGGCTGGCCTTTCACGCCATGTCGCAGCGCGATGTTCGCGATCCGTGGTGGGTGCCTGCGCCGCTTGAGGGGCCGCCGCGGGCGAAACGCGCAGCAATCTGTCTGCGTCCCGACGGATTGGAAACCGCGAAGGAGATTGTCGATGCGGTGCGCGATGCCGGAAAACGGCTCGAGCGCGCGGGCTGGGCTGTCGATGAAATCACCGAGATCCCGCCGTTCGCGGAAGCGGCGGACTTGCAGGTCAAGCTCTGGCTGGCGGATGGTTATGACGCGATGCTGGCGGCAGCCGAGCGGGAAGGTGATCCCGGTGCGCTGGCGGTGCTGCGCGGTCACGAGAAGATGGCGCGCACGCTCGATCTCGCGGCATTCTCAAAAATGTTCACGCGGCGCGCGACGCTCGTCCGCGCATGGGAAACATTCTTCGAGACTTATGCTGTGATCGTTATGCCGCCTTGCGGCGAACTGCCGTTTCCGTGGCAACTCGACTTGAAGGACGATGAGTCATTCAGGCGGGTGTGGCGCGCGCAGATGCCGCAAATCGCGCTGCCATTTATCGGCATGCCGGGGCTGACGGTCTCAACTGGATTGGTTGGTCGCTCGCCGGTCGGCGTGCAGATCGTGGCGGGCCGTTACAGGGAAGATCTTTGCCTGTCGGCGGGGGAGGCGATCGAGGCGGGCGGCGTTCCTGCAAGTCCGATCGATCCGGCGCTGGCCTGAAGACGTCGCTTGGTTTGGAAAACGCTTTCCGTATCGGACAGCAGCTTCTGAGTCTCGCGGACGACGCTGCGACCAGCTTTCAGGTCACGGTTGGCAACATAAAGTAGCCGCTGACCTTCGACCACGAGTTCGCGCGCGTGCTTCAATTGCTCGCTGAACGTTACAGTTGCGCCTGTGGCTTTCGCCGTGGTCATGATCGGCTCCTGTGCTGCCCGTCAATCCACCCAACGCGGATGTTAGCGAATTGTTCACCTTGAGTCCCGCGTCGCATTGAAACTTTTCCACCGCGGGCTGATTCGCCGCACAACGCCTTGGCGGTGTGGGGCATTTCGGGCGTTGAAAAGGTTAACGGCTGGCGCGATCTCAACGGGCGACGGGCTTAAAGGACAAAACGGCGGGCCAAGTGACGATCCGCCGAGGCTCGGCCTCCTTATTCTTTCACTTGGCAAAGTCCGCTCGGCGTCGCAGAACGGCTGTCATGCCGCTCCGTAAGTTCGTTCAAAGCCTGTCGATTTTTGCGCTGCTGATCTGCCCGACGATAGCGCAGGCTTCAGACATGGCGCGCGGTGCTGCCATCACCGATCCGGAAATCCTGCGCGCGCTGGACCAATCTGGATTGAATTTTGCGAACCTTCTCGGCGCCGACGCAAACGCCAACAGCGCCACATTGTTTGCGCTGCCGTTGATGGGAGAAGTGCGCGATGCCACGGATCGCGATTTCAATGCCTATGTCGTCGCACGCAAAGACGCGCCAGAGCGACTCAACCTGTTCGACCGCGATGCGCTTAACGCGGAAAGCACGCGCTTCGATCTCGCAGGCATAGTGAACCGGATGGACCGCGCTTATGTGTCGCCTGACTCCTGCGGCGAGATCAGGTTGATCTATCGGCCCATTTCGAGTCATGACAACGCATCTGTGCGTCTGCCGATGACGTTCAGTCTCATTGTGAAAGCGAAGCCCGCAAATGCAAATGTGTCCTGCGCGGAGCTTGCGCGGCGCTGGCTTGCAATGGGCGATGGTTCGCCTGCCGATGCCTTTACAGTCGCGGCCAAAGGCGGACCACTCGAATGGGGCACCCGCGAAGCCATCGACCGTATCGAGATCAACATTCAGGTCGCGCGTGCCGCAGCCGATCCAAACGATTTCGAGGGCAGGGCGGATTACCTGATGAAGGTATTCCGCCTCGATCCGAAGCGGCAGCTTTTTGCTGAATCGCCGATGGAAAACCAGGTCGACGCGGAGCGCATCAAGGCGGACAAGAAACTCGCCGCCGATTTCAGGCAATGGCTTCTCGATCCGGCTCACATCACCGATCTCGACAGAGGGACAATCGTCTTGCCGGACAGATTTCTGGCCATGGGCGTGATCAACGAGACGCCTTCGCATGCCGACGTCGATAGCGCTGCACGCGATCTGTTCACCGATGACGATACCGTCACTGCTTTGGCCGCGGCATCGGCGCGTGCGCCGCTCGATAATATACTTTCGCCCGCAGGCTTCGCGCGGCGGCTGGACGATATTACTTGCGCCGGATGTCATCGGACCCGCGCGGTCGGCGGCTTTCATTTTCCCGGCGCTGAACGGCCGGGTCATTCCACCAGCGCCGTCGTTGCTGCGGCATCCCCGCACTTCTTCGGCGATCAGGAACGCCGTCGCGATGTGCTCACCTCACTTCGCGATGGCACGCTGCCCGATCTCTCGCGTGGGTTCTCCGCGCGACCGCAAACGCGCCGCGCAAAAGAACTCGCTGGCACGACCTATGTCGATGGGTGGGGCGCGATGTGTTACGCGCCGGATCACGCAGACAGGAGTTTCTCGTCGTGGACGTGTGCCGAAGGGCTGGCCTGTCAGACAAACGGCGTGTCCCGCGCCGGGTTCTGCTTTCCGAAGAACTAGGCCACGATTCCCGCCGCGCGCATTTTTGCGATCTCCGCCGATGAAAAACCTGCAGCGGAAAGCACCTCGTCACTGTGCTCGCCGACATTCGGTGCCATGCGCGGCTGCACTTTCTGCGCCCCTTCAATATAGATTGGCGTGTTGATAGTCCGCAGGTCGCTGTCGGCGAATTGCACCACGGCTTCGGTTTCGCGCATCTGCGGGTCGTCCGGAATATCTTGCGAGATACCGACCACGCCGAAGATCAGCCCGTTGCCATCCAGCGTCTTCCGCCAATAAGAGAGCGGCTTGCTTGCAAATACTTTATCAAGAATTGCGATCAGTTCCGGCGCATGGCGATGCCGCGCCATCTTGGTTTCGAAGCGCGGATCGGTTAGCAATTCCTCGCGGCCGATCACCTTTGCGAACACCGGAAATTGCCGCTCCTCATTGAGCAGGGACAGGATGATCCAGCGATCGTCGGCGCATTTATAATGACAGGTCACAGCGTTCAGCGCGCGGTCGCGCGGCGGACGCTTCTGGAACGTCGCGCCGCAAAGGGCGGCCTGCGCGTAAATGCCGTTGGACCAGATGCCGTTCACCATCAGGTTCGACATCACCTGCGTGCCCTTGCCGGTGCGCTCGCGCTGATAGAGCGCGGTGACGATGCCTGCGAACAGCGACATCGCGCAAGGATGGTCACCCATTCCGGGCATAGAGCGCGCAGGGGTCGACTCGTCTGTCTCGCGCACGAGGTCCATCAGGCCAGAGCGTGCCCACCATGCGTTGCTGTCGAAGCCGGGCTTGTCGGCCTCCGCGCCGATTTCACCGTATCCGGTGAATGACGCATAAATCAGCCGGTCGTTGAGCGGCGCGAGGTCTTTCCATGTCACGCCGAGTTTCTTGCGAACCGGCGGAGGAAAATTGGTGATGAACACGTCACATTCGGCGGCCAGTTTGCGCAATACAGCCTGACCTTCGGGCTTGCTGAGTTCGAGCGCGAGGCTCTTCTTGTTGCGACCCTGCAGCAGCCACGCGTAGTTATGCGGGCTAATCGGGTATCCTGGAAGATGCGGCAGGTTGCGGACGGGATCGCCTGCACCGGGCGGTTCGATCTTGATCACATCGGCACCGAAGTCGGACAGCGCGGTGGCGGAGGAGGGTGCGGCGATAAAACTCGCGCAGTCGATCACCTTCAGCCCCTCAAAAATTCCCTGAGACACGCGGCGTCCTCCGTTTCTTGTTGCTTATCGACCGCTTGGCGGACCTGCGCTGTCGCGGTTCTTTCTACGCCAGTGTTCCAGACGAAAACGGCCGGGACAAGCCCGGCCATGACATCAGGGGGTTGTGCAAATGCGACGATCAGTCGGCCTTACGCTCGTCCGCGATGACCTTGCCGTCATTGGGCAGCGAGCCGGGGGCGACGAGTGCGACATGGCCCTGCAATTTGGTGACGGCGCGCAGAGTGGAAGATACGTTCTCGCGGAGTGAATCGTTTGCCGACGCCGTTTCAGCCGACAGCGTCATGACGTCGGCCTCTTTGTCGCGGGTGACGACAAGGCGCAAACGCCCAAGTTCGGGATGCCGCTTGGCGATCTCGGCGATCTGTTCGGGCCGCACGAACATGCCCTTCACTTTTGTCGTCTGGTCGGCACGGCCCATCCAGCCCTTGATGCGCATGTTGGTGCGTCCGCACGGACTTGTACCTGTAAGCACCGCACTCAGGTCGCCAAGCGCAAGACGTATCCACGGATGATGCGCGTCCAGCGTTGTCACGACGATCTCGCCGACATCGCCGTCCTTCACCGGCTCTCCGGTGCCGGGTTTCACGATTTCGACGATGATATTTTCAGTGACGACAAGACCTTCGCGCGCGGAACTTTCATAGGCGACGACGCCGAGATCGGCGGTGCCGAAATTCTGATAGGCATCCACGCCACGCGCTTTCATCTCATCCTGCAGCGATTTGGGGAACGCCGCGCCTGAGACTACCGCGCGCTTGATCGAAGACGCATCTCGTCCGGCGCTCGCTGCCGCATCGAGCAGGATTTTGAGGAAGTCCGGCGTTCCGGAATAGCCGATAGGCCGGTAGGCCTCGATCAACTCAAACTGCTGCTCGGTGTTGCCGGGCCCTGCCGGAATGACGGCGCAGCCAAGCGCGCGCGCGGATGCGTCGAAAATAAATCCGCCCGGCGTCAGATGATAGCTGAATGTGTTGAGCACTGTATCGCCGGGCCGCAGACCAGCAGCGAACACGGCGCGTGCGCCGCGCCATGAATCCGCGTTGGTGCCTTCCGGTTCGAAGATCGGGCCGGGCGACGTGAACAGCCGCCCGAACGAGCCAGCAAGCGAGGGGACAAAGCCGCCGAACGGCGGCGTTGCTTTATGCAGCGCAGGCAATTCGGATTTGCGCAGCACTGGAAGTTTCGCGAGTGCCTGGCGGCTCGTGATAGTTGAAAGATCAATGCCCTTGAATCGCTCCGCATAGGCGGACGCTTTCGTCGCGGCGCGCAGCACATCCGGCAGCCGCGCGAACATGTCGGCGTCGCGCTCGGCAGGCGCGCGGGTTTCAAGGGCGTCGTAGTGGTCGGTCATCGGCTGTCGCTCGATTTTTTTTGTGCTTCACAGCCAGCGCTTGCGGCGCTTGAAGCTTTTTAGATTTTTGAAGCTCTTGCGCTGGTCCCCTGCGCCGCCGAGATAGAATTCCTTCACGTCTTCGTTGTCGCGCAACTCGTCGGCGGTCCCGTCGAGAACGACCTTGCCTTGCTCCATGATGTAGCCGTGGCTCGCGACGGACAGCGCGGCGCGCGCGTTCTGTTCGACCAGCAGAATGGTGACGCCGAGATCGCGGTTGATCTGCTTGATGATGCTGAACACTTCTTTCACCAGCAGCGGCGACAGGCCCATCGAGGGCTCGTCCATCAGGATCATCTTGGGACGCGCCATCATTGCGCGGCCGATGGCGAGCATCTGCTGTTCGCCACCCGAGAGATAACCAGCGAGGCCGGTGCGCTCTTTCAGGCGCGGGAAATACTTGTAGACCATGTCGATGTCGTCATCGACATTGCCGTCGCTGCGCGTGTACGCGCCGAGCCGCAGGTTTTCGAGCGACGTCATGTCGGAGATGATGCGTCGGCCTTCCATCACCTGAAAGATTCCGCGCCGGACAATCTTGTCCGGATCGATGCCATTGATGCGCTCGCCGTCGAACACGATCTCACCGCGAGTGACTTCGCCGTCTTCGGTCTTGAGGAGTCCGGAGATCGCTTTCAGCGTGGTGGATTTGCCAGCACCATTGGCACCGAGCAGCGCGACGATGGCGCCCTTCGGTACATCCATGCTCAAGCCGCGCAGCACGAGGATGACGTTGTCGTACACGACCTCAATGTTTTTCACTGCAAGCAGAGGTGCCGCGGCGACTGCGGCAACGGAGCGGGTGTTTGTTTCAGCGGCTGATTGCACGGCGGCGTCCTGTGAATTTGGAACCCTCTCCCCGCAAGCGGGGAGAGGGAGAAGTGCATTTACCAGCCGAGCCATTCCGCTTTGCGCGGAAGTTCGACGGTCTTCACTTTTTCAAGCTTGATCGTGCCGGCCTTGACCAGATCGGCAACTGACGCGCTGGTGTCGCCCGAAACCTTCATCCGGTAGAGATCGACTTTCATGGTGCCGCGATGATCCTTGTCGGTCCATGTCGATGGCGAGCAGACGCCTTCCATGCCGGCAGGAACCCAGTTGGCTTTCTGATAGAAAGCCTTCTTCACGTTCTCGCCAGTCGCGCCGCCGTTCTTCGCAGCCCAGTCGAGCGCTTCCTTCATGTAGAGCGCGGTGCAGACGCCAGCGACGTAGTGCACGGGACGATAAGAGGTGCCTGCAGGATCGGAGATCTTTGAGATCTCCTGAACCGTCTTCATGCCGGGAACGTCAGCGCCCCAAGCCACCGCGGTACGCAGCGGGATGACCATGCCGTCGGCAGCCGCACCAGCGGCCTTCGCGGCGTTTTCATCCATGCCCCAGACATTGCCCATGAACTGCACATCCACACCGGCCGCCTTGCAGGCGTTCAGCACAGAGATGTTGGAGCCTGCGGTGTTGCCGAGATAGGCGTAGTTCGCGCCCGAGCTTTTGAGCGTGAGACACTGTGCGCTGTAATCGCCGGGGGTGAGCGCGAACACGATCGGCTCGATCACATCGAACCCGAGTTCAGCGGCAAGCGCCGCACCTGCGGCCTTCGGCGCGTTCGGGAACGGATGGTTTGCGCCCATGTGAACGAACTTTGGCTTGCCGGCTTTGCCCTTGGCCTTCCAGTCTTCGGCGGCCCATGTCAGTTCGGCGCGCAGCGCGTCTGAATAGCTCGGTCCGTAGAAGAAGTTGTAAGGTGCTGCTTCGGTCTTGCCGCTCACGCCCGTCGGGTCCGTCAATGCGGCAGAGTAGGAGCCGGAGATGTCCGGGATCTTATCTTCGGCGACGAACTTCTTCAGTGCTTCGGTATCCGCCGTGCCCCAACCGAGAATGGCGGCGACCTTGCCGTCCGGGCTCGACCACTTCTTGTACAGCGCGATGGCGCGGGGCACCTGATAGCCGTAGTCGTTGGTGTCGACATTCACTGGCTTGCCTGCGATGCCGCCATTCTTGT
>Ga0209023_10007918_pt1 | contig 10760 bp, 10 predicted proteins | sample LakOneMetagenome_FD_187468 | JGI IMG/M metagenome (GOLD analysis project Ga0209023, IMG submission 187468) | Freshwater and sediment microbial communities from Lake Erie, Canada (SPAdes) (version 2) | ecosystem: Environmental > Aquatic > Freshwater > Lentic | place: Lake Erie, Canada...
AAAATTGTGAAAATCTTATCGCTTTAGGTGGATAAGTTACTCATCATGTGATGATCTAATATGTTAAGTTTGTACAAACCCTCCCGCCCATGGAATTAGATTTTGTAAAAAACATCCAGTTTACCAAACTCATCAAAGTTGATGGACGTTTGAAAGAATTCAATTTCAGGAAACCCAACAGCCGCCACGAAGGATCTTTTACGGTAGATGTAATGGATGATAACGGCAACCGGATCATCTTCCGCATGGAACTTTCAGATAATAACTGGAAGATCGCCAGCCAGCAACTGTTGCCCGAGTGGGTGGTGAAAAGCGAACATGCATTCAATGCAATGATCGATGAGGAGTTTAAACTGAACTAACCGGAATGTTACTATAAAAAAAAGCTTTTGTCTTAGAGGACAAAAGCTTTTTCTATTTACAGGATCTATATTTAAAATTCTGCTGCAACAGATATCTTAGGTTCTTTTGAAACCTTTCCGGCTGCAATGGCGCCGCCGCTCACCGCAAAATCATCCAGTTTTATTTTAAATGAAGAAGTGGCGCTGATCTTGGCTCCTTTTACTACAACCGAACCGTTCGCTTCAATAGGCTTTGTTACGCCGTGAATGCTGATCTCTCCCTGAACAATGATCTGGTACGTTCCGTCTTTGCTGAAATTGATTGCTTTCAGGTTGGTGATGTCGCCGCTGAATGCAGCTGTTGGAAATTTATCGCTGTTCATCCAGCCTTCTCCGTTAAAATGTTCCTGTATGCGTGGGTTGGAAAAAGTAAAGTTTTTGATGGTTACTTCAAAAGCCAGTTTGCCGGTCTTGGTATCAAGCGATGCGATGGCAGTTTTGTTATCAGCCTTCGGCAGGTTATCGATGCTTGTGGTGGCATCAAAACCGATCACAGCTGAGGTAGTTGTCTTCTTCTGGGCAAAGATAAAACCGGCCGTAAGCACCAGGGCAAGAGAAAGAATTGTTTTTTTCATTTGGTTGATTTTTGTTTTTTAAAAAGTTTATTTGTTTACCGCACATCTTTTAAAGCTGATATTATCCACGTCCAGTATCTCACTATGCACCCCGCTGCTGCATGATCCTTTGATGGAGACCTTGTCTCCCGCCTTCAGCGCTTTGGCTTCTCCCAGGTGCTGCTCCTGGAAAGCAAAAATAATGTATGAGCCGCTAAGGCTGTCTGTCATTTTAATATTGGCAGTTGTGTCTGCCATTTCCACCGATGATACAGTGCCGTTCACCACGATGATCTTCTCGGAATATTTATCATTGGCCTGCTTCAGGTTTTGCTGAAACTCTTTTATAAAATCCATGGCGTTCACCGTATAATCGGTTTTCACTGCATTCGTGTCGGTAAATTTTTCAGTGAAGATATACCAGGTAACTGCGCCCCCGGCCAGCAGCAATACGAAAACGGCTGTCAGCCATTTTTTCCAGGGCTTATTGATCTTTGTTGTAATCATAATTCTTTAGCGGCATGATGCCCGGGCAAATATACATTGTTTAAACATTGAAAATGCCCGGAGGGTTCTTCTTTTATCCACAACGACGGTTAATCTCTGGTAAACGGTTTCTGTTGTTCCGAAAGCGAAAAACAGTATTGTTTCATTATTGGCTATCTTTATGGCATTAATAAGCATGCACGTGAAACGGCTACCAATATCCATATACAGCAGGCACTTCAGATCTTTCCTGTTCACCCTCGGGATCCTGTTTTGCTTCCAGGCCTTCTGCACCGCATTGCCCCGGTTTGCCATAACAAAAGAGATACTTGTAACTTCAACAAGGGAGCAGGCCATTGAATTCATAGATAAAATAAAGGAACTGGATGCAAGCAGTTACTGGCCAAATATCAAGCCTGCCTTATTTCTGCGGAATCTAAAAACAAATATTCACGAGCCGTTGAGCATATACCCGGGCAACAGTACTAATTTCTGTGGCTATGGTGCATTAACCTACCTGTTCCTCCAGGATGACCCGCTGGGTTATGCAAAGCTGCTTTTACAACTATACCAGGAAGGAAAAGCCAGATTTGCAAACACCGACTTTATCCCTTCGCCGGCTGTACAAAAGGCGGCGGGCCGGCTCCGGTTCAAGGGCATCCTTGATATACGACCTGCCGAGCAGATGTGGTTCTTAACCCTGGCCGGCCATTACAAAGGATACCTGAACCTGTTCAACCGCAAATATGATCCCGGTGATGAAAACAAATTCTGGGCATCCTGCAATTTTGCAAAGTTCAACCGCATGGTAAGAAACCTGCTGAATTTTAAAATAAAGGCCAAAGGAGCCGACCTTATGCGACCCCGCATAGATGATCTTTATGAATACATCAGCAAGAGAATAGAAACAGGCATCGTGGTCCTGTACATCAATAACCGGATCGTACATAAGAAAAATCACGTAACCATTAAACTCGGGGTTCCCACGCATTTCATCATTGCAGAAAAAATCAGTATGGAAAATAACGTCATCACCCTGGTTTATTGGGACTATGGCCACAGAACCCTTCTGCAATTATCGCCAGAATTTTTTAAACGGATCGTTTTTGGAATTTCCTATTGTACCAAAAAAGTAACAGATGCTGATTAAGCAGGTACCCATCATATTATTGACCGGCATTGCAGGTTTTATGTTTTCCTGTTCGCCAAAAAATATTTCCACGAAATATTATTACCAGAACGAAAAAGTGCTGGACAAAATAGAAGAAACCTATAAACAGCTTAACCAACGGGCACCATTTACGATTGGATTCACTGACCGGAGTTTTACTACAGTATCCGTTGAGATCATTACAGATACCCTGAGCTACATTTATGAATTTGCGGTTGATGATCCAGGGTTGATGGATACTCTAGAAAAGTATCATCCCAATCCCGCAAAGGTTCTTGAGCTTATAAAACGGATGCAGTCTATCCGTTGTACCTGGATCAGGAACCTGGATTATTACGTGGATGAAAAAAAGAACTCACTCATCTTCATGTCCATCAAACCTGTGTCCTTAAAGGCGCCGCTCTCCTACCATAAATATTATGTGCTCACTTACTTTCAACAACCCCAATACTTCGACAGTGAGGGAAGACTGCTGGATAAAAGAAAACTCCGCAGGCTGCGTAAAATAAACGGAGAGATATTCCACCGTATAAATGACAAGGTCTGCTATACGATCTCCGGCAACTTCAGGTAAGGTTGATCAGCAGCGTGCCCCGCTACAAACAAAATATAGATTATCTTCGGGAGACATGAATCCATTCTTATCCAAAATAATAAGAGCGTCGGTTCTTCGCCATAAAAAAGCGGTAAAGGGCAACCACCATAAGTTCACAGCGTATGAACTGGCCATGGGTTTCCGGGAACTGAAGATCACCGTATTCCGTTCAACAAGGGATATATTACTTATTACACTTGGAATTTTTTCGGCTGCATTCGGACTGGAAGGTTTTTTACTGCCCAGCAATTTCATCGACGGCGGCGCAACCGGCATCTCCCTGCTGATAAGTGAAATAGCAAAAGTCCCTTTGTATTATTTACTCATTCTCATAAATATCCCATTTGTTTTACTTGGTTACAAAATCGTCGGGCAGCAGTTTGCCATTAAAACCGCACTTGCCATCACCGGCCTGGCACTCTGTGTTGCATTCATCCACTTCCCGGCCATTACACACGACAAACTGCTGGTGGCAGCGTTTGGCGGTTTCTTTCTGGGTGCAGGCATCGGGCTTGCGGTAAGGGGAGGCGCTGTAATTGACGGAACAGAAGTACTGGCCATATTCCTCAGCCGGAAATTAGGCACTACCATCGGTGATATCATTATCGGTATCAACATCATCGTTTTTTCAACCGCGGCCTATCTCATCAATATTGAAACAGCACTTTATGCCATGATCACATACCTGTCTGCTTCCAAAACCCTCGACTTCATCATTGAGGGTATCGAGGAGTATACTTCTGTCACCATAATTTCATCGCACAGCGACCAGATACGGGAAATGATCATCAATAAAATGGGAAGAGGCGTTACCCTCTACAGCGGTAAAGGTGGATTTGGCAAAAGCGGGCAGACAAGAGACGTGGATATTGTATTTACTGTCATCACAAGACTGGAGCTGAATAAACTGAAGACCGAGCTGGTAAAAATAGACCCCAATGCCTTTATTGTAATGAGCAGTGTAAAAGACACCAAGGGCGGCATGATCAAGAAGCGGCCGCTGAAACACTAGTTCATTTTAAAGAACAGCATCTTCATTGCAAACAGTATTATCAAAGCACTCATGCAATAGCGCAGCCGTTGCTGGTATTTCTCATTCCTGAAAAAAGTATCGGCTGCATAACCTGCAAAAAAAACGATCGTACAATTCGTAACAAAACTTCCCAGCATCTGCAAACCACCCAACATCAGGTTCTGCCGCACGATATGGCCTCTTTCGGGATGGATGAACTGTGGCAAGATCGAAAAGTAAAGCATCAACGAACCGGGGTTGAGGAGATTACCGATGAATCCATCTGTATAGAACCGGCGCAGGGTTACAGCGGTTCTTTGTTCACCTGCCTCCTTCCATTTTATAGTTTTAAGATTTTTATACGCCAGGTAGAAAAGATAAGCAATGCCACAATAACGCACGGTCTCCAGCACCTGCGGATGAGAAAGCAAGAGGGCCGTCAGTCCAAAGGCTACCGCTGAAACGTGAAATATAAAAGAACTTACAACACCTGCAGCTGTGGCCCATCCTGCTTTTCGCCCGTATTCAAACGTGTACGTAAGGTAAAGCATCATGTTAGGTCCGGGTGTTACGGCAAACACAACCACCAATGTCAGGAATGAGAACAATTCGTTAAAAGGCATGAGCGTTGCTTTACTTGTATTCAAAGAATATCTCTGTTGCCCCGTATCCGTATGAATGATGATACTGGTTCACAAATGACCTCACTTCTTTTTTCAGCCGGAGTATATCATGTATCTCGTCTCTCAGCTTCCCTTCTCCCACTCCGTGGATAACGGTTAAAGACGGCTGGTAATGCGCCACGGAAAGGTTATAATATTTTTCAAAGGCCTTCAACTGCAGACTGAGTATCTCAAAATTACTGAGGTGTTTCCAGCTGTCGGTAAGCTTTTCAATGTGCAGGTCTACCACCGTACGGGCCGGTTCAAGCTGATGCCGGATCTTTGCTGCATCGTAAATGCGGTACCCGCTGTTGCCAAGCCTGCCCATGTCCAGTTTTTCTTCTTCTACCCGGTCGGGATAATTTTCAAACAGCACATAACTGAAGCCCGGCTCATTCTTTAGCTGTATCTCTTCGATTTTTTTAAATAGCTGTTTCGCTTTTAGTTTTAACGAAGCCTCATAATGCGTTGCCTTTCTTTTATCAGGTTCTTTCAAAGAAAATTCAAAATCAAAACGGGGACTGTCGCTCAGGTCTTCGAACTGCACATCATGAATATAAAAATCACTCAGCGGCTCAAGGGTATTCTTTAGCTGGAAATTGCTCTCCCCGCCGATCATGAGATTGTACGTGAACGTATATGCTGCTTCATCCTGGTTAACGAGGTAGAGTTTGAATTTCTCCACCACGTCATCATCGAAAATGTCTTTATCAAATACGGGAAAGAAGGAAAGTTTTACGCCATTGCCTTCTTTCTTCTTCGGCATGAGTTTTTCCTTCTGTACATTGTCGATGAAAACCTTTTGCTTTTCCGCCTTTCGTTTTTCAGTGAACATCTTAAAGTACGGAAAATCGATCTGGTCCATATAAGCCGGGAACTTTACACCCTTCACCTCGATCATCACCATTTTTTCATTCATGATCTCCACCACCTTACCTTCTTCTTCGGTAAGCCGTACTATTATTTTATCGCCTGGTTGAAATTTCATGCCCCTATCCCCTAAAGGGGAAATTTATTAGTATTAATTAAAAATGCCGCACAAAGGTACAACTGTACAAGTGCCCCGCTACGGCGGGGACAAAAGTTAAATAGATTTACAGAAGTTGATCACCAAAAAATCAAGCAGGCGTTGTTGCCAGCTTACTCTTTTTATATCCATACAGGAAATAGATCACCAGGCCGATGGCAAGCCAGGCAAGGAACCAGGCCCAGTTCATCGCCGTCATGCCGGTTAAAAGATACAGGCAGGTGATGAGTCCCATTAAAGGAATGAGTGAATATTTTTTTACAAAAGCAAAAACAGAAAGCAGCAAAGCGCTTATCCAGAAAACGATCAGCGATATATTGGGCATGGCCAGTTCCATAAAACTTGCCTTGCCGGCCTTATAATCTTCATTGGCGCTGAAGTCGAAATGAAACAGGTTGGCAAAATAGTTTTTTGACAATGTTTGCGCAAGCACCATGGAGCCGATCACAACCAACGGAAAAATGAACTGCCCGTTGATATAAGGAAGGTGAAAGCGCCCGGCAACTTTTTCTTTTCTTGGAATGAGCAACACACCACCGCAAACAAGTACAAAGGCAAACAGCGTGGCAATGCTGGTAAAGTCGAGCACAAATGTTTTGTCGGTAAACAGGATGGGCACACCTACCACAAGCCCTGTTATGATGGTTGCAAAAGAAGGTGTCTTGAATCTGGCATGTATCTTCTGAAATACAGGTGGCAACAAACCATCCCGGCTCATGCTCATCCATATTCTTGGTTGTCCCATCTGGAAAACGAGTAACACACTTGTCATGGCTACCACGGCCGCAACAGATACAAAAAGCTGCATCCAGGCAACATTCAGGTTCTGCGGTTCAAAAATAAAAGCCAGCGGGTCTCCCACCCCTTCAAAATTCTTATAGTGAACAGCGCCGGTAAGAACCAGCGTAAGTAAAATATAAATGATGGTACAGATAACGAGAGAAAGCACCATGCCTCTCGGCAGATCACGTTGCGGATTCTTGCTTTCTTCCGCAAGCACACTCACCGCATCAAAACCAATATAGGCAAAGAAAACGCCCGCTACTGCCGTCATCACACCTGAAAATCCATTCGGCATAAAAGATTTAACACCTTCATCATTTGCCGGCATCCAGTTAAAGGTGAGCCCGTTTGAAAAAACTAGGTAGCCACCTACTATTATGATCAGGGCAACAACGCCCAGTTTCAACATCACCATCACATTGCTGAAGTTGCGGCTTTCCCTGATGCCCCTGTAAACGAGATACGTAATGAGCATATTGATGATTAATGCAGGGAGGTCAAAGATGATCCGGAGTCCGCCGATTACCGGTGCATTCTTCCATGCGGCAATATCATCTGCATTGGTGCCACCATCCATAATGGTATGCTTCGCTTCCATGTAACTGGTAGAAAGATATTCAGGGATGTGAACGTGAAGCCGGCTCATGAAAGAAGTGAAATAATCACTCCAGCTGTATGCCACATAAATATTGCCGATGGAATATTCCATGATCAGCGCCCAGCCGATGATCCAGGCAAACAGTTCCCCAAAGGATGCATAAGCATAAGTATAAGCGCTTCCGGCCACCGGTATGCGGCTGGCAAATTCTGAATAACAGAAGGCAGTGAATGCGCAGGCAATGGCTGTTATGATAAAGAGGATCACCACCCCGGGCCCGCCGTTGAACACGGCGCCACCCAGGCTGCTGAAACTGCCGGCACCTAAGATGGCTGCAATGCCAAAAAATGTAAGGTCCCGTACTGTCAATACTCTTTTTAATCCACCGCCGCCATGTGAATCATCACCGCCTTCGGCTAAAATATTCTCAACTTTTTTTGTGCGGAACAAAGAATTCGACATAATAGTGCTGGTTTTGAAAGAAGGAAATTAAGGAAATCTTCGGAATATCGAACAGGGAACAAAGAATACTGAATCACGAAGGATGGGATTTCAATCATCATTCATAACTCCTTTTTCCCTGTTCAATATTCGTTAGCTTTCCCTCATCATCAGGTAATCGGCAAGATCCTGCAGGGGTTTTTTACGGGAAGAGATCACGGCTGTGTCTTCCAAATGTTTTAAAGCGGTTTGCAGGTATTTTTGTTGAAGCTCTTTTGCCCAGGCATCGGCTTTGCAATCGCGGAATATCTGTAAAACCTTTTCCACTTTATCTGCCGGGTTGGATTGAAGAAGTTTTTTTAATTCAGTAAGATTTGCCGGTGATGCTGTTTCAAAAGCATGGATCATCAAAAAAGTCTTTTTATTGGCCAGGATATCACCCCCTACGGTTTTTCCAAACTTTTCCGGGTTGCCGAATGCATCCAAATAATCGTCCTGTACCTGGAAGGCAATGCCCAGGTGTTTTCCAAACTCGTATAAATGTTTTTGATTTCCTTCTCCTGCTCCGCCTAATATGGCGCCCAACTGCAGACTGGCAGCGACCAGCACCGAAGTCTTAAGTGTGATCATGTTCAGGTATTCATCAAAGCTCACCATTTCCCGTTGTTCAAAATCCATATCAAGTTGCTGGCCTTCACAAACCTGGCTGGCCGTAATGTTGAAGAGGTGCAGCACTTTCTGCAGATTCGCAGGTTGTATCTTGTTCAGGTTCTCGTATGCTTTTACAAACATCACATCACCGGCAAGTATCGCCGTTGGTTCCCCGTATTTTGTATGAACCGTAGCCATGCCACGCCTCACCGGCGCTTTATCCATAATATCATCGTGTATCAAACTGAAATTATGAAACAACTCTATTGCTGCAGCCGCATGGTATGCATCCGGGCCGGGCTCATCAAACAATTGGTTTCCCATCAGCACACAAACAGGACGTATCCGTTTGCCGCCAATTCCTAAAATGTATTGGGCAGGGTCGTACAAGGTTTCCGGTTGTTGCGGAAACTGGCGGGTGTTGAATCTTTCTTCAAATAATGTCAAGAGTTCAATAAACGAGTGCATAGTCTTCGGTTCAAACAACAAACCTGGTTCAGCGTTTGCCTGTTTACAATTTTATTTTTTCTTTTTACCGGGCTTTGATTTATGCTTCTGAACCGGTTTATCCTTCTTACCAAATTCCAGGCCTTGCCTGCCGGCAGGCAGGTTACCAATTCCTTTCTTCGCAGGCACCCATTCATAATCCAGTTGCCGCTTGGTTAAATTGGCAGCCACCACTTTTATCCGCACCATATCTCCCATCCGGAATTTATGCTTGGTACGCATACCCACCAGCGCATAATCGGCTTCATCCAGCCTGAAATCGTCGTAGGCACTGAGGTCTCTTGCTGTAACCATTCCCTCGCATTTATGTTCAACCGTTTCCACAAAAAAACCAAATGATGCCACGCCGCTGATGATGCCGTCAAATTCCTGGCCCAGGTAATTCTTCATGAACTCTACCTGCTTGTATTTGTTACCGGCACGTTCTGCTTCCATGGCCTTGCGCTCCCGGTCGCTGCAATGCTTACACTTTTCTTCCATCTTCTTATCCGGCTTCAGGTTCTTATCCAGGCATTCCTGCAGGATGCGGTGCACCATCACATCCGGGTAACGGCGTATGGGCGATGTAAAGTGGCAATAATGTTCAAAGCCCAGTCCATAATGCCCGATATTTTCTGAAGTATAAATTGCTTTCGCCATGGTGCGGATACCCAATTGTTCCAGCACGTGCTGCTCGGGTTTGCCCTGCACATCTTTCAGCATTTTATTAAAGGAAGATGCCACGGCGTTCTCATCATGCATGTCGAAAACATAACCAAACTTACGGGCAAATGCTACAAAGGGTTTCAGCTTTTCGTCATCTGGTGTATCGTGTATACGGTATGGGAACGGAATGGGTTCTTTGTTGATCTTTATCTTTGAAACATACGCCGCTATCGTACGGTTTGCCAGCAGCATGAATTCTTCGATCAGTTTATGGGCATCCTTGCTTTCCTTCACCACAATGCCGATGGGCTTTCCTTTTTCATCAAGCTGAAAACGTACTTCCTGCGAAGAAAAGTTAATGGCGCCATTTCTAAACCGGTCTTTCCTGAATTTCTGCGCCAGGTCGTTCAGCAATAAAATGGGTTTGAAGTGAAGCCCTTCTTTCTTTTCAATGATCTCCTGCACTTCTTCGTATGTAAAACGGTGATTGCTGTGAATGACGGTCCGGCCGATCCAGCTGTGTTTTATCTCGGCCCGGTTTGATATCTGGAAGATGGCAGAAAAAGTGTACTTGTCTTCATGCGGCCGCAGCGAACAAAGTTCATTGGATATTTTTTCCGGCAGCATGGGATTCACCCTGTCGGGAAGATAAACACTGGTGGCCCGTTCGTAGGCGGTCTTATCAAGCAAAGTGCCTGGCTTTACAAAATGGCTTACGTCGGCAATATGAACACCGATCTCATAATTTCCGTTATCGAGGTTGCGGATGGAAATGGCATCATCAAAATCTTTTGCATCCACCGGGTCGATGGTGAACGTAAGTATGTCGCGGCAATCTTTTCTTTTCCGCAGTTCTTCCCTGCTGATCTCGGGCTGCAGTTTTTTTGCTTCCTGCAACACTTCCTTATCAAACTCCAACGGGAAACCTGCTTCCACCAGGATCTCTTTCATGGCAGCATCATTCTCATCCTCCGACTTCAGTATCGATACCACTTCACCCACCGGTTTTTTTTCATCCTTACTCCAGCTCAGCAACTTCACGATCACCCGTTCGCCGTCTTTGGCGCCGTTCAGTTTGTCATCGGCAATATAAAAATCCGGTATGGGTTTTTCCGAAGCCGGGATAAAGAAGGCGAAACTTTTGCTTTGCTGGATATTACCGATGAATTCGGTCTGTTTGCGTTCTGCCACATCAACGACCTTTCCTTCAACCCGCCTGTCTTTTGA
>Ga0209023_10007919_pt1 | contig 10759 bp, 7 predicted proteins | sample LakOneMetagenome_FD_187468 | JGI IMG/M metagenome (GOLD analysis project Ga0209023, IMG submission 187468) | Freshwater and sediment microbial communities from Lake Erie, Canada (SPAdes) (version 2) | ecosystem: Environmental > Aquatic > Freshwater > Lentic | place: Lake Erie, Canada | collected...
CGGCTGGGGGAGACGGAGCACGAACGCGACGACGCCGCAGCGCGCGCCGAAGCGTCCTCCACTGCGCGTGCCGAAGCCGAGGAGCGAGCTCGAGGCGCGGTCGCCCGCGCCGCCGACGAAGCGGCCCGCGCGCAGCGCGCCGAGACAGACCTCGCCAAGATTCGGGACCAGCTCGAGCAGAGTCGCGCAGCCCACGACGCTGCGCGGGAGGAAGCCAGCTCGCTACGCGAGCACCTGGCGACCGCGATCGTCGAGCGTGACGCAGCACGTACCGACGCAGAACGAGAACGCACCCACGGCGAGCAGCGAGTAGGCGACCTTCGCGCCACGCAAGACCAACAATTGGCCCAGCTCCGGGTGGAGACCGCGGAACTGAGGCAGGAAGCTCGCGAACAGCGCAGCCGCGCAGATCGCGCAGAAGCGCGTCCCGCGGCTGCGAAGCCGGCGAAGTAGGCGGCCGCGCGCACCTGGTCCCGACGCCGCTCTCTTCGGTGGTTCCTCGCGAAGCAGGTTGGTCGACCTATCGTTATAGTTAGAAACTATGTTCTAATATTGGAATGGGCACAAACAGACGTGACTCTGGCCTCACGCAGCAGTTCGACCAGATTTCCGCAGACAAGTACGAGCCCGTCGAGCCCCCGCACCTCGACGCGGATTCACCGGCGCCGATCAGCCTGACGTGGGAAGAGCGCGGCGGCGCCGGAGAGCCTGTCACTGTGGCCACCGAGCCAATTTCCGTGCTCGCTTGGGTGAGATTCCCGAAGATCAGCATTCACGTCGACGGCCACGCTCTCGCATGGACCCGCCGCGCTGTCTACGTCGAGTGGCAGAGCCGGGGAGTGCATCGCACTTGGGTATGGGCATCCGCGGTTGACCGGCTATAGGTCGCTGGACATCGGAGTGCTCGCGGGGCCTACCGCGCTACGGGGCTGGAAGGCGCGCTCGTCGTCCGGTGTGAGCGCGGGCTAACCGAGACTGAAACGTCTTAGCCAGCTCCCACCTTGGCCCAGCCTCTGGTACTAAAAGCCCGAGTCAGATGCCCAGGTCAAAGGTGGGGGTTTCCTCTTTAGTGAGGGACTGGTGAGGTTCTTTGTCTGAGTCTGCCGGCCCGTCGTACCCGGAGGCTTCCAGAATCGTCTTGTCGATGATGGGTCCCGCGAGGATGTTCGTAAGCAGGGCGGCTTGTTTGGGTTCCATCGAGCTCAGCCGCCAGATGATTGATAGCAGATCTGTGAATTCGTTGGTCCAGTGTGGAGACCATTCGGTCGGCACGATCAGGTCGAGAGGGCTGGTCACCCGCCCGGTGGTTTCGGCTCGCCGGTAGTTGAACCAAGACGTGATTACGCTGCGCATACCAATTTCGTAGTCCCACATCTGTTGGGAGACGGGGCCCCAGGTTCCGGTACCGATGTGGATCTTTTCCTTCTCCGCGTCGAACCTGATGTCGTCGGGGAGTCCAGTGACTGCGGTGAGGGAAGTGATTTTTGCTGAATGCCCGGCGGGTAGTCGAACGGAGCCTTTTGGACGGTCGGCGTCGGCGTCAGGAAGGGCCTCACCGTAGGTCTGCGCCCAGATGACTTCTTTCCCGTAACCGACCGCTTCATCCCACAGCTCCCGTGAGCTGGTGATGGGGATTCGGATACCAGGCGTCTTGAGCTCGTCTGTGAAGTGGGTGGTGAACGCAGTGTGGCTTGCTACCCCGGCGATATAGGCGAGGAGATCGGCGCTAGTCACTTCGAACGCGAGGACGGTCTCCAGCGCGGTCAGTAAAGCGGCGGGTATTGTGCTGTCGCCGTTCGGGTGGAGGAAAGGGAGTACTCGTCCGCCGCCGCCTTGACGGGTGAGGAAGTGGTCGAGGTCGGGGATGAGGGCGCTGAAGACCACACCGGGCCCACCATCGAGGGTGCGGGCATGCTGTTCGATAGTGAAGATCTGGCCGGCGAGCCTGGCACGCCACAGATCTGGGCGAGGTCTGTCAATTATGCGGGCGTCCGGGATCATCCACTGCCGGTCCAGGGTGCGGTAGCCGACCCTGATGGGTGTTTGCGCTGGGCCGCTCTCGTACATCAATTTCGTGGTGGAGGTGGAAACGTCGCTTCCTGGAAGGGGGGCAGGGGACTTGTTCAAGTTCCGGTCCGATGTGGCTTTCATCAGTTCTGTTTTGAGAGCTGTGGTGGGTGCTGCGAGCATCGCCGCCCACCGGTCGTTGAGAACCTCGGGGGTTGTCGCCAGCGGCCACCGCCGGTTGGCGGTCACGCCGGGGGAAGTCCAAGGAAAAATGTCGTTCAACGCGATGTAAGTGTCCCAATCAGATTCGGCGGCCGGGGTGAAGGGGGAGGTCCAGGCGGTGCGGGCGAACCTCCAGCTGTCGCCTTCCAACTCGAGCTCGTCGAGGATTTTGTATTTGCTTTCTCGTCGTCCGGTGATCTCCGTGTAGCGGATCAGAGCAGGGGCGTCGTTGGTGGTTCCAGGTTTGCGGACGAAGATTCCGATGGCGAGTGGTTGTTGTACGCCGGGGAAGATCCGGGTGTTTATTGCTGGTCTCATGCCCTCGGGGGAAACGTTGATCACCCATCCTTCGGAAGCTCGTTCGCGGAGGTATTTGCGCATTCCGGCAAACCCGGGTCCGCGAATGTACCCGGAGGTGGAGATGAAGCAGACAATCCCGCCCGCTTCAGGGAAGTCATCGAAAACCTTCTGGGTAGCCCAACGCCAGAAGTACACGTAGAGGTTCTTGAGGTTGTGTTCAAACTTCCCGGTGGTCGCGGTCCGGAACTCGTCGAGGGGAGCTTTGAGGCCGGAGGCGCTGTCGCCGGACTCAATCCATCCGCCGAGACCTTCGGCCCGCTCCCGGTATGGAGGGTTCCCGATTACAACAGTGACCTGCTGCGTCGCTTTGATCACATTTGCACGTCGACGGCTTCGAGCGATGAGCTCCAACCCGGCGCCCAAATGGGTTAATGGAGCATTCGGGTCATCGAGGGTGTCGGTGACGAACAGCTTCAGACCATCGGTCGGAATGGTCGCACCCATGGAGCGAAGAAGATCGGTTGTCCTCAGCTCGGCTACTGCGAAAGCGCCCATCTGAAGTTCGAACCCGATGAGCCGGTGGGAGAGGAGGTTCATTGCCCCGCTGACAGCTCCTGGCCCGTCCTCCGCTTCAACCTGAGCGGCAGCTCTTTCAATGATCGCGTGAAGGTAAGTGCCGGTTCCCATAGCGGGGTCGATAGTGACCACGGTGTCGTCGAGGAAGCGGGCTGGTTTCTCCAACCGGGTGGCGAGCACCTCTTCGGTAAGTCGCACCATCTGGGTGACCACCGGGCGGGGTGTGTAGTAAGTTCCAGACTCCTTCCGCAGCTGCGGGTCGTACTCGTCAAGGAAGTTCTCGTACAAGTGAAGGTAGGTGTCCTGGTTCTTCCGAACCCGTTCCCATTTGACGGCACTGACTACCCGGACGAGAAGGTCAAGGCTGATCTTGAAATCGACATGGACATCGTCGGTAAGAACCTGAAGCGCTTTACCCATCAGCGAGTGGTGATCGCCGAGGACCCGCCCGATTTCGTGAAGGGGCGTTGCCTCCAACTTGATGTTTTCGCTTCGAGCCAGCAATAGTGCGAACGTGACCGACTGGGCGTACCCGTCGGCGAACGCTTCGTCGGTGGCGGAGGGGAAGAGCAGTTGCCGCCAGTCCTTCGCCAAATCGCGGAACGGGGTTGGAGCGTTCTTTTTCACGGCGATCGCGGCAGCCTCGGACCGGAGTTGATCGAGGACTTCCCCACGCAGCAACCGGGTGAGCGGGGCAACCGCTCTCACCAGCGCGCCAACTGAGGTGATCGGCGCCGGATGCCAGCGGAGGAAGTCGGTGATCAGAGTCTCAAAGTTGGGTTCCGCTTCAAGACCCGCACCTGCGGTGTTCAGGTCGCCATGCAAGAGGACCGGCTCACCAATCGGTTCCGAGTCACGCCAGAGACGCCACTCGATGCCGTTCGTGTAGATCAGGTTGGGGAGATCTCGTTGCCTCTCCCACTGAACCAGATCATGGCCGCTGAACTGGGCAGGGTCCACCCCGCGAGCGGGCGCTTTCACCTCGATGTAACCGGTGATGGCGCCATTCACGGAAATAGCGTAGTCAGGGCGAACACCGCGCTCACGATCCGACACCTCGTCGTAAGGGACAACGGTCAGTTTAAGGAGGGAACCCAGTTGGGTCACCAAGGCGTCAAGAGGCGCTCGGATAGCCGCTTCCCGGTCGCCTGGGCCTGCCAACTTCGCAGCAGCATCTGAACCGAACGTTGAAACCGCCTGCGGCCAACCCTTGCTGATTTTCACGTTGCCTCCTATTAGCAATGATGGTGGAAGAAACAGGACTTGTTTAGCCAGACGGAGCTGGTCACGGCTGAGGCTCTGCACTGGTCCACTGGGCACGTTCGGATATCGACGACAGCGGTCGAGGGCAGGGGAGTCCAAAAACGATGGGTTTTGCGGCCATTTCAGTTGCGAGACGCTTCCTGGTTGCTACAGCCTAAGAGTGTGAGCCGAGACGATTGATGGCGGGGTCTGGCGCAGCTGCAAGTCGCTCGCGTCGCCCATAAGCTGCTCGGCATGCTTTCCTCGCTCTGGCCGCCCTGCCTGTTGACATCACTGCAGATCTAGGGCCATAATGGTGACACGGCGTGTAGTGCGTCCAAAAACAGCCAGCTCATAAGCTGGCTTTTTTTATGCCCTCGGCTCTGTGTCAACAACGCCGAACGGGTCAAGAGCGTCACTCACCTCACGTGCCAGCTATTGCTGGCTTTTTTTGTGCCTTCTTCGTGGCACCAACTAAGGCGTTTCAGTGCGCCCCCAAAAGCAACTCATCCGCGCCTCTGGGGCGAGATGAGTGAGCCGGCCATCTCGGTCGGCGGTCCCGACGGTGGAGGTAGTCATTTGCCCCAGCTGTTAATTGAGATTCCGGCACCCGCAAGCTACGTGGTCGGCATTGCCCTGGCATTCCTTATGGTTTGCCGAGCAATTCAGATCGTGTTGCCATTGCTGAGCGATAAGGCTGCGCGCCGACTCGCTTTGGTTCGCGGGCACCGAATTACGCATAAGCGTAAGTAGCTCAAAGAACGCACACTCTCCGTCGGGCAGGAGAGCTCTGCCCAAAATCAGCCGAAAACGATCGTTTGTGGACCGCCCTCGACCGAGTCGGCAAGACCGCGAGTCTTCGCGGATGGCGACGTGGTCAAAACTCGTTGCCGAAATCAAAGCTGCCGAAAGCCGGCCCCGTACGTTTGAGTGCCCCCCGTCAGCGAACAAGCCGTCTCCGGAAGCGCCGATGGGCCGGCTCTGCGCCACCGTCACATTGAATAGTTCCGCAGCGTTTGAGAGACTCAGAATAAATGACGGGTTATGTGACAAATTCTGTAGAGCGTGAGGTTATGATCGTGTTGTCACGTAATCGAACGTATAAATGACAGGGGTCGAGCATGCTCGTAGGATACATGCGGGTGTCGAAGGCCGACGGATCGCAGAGCACTGATCTCCAACGAGACGCGCTCCTGGTTGCCGGCGTCGACCAAGCCAACCTCTACGAGGACCAGGCATCGGGCAAGAAGGATGACCGCCCTCAATTGGCGGCGTGCCTGAAGGCGCTGCGACAGGGTGACACGCTCTTGGTCTGGAAGCTTGATCGGCTCGGCCGAGATCTACGTCATCTGGTCAATACGGTGCACGACCTCACCGACCGCGGCGTCGGACTCAAGGTGCTCACTGGAGAGGGCGCGGCGATTGACACCACGACCGCATCCGGAAAGCTTGTCTTCGGGATCTTTGCGGCTCTTGCGGAGTTCGAGCGGGCGCTCATTTCTGAGCGCACCGTCGCCGGGCTTGCGGCGGCGCGAGCCCGGGGGAGGACCGGTGGGCGTCCGTTCAAGATGACGCCGGCGAAGATCCGCCTTGCGATGGCCGCTATGGGTCAGAAAGAGACGAAGGTCGGCGAGCTTTGTAAGGAGCTTGGAATCACTCGGCAGACGTTGTATCGCCATGTGTCACCGTCGGGGGAGCTTCGGCCTGACGGGGAGAAACTTCTCGCCAAGAAGTAGAAGTCCGTTTGATTCCTGGTCCTTCCGTAGCCGTTAAGGATGTCTCGGAACTGATGGAGAGTACCGTCAGCGGGTCAGCACGTTATGCGACGTAGTTCTGAGATTTGCCCAAGCGCGAGATTCTGGCGGTGCCGAAAGGCGCAGGAGACGGAGCGTGAGACGCCGCGCTTCCCTGCGTTTTTGATACACCCTGGGCTCTCCACTGGCTCAGTGCGCCTAGCTGAAGCCGTGTCTCGTTAGGTCAGCCCAGACAAGCAGGTGGCCGATTCTTGGCATAAGGCCCGGTTGTCTACTCGTTCGCGGTCTGAGCATAATCAGTCGCCGCCTATGCATTTGGATCAGAAGAGACTGGTCGCGCTGATCCACGACACGCTGTACGTAGCGGGTGTGTTGCATACGGTGACGGGGCTTTCCAGCGTTATGGTCCGCGATGAATCCCAGTTGGGTGGACTCACTTGGGCCACATCGGCGACGGCGGTCTCACAGCCATACGCTCCGGAATTGGTGAAATGAATGGTGCTGTAAGCAGAAGCCCCAGGGGCCAGTTGCACCACCTCCGGCAAGCCACTGTCGGCCGCGCGCTTCCCGAGGACCGCCCCCGTAGCGCTGTCCGCGAGGTTGAAGATCGAAGGCGGTCCTTCGACTAGACAGGCATCGCCACTGGTGTTATTAAACGTGATCTCGGAGTAGAACGAACCGGCACCACTGGCCATCGGGTGTGCGGCGATAGAAAGATCCAGGTCGTCTCCGTCACACTCAGCAGCCCCGGCGGGCATTGGCGTCACATCTGGATCGATTGCGGGGACCGATGTTTCGCCGGCGGACTCAGACTCGCCCAGATCAGGCGCTCTGGGCGAGGCGGAAGTCGAAGGGTAACCGGTACTGGAAGGCTTCGGGGCCGAAGATCCTGCCGGATCATTCACCTGGCCAGCGCAGCCAGTTAAGAAAAGGATGACGGCTAATCCAGAGCAGAGTGCAGATATTTTCTTCATGATTTCCCCCGGATTATCGTGATGTCAATTGATGCGTGGACCTGCGCTGGGCGACTGCTGGGGCGCCGAGGTCAAGAGCTACGAGTCCGTCCACGCGAAGCATGGCAGTGGCTTCGGTCGCAGCTTCCGTCAGATCCAAGCCTCCCCTGAGGACCCTCTTCGCAAAATCGCAACTCTGCGACCGGACACGTGCCGCGTACAGTCGCAGACATCGTCCACGACCACCGTAACGCGTCTCGGAACCTGAGCGCCTCATAACCCTAGGGTTCCGAGACTCAAATCCGAGCTATCCCTTCCTCAACGCGTTTCAGTAGTCCATGTTCATATCAAGGTCAGCACGATACTCGCTGTGCGCGAGGTATCTTGAGAATCGTTCAGGACTTTCCATGGCTTCTACAACTTCCGTCCGGAAGGCAGGATCGAATCGGACCTCTAGGCCCGCTTCGATCCACTCCATGGCGAAACACAAACGACTGTCACTGAGCCAAGCGTCGAACTCGTCGAACAGTTCGAAGACATGGTTGATATCTTCATCTATCGCGGGCATGAAGAAGGTACCGACGCGCTCAGTTGCGGAGCTCAGACCCACGGGGATAGCTCCGACGCCGTCGTAGTGAAGATAGACAGTGGAACCGTGCCCCTTCTCGAAACCCCCGTGAGAATACGTATTGCGCCAGCGCTCGACGACTTCAACCAGCTTGTCGTAGTAGCGCTTGTCGTCCTTGCGGGTCAGGTCAAAAACTTGGCCAAACTTATCTCCCCACCGCATACCTATGAATTTTTCGAGTGAGTGTTTTGAAGGATCGAAGCCTTGGAAAGGCAAGGCGAGAACCATGTGGTGCTCGAGAAGGCTTATGTAGGCGTTGACGGAAGCAACCAAGTCACGGAATGCGTTGAGTTGCATTTGAACCTTGCCAGTTCCGAAGGCAAGGGCATGTTCAATTCCATCGGAGTAATCGAAATGTTTCACTTCGTCTTCGATGACAACTGGGTTGGATGCACGCCCCCGAAAATACTCGTAGGTCCTACGCAGACTCATGTGTTGGTTGATAACGGTGGCCTTGCCATTCTGGAAGAGCTCGGCCGCGGCCGGAGCCAGCACCAAACCCTCAACACACCGCATGCTGGATCTGAGCTTCTTGACAATTTTGCTTGCTAATTCATGAGCCTGAGCTTCGTCGTTGTCGATGATCTCGACGTATATCCGTAGACCAAACTTCTCCAGAGCAAGTTCGCATTGGCGGCCCTGAAACAGGAAGTTCGCCCACCAGGCAACCTTCTCCTTAGGTCCGAATGAACGTAGGCCGATCAGTTCTAGCGCATACCGCGCCAATGCGGGAAGCACGATCTCATCGCGTGAAATGGACCGCCGGTATCGTCTGTATCGCCTGGACTCGTCGTTGCGGTCCATTCTTGGGTCGAGAAACTCACGCAACGACGTCGCGCTTAGCCGCTTGGCAGCTTCCTCGGAACCGGCTAGTCGCGCTGCTGTCATGCAGGCAGTCTATGGTTGCCCGGAGGCCGCCTTGTCGTTGACGCAGAAGGGTTGGCGCCCGATAGCTTGTCGACTGACGTGAAGCTTTCCTCCCACAAGAACTCAGGGATCCACCAAGGATGCGGAGACGCTACGACAAAGCTGGCACGGCCCGTGTCTCTACCGCATCCTGTCGCAGACCGTTGCCGGAACTTGCGGTGAGCGTTTTTACGTCACGGGTGGGGATCCCGAGACGGTCTGCAACTTCACTGCGGGGCGTGCCGAGCTCGAGCATGGAGGCGATGACCGCCGTGGCCTTGGCCCGTGCGGCCGTACGGTTCTTTTCTGCGCGCTCGCGTATTGCGGCTATTTCTTTCTGGGCGACCGCCTCGATGTCTTCGGCGGAGTCCATGGCGACGAAGTAGTCGGTGGCGAGTTGTTCGAGCGTGTCGTGTTTCTGACGGAACTCGGCTGCTTTCTCGCGTGCGCGAGTGCGTGCGGCGGACTGTTGTGCGGACTTTCGAATGTCGGCCATGACGGTCCCTTCGGTCATTGGACCTCCAGTATGGCGGCACGCCCGATGGGCGCGGGGCAGCTCGGGCACCCCCAAGTCGGGCGCCCGAGCCCGGGGGCTCACGTGCTCTCGGTTTCGTCACATCGACTGCGTTGTTCGTCGTCGCTGATCGTCCCTCACAGCTCCTTCTCACTCTGCAGTCTCCGTACCGAAACCGCACAATCTTTCCGATTGTGGCCAGTCTCATTCCTCATTCTTCGTCATTAGATCTGTCACACCTCTGGCATTAGTAATAAACGAGGTAAAGTCACTTTCATGATGACCGTGCATATCCTCTCTGCGGGAGACGGTTATGCCTATTACACGAACGAGGTTGCCACCGGTGATGCCCGCCGCGAGAGCGGCCGCGAGCTGGGCGATTACTACACCGCCGACGGTAACCCTCCCGGCGTGTGGGTCGGCGGGGGAGTGGCCGCGCTGGGTGTTTCCGGTGTTGTCACTGAGGAGCAGATGAAGGCTCTGTACGGTGAGGGGTTGCACCCGGATGCTGAAGCGATGATCATCGCTTTGCAGGCGCAGGGGAAGACGGCGGCGGAGGCGCACGATGCGGTGAAGCTGGGCCGCGCGTACTACGGGTACAGCACTGGTGGCACGGATTTGAGCGCGAAGATTGAGACCGGTTACGGTGACTTCACGCGGATGAATCATCGGGAGCTGAACGTGACGGAGCGGCGGGTGATTCGGGCTCGTGAGGGTGCGCAGGCGTTTCGGGAGGCGAAGGGGCGGCAGCCGGCGGACAAGGAAGAGCTGGGCCGGTTCATCACTGCGGCGACGCGTCCGACGCAGCAAGCCGTCGCCGGGTTCGACCTGGTTTTTTCCCCGGCCAAGAGCGTGTCGGTGCTGTGGGGTTTGGGTGATGACGACACCCGCAAGGTCATCGAGAAGGCCCAGGAATCTGCTATCGCGGACACCGTGCTGTACCTCGAGCGTGAGGCGATCGCCACCCGTGCCGGTACGAACGGGGTCGCGCAGATCGACGTCGAAGGTGGACTGATTGCGACGCGGTTCCGGCACTACGATTCCCGAAACGGCGACCCGCAGTTGCACGATCACCTGGTGGTGGCGAACAAAGTCAAGGGCAGTGACGGGAAGTGGCGCACGATCGATTCCAAGCTCCTGCACCGCCAGGGCGTCGCCGCGTCGGAGTTCTACAATCAGCGCGTGATGGAGAACGTCACCGACGCTCTGGGCCTTGTCACGGAGCTGCGCGAAGTAACCCCGGGTAAGCGCCCCGTGGTGGAGATCGCGGGAATCGACGACCGCCTGACCTCCCAGTTCTCGACCCGCTCGGCCGACATTAAGAAGGCCGTTCGTCAGTTGGAGAAGGACTACCGTGACAGTCACGGGCGCAGCCCTGACGCGGCTGCCCGCATCAAACTTGCCGACCAGGCCACACTCGAAACACGCCCCGCCAAACCGCACGCCCGATCCCTCGCCGCGCTCCGCGCGCACTGGACGACGGAAGCCACTGCTCGCGTCGGCGCGCACACCGTGGCTGCGCTGTTGGTCAGCGCCCGCGCGGTCGCGGATGAGTCACGTGGCCGCGGGCCGCGCCTGGTCGATGTCGACCGGGCGGCGCGGGACGTGGTGGCAACAGTGTCGGAACACCACGCGGTGTGGGGTCCGCACATGATCG
>Ga0209023_10007920_pt1 | contig 10759 bp, 11 predicted proteins | sample LakOneMetagenome_FD_187468 | JGI IMG/M metagenome (GOLD analysis project Ga0209023, IMG submission 187468) | Freshwater and sediment microbial communities from Lake Erie, Canada (SPAdes) (version 2) | ecosystem: Environmental > Aquatic > Freshwater > Lentic | place: Lake Erie, Canada...
CCCGCAAGCCCATCTTCGGCTACCCGTTCATGGTCTTCTCCGGCATCGCCATCGGGTTCATGGGCTGGGGCGTGTGGGCCCACCACATGTTCGCCTCGGGCATCGGCCCGATCTCGGTGGCGGCCTTCTCGGTCTCCACCATGTTCATCGCCGTGCCCACCGGCGTGAAGATCCTCAACTGGCTGGCCACCATGTGGGGCGGCAAGCTCAAGTTCACCGCCCCGATGCTCTACTCCATCGGCCTGGTCACCATGTTCACCATCGGTGGCCTCTCCGGCGTGACCCACGCGGTGGCCCCTGCCGACACCCAGCAGACCGACACCTACTACATCGTCGCCCACTTCCACTACGTGCTCTTCGGCGGTGCCCTGTTCGGGTTCATCGGCGGCTGGTACTTCTGGTGGCCCAAGGTCTTCGGCTACGCCCTCTCGGACTTCGTGGGCAAGGTCAACTTCTGGTTCCTGCTCATCGGCTTCAACCTCACCTTCGGCCCCATGCACATCCTGGGTCTGCAGGGCATGCCTCGCCGCACCTACACCTACCGAGACGGCTACGGCTTCAACCTCTGGAACATGGTCTCCACCATCGGGGCGTTCTGCATCGCCATCTCGTTCCTGGTGTTCTTCGCCAACATCATCGTGAGCTACCGCAAGGCCAAGCAGGGCGGCATGGTGATGGAAGCAGATCCCTGGGACGCCAGGAGCCTGGAGTGGATGATCCCCAGTCCCACCCCGGCGCACAACTTCGATGTCATCCCCACCGTCACCGGGCTCGACGAGTTCTGGAACCGCAAGTACGGCGAGGACGACGAAGGGCGCCTGGTGCGCATCGCCGCCACCGAGGACGTGGTGCAGAAGGGCGATGGGCGCGGCGTGCACCTGCCATCGCCGTCGTACTGGCCGATCACCTTGGCCTTCGGCATGCCCTGGATCGCCTACGGCTTGATCTACAACCTGTGGTTCTGCGTGTTCGGTGCGGTCATCATGGTTGCGGCCATCTACGGCTGGATCATGGAGCCCTCCACCGATCCCGACGTCGGCCACGATGACCACGGCGACGACCACGTCGAACCGTCCGATGCCAGCGGCGAAGCCGTGGCCACCACCGAGGAGGCTGCACTCGTTGACTGACCTGATCGATCCTCACGTCTCGAACGCCCCCGGCGACCCCGCCGAGGCCACCGACCCATCCCACGGGCTCAGCCACGTCACGGCCACCGGCGTCTCCAACGAGAAGCTGGCCATGTGGGTATTCCTGGGCTCGGAGTGCCTCCTCTTCGGCGGGCTGATCTCCACGTTCCTGCTCTACAAGGACCGCTCCGCCGGTGGCCCCACGCCGCACTCGCTCTACGACCTGGCCTTCACGTCCATCTCGTCGTTCGTGCTCCTCATGAGCTCGCTCACCATGGTGCTGGCCGTGTCGGCCATCCAGCGCGGCGATCACCGAGCCCTGCGAGGCTGGCTGCTCACCACCGCCTTGTTGGGCACCGTGTTCATCTCCGGCCAGGTGTACGAGTTCCGCCACTTCATGGAAGAGGGCCTGCACTTCACCGGCAGCCCTGCCGGCTCGGCGTTCTACACGCTCACCGGCTTCCACGGCGTCCACGTCACCTTGGGCATCGTCATGTTGATCTCCACTGCCGTACTCTCCTGGTCAGGCCGCATTCCGCAGGAACGGGCCGAATCCGTGGAGATCGTCGGTCTCTACTGGCACTTCGTCGACGTGGTGTGGGTGCTCATCTTCACCATCGTGTACCTGATCAAGTGAGGGCTGACCGTTGACCGACGTCCACGTTCCCGAGGCCGAGCCGGTGGCAGAGGCCGACCCCGTGGTGCACCTCGAACAGTCCCACGGCATGACCGACCGGAACTACGTCAAGCTGGCGTTCGTCCTGGCCGCGGTCACCGCCATCGAGGTGGCCTGGTCCTACCTGCCGACGTGGGACAACGCCCACGGGTTCAAGTCGTTCATCGAGGTCTCCGGCCTCCTGTTCATGATGGGCATCAAGTTCTTCTGCATCGCTGCCTTCTTCATGCACCTGCGCTTCGACAACAAGATCCTCACCCGCGTGTTCTACGCCGGGCTGTTCCTGGCTGCGTTCGTGTACACCGTGGTGTTGACGACGTTCCACTTCTGGAGCGCCTGAGCGCCTGAGCGCCCGACCCCTCAGCCCAGCAGCTGCAGGCGCCGGGCCAGGTCGCTGTTGAGGTGGCCCTTGGGGTCGGCCTTGGCCTGCACCTCGCGCCACTCGTCGAGCCGGGGGTACATGGTGGGGAGCAGCTCGGGTCGCATGCGGCTGTCCTTGGCCAGGTAGAGGCGGCCACCGCAGCTCACCACCAGCTCGTCGAGGCGATCGAGCAGCTCGGCCGTACCCGACCGAGGTGCGGCCGGGAGGTCCATGGCGAGGGTCCACCCTGGGATGGGGAACGACAGGTGACCGGCGTTGCCCGCACCGAACCGCTTCAGCACGGCCAGGAACGACGGCAGCCCCGAGGCGCTGACGTCGGTGACCATGCGACGCAGCTCGTCGGTGGCGGCGAGCGGCACCACGCACTGCCACTGGAGCAGGCCACCCCGGCCGTAGACCCGGTTCCACTGGTCCACCATGTCCAACGGGTGGAAGAACGTGCTGATGGACTGGAGGTGGCCTCGACGACGCTTGGGGGCCTTGCGGTACCAGACCTCGTTGAACGCTCGGACCGTGGCGGGTCTGACGAAGTTGAGCGGGGCGAGGGCCGGAAACGTGGCCAGCGTGCCCGAGCGGAAGGCCAGCGGGTCCTCGCGGTGGCGGGCAGGGAGCTCCTCCAACGCGGCGAAGTGCCCTCGGTCGAGCACCGACCGGCCGACCGACGAACCGGACGCCATCAGGTCGATCCAGGCCACGGAGTAGTCGTAGGCGTGGTCGCCGGACTCCATGAGGCTGATGGTGGTGTCCAGGTCCGGAGTGCGGTCGGTGTCCACGGACAACAGGGTGGAGGCGATCCGGTGCAGGCGGAAGGTGGCATCGACCACGACGCCGGTGAGGCCCATCCCGCCGACGGTGGCCCAGAACAGGTCGGGGTGCGACTGCGGAGTGATCTCGAGGTGCCCGTCGGCCGGGGTGACCAGGGTGAGCGCCACCATGGCGTTGCCCCACGATCCGACGCGGTGGTGGTTCTTGCCGTGGACATCGGAGGCGATGGCACCTCCGACGGTCACCTGTCGGGTGCCGGGGGTGACCGGCACGAACCACCCGTGGGGGGCCAGCTCGATGATGAGCCGGTCGATGCTGGTGCCGGCCAGGGCGGTGACCAGCCCGGCGTCGGGGTCGAAGGACGTGATTCCCGAAACGCCGACCGTGGACACGACCGTGCCACCGGCGTTCTGGGCTGGATCGCCGTAGGAGCGGCCCAGACCCCGGGCGATCAGGCCGCGAGGTGTCGAGCGCGCCGCATCGGCCTCGAGCGCGCCGGCATCGGTGGGATGGAGCACCGTGGATGAGGTCCGCGACGTGTTGCCCCACCCGCTGAGCAGGCCGGCGACGGCGTCGGCGGGATCGTCCGACGCCGTCATGTGGCGTAGACCCCGGCGGCGAAGATAACGAGCCAGAGCAGCCCGAGCACCTGCAGCGTGCGGTCGCGGAAGATCAGGTCCTCCGGGGCGCCGCCGTGTCCGCTGTCCACCAGCAGGGCGTAGCGGAGGATCGCCATGGCGAAGGGCAGGATGGACAGCTGGAACCACGGCACGCTGGTGTGAGCGGTGTCGGCCTTCTCGAAGGCCCACAGGCAGTAGCCCACCAGCACCACGCTGATGCTCACCGTCTGCAGCTCGGCCAGGAAGTTGCTGGAGTAGGCGCTGAGGCTCGGACGGGTGTTCACCGCCAGCTCGCCCATCTCGCCGACCTCGGCCCGACGCTTGCCCACCACCATGAACAACGACCCGAACGAGGCCACGATGAAGAACCAGTTCGAGATCGGCACGTGCACCGCGGCGCCGCCGGCGATGGCCCGCAGCACGAAGCCTGCCGCCACCGCTACCACGTCGACCACCGCGATGTGCTTGAGCCAGAGGCTGTAGCAGGTGGTGAGCGCGACGTAGGAGCCGACCACCACGGCCAGGTGCCAGTTGATGGCGAAGGCGGCCCCCACTGACACGAGGATGAACGCCACGCCCAGCACCCGGGCGAGTGGAAGCGGGATCTCGCCTGCCGCGATGGGTCGGTTCCTCTTGGTGGGGTGGTGCCGGTCGGCGTCGACGTCGGCCGCATCGTTGAGGTAGTAGGTGCCCGAGGCCGCCAAGCAGAAGCACACGAAGGCACCGATGGTCTGCAGCAGCGGGGTCCGCTGGTTGATTACCCCGGCGGCAGCGGGGGCGGCGAACACCAGCACGTTCTTGGTCCACTGCTTGGGACGTGCCTCCACGAGGAGGGCACGCCCGAGAGATCGGGGTGGGCGAGCGACCGGCGTCGTCACGTCTCGGTCGTCCTCATCGCTTTCCACCAGCGGAGACTCTATTACCGGACGCTTGTTCGAACGGTCCCGGGGTCGAGATGACCGACCTCCCGGGCGCTGCTCTGCTGGAATGAACAGCCAAACATCCGCCCTGCGTTGGAGCTGACATGTCCCGCCCTCGTCCCACCCGGCTCGTCCTGGCCGGACTTGCCGCCGTGCTGGCCCTGGTGGCCCTGGCGGGCTGCCTGCCGTCGGTGGGGCGTCCAGCGGTCCGCCAGCCGGCGGTGGCGCCCCGGGTCTGGGACAACTCCGACCCGTTCGTGCTGGTGGCCGACGGCAGGAACTACCTGTTCGGCAGCACCAACAACATGACCATGCCGGTCCGAGAGATCACCTCGTACACCGGGTCGCTCACCGATAGCCAGAGCCAGTGGGGCCGGAACCCCTACAACGCCATGCCCACCATCCCGGCCTGGCTCAACACCGATCATCCCGAGATCTGGGCCCCCTCGGCCATCAAGATCGGCACCTTGTACTACGTGTACTTCGGCGGACGGCGTGCCGGCGCCAGCGACACCAACAACGACCAGTGCATCGGTCGGGCCTCATCCACCACCCCGATGGGCCCCTACCGGCCCGAGGCCACGCCGCTGTACTGCGGGCTGCCGGCCGAGGCGGGCTCCAACCCGTGGGGACGTGGCGCGCTCGACCCGGAGGTGCTCCGCGGCGCCGACGGGAACCTCTACATGGTGGCGGCGTTCAGCCGCACCCGGGACAACATCGGTGCGGTGAAGCTGGCCTCGAACGGGCGGGTGATCGGTGGCATCAACGCCGTTCCCGCCGTGCTGGCCAGCCAGAAGTTCCCGTGGCAGGACGGCACCGACGACCGCACCCTGCGGCCGACGTTCCTGGAGAACCCCTCCATGGTCTACGACCCCGGCACCAAGACGTACCTGCTCTTCTACTCCGCGGGCGATTGGTGGACCGACCGCTACGTCACCGGGTTCGCCCGCTGCTCCACCCCGGTGGGGCCCTGCGCCATGGACGGGCGGGGCCCGTTCCTGCGGGCGGGGGCGGGCCGGACCGGCGTGGGGGCCCTCACCGCGTTCCGAGACGCCGGGGGGACCCTCCGCGTGGCCTACGCCTCGTGGACGGCCGGGTACGAGGGCACCTCGTCGAGCGACGGTTCCACCAGCCGTCACGTGAGCTGGAGCCGGCTGATCCTCTCGCCGACCGACAACGCCTCGGACCAGTCGGTATCGCTCCAGGAGTAGCGCGCACCGCGGGGGACTACTCCCAGCGGAACCAGCGTGACGCCAGCACCGGAGCCACGATCGCCCAGGCCACCAACACGACCCAGGCGTGGCCGGGGATGTGGGCTCCACCCAACGCGCCGTGGAACACCTCGGCCAGGGCCGTGCTCGGCAGCGCCTGGGAGATGGCCCGAAGCCCGGCGGGAAGCTTCGCCAGGGGGATCAGCATGCCGCTGAAGAGCAACAGCACGAGGTAGATGCCGTTGGCCGCGGCCAGCGTGGTGAGGGCGGGCAAGGTGCCCGCCAGCAGCAGAGCGAGCCCGGCGAAGGCGACCGTGGCCAGGGCGGCGGCGAGCAGGGCGGCACCGAACGCCGGAGCGGAGAACCGAAAGCCGAGGAGCAGTCCCTCCACCGACAAGATCACGATCTGGAGGGCCTCGATGGCCACCACCGCGGTGGTCTTGGCGCCCAGCAGCTGAGCCCGCGACAACGGCGTGGACCCGAGGCGCTTGAGCACGCCCATCTGGCGTTCGAACCCGGTGGCGATGGCGACCGACACGAACGCGGTGGACATCACGGCCAGGGCCAAGATGCCGGGGAACAAGAAGTCGACCGAGTCGGCGGCACCGGTGGGCAACACGTCCACGATGGAGAAGAACCCGAGCAGGAGCACCGGGATGGCGAAGGTGAGCAGCACCGACTCGCCCCGTCGCAAGGTGAGGATCAGCTCCATCCGGGTCTGGGCCTTCCACCGCTGGCGCGGCGACGCTGCGCCCTCGGAGCTCGGCCGCGGTGCCACGGTGGGGAGGGCGTCGGTCACTGTCTGCTCCCCGGACGACGACGGCTCCGGCTTCGGGGTGCGGGCACGGGATCGATGCGCACGGCCGGCACCTCGCCGGTGATCTGGGTCATGCGCAGGAACACGTCCTCGAGGGTCTGGCGGCCGGCCCGGAGATCGGCGAGGGGCAGGTCTCGTTCGGCCAGCCATCCGGTGAGGGCGGCGATGTTGGCGGGGGAGGGTTCGGCGGCGATGTGGTACTCGCCGGGCGACACCTCCTCGACCGCCGCCATGAGCTCCTTGCCCAGCGCGGCGGTGTCGAGCCCGGGGTGAGCACCGAAGCGGATCTCCCTGCTGCCGCCGGCGGACATGAGCTCGTTGGGGGTGCCCTTGGTGATCAGTCGCCCGCGGTCGATGATGACCACCCGGTCGGCCAGCTTCTCGGCCTCGTCGAGGTCGTGGGTGGTGAGCACCACGCACACGCCCTCGTGGGCCAGCTCTCGAACCAGGCGGCGGATCAGCTGGCGACCCTGCACGTCGACGCTGTTGGTGGGTTCGTCGAGGAACACCACCCGGGGGCGTCCCACCAGGGCCAGGGCCAGCGAGAGCCGCTGCTGCTCGCCGCCCGACAGCTGGCGCCAGGTGGATCGTCGGACGTGGTTGAGGCCCAGGCGCTCCAGCAGCGCGGCCGGGTCCTCGGGCGAGGCGTAGAAGCTGGCCAGCAGGGTGAGGGCTTCCAGCGGGCGGATGCCGGGGTAGACACCACCGTTCTGCAGCATCACGCCGATCTGCGGGGTGAGCTCAGCATGGTCGGCGATGGGGTCGAGGCCGAGCACGCGCACCGTTCCCTCGGTGGGTGCCAGGTAGCCCTCGAGCGCTTCCACCGTGGAGGTCTTGCCTGCGCCGTTCGGGCCGAGGAGCGCCAACACCTCGCCCTGCTCGCCCGTGAAGGACAACCGATCGACGGCCCGGGTGGATCCGTAGGCGATGGTGAGGCGGTCGACCTCAAGTGCTGGCATCGTTTTGACGCTAGTTGCGTCCGGGCGTTCGGGGCCCAACCGGTGGGAGGGTCCTCCGCCGAGGCGAGTACCGTCTCGGCCCATGCTCGATCTCCGCCGGATCCGAACCGAGCCCGACGTCGTGAAGGCGGCGTTGGCCCGTCGAGGGGTCGATTCCGCCGAACTCGACCGCGTGGCCGAGCTCGATGCCCAGCAGCGTCGCCTCGCATCCGAGCGTGACGACCTGCGCAACCGGATCAAGTCGCTCTCCAAGCAGGTGGGCAGCCTCCATCGGGAGGGCAAGGCCGATGAGGCCGCCGCGGTCCAAGCCGAGAGCCGGCTGCTGGGCGAGCGCGAGACGGAGCTGGCCAACGAGGCCGCCGGGGTGAGCACCGAGATCCGAGACCTGCTGCTGCGCATCCCGAACCTGCCGCATCCCGACGCGCCCGACGGCGCCAGCGATGCCGACAACCCCGTGCTGCGGGTGGTGGGCTTCGATCCCGACGGCTACGGCACGCACCAGCGCATCCCGCACTGGGAGCTCGGCCCTCGCTACGGGATCTTGGACAACGAGCGGGCGGTGAAGATCTCTGGCGCCATGTTCACCATGCAGCGCAAGGGTGGGGCCACGTTGGCTCGAGCGCTGCTCCAGTACGGCCTGGACCGCAACGCCGACCAGTACGAGGAGGTCCGGCCGCCCACCTTGGTGTCCACCGAGACGCTCACCGCCACCGGTCAGCTCCCCAAGTTCGCCGACGATGCCTACTCGGTGGACCGCGACGACCTCTGGGCGATCCCCACCGCCGAGGTGCCGCTGACCTCCATCCACCGCGACGAGATCGTGGACACCGCGGCCCTGCCCATGAAGTTCATGGCCGCCACGTCGTGCTACCGCCGCGAGGCGGGCTCGGCCGGTCGTGATACGCGGGGGATGCTCCGCACGCACGAGTTCGACAAGGTCGAGGTCTTCTCCTACGCCACGCCCGAACAGGCGCCCGACCTGCTGGCCGAGATGGTGGCCCGCACCGAGGCCACCATCGGGTCGCTCGGGTTGGCCTATCGCACGCTGGAGATCTGCACGGGCGACATGGGGCAGAGCCACCACCGCTCGTTCGACGTGGAGGTCTACGCGCCGGGCACCGACCAGTGGCTCGAGGTGTCGTCGGTGTCGTGGTTCGCCGACTACCAGGCTCGTCGGGGGAACATCCGCTATCGGCCCGGCGGTGGTGGCACGGCCATGGTGCACACCCTCAACGGGTCGGCGCTCGCCGTGCCGCGGGTGTGGGCCGCCATCGTGGAGACCTACCACCGAGCCGACGGCGGGATCGACGTGCCCGAGGTGCTGCTGCCGTACTTCCGCGGCGCCGACCGCATCGCGTGATCACCCACCTCCCCGGCTCGATCGCACCAGCGGAGGGCGACCCACCACCCGGCCTGGCCGGGGACCACCCGATGCGGGCGGTCACCCGGGCCGTGGCCTTCGACCCGGGGGCGTGGAACGACACCACACGCCAGCAGGTCATCGACCTGTTCGACTCGCTGGCCGACGAGTGGTCCACACGAGACATCCCCGGTCGTGAGGCGCCGGTGCTCGACGCCCTCGACCGCGGCATCGCCGCCGCACCACCGGCCGATCGTCGGGTGGCCATCGACATCGGTGCCGGCAACGGCCTGCACAGCCGGTACCTGGCCCCGCACTTCTCGGTGCTGGCCTCGGTCGACATCTCCCTGGAGATGCTCCGCCACGCGCCCCCGACGCCGGCGCACCGAGTGCAGGGCGATGCCTCCGGCCTCCCGGTGGCCGACGGTGCCGTCGATGCCCTGGTCCTGTGCAACGCCTTCTTGTTCCCGGCCGAGGCCGACCGGGTCCTGGGCCCTGACGGCGTGGTGCTGTGGGTGAACTCCCGAGGCACGGGCACGCCCATCCACCTGCCGCCCGAAGACGTCGATGCTGCACTTCCCGGCTCGTGGGACGGCGTGGCGTCCACCGCCGGTTGGGGCACGTGGTCGGTCCACTGGCGGGTCGGGACCGCTGCGCCGGGGCCTGAATCTCGATAAACCCTCTAATCCCGATTGCAAAGGTCAGGTATTCACCCGTAGGGTGACCCCGCTGTCCACCGGAGCCGTCCATCGACGCCCTCCCAGACCGAGGAAACCCGATGTCATCGCCACTCGCCGCATCGTCCGAATCCAGCCTTCGCACGGACGAGCTCGGCGGTTGTGAGACCACGGGAAGCTCTGGCATCGCTGATCGGTCGCCTTCGGCCCGTCGGGTGGCGCTGGCCCAGCCGCATCCCACGGCGCGGCCCGAGGTGGCCCCGGGATCGGGCCCGCTCGACGTGGCCACCCTGGTCGACATCGCCACCGGGCTGGCCACGGCCGAAGGCCTGTGGCGGCCTCACGTCAGCCACGATCCGGTGAGCCGCACCAGCGTGAGGTTGATCGCCACGCCGGCCTACGAGGTCTGGCTGCTGGGCTGGACGCCGGGCCAGCGAGTGGAGCTCCACGATCATGGCTCGTCCAACGCCGCCTTCGTGGTAGTCGATGGCGAGCTCGACGAGCTCACCCTCCGCCCGTCTGGCCTCGACCGTGGGCGCTTCGCCAAGGGCGACGTCGGCACCGTCTTGGCCGGTACCGTGCACGACGTGCTCAACCCCGGCACCGATGCCGCCACCAGCATCCACGTCTACGCCGATCCGCTGCGGACCATGACCTTCTACGAGACCGACGGCACCCCTCGCTTCAGCGAGATCGTGCAAGAGGTGCCGGCGCTCATCACGTCGGACGCCACCGCCCGGGTGCTCCACCCGGGACGGGCCCGTTGAGCGAACCGGGGGCGGGCCAACCGTCGCGGATCGACGCACGGTTGGCCGCCGCTCGGGCGCAGCTCGATCGGGTGCGACCGGCCGACCTGGCCGAAGAGGTGGTGGCCGGAGCGCTGGTGGTCGACCTCCGGCCGGTCGCGGATCGGGAGGCCGAGGGCGAGCTTCCCGACGCCGTGGTGATCGAGCGCATCCACCTGGAATGGCGTCTGGACCAGACCAGTGGCGCGTCCATCGAGGGGGCTGACGACGACCGGCGCGTGATCCTCGTGTGCAACGAGGGCTACGCCTCGAGCCTGGCTGCGGCCGACCTCCGGGACCTGGGATTGCACCGCGCGACCGATCTCGAGGGTGGTTACCGGGCCTGGCGGGCACACTTGCGGCCATGAGCCGCGACCTTGGTCACTTCCGCGAGAGCTACGACCACGGCGTGCTGCGCCGGGCCGACCTGGCTGCCGACCCGATCACCCAGTTCGGG
>Ga0209023_10007921_pt1 | contig 10759 bp, 7 predicted proteins | sample LakOneMetagenome_FD_187468 | JGI IMG/M metagenome (GOLD analysis project Ga0209023, IMG submission 187468) | Freshwater and sediment microbial communities from Lake Erie, Canada (SPAdes) (version 2) | ecosystem: Environmental > Aquatic > Freshwater > Lentic | place: Lake Erie, Canada | collected...
GATCTCGTTGACTGCTTCGATGTCGAGGTGCCCGACGTCGGAGCAACGCCGGAGCTGGCGACGTGCACCGGCTCGGCAGGGGTCGATGGTGCCGCGGGGCCGGGCGATCCACCGGAGTCGGGCTGCGCATCACGTGGCGACGAACGCGGGAGATCGGCGGGGTGGCCGGGCCTCGGTGCATTCGGGAACCCTGGCGCGCCGCCGCCCGTCCCGAGGTCCGAGGAACGCTGGGCGAACGGTGGCTGCGGCATCGGCGTGTGATGGGGCGGCGGGCCGATCCCGGCGCGACGACCCGAGACGGACCGCGCCGATGGCGAGTCGAGGGGAGGGACGAACACCGCGGGTGCCGCTGCGGGCGGTCGATGCGCCGCCTCCGGCGGCGGCGATTCGGAGCCCAGGAGCGGGCGCGACGCGGAGCTCTCGTCCGGCGTCGGCGCGTCGCTCACCGGCCCGGCGCTCGGCGGGCTGGTGCTCGCCTCGATCGGGTCACCCGCGGTGACGGGGTCGCGCCGGGTTTCGTCCGCCGACCCGACGGACACCGGTATCGGTGCGGTCGTCGTCGAGGTGCCGCCGGTCTCGGCCTGCAGGATTCGTTGGGCCGGCGTCGCCGTCGGTCGACGACGCCGAGGAGGCTCGGGCCGTACCTGGCGTTGTATCGGGTCCCGGCCCGGCTCCGGCGGCTGGACGTGCGGCACCAGGAACGGCCGACCGCTGGCGCCGGCGAGGATCAGGCCGGCCGGGCCGTCGGCCGACAGTGCGTGGTCGAGCGGCCGGACGAACGCCGGCGATTGCCACGAGCTCAGCTGCCGCGAGAACGCCGTGTCGATGGTGGGCGTCGACGGACCGATCACGGGGGCCAGTGGATCGACCTCTCGCCATTCGTCACGGGCGCCGTGGGACTCGCGGCCGTGGGCCTCGCGTTGGATGTCGTTCCGGGGTGTACCGCCCACGGGTTCCTGTCGACGCCGCCCGAACCGCATCGCTCATCCGCCCGCAGTGAGGCGTGAGATGTGACCGACGAAGCGTCGGCGCATCGGGTGCTCGAGATCGAGGATGGCGTCCAAGGGCCAGTGGAAGTGAAAGGCGACGAACGCGACCTCGCGGTACAAGGTGTCGGGCGCGTTCGTCACGATTCCCCCAGGCGACCACCGGCCAGGTCGACCGTCATCTCGTGGTGGCACGACGGGCACACGACTCGCGCCCGGGTGGTTCCCTCGACATTGATCCGGCGGTACATGTCCTGGAGGAAGGCGAGATCAGCAGCGAACATCCGCTCGATCACACCGGCGTGCACCTCGCCGAGATCTCCGAGCCGGGTGATCACCCGCGCCAGCAGCACGACCGTGAGGTAGGCCGGGTTCTCCCGCACGCGATCGTCGTGCAAGGGCAGCAGTTCGTCGCGTGCGGTGGCCAACCGCATGACACCGTTGCGGTGGACGCGGCCGGCGCTGTCGACGAAGCCTCGGGGCAGCGAGAACGGGAACTCGGTCCGCAGCTCTTCCGGAGCCGACGAGGCCGGTGCCGACGAGGCCGGCCCCGGCGCCGCTTCGTCGACCGCCGGCGATGCCCCAGCGAAGGAACGCCGCATCAGGCCCCTTCCGGCGGCGTCATCTCGTCGAACGTGAGCGTCAGCTTCTCCGTGAGGACGCTCGTGTCCCCGGCCTTCAGCGTGCCGACCTCCAAGGACTTGGCCCACACACCGGTCATCGCATAGCGCTTGACCGCCGTGCCCTCGAAGTCGTAGACGACGATGGCACCGCCCTTGCGCGCCTCGGTCATCTTGCCTTGCTCGGCCTGCGTGAGCCACTTCTCGAAGCTGGTGTCGCTGTTCAGGGCTCGAGTGAGCGTGACTTCTCCGGCCTTGCGTCGACCGGGAAGCTTCCGAACGATGTACTTCCCGTCGGGCGTGTTCGACTTGTACTCGATCGTGTCCATCTCCATCTTGAGGCCGCTGACCTCCTGGATCTGTTTGATGACGATGCCGTCGAGCTCCAGCCCGAAGGAATGGCCAACGCCTCCGTCGAATTCATCCATGGGCATGATTCCTCCTCAAGGTTCCAAGAACACTCATTCGGCGAGCGCCGCGCCGCCCGAGAACTGCGACAGGCGGAAGATGACGAACTCGGCCGGCTTCACCGGAGCGACGCCGATCTCGCAGATGAGTTGACCGAGATCGATCGACTCCTGCGGGTTGGTCTCGCGGTCGCACTTGACGAAGAACGCCTCGTCGGGCGTCAGGCCGAACAATGCGCCCTTGCGCCACTCGTTGGTGAGGAACGCTGTGATCGTCCGGCGGACCCGAGCCCACAGCGCATCGTCGTTGGGCTCGAACACGACCCACTGGGTGCCGGTCAGGATCGACTCCTCGAGGTAGTTGAACAGCCGGCGGACGTTGAGGTACACCCACTCGGGGTCGCTCGACAGCGTCCGAGCCCCCCACACACGAACTCCTCGCCCGGGGAACGACCTGATGCAGTTCACCCCCACCGGGTTCAGCAGCTCCTGCTCGCGTGACGTGAGGTCGCAGCCCAGCGAGATGGCTCCCCGGACGACCTCGTTCGCCGGCGCCTTGTGGACGCCTCGGCTGTCGTCGTTGCGGCCCCAGATGCCGGCGACGTGACCGCTCGGCGGAACGAGGATGTTGGCGTTCAGCGCGGGATCGTGCACCTTGACCCACGGCCAGTAGAGCGCGGCGTACTTCGAGTCGTATCCCGCCTCGTCGCGCCGCCAGTTCAGGACGTGTTGCGGCTTCAGATCCGGCGGCGGGTCGAGGATGGCGACGCGGTCACCCATCAACTCGCAGTGGGCGATCATCGCCAGCTGCACCGCCTTGACGCCCTCCAGGTCGAGCCAACCCTTCTGGTGCGCCGCCCACACGTCGGGCACGCACACCATGGTCACCTCGTCGACGGTCTCGAGCCCACCGAAGCCGGTGCGGTCGGCGACATCGCCGACGTAGTCGTCGCTCGACAGCTTCGCCGCCGCCTTCCCGGCGCCGCCGGCGAGGGAGACGGTTCCGTTGGCGGGTCGGGTCGCCGGCGCGCTCGCCGCTTCCACCAGTTCGATCAGTTTGCTGGCTGCCTTGACCGCGGCGACGACGTTCTGCTTGCCCTTGCCCAACGAGACGTTGTCGTACTCCTCATCGGCCTTGCCGTTGCGCTTCACGACCAGCTTGAAGTTGTCGTCGGACGCCTCCGTCGCGTCGACGATCTCCACGGAGATGTCGTTGCCCGCGCTCCCCGCGAGCAGCGAGCGGGCGGTCAGGCGCGGCGCGGCCGCTTTGCCGTCTCCGGCAACCGGTGGGAGCGCACCCTGGGCGATCGCCGCCGAGCCTTCCGACCCGATCCGGACCACGAAGCAGTTCCCGCCGCCGTTCAGGAAGTACCCGTAGACGGCGTGGGCCAAGTAGGCATCGCCCGTGAAGCCGCCGAACGAGTCGACGAACTGCTTCCAGTTCGACACCAGGGTCGGACTGTTGAACGGGCCCTTCTCGGCCAGACCGACGAACGCGGCGACTGCAGTGCCGACGCCCTGGATCGGCGCCGAGCCTCCTGGCCGTTCCTCCACGTAGACGCCCGGCGACAAGTAGGTTGGCATGCATCCCCCCGGTGATTCGGCAACCGCCGAAGGCTGTCGGGAACCGTCGGCGGAGAACAGCGACCTCCGATCGGGTGCAGGGGTAGGACGGAGTGCCCGAAAGGGCACGGGCTCCCTGTCGGCGCACGATCTTGCCCGAACGTGCAGGAGATGCCGTCCGTGTGGACGATTCCGGACCCTGCGTCGTCCCCGTCGCAGTCCGTAGCATCCGGGATCTATGGCCGCGCGGGGTGGTGTCGTCGGCAGGGTCCGCGAACGATGAGCGCGGTGCTCGGCATCGATCTCGGCACGACCTACACCGCCGCGGCCAGGTGGGACGGGTCACGCCCGGAAGTGGTCCAGCTCGGCGCGCACGGCGCGGCGATTCCGTCGGTCGTCTACGTCGGCGAGACCACCTTCGCCGTCGGCGAGCGAGCGGCGGCGCTCGGCGCCGGACACCCCGAGCGACTGGTCTCCGAGTTCAAGCGTCAGCTCGGCGACGAGAGCCCGATCCTGGCCGGTGATCGGTTCGTGACGGCGGACGAGCTCCAGACCGAGCTCGCCCGGTTCGTCTACGGGCGAGCGGTCGAGCTGGAAGGGCTCGAGCCCGAACGAGTCGTCTTCACCGTGCCGGCCCACTGGGGTGGCTACCGCCGGGATCGCGTACTCGAGTTGGCGACGTCCGTGGTGGGCGATCCGCGACGGTGCCAGCTGGTGTCCGAGCCGGAAGCCGCGGCGGTGTACTACGCGACGCGGGACAGGGTCCCGGCCGGATCCGTCGTGGGTGTCTACGACTTCGGCGGCGGCACGTTCGACGCGGCGATGCTCCGACGGCTGCCCGACGGCTTCGAGCTCCTCGGACGACCGGCCGGCGACGACAACCTCGGGGGCATCGACCTCGACGCGGTCCTCCTCGACCACGTCGCCGACGTGGCCGGCATCTCCTGGCCCGAGCTGGACCGCGAGGACCCAGCGGTGATGCGCGGCATCGCCCAGCTCCGGGCCGGCGTGACGCTGGCCAAGGAACTGTTGTCGAGCGAGCTGACCGCCGATGTCGTGATCGCCCTTCCCGGCACGACGACCACCGTGCTGGTCAATCGTCGGGGGCTCGAGGACCTGGTCCGTCCGCTCATCGAACGCACGCTGACCACGTTCGACCGTGGCCTCGCGTACGCGGGTGTCGCGCCCGCCGATCTCCACTCGATCCTGTTGGTCGGTGGTGCCAGCCGCATGCCGCTCGTCGGCGAGATGCTCACCGAGCGGTACCGCGCTCCCCTCGCCGCTGATGCCCACCCGAAGTTCGCCGTGGCCTTGGGGGCCGCCATCCTCGCCGCGCCGGTCGGCGTCGTCGCGTCGGGCCGCACCGAGGCGCCGCCGGCCCCCGCCGCCCCGGACACGATCGAGACACCCGTCGTCCCGCTCGCCGCTGCGGTCCCTGCCGAACCCGAGACCCCGGCGCCTTCGGAGTCGGTCGAAGCAGCGACCGAGGCCGAGGTCCACGAGCATCCGGCGATCGCCGAGCCCACGGTGACGCGAGCGTCGGCCGCGCCGACGTCGGGACGGGCGCGGCGAAACCGCGTCATGATCGGTGTCGGCGGGCTCCTCGTCGTCGGGGTGGCGGTCGCCGCGGCGGTGAGTGCCGGCGGCAACGGTTCGACGAGCGATTCGTCCGCCACCACGACGACCGCCCTCGTGGCGACGACCGTCGTCGTGCCGGCGACCGCGACCGTGACGTCGACCGTCACGACCCCCGCGATCGGCCAACTCACCGGGTTCCCGGTCTCGAACCCGGTCACGTGCGACGGGACGCCCGCGGTCGTGGTCCTCCACGGGGCGACGCCGGGCGAGTCGTTCACGGCGACCGTCGGTACGGACGTGTGGCCCTTTCCGCCGACGGCGGCGAGCGACGGCAGCGTTTCGTTCGAGTGGGCGTGCTCCCCACAGCAGGCCGGCACGACCTGGGACATCCGACTGACCGGATCCAGTAGCGGACGCCTCGCCACGTTCGCCATCGTCGGAAACGCACCGGGAGCGGCGATCGCACCGTCGACCACGGCTCGTCCGACGCCGGCCACCAACCGGCCCGGATCTCCGCAGACGACGACGGGCGGTCCGACGACCACCGCGGACACGGCCACGACTCCGGCCGCGCCGCCGGTCGTCAACACCACGGTCCCTCCCGACACGACCGCGCCGCCGGCGCCGACCACGCAGCCCCCGGCCCCGACGACGACCCGTCCGCCGCCGGTCACCTGACGATGTTCGGACACCATCGGCCCGACGACTCGGTGTGGTCTGACCCCGGGCCTCGACACAGATGGCAGTATCGAGTCGTACATCGAGTCCGGAGCCGATCGGTCGACGTGCGGCCGCCGGTCCGGTCCGATCGTGAGGGGGTATCACGGTGGGATTGAGCGCTGACGACATCTACGGACTGTGCCGCCAGGTCGGCTTCAGCCCCGACCAAGCGGTGACGATGACGGCCATCGCCCTCGCCGAGTCGGGCGGCGACACGACCGCTCACGCCACGGTCGGGGAGGACTCCGTCGGGATCTTCCAGATCAACCGCCAGGCGCATCTCGGCCTCAGCCCGGATCGCCTCGCCGATCCGCTCGAGAACGCCAGGATCGCCTGGGAGGTCTCGAAGCACGGAGAAGACATCTCGCCGTGGACCGTCACCCACGGCGGCGACGCGAGCCGCTACACCCAGTTCCGAGACGTTGCCGCGCACGCTGCGGTGAACGCCGGCGACCAAGGCGCGACGGGATACTTCGGCGGGGTGGAGGGGTACGGGCACCCGCACCCTGCCGAACCGGTCGGTGACGCCCCGAGCGCCGATCACAAGTCGCCGCTGGAGATCTTCCTGCAGTCGGCGCTCGCCCAGCAGGGCGACCAGTACCGGCAGAACGTCACGCCGCGGCCCGACGACCCCAATCCATCGGCGTTCGACTGCTCGGCACTCGTGCAGTGGGCGGCGCATCAAGCAGGCGTCGAGCTGCAGCGATCATCCGCGACCCAATACGTCCAGTTGAAGGGCATGGGGGCCACGATGAGCGTCGAGGAGGCCCTGAAGACGCCGGGAGCGTTGCTCTTCCACTTCGACCACGAGCCGGGAAACGGCGTCGATTCCGGCCACGGCCACGTCGCCATCAGTCTGGGCGACGGCCGGACGATGGAGGCGATGGGCACGAACTACGGGGTGAGAACCGCCGATGTCGCCACTCAGCACAGTGCCGGGTTCTTCAACTTCGCCGCCGGCGTTCCCGGGCTGACCCCGACCGACGGCAGCGGGACCAAGCTCGATCTCAACAGCATGATGTCGGGCGGCGGTGGCTCGTCAGGCCCGACCGCATCCGCGCCCCCGCCCCCTCCCCCTCCGCCTCCCCCGCCACCACCTCCGCTTCCCGGCTTCTGGCGTGGCGACCCGTCCACCGTCCCCACCGCGATCACCGGCCCGATTCTCCAGCCGCTGCCGGCATCGACCGCCGCCCACCTCATGCAGTCGTCCGGGCCGGTGCCGCCACCGGCGCCGGCACCGCTCCCCGGACTGGCGCCGCTCGCCGGAGGTCCGAGCGGACCGCCGACGTCGTCGACCGCGCCGACGCTCGATCCCCTCGGCACCCACGCCTCCGACGCGAGCCATCCCGCGGATCCGCACGACCATCTCGCGACCCTCACCGGTGCCGGTCATCCCGTGCTCGACCCCGCCCACGACCCGGCGCACTTCCACACCCAATGGCTGTCGGGAGATCCGATGGCGGGGGAACTGCACACCGTCGGCTGGACCAGCGGGCATCCACTTCCCGGCGAGTTGATCCACCACGACGACGGCCACCACGACGACGGCCATCACGACGACTTCACCCACGACGCTCATCACGGCCATGCCTTCTGAGCGATCATGAGCCTGCCCCGGCCGTGACCGCCGAACCGCCCGACCCCTCGGCGTACCTCGCCGGGGTGATCGACCACGCTCGCTATTGGTCGGCCCAGCTGGATCGGCCCGACCTCACGAGCGCGCTCGACGCCTGCACCGAGCGACTCGCGAGCGTCGAGGGCGCGACGATCGTGTTGGTCGGGCTCTCCGACGGAGGGAAGACGACGCTGCTCGCCGAACTCGCCGAGGACGACACGATCGTGGCCGACCCGCTCCGGCCCACCCCCCGACCGGTCGTCGTCCACGGTCCCGAGGTTGCTTCCCACGAGACGCGGAGTGCGCTCGACCACGACGTCCACTGTTCGACTCCCTGGCCCCGGCCGAGCGGCCTGCTCCTCGTCGACACCCCCAGCAACGGCCTTCCCGGCGCCGTCCGCGACGCGACCTCAGGTGCCGAACCCGACATCCTGCTCCTCGTCACGGACGCCGCCCAGGAGCTCTCCGCGCTCGAGATCGACATCGCCCGCAATGCATGCGCACGCGGCGCCCGTCTCGTCGTCGCGTTGACGAAGGTCGACCTGCATCACGAATGGCGCCGCATCCTCCAGATCGACCGCGAGCATCTGATGGCCGCCGGCCTGAAAGCCGCCGTCTTCCCGGTGTCCGCTCGTTTGCATGCGTTGGGTCGCCACCGAAGCGACCAGGCGATGCGCGCCGAATCGGGAGTACCCGACCTGGCTGCTTCGCTCGATCGGCTCAACTCCCGGGCGGCGACCGCCGCGGCCCGAACGGCAGCGGCGTCGACGGTCGTCGAATCGGTCGGCGGGTTGCTCACGACCCTCCGGCTCCAGCGCGCGGTCCTCACCGATCCCGCCGCTGGTCGCGCCCTCGCCGAGCGGCTCGAAGCGTCGAGAGCGCGGCTCGATCTCGTGCGGAGCGGATCGTCGAAGTGGCGCGAGAAGCTCTACGACGGGCTCGAGCGCCTGCAGCTCGAAACCGACCACGATCTGCGGGTGCGCATGACGAGGCTGCAGACCGAAGCGATGGCGGAGCTCGAGGCATCCGACCCGAGCGAGATCTGGACCGGGTTCGCGACGCGGCTGCACCGTTCCGTCGAGGACGAGGTCGGCGGGTTGTTGGAAGCGCTCGAAGGGAACGGCCGCCAGCTGGCCCTCGAGGTCGCCCAGCTCTTCGGTGACGAACAGGTGGTCGATGCGGACGAACTGGCGATCACCGACGTCGCGGAACTCCCGCGGGCGATCTTCGACCCGATCATGATGGACGAAGGCCAGCGGGACACGACCGGCACCGTCGTCAATGCGTTGCGGGGCTCGGCGATGAGTGCGTCGATGACCGGGATCCTCGCGAAGTACGGCGCGATCGCCGTCGGCGGAGCAGTCGTCCAGAGCGTGTTGTTGCCGCTCGGTGCGGGCATGGCCGTGGTGCTCGGCCGGCAAGCCCTGCGAGCGACTCGCCATTCGCAACTCCAGACGCGGCGGCGTGCGGCGGCGGTCTCGGTCCGCAAGTACCTCGACGGCATGAGCCCGGAGGTTGCGGTGCGAGTCCGCACCGACCTCATGAACCTCCGACTCAGGTTGCGGGACACGTTCGATCAACGGGCCACGGCGCTCGCCTACCAGGTGGAGTCCGAGCTCCGGAGCACGCTGGAAGCGCTCAAGGCCGGCGAGGACCAGCGAAGCGAGCGCCTGACGAACGTCGACGGGCTGCTGACCAAGCTCGAGGAACTCGCCGAGCACGCGCGGCTCGCTCGCCGAGCGGTGATGGAGAGCGACGAATGAACGAAGGCGCGGCGGTCGTGGCCCTGCTCGAACGCGCCGTCGGTCTGGCCGCCGACGACGTCGTCGTGGACGAGCTGCACCGAGTGCTCGACCGTCTCGATCAGCCACTCCGAGTCGCGCTGATCGGACGGGCCAAGGCCGGCAAGTCGACGCTGCTGAACGCGCTCGTCGGCGATCTCGTCGCACCGACCGATGCGGCCGAGTGCACCCTCATCCCGACCGAGTACCACGACGGTGTGACCTATCGAGCCTGGCGGTTGATGGTCGACGGATCAGTGGCGGCGGCGAGATTCGAGCGCGACGTGCTCGGCGCACGCATCCATCTCGACGGCGTCTCCACCGATGACGTCGTGCGGCTGCTGGTCGAGTTCCCGAGCGCACGGCTCCGCGACATGACCGTGCTCGACACTCCCGGCCTCGGCTCGATCCGTTCGACCGTGTCCCGGCGCACGGTCGAACTGACCGCCGAACACGCCGATTCCCCACCCGACGCCGTCGTCTACCTCCTGAGGAACTGGCACACGGTCGATTCGCAGTTCCTGACCGCCTTTCACGAGCAATTGGGCGTCGATGTCCCGCCGGTCAACGCCGTGGCGGTGCTGTCGCGCGCCGATGAGATCGGTGGTGGGGGCGCGGATGCGCTCGACCTGGCCCACGCGCTGGCCGACGCACTGGCGAACGAGCCCACGGTCCGTTCGCTGGTGCTCACCGTGGTACCGATCGCCGGGCTGCTGGCCCAGACCGCCATCACCTTGACGCAGGCCGACTTCCACGACCTCGTGACGCTCGCCAGTGCCCCGTTGGACGACCTCGAGGCCGCGATGCTCTCGGCCGATCGGTTCACGGCCGAGGGACGGCTCACCGAACTCGCCGTGATCCGTCGACGATCTCTCCTCGCCCGTTTCGGGCTGTTCGGCCTGCGATTCGCCATCGAGGCCGTGCGCCTCGGGACCGTGACCACCGCGCAGGCGCTCGCGACCGAACTGGTTCAGCTCAGTGGGCTGGCCGAGCTGCGCAACCTCATCTTCGAGCGATTCGGCGCCCAAGCGACGATTCTCAAGAGCGCCCAGGCGCTGGAGCTGCTCGAGCAGCTCCTGGCCGACGGTCGGGTCCGCTGGGACGCCGATCTGGCCGACGGCCTCGAACGTTTGAACGTCAGCGCCCACGAGCTCACGGAGCTGAAGATGCTGAACGACGTGCTCAGCTCGACCACGCTGGGTCTCGCGCCGGCCGCTCGGACCAACGTCGCCCGGCTGCTCGGCGCCCAGGGCGTGGGGCCGGTGGAACGGCTCGGGATCGATCCGGTCTCGAGCACCGCCGAGATCACCGCTCGCCTGCTGGAGGAGATCCGAACGTGGCAGGCCCGCGCCTCGAGCACGTCCAGCCGGCCCGAGGAGCAACGCCTGGCGAGGGTCGTCGTCCGCTCGCTCACCCCATTGCTGGCCCAGGTGAAGGAGACCAGACCATGAACGACGACCCGGGGCGACCGACGCGACGGGGTCCACAC
>Ga0209023_10007922_pt1 | contig 10758 bp, 8 predicted proteins | sample LakOneMetagenome_FD_187468 | JGI IMG/M metagenome (GOLD analysis project Ga0209023, IMG submission 187468) | Freshwater and sediment microbial communities from Lake Erie, Canada (SPAdes) (version 2) | ecosystem: Environmental > Aquatic > Freshwater > Lentic | place: Lake Erie, Canada | collected...
CCATCGCTTCGGCGTCGCGCGAGACCACCACTTCGTGGGCGCCGAGCGCCAGCGCGTCGGCGCGCTTGGCTTCCGAGGTCGTGAACGCGACCACGTGCGCGCCCATCGCACGCGCCAGCTTGATGCCCATGTGGCCCAGGCCACCGATACCGACGATGCCCACGCGCTTGCCGGGGCCGGCGTTCCAGTGGCGCAGCGGCGAGTACGTGGTGATGCCGGCGCACAGCAGCGGCGCCACCGCGGCCAGCTGGTCTTCGGCGTGAGTCACGCTCAGCACGAAGCGTTCGTGCACCACGATCTGTTCGGAATAGCCGCCCAGGGTGTGGCCCGGCGCATCGGCGCTCAAGCCGTTATAGGTACCGACCATGCCGTCGCAGTAGTTTTCCAGGCCGTCTTCGCAATCGCCGCAATGTTTGCAGCTGTCGACCATGCAGCCGACGCCGACCAGGTCGCCGACCTTGTGCTTGCTGACGTGGGCGCCGATGGCAGCGACGCGGCCGACGATCTCGTGGCCCGGCACGCACGGGTACATGGTGCCGGCCCATTCGCCGCGCACCTGGTGCAGGTCCGAGTGGCAGACGCCGCAGAAGGCGATGTCGATCTGCACATCGTGCGGGCCCGGCTCGCGGCGGGTGATGTCGAGGGAAACGAGGGGCTGGTCGCCGGCGTGGGCGCCGTAGGCTTTGACGGTCATGGGTTGTCCTTTGAGGTTGTACGAGGACCTGGCGCTTGCGGGGCGCGAGGCCGAATCAGGGGGAGGATGGTACAGGCAAACGAGCACGCAAAACGAAGGCGAAATTGCATGCCCTTATGAATATTCATCATGAATCGACACGTCGATTCGGTGCGCGGTATCATAAACGAATCCGCCAAACGGCGTTGTCCACCTCTCGATTTGCACACCATGGCCCGCGACAACATCAACGACATCCTGGTCTTCCTCGCCGTCGCCCGCGAACGCAGCTTCACGCGCGCCGCCGCCCAGCTGGGCATGACCCAATCGGCGCTGAGCCACATCATCCGCGGCCTGGAAGAGCGCCTCGGCGTGCGCCTGCTCACGCGCACCACGCGCAGCGTCTCGCCCACCGAAGCCGGCGAGCGCCTGCTGCAGAATGTCGGCCCGCGCCTGGAAGAAATCGAGACCGAGATCACGGCGGTGAGCGACCTGGGCGACAAGCCGGCCGGCACCATCCGCATCACCGCCATCGACCACGCGATCGAAAGCCTGCTCTGGCCGCGCCTGGCGCCGCTGCTGCCGCTCTACCCCGATCTGCACGTCGAGCTCAGCTCCGACTACCGCCTGGTCGACATCGCCGCCGAACGCTTCGACATCGGCGTGCGCTACGGCGACCAGGTAGACAAGGACATGATCGCCGTGCGCCTCACCGTCGACATGCCGATGTCCATCGTCGCCTCGCCGGCCTACTTCGCGAACCGTCCGGTACCAGGCACGCCGCAAGACCTCATGAAGCACAACTGCATCGCCCTGCGCTTGGCCAGCAGCGGCGGGCTGTATGCGTGGGAACTCGAGCACGCAGGGCAAAGCCTGGAACTGCGCGTGCGCGGCCAGGTGGTGTGCAATACCGCGCCGCACATCCTGCAGGTGGCGCTCGATGGATGCGGCATCGGCTTCCTGCCCGAGGAGATGACGGCGCCGCACGTGCAGGACGGGCGACTGGTAAGCGTGATGCAGGACTGGTGTCCGCGCTTTCCGGGCTTGTTCGCCTACTACCCAAGCCGGCGCCAGTCCTCGCGCGCGCTGGGGCTGGTGATCGATGCGATCCGGTACAAGGGATAGCCCATAGCCGCGCGGGTCAGCGCAGCAGTAACAGTGCTTGGCGTACCCGTTCACGCACCGGCCCGTGCAGGACGCTGTACGCGACGCCGGCCCGGTCCAGCGTCTCCACGTACCAGTCGTGCTGGCGCTGCCGAAAGGCCGCGTTGCGCCGCGTCCCATCCTGCACGAAGGGGAAGTCCGGCGCGCAGACAAAGGTGTGGGTATAGCGCCTGGCAGCGAGCCGGGTGACAGCCGGATCGACCTTGCCATAGCCGTCCTGGCTGTAGAACACCGTGGTCAGGGCGCTGCCGTCGCAAATGAGCAGACCGCGCGCCTCTTGTGCCAGCGCGATCTCGAGCGCGACCTGGTCTTCGGCAATGGCGCGCATGTCCTCAAAAACGAACTGGCCGCCCTTCTCTTCCCAGCGCGTGCGGCCCACTTCGGGAACGGCGGTCGCTCCGAGCGTGGCCGCCAGCGCTTCGACCAGCGTGGTCTTGCCGCTCGACTCGCCGCCCAGGACGCATACGCGGTCGACAAAATCGGCGTACACCAGCGGATCGAGAAAGGCGCGCCAGGCAGCGGGATCGGCGCGCACTTGGGTGCCCGACACCGGCACCGCCTGCCGCGCCAGGTCGACGCACACGTGCTCGACCTGGTGCGAATGCCCCAGGCGCTTCGACAACGCCGCGGTCATCACGGCGGCAAAGCCGTCCCCGTAGTCTTCGCTGGTGAACACCGCATCGACCGCGCCGCCGCCCAGGGTCCAGCACAGCCAGGCGCAGAATTCGCGGTGCACGTCGGCTGGTGCATCGTTGGGCGGCACCGTGACGGAGCGGTCGGTCTCGCCCCGACGATACGCCTCGGCCAGCACGGCGTCGTCGATCACCAGCCGCCGCGCCTGCGGGAACAAAGCGGCCAGCCAGCCGGCGCGCGCCTCGGTATCGCAATGCGCAAAGTCGGGCTTCGTATAGCTGATCACCAGCACCTCGTCGCAGGCATCGAGCGCGCTCCCGATCAGGTACATGTGGCCACGGTGCAGCGGACAGAACTTCCCGACCACCAGGCCGCGCCGGTAGCGCTTCATGCTTCGGCCGGCACCGCGCTGCGTTCCATTTGCAGGCGCGCGAGCTTCCTCCAGCGCAGCCAGGCGACGATGGCGTTGACCCAGTACACGGCGTACAGGAAAGCGGTCAGGTACAGCCCGCGGCTGGCGTACAGCGGCACGGCGATCGAGTTCACCAGCAGCCAGAACGGCCAGTTCTCGATGCGGCGGCCCATCAGCAGCAGCTGGGCGATCACGCTGAATACCAGCACCATCGAGTCGGCGAACGGCGCGTAGGCGTCGGTCCAGAAGTGTAGCAGCGCGCCGTAGCCGGCGGCGCAGGCCAGGCCGAGCGGCACGATCCAGGCCAGGCTGCGCAGCCCGGCCGGGCGCACGACGAGGGCATGTCCGTGGTCGCCGCGCAGCCACAGGCGCCAACCGGCCACGCTCGACAGGACGAAAAACACCTGCAGCACCACGTCGGCATACAGGTTCGCCTGGAAGAAGACGACGGCAAACAGCGCGCAACCGACGATGCCGGTCCACCAGGTGTGGATGCTGTTGCGGCCCGCCAGCAGGATGGCGGCGGTGGCAAAGGCGTTTGCTGCGATTTCGAGTGGGGAGATCATGTGTGGGCGCCTGCCAGGTTCGAGGTGTATTGCAAGGTCTTGTCGTCCGCGGTGATGATTGTGATGTGTACCGGCTGTTCGCCGAACAGCGGTGCGAGCGCCGCGCGTGCCGGGCCGGCCTGTGCCATCGCGCCGGGGGCCAGCGCAAGTATGACAGCGCCGTCCGCCTCCTGGTGAAACGAGAAATGCGAAATCGGCAGCGGCCGCAGCGCATGGGTGATGTCGACGTTGTTGATCCAGGCGCCGCGCGCAAAGAACCGCACCGGGCGCCGCCCCGACAGGCCGAGCAGCACCGGCCCTTCCGGCGTGTGGGCGAGCGACGCGAAGTCTCCGGTGCGGTAGCGCAGCAGCGGCAGGCAGAAATTGAAGCCGCCGCTGACGGTGATCTCGCCGGTTTGTCCCGGCGCCGCCGGCTGCCCCTGCGCATCGAGGATCTCGACGAACAGGCGCGGCTGCAGCAGCAGGTGGCCGCCCAGGGCCGCGTCGAACACGCCGACCGGGCCGACCTCGTTGAGCGAATAGATGTCCAGCACCGGGCAGCCGAAGCGCGCTTCCAGGCGCGCGCGCAGGCCGGCGTGCAGCATCATCGACACCGAGATCAGGGCGCGCGGCCGCGTCGTCAGCGGCAGGTCGAGGTAGGCGCCGAACGAGATCGGGTCGCCGGCGACGATTTCCGGGTCGAGCGCATCGAGATAGCGCGCGCGGTCGGCCGGGTCGCGCCAGTCGTTCGGGTGCAGGTTGATCTTGGCCAGGCCGGTCTCGCCCATCGCCGGATTCACCGACACATAGGTGAAGCAGCGCTGCTGGTAGCCGAGCAGCACCACGCCCACCTGCCCGGCGCCGTGGCGGGGAACGATGCCGTGGCGCGCCAGCGCACGCTTGTGGAAGGCGGCGTACCTGGCCGCCACCAGCGGATGCGAAGCCACCACCAGCGGGTGGCCGGTGGTGCCGGTGGTCTGGAAGTTGATCAGGCGCTCGGTGCCGACATGATCGGGCACGAAGCGCGCGATGTCGGCGGCAAAGTCGGCGCGCGACACCGGCGCGATGTCGGCGAAATGCAGCGGCGGCGAGCCGAGCGCCCGGTGGTAGGGGACCGCGGCAAAGGTGTCGGCCACGAAGGCGGGCAGCCAGGCGGGCAGCGCGCCTGGGGCCCAGCCGACGGTGGCGCCGGCGACCTCGCGTTCGAAGGCGCGCACCAGCTCCACCTCGTGCGCCTGCAAGCGGTTGCCGCTGGCGTTGCGGTAGAACGGCGCATGCGGATGCCCGGCCAGGAAGTCGAGCATGCGCTGGCCGTTCGCTGTCAGCGTGGGGAAACGCTCGCGGTGCAGCGTCGCACTCATTGCCGCCTCACTCGCGCGTCCACTTGTCGGCCGATTCCTCGGCCGCCTTCCTGGCCAGGGCCTCGCGGATGGCGCGCGCGCGTTGTTCCGAGGCGCGGCTGGCTTCGAGCAGCTTGCGCCGTGCGGTGCCGCTGATCGCCGCCAGGCGGTCGTTGGCCTGCGCGGGTGTTTCGCCGCGCGGCCGCAGGTTCACCGCGGCCAGCACCGAGCGCGCCAGTTCTTCGCGGCGCTCCCCGTCGTTGACGTAGCGGTGGGCCGGGCCGGCGCCGGCCAGCTCGGTCACCATGTCGTCCAGCACCGCCAGCAGCGCCGCGTGCGCCAGCCGCGCCGCGCGGAACCATTCGTCGGCCAGCAGCCAGGCGGCGATCATGGCCAGGGCCAGGCGGTTGCGGTCGGCATGGGCGTCGCGTCCTTCGAAGCGGGCCAGGATGTCGATGCCGGCGCGTGCGCCGTGCAGGGCCAGCAGGTCGTTCACCAGCGCGGCCACGGACACGCTGCCGCGCGTGCCGATCATGGGCTCGGCCAGGAAGTCGGCCGGCGTGTCGGCCAGGCGCCGGGTCAGGCGTTCGAGATCGGGGGCGTCATGCGCGGGGCCGTCGTGCGCGGGGCCGTCGTGCCCCGGTCCGTCGTTTTTCATGCGTGTCTCGCTGTCCGGAGTGGTGTGGTGGACGGCTCGGCGTCGCCGTAGTGGCGCCGCGCAAAAGCCTGCGCAAACGCCGCCAGCCCCGCCATGTCAGCGATGGCGTGGACTTGCCAGCCCTGCTCGTCGCGGGCGCGCTTCAGGGCGGCCACGGTGTCGCCGTACCAGGATGGCGGATCCGTTTCCCAGTCCTGCAGCAGGTTCAGGGCCATGGTGCCGCCCGCGCCGGCGGCCGCCAGGGCGGTGGCGGCGACGTCCCAGCCGCTGGCGCCACGCTCGTCCTTGTCGAACATGGTCGTGATGCCGTCGTCCGAGATCATCAGGATGTGGGCCGGGCGCGCGCCATCGTCCGCCCTGCGGTGGGCATAGGTGTCGCGCAGGCGGTGGATGGGGAAGCAGGTGCCGCCGCCAAAGAAGCCGGTGAGCACGTGCAGCACGGCGTCGGCGTCGCGCACGAAGCCTTTCGTAGCAAGGACCTGGTCGCTCCAGCTCCACAGCGTCACCTGCACCGCCGACCCCGCGCGCAGCGCCGACAGCGCGACAATGGCGCCGGCCAGGGCCAGCCAGGAGGTCGCCACTTGCGGGTTCGGCATCGAGCCGGAACTGTCGACGTACAGGTCGAGGTCGACCGGCAACGGGTCGGGCTGCTGCGCCGTATCCTGGCTGTAGACGCGGCGCACGGTGCTCAGGCCCGGCACCGGCTTCGGACTGCGCAGCAGGCTTTGCATCCAGTCGATCTCGTCGAGCGGGGAGCCGATGTCCCAGGGTTCAACGGCTTCCATTTGCGGTTCGCTCGCCTGGGCCCTGCGCTTGCGCGGGAAGGGAACCAGGTAAGGGAGCGCCCGCTCGCGGTAGTAGCGCATGGCGATCTGGTGGTCGTTCAACGCGACGCCGCCAGCCTTCAGGATCTGCCCGTACTCGAAAGGCTCGCGCGCCTGGCCGCGTGCGCCGCCTTGCTCTTCGTCCGTTTTCTCGGCGGGGCCGTCTCCTTCATCGCCCGTAATCGCGCGGTCCTCGGCCGGGTGGATCGCGTCGTCCGCTTCGCCTGGTTCGATCTCGTGCAGGCCGCCGGGCGAGCAGCCGGCCGCCGCTTCGCCGGTGTCGTGCAGCTGGCTTTGCGGCCCCTTCTGCTCGGGGTCGCCGGCCAGGTAGGGCAGCAGCAAGGCCGAGAACCGGCTGGCGCCGGTCATCATGTCGTTGGCGTACACGCGCACCAGCTTCGCGCCCAGCCAGGCGTCGGACGCCAGCCCTTCGGCGGCCTCGCCCTCCAGCGCGCCGCCCAGGCTGCCCTTCTCCAGCTGCCACAGCTGCTCGTAGATGCGCATGTAGAGCGTCCACACGGCGCCGGCCTGGCCGGGCCTGGTGGCCAGCGCGCGGTAGATATCGGCCATGCGCAGCCCGGACTGGCGCTGCAGGCGGTCGTTGATGCACAGGTCCGTGTACAGGTTGGCGACCATGGCCGCATGGGCTTCCAGCGTGGGCAAGGCGCGCCGTATCCGCGCCAGCATGCGAAAGTGGCTGGTGGCGGTGCCGGGCGCCAGCACGTGGTGGCCGATCTCGTGGGCCAGGATCTCCACCGCATAGTCCTCCAGGCCAAGCGCGCGGATCGCCTGCAAATCGATGACGACGCTCTGGTCGGCCAGGCGGATCATGGCGAAGCTGCCGCGCAAGCCTTCGCGCGCCGCCTCGACCGTGCTGGCGCACAGGCGCGGGTCGTGCAGGCGCGTGTAGCGGCTCCAGCAGGCCAGTGCCTCGGGCCAGGCCTGGCGCCACCGTGCCAGCAGCGCGTCCTTGTCGAGGCCGGGATCAGCCATGGGCCGCCTCGCGCGGCAGCAGCCGGATCGCATGCGAATACGGCGAGCTGACGGCCAGCGTCGACGCCGTGGCGCAGACCTGCAAGCCCGCCGCCGGCAAGTCCGTTGCAAGCGCCTGGCGCCCGAAGAACAGCTGGCCACCGCGCGTTTCGACCGGGAGCTGGGCGGTTCCCTGCCCGGCCGCCTCGAACTCCTCGCGTGTGGCCGCCAGCAGCATCGCGCCATAGGCGTCGGCCAGCAGCAGGAAGTGGCGTTCGCCCGAGGCGACCACGAAGCCCGCATCGTGCGCGCGCACCTGCGGCGGCGCCGTAAAGACACCGCCGAAGCCCGTAAAGGCGCCGATCTCGCGTCCGCCCGCCTGCCCCGGCCGGTGCCAGGGATCGGCCAGCAGGCGCGCATGCAGCGCGTCCCAGTCCGACGCGTGCGACTCCGGAAACGCGGCCAGCGCCAGCTGCGCAGGCAAGCCGCTTGCAGCCGCCAGCGCGCCGCTGCGGAAATGGGCGGCGCCGGCGCGCCAGGCCAGCAGCTGCCCGAGGACGCGCAGTTCGTCCAGCGTCTCGATACGCGGCGCCAGCGCAGCCATCTCGTCCAGCCACTGGCTGCAACGCACGCCGTCGAGCGCGGCCAGGTGCAGCGCAGCGTTGCTCAGCATGCCGAGCACCTGCTCCGGCTGCGGCGCCACCACGTGCGCCAGCGCCGGCGCCAGCTTGCGCCACACTTGCCCCAGGAAGGCGGCCGGCCCGGCGCCGGCGCCGGCGCCGGCGCCGCCGGCCAGACCCTGGCCGCACAGTTCGAGCGCGATGTCGTAGGCGGCCGAGACCACCTCCTGCACCCGCTCCTGCGCCACGGCGGCGACGGCCCGCACTACCCCATCGACCTCGGTGCGCAGGAAAGCCGTCAACGCGGCCTCGTCGAAGGCCTGCTGGTGGCGCCGCCGCGCCTCGTGGGTGCGCCGGTTGAAGTCGGCGCGGCGGGCGGCAAGCGCGCCGGCAAAGGCGGGGCAGATGGTCGCGGAGGATGTCATCTATTGCGCGCGCAGCCAGGCCAGGTAGTTGGTATAGCGCTGGTGCAGGTACTTCAGTTTCAGCAGGTCGTCGTACAGGTGGCCGTACAGCTTGCGGCCGCGGGTCTGCTCGGCGACCAGCTTTTCGATCTTCACCAGGCGCGCCCGCGTCTCGCGTTCGGACACGCCATCCAGGCCGGCCTCGAACTGCGCCGCCAGCGCGCCGACCGGGTCGTCGCGCTCCAGGCCGAGGCGCGTGTATTCGTCGTTGGCCAGGTCGAACAGGCGCCGCAGCCAGCCGACGCGGTCCGAGCGCCAGGCGGCGTTTTCCGGCAGCGCAAAGAACGGCGCGTCGAGGTCGGGCCGCAGCTTGTCGTGCAGGACGAAAGGCAGCACCTGGCGCAGGTCTTCGAGTTCGACTTCGGCGTTCCCGCGGAACCAGGCCAGGGCCTTGGCGTAGACCAGCAGCGTGGTCAGGTTGCGCACCGAAAGGCCGTTGCGGGTCTGGCAGCCCAGGTCGGCCAGACGGTCGCGCCCGTTCTCGGCAGCCGCCAGCTCGTGCCAGGGCGTACCCGCCAGGCGCGCGGTGTCCTTGGTCATGTACTCGAACTGGCCGCCAGCCGGCTCGCACAGCTCGAACTGGCTGGCAAAGAATTCCAGGCGCCGCCGCACCTGCTCGGGCACGGCGATGTCGCGGATCGCGCCGCCCATCTCGTCGACCTCGTCGTCAGTGAAGACCAGTTCGCGCGGCATCAGCTCCTCGGGCCGCACGTCTTCCTCGATGCGCAGCAGCAGGTCGCCGAGGAAGCGCGGGTTGAAGGCGAGCGCCTGCACGATCACGTCGATGCGGTCGCGCAGGGCCTCGATCACCTGGAAGGTGCCGCCGCCCTCGTCGTCGTTGGCGGTCAGGTACCAGGCCGAGGGCGGGCATTCGAATACCTGGCCCAGCACCTCGGCGTAGTTGTCGCCCATGACGGTCAGGAGCGCGCTCTGGGTGCGGGTGGGGATGCGGTTGTATTCGTCGACGATCTTGACCCGCATCCTGAGCCAGGAGCGCCAGGCGATACGGATCTCGTCCATGCTTTGCGCGGCCACCAGGTCGGCCGGCAGCGGGTTGCCGAGCAGGTCGGCCACGGTCATCTGCGGGTGCCCGTGCTGCATCGCGCGCTTGACCTCGCGCACCGGGGCGCCCGACAGCACGCCCATCAGGATCGCGCTGGCGGTCTTGCCGCGCCCGGGGCCGCCCACGAACAAGCATTTGCGGCGCGTGGCAAAGGTGAGCAGCGGCAGCAGGATGAAGCTGGAGTAGCTTTGCGCCGACGGCAGCGTCAGGGGCCGCCGGGCGTCGCCGACCAGGTAGCGCTGGGCCGGGCCGTCGTTGTACTCGATGTCGTAGTGCGGGCTGATGATCGCCTTGTTGACGATCCAGAAGTAGGCTTGCCGGAGTTTTTCGTCGAGCGCGCGCTGTGGTGGATCGACGGCGGCGCCGGCGGCCACCGGCCCGCGATACAGGTCGGCCACGTCGAACTCGCGCGGCTTGGGGGCCGGGTGCGGGTTGGTCGGGGCGCGGGAAATGCGCTGGAAAAAGTCGAATCGCATGGCGCGTCTTTCGGTTCCTGGACGATGGTCGATGATACGGGCTTGCTGTTTGCTAGGCAATATCCAGCAAGCTAGCGTCTCGTACTCCGATGCACGCCCCGTGCAAATGATATGCTTAGCCTTCTTGCATCGCGGCCCTTGCCTTCTGAACATGGGGCTGCCCAACAACATAAAGATTGCCGACATGACGCCACCAGCCGCCCCCGACACCGAACTCCCTCTCGACATGGTCATCTTTGGCGGCGTCGGCGACCTTGCGATGCGCAAGCTGCTGCCGGCCCTGTACATGGCCTACCTGCACGGCAACCTGCCCGGCGCCACCCGCATCCTCGCCACCGGCCGTCAGGACTACGACAACGCAGCCTACGCCAATCATGTGACCGAACACTCGCGCCCCTTCATCGCGGCCGAGAACTTCAACGAGACCACCTGGACCGGTTTCCTGGGCCTGCTCGAATTCGTGCGCCTCGACGTCCAGCAAGCGCCCGACTTCGGAGCCCTGGCCGAAGCCTCGCGCCAGGGTGCGCAGCGCGTGTACTACCTCGCCACGGCGCCCTCGCTGTTCACCACCATCTGCGACAAATTGTCGACCGCCGGCCTGGTCGACCAGCACGCGCGCGTGGTGCTGGAAAAGCCGCTCGGGCGCGACCTGGCGTCGGCGGTGGAAATCAACGAAGCCGTCGGCAAGCACTTCGCCGAATCGCAGATCTACCGCATCGACCATTACCTGGGCAAGGAGACGGTGCAGAACCTGACCGTGCTGCGCTTCGGTAACTCGATCCTGGAGCCGATCTGGCGCGCGCCGAACATCGTCAGCGTGCAGATCACGGTGGCCGAGGAAGTGGGCGTGGGCAGCCGCGCCGGCTTCTACGACAGCACCGGCGCCATGCGCGACATGGTGCAGAACCACCTGC
>Ga0209023_10007923_pt1 | contig 10758 bp, 8 predicted proteins | sample LakOneMetagenome_FD_187468 | JGI IMG/M metagenome (GOLD analysis project Ga0209023, IMG submission 187468) | Freshwater and sediment microbial communities from Lake Erie, Canada (SPAdes) (version 2) | ecosystem: Environmental > Aquatic > Freshwater > Lentic | place: Lake Erie, Canada | collected...
TTCGAGAGAGGGGCTGAGGGCCGCGGCTCCAAGCCTGCCTGCGCAGGCTTGGACGAGCCCGAAGAGCCGCCGCCTCTGGCGGTGGCACCGAGGCGCAGCGCCTCAGGGGGATGCACTGATTCCTCATTGCGGCGGGTCGCGGTATTCCACGTAGGCCCGGCCGCGCAGCTCCTGCGCCCAGGTGGCGTAGGCCTCGTCGAGTTTTTTCTCGCGCACGGTGTCGCGCGCCATCTCACGCTGTTCGCGCTGCGTGAGCTTGGCCTCGCGGCGCTCCAGCAGCTGGATCAGGTGCACGCCAAAACGCGACACCAGCGGCTCGCTGATCTCACCGGGCTTCAAGGCGTTCATCGCTTGCTCGAACTCGGGCACGTAGCGGCCGGGGTTGGCCCAGCCCAGGTCGCCACCTTCCTTGGAGCTGCCGTCCTGCGATTGCTCGCGTGCCAGCACCGCAAAGTCGGCCTGGCCTGCCAGCACGCGGCGGCGGTAGTCGGCCAGGCGCGCAGCGGCGGCGGTCTCGGTTAGCTGCGGGCTGGTGCGCAGCAGGATGTGGCGCGCATGGCTTTGCATCACGGTGGTGGGCACGCCGGCGGTGACGCGCTCGACCACCTTGAGCACGTGGAACCCGGCAGGCGACCGCACGGGGCCGACGATGCCGCCCACGGGCAGGCCCAGGGTGGAGTTCACGAACAGTTCGGGGTAGCGGTCGGCCGGGCGCAGGCCCAGCAGGCCGTTGTTGCGCTGGCCTTCGGGCGCGTCGGAGAGTTCGCGCGCCACGGCGGCAAAGTCCTCGCCGCCGCGCACGCGGTCGGCGGCGCGCTGGGCGCGTGCCTGGCGATCGGCCACCTGCACGGGGCTGGCGTTCTCGGGCACCAGCACCAGCACGTGGCCCAGGTTGATTTCCATGGACGCGACGTCCGTACCCTTTTGCTGCTCGCGCAGGTACTGGTCGATGTCCAGGTCGCTGACCTTCACGCGGGATTCGACCTCGCGCTCGCGCAGGCGCTGCTGCAGCAGCTGGTTGCGCAGCTCTTCACGGAAGCGGTCCTTGCCCATGCCGTCGCGGGCCAGGCGCCGGTACAGCTCGTCCGTGGTCATGTTGTTCTGGCGGGCCACGCCCTGCTCGGCCTGCGACACGGCGAAGTCGTCCACCTTGACGCCGGACTCCTTGGCCTGCTGCAGCTGCGCACGCTCAACGATCAGGCGCTCGAGCACCTCGCGGGCCAGCACGTCGCGCGGGGGCATGGCGCCGCCTTGCTGCGCCAGTTGGGCCTCGGCCCGGGCCAGGCGCGAGCGCACTTCGTTGTTGGTGATGGGCTCGGAGTTGACGACCGCCACGATGTAGTCCGCAGCGCGCGGGGCCGTGCTGTTGTTGCCGCTGCTGCTTCGGTTTTCAGGCGGCAGCGTGACCGACGGTGTGGCGGGCGGGCGCGACAGCCCCGTGCCCGCAGCAGCCCCGGACGGCCGCAGACCCTGCGCGGCGGCGCTTTGCGCCATGAGGGAAACCAGGGCGGCCGCCAAGGCCAGGGCAAATGCACGTTGGTTCATGGTGTGGAGCGTGTGAGGTACTGGGGCGCACGAGCGCCTAGTCGTAGTTGGTGAAACGGCTCGGCGTACTGACCTGCTCGCGCAGGTACTGGTAACGCGGCACATGTTGCTTGAAGGTTTCCAGCGGGCTGGAGCCCAGGCTCAGGCGGGAGAAGCCCACGAACTCCACCTGGAACAACAGGCGGGTGTTGGAGGTGGTCACGCCGCTTTGCAGGCGCTCGAGCACCACGCGGCCGATCCAGCAGCAGCTGTCGTACTCGAGGCCCACCACGGTGTCCACGAGCTTTCGGTCCTGCAGGCTGTAGTTCAGCCGGCCCACGGTGTACCAGCGGTTGCCGCCCTGGCCGCGGCCAGGGCCCAGGTCCTTGCCCTTGTCGCCCCATAGGTCGTTCAGGGGCCATTGCCAGCCGATGTCGATCTGCTCGCTGGTGCCGCGCTGCAGGCGGTAGGCCGCGCTCACGGTGCGGTAGTTGCCGGGGCTGTAGCGTGCGCCGATGGTCGAGCGGATCGAGCGGCCGGTCTTGGGGTTGTACTGCACGGTGGAGTCGAAGCCCCACTGCGGCGTCCAGGTGATGCCCGCGCCCAGCAGCACGTCCGACAGGCGCTCGCTCACGGGCGCACCGCCCGGCAGCGTCACTTGCTGGTCTGAAAAGCGCACGCGCTGCGCAATGCCGAAACGCGCGGCTTCGGCGCCGGTGTTCGGGTCCAGCAGGCGCGTGCTCACGCCCAGCGTCAGCAGGTTGTTGTCGGCGATGCGGTCGTTGCCGCCGAACGCGTTTTCGGTGTAGATGGTGGCGAAGTTGAAGTCGTTGGCGGCCGTGTCGTACACGGGCAGGCGGCTCTGGTCGCGGTAGGGCGTGTAGGTGTAGAAAGCGCGCGGCTCCAGCGTCTGCAGGAACGACCGGCCGAAGTACGCCGCGTCGCGCTCGAACACCAGGCCGCTGTCCAGGCTGAAGGTGGGCAGCGTGCGGCTGGCCGAGCGGTCGCCGTTGCTCAGGCCCGTGTCGAACTGGTACGTGGTGGCATGCAGCTGCAGCCGCGGCGTGATGAAGCCGCCGGGTGCCAGGAACGGCCGGCTGACTGCCGCCATGGCGTAGCTGCGGTCGGCATTGGGCTGGTTGGTCAGCGCGCGGGCCGCCTGAAAGCGCGTGGTGTCGAGCTCCACCGTGGCATCCAGGCCGCCGCCCAGCTGCGACGGCACATAGCGCCACTGCATCTGGGGCATGCGGTCGTACGGCGGCACGATGGGCGAGTTCACGTCCTGCAGCGTCTGCCACTTGAGCGTGCGCACGGTGGCGCTCATGTCGTTGGCGCCCCAGGACAGGCTGGCGTCGTTGGGCAGCAGGCGCTGGCGCAGCGGCTCGGACGCCCGGCCGAAGTCGCGCCAGTAGTTGTCGTCGCTCACGCGGTTGACGTTGATGTTCAGGCCCACGCCGCCGATGCCGGTATCCAGCATGCCCTGGTGCTGGCCGGAGTAGCTCCAGCGCATGCGATCGCGCAGCCGGTCGCCGGGCATCACGTCGCCGCTGATCTGCCCCTTGTAGCTGGGCTCCAGGTAGCGGAACTCGCCGCCCAGGTTGGCACCGCGCTTGGTCATCAGGGCGGCGCGCAGCGTGGCGTCGCGGTTGGGGGCGATGTTCCAGTAGTAGGGCTGCGAATAGGCCACGCCGTCGCGGCTGTCGAGGCCAATGGTCGGCGGCAGCAGCCCCGACTTGCGCTTGTCCGACAGCGGAAAGCTGATGTACGGGATGGGCGGCAGCGACACGCCCTTGAACTCCAGCACCGCGTTCTCGGCCGTACCCACCGACTCTTCGTTGTCGATGCGGATCACGCTGGCGCGCAGCACCCAGTCGGGCTGCCAGCTGGCTTCGTCGCCGATCTGGCAGGTGGTGTAGGTGGCGGCGTGCACCACCGCGCGGTCCTTGTCGATGAAATCCACCCGCTTGGATTCGCCATGCGCCTGCGTGGCCAGAAAGCGGTAGCGCGCGTCGCTGAAGAAGCCCTCGAACGCGTCCACGCGCAGCTCGAGCGCCGTGCCTTCGTACACGTTGCCGGCACGGTTGATGCGCACCTTGCCGCGGGCCTTGGCCAGGTCTTCGGGCACGTCGTAGTCCAGGCGGTCTGCGTGGATCACGGTGTCGCCGCGGCGCAGCTCGGCATTGCCTTCGATGACCGCGTTCAGGTCGGTCTGGCCGCTGATGTGGTCACCCTTCACGAAGACGGGCAATTGGGACCGCACTGCGTCCGGGATTTTCTCTTGAAGCAGGGGCGAGCTGCGCAGCGCGGGCGGCGCGTCCCAGGCGCTGGCGGCCGGCGGCGTACCGGCCTGGGCCAGGGCGGACAACGGCAGGCCGCACCAGGCCAGGGCCACGCCATAGGCCAGGGCCCGGGGCACGGGCGGGCGCAGCCGTGCGGCCTGTGCCGTGGCGGGCCGGGTCCGAAGGGAGGGGGTCTGCACAGGAGGGAGCTGGCTGCGTGGCACGTGGGGCGGTGGGCAGAGGGCGGACAAAAGGAAGACCGCCGCGGGAGGCCCGGGAGCGGTTTGTAAAATCGGATTATCCATGAGCCACCCATCCTCCCCTTCGCCCGCCGTTCCACCCGCCTCTCCGGGCGGCCTTGCCCCCGCCGCCGCTGCCGTGACATGGCCCGACGCGGCCCGTCACAGCGCCTTCGACGCCTGGCTTGCGCCGCTGGTGGGCCCGCACCAGCTGCTGCCCCACACCCTGCGCCCGGCCTCGGCGGATGCGAGCTTTCGGCGCTACCTGCGCATCGACAGCGCCAGCGGCGTGAGCCGCATCGTGATGGACGCGCCGCCGGACAAGGAAAACTGCCGCCCCTTCGTGCAGGTGCAGGGCCTGCTGGCTGCCGCGGGCCTGCACGTGCCGCAGATCCTGGCCTGGGACGAGGCAGGCGGCTTCATGCTGCTGTCCGACCTGGGCCACCAGACCCTGATCGAGCTGCTGGACCCCGCCCGGCCCCAGGACGCCTACGCCTGGTACCAGCAGGCCACCGATGCGCTGCTGGACTGGCAAAAGGCCTCGCAGCCCGGCGTGTTGCCCGTCTACGACGAAGCCCTGCTGCGCCGCGAGCTGGCGCTGTTTCCGGACTGGTACCTGGGCCAGCACCGCGGCGTCACCCTGGACGCCACCCAGCAGGCCACGCTGCACAGCGCGTTCGATGCCATCGTGGCGCACAACCTGGCCGCCCCCAGCGTGTACGTGCACCGCGACTTCATGACCCGAAACTTGATGGCCCCCACGCTCCCCGCTGCGCGTGGTTCGCTGCCCCCCGAGGGGGCGCTCGCCGCCTTGGGGCGGCCCGGCGGCGGCTCGATGGCCCCCACACCCGCCGACGGCCCCCTGGGCGTGCTGGACTTCCAGGACGCGGTCTACGGCCCCATCACCTACGACATCGCCAGCCTGCTGCGCGACGCGTTCATCAGCTGGGAAGAAGAATTTGTCATCGACATTACCGTGCGTTACTGGGAAAAGGCGCGCAAGGCCGGGCTGCTGGGCGCCAACAGCGCCAGCGGCTGGGGCAACGACTTCGGCGAGTTCTACCGCAGCGTCGAATGGATGGGCCTGCAGCGCCACCTGAAGGTCGCGGGCATCTTTGCGCGCCTGACGCTGCGCGACGGCAAGCCCAAATACCTGGCCGACACGCCACGCTTCATGGCCTACATCGGCGCCACGGCCAATCGCTACCGCCAGCTGGGGCCGCTGCTCAAGATGCTGGACGAGATCGAAGGCACGCAGCCCGTCGTAGGCTTTGCCTACGGCCGGATGTAATCAACTCCATCACAACAAAAACAGCCTCTACCGCTTGCCCATAAAGCGCAAACAGCTACCAAATCAATAGCATATGCCCCGCTTTCACTGCCCGGAAGTCCTGATCACCGGGGCCGAACTGGACCTGCCCGCCGGCGCCGCGCGCCATGTGCAGGTGCTGCGCCTGCAGCCCGGTGACGGCATCACGCTCTTCAACGGCGGGCAGGGCGCGGGCGACCCCGGTGGCGAGTTCGACGCCACGGTGCTGCGCATGGGCCGCAGCGATGTGCGCGTGGTGGTGGGCGCGCACCACGCCATCGAACGCGAAGCGCCCCGCGCCGTGCACCTGCTGGCGGGCATCACGGCCAACGAGCGCATGGACTGGCTGGTGGAGAAAGCCACCGAACTGGGCGTGGCCAGCATCACCCCGCTGGTGGCAGAGCGCAGCGTGCTCAAGCTCAAGGGCGAGCGCGCCGAAAAGAAGCTCGCCCACTGGCAGGCCGTGGCCGTGGCCGCGTGCGAGCAGTGCGGCCGCAACCGCGTGCCCGTGGTGCACGACGCGGTCGACCTGGCGGGGTGGGTGCGCGCGCAGGGCGCGGCCATGGGCCTGGCCGGCGCACCCGCGGGTCCGCAGCGCCTGCTGCTGTCGCTGCGCGCCGGCACGGCGCCCCTGCGCGGCGCGGTCGAGCCGGGGAGCGAGCGGGCCGTGATCTTCCTGTCGGGCCCCGAGGGCGGGTTGAGTGCGGCCGAGGAAGATCTTGCACTGCAGCATGGCTTTGCACCCACCACGCTCGGCCCGCGCGTGCTGCGGGCCGAAACGGCGCCGTTGGCCGCCCTGGCCGCGCTCACCCTGTAGGCGGCCACCCGCACCCGGCGTCATCCCGCCCTGTAGGCCTGTACGCCCCGCGGGCCGAGGCCTAGAATGAACCGACTTCAGGCCCTGGCCCTCCCGGGGCGGCCTGCTGCTCCGTGCCTTGCGCGGTGATTGGTCCAGTCAGGAGCTTCGATTTGCGCGCACCGTCACGCTGGAAACGCTTGAGGGACGTGGTTCTCTCCACCGACCCCCGTCGGCGCACGCTGATGAGCGTAGCGCTGCTCGCGCTGGTGCTGATGAGCGCCAGCTCGGGCGTGATGCTGCTGGTGGCCGGGGCCAGCGACGCGGCGAACGCGTCGGCCGTGCAGTGGTGGGCCGCCATCTCGGTGGGCGGGCTGGCCGTGATGACCGCGTTCATCCGGTCCGGCCAGACCGCACGCTTGGCCGACCCGTCCCTCACGGTGCCGCAGATGGTCTGGACCATCACCAGCGGCGCCGTGGCGTACGTGCTGGCCGGTGAAGCGCGGGGCATCGTGCCCAGCGTGCTGGCCATGATCCTGTTCTTCGGCACCTTTGGCCTCAGCGTGGCCGAGGTGATCGGCATCGGCGTGTACGCACTGCTGGCCTTCAGCTGCGCCGTGGCGGCCACCACGCGCTTCAGCACCTCTCCCTTCGGCTACCTGGACACGGCCTACGCGCTCATGGTGCTCATCGTGCTGGGTGGCAGCATTGCGCTGAACCTGCGCATCCAGCGCATCCGTGCCCGGCTGAGCGAGCAGCGCCAGGCGCTGGCCCAGGCCTTGGCCGTGAACCGCGAGCTGGCCACGCGCGACGAGCTGACCGGCCTGCCCAACCGCCGCGCCATGCAGGACCTGATGGACCTGGAACACCGCCGCAGCCTGCGCAGCGGCCGCCCGATGCTGCTGGCCGAGCTGGACATTGACCACTTCAAGCGCATCAACGACACCCACGGCCACGCCACCGGCGACCGCGCGCTGCAGGCCTTTGCCGGCGTCGTGCGGGCCAGCGTGCGCGATACGGACGTGCTGGGCCGCTGGGGCGGCGAAGAATTCGTTCTGCTGCTGTCTGACACCCAGAGCGACGACGCGCGCGAACTGCTCGAGCGCGTGCGCCTGGCGGTGGCCGGCATGGACATCCCGCACCCCTCGGGCAGCCTGCACATGACGCTGTCGGCCGGCCTGGCGCTGCACCTGCCCGGCGACACGGTGGAATTGACGCTGGAGCGTGCTGACCAGGCGCTGTACACCGCCAAGTCGCTCGGCCGCAACCGCATCGTCGTGGCACCCGCCGGATCGCGCATCGGCAAAAGCGCCGGGCCATCGGCCAGCGCCCGGGCCTGAGGCCAACGCCCGGGCTTCACGACAACGCGCGGCCGCAAACGGCTTGGCGCATGCCACGGGCACTACCGGCGCTGGCTGCGTTGAACAAAGCCGCAGGCCGCAGCGCATGAATACTCCTGTTTTGATAGCTGCCAGCGCTCGCCAAGCGTGCGGTAGAGGGCATTTTTAATGCGAAACCCGTGCACGACCCGGTACCATCGCACCATGAGCACGCACTACGAAACCCTGCACCCCGCCGACGCCTACCGCGAGGCGTTTGGCGTGGAGCCCCCCGCCGAGCTGGGCGAGCGGCACCTGTGGCCCCGCAAGCCGGGCGCCTTCATCGTTCACGCAGCCACGGCCGCCGCGATCGCCGACCCTGCTGCTGCTGCTGCTGCTGCTGCTGCTGCTGCTGCTGCTGCTGCTGCTGCTGCTGCTGCTGCAAATGCAAACGCGGAAGCGGAACAGCAAGAGCAGGCGCAAGCGCAATCACCCACCAACGCAGAAGGCGAAGCAACACAACCCGCCGCTGACGACAGCCAGGCCGAAGGCAATGCCGCCACCACCCGCGTGCTGGTCCCCGCGCAGTGGGGCCTGGTGCCGCACTGGGTCAAGTCCGCGTCCGACGCGAAGCTGCGCGCCCCCAAGCTGGTCAACGCCAAGTCCGACCTGGCCTCCACCGGCACCGCGTTCCGCGACGCATGGCTCAAGGGCCAACGCTGCATCGTGCCCATGCAAGCGTTCTACGAAGACGACTACCGCGCCGGCAAGGCGCTGCCCACCCGCATCTCGCGCGTGGACGGCAAGCCCATGGGCGTGGCGGGCCTGTGGGCGCGCTGGCAGGGCAGCGACGGCGAAGTCATCGTGAGCTACTGCCTGCTGACCGTGAACGCCAACAACCACGCGCTGCTGCACCGCTACCAGCAGCCCGGCAGCGAAAAGAGCATGCCCGCCATCCTGAACGAAGGCGCCTACGACGCCTGGCTCACGGCCCGGCAGGACAAGGACAAGGAGTTCATGCGCCAGTACGCGCCGCAGTGGCTCACGGCCAACCCGGTGGAGAAGAAGGCGGACAAGGTGCCCAAGGGATTGTTGGGCTGAGGCTGGGTGCGGCCCAGAATGCCGTCGCACCCCACCGAGCCCAGCGAACCTCACCCAACCTCACGCAACCTAACCTCGCCCAACCCAACCACCCACCCACCGCTCACGCTGAGCCTGTCGAAGCGCCGCGCAGGGCTTCGACAGGCTCAGCCCGAACGGTTGCGAGAGTGAGCGATGGTGGGAGGCCATGACCGAGTGACCGAGTGACCGAAGTGGGCGAAGCGGGCCGAAGTGGAACGAACAGCGAACCGACGTGGCCCGCCCCATAGGTCCGAGGTCGATCACCCAGCCAAAGGCAGATCGATCCGCACCCTCGTCAGGCCGCAGCCGCCGCAGTCTGCTGCTGCGGCTCCCCCAGCGACAGCATCAGCCGGTTGGCCCAGTTGAAGAACGCCGCGCCGTGCAGCGCGTCGGAGATCGCAAAGTCATCCAGCCCTGCAGCGCGCAGGCCCTCGATGTGGGTGCCGTCTAGCGCCGTGGGCGTGGCGGTGAGGGCCACAGAAGCCGCGACGATGGCATTCCAGCGCGGGTCGAGATCGGCCCCGACACCCTCGTCCAGCAGGCGCTGCACATCGGCCTGGCGGTGCGAGAAATGCGAGGCAAAACGCGCGTGGACCGACGCACAGTAGATGCAGCCGTTGGCGCGCGAGGTGGCCGTGGCCGACAGCTCGCGCTCCGCCCGGGGCAGGCCCGCGTCGGGGTTGTAGAAGATGTCTTTGTCGGTGCGGGTGCGCGCGCCCAGCGTGTCCGGGTCGCGCGCCAGCAGGCGAAAGTACGGCGACTTGGCACGTGCCGCGTCCACCAGGCCGGCGTAGTGCCGCTCGGTCAACTCGTCCTCGGCCAACGGCGGCAGCCAGGGCAGCCATTCGAGCTGCGCCTGTGTGAAGGCCGTGGGCTCATGGTTGTCGGGGTGGGTGATGACGGCGGTATCGCTCATGGCTGGGCCTCTGCGGTGTAGGGGGTGGAAGACGACGCGGCAGGTGCCGGATGCGCGGCAAGCAGGCGCAGGCCCACCACCACGCGGATCTGGAACGACAGGAACGCCACCAACTGCGACAGGATCACGATGTCGGTGGCCGACCAGCCGGCGTCCAGCAGCGCCTGCAAGGCCTCGGGGCTCGCATCGCGCGGGTGGAGGGTCAGCAGGTGCGCGTGCGCCAGGCCTGCCGACAGCCGCGCGCCCAGCACGGCGCGCTGCGCCTCGCCCACGGCGTAGGCGGGGCCGTCGGTGTTTTCGCGGCTCAGTGGGCCGGCGGGGTAATGGCCGTACGGGCCCTGCGTTGCGCCCCGGCTGACCTCGGCCGAGATGGCCTGGGCCAGGCCTGCGCCGGCATCCTGCGCCACCAGCGCAGCAGCATAGAACGCCGCTGTATCGGGCTGCTGGTGCAGGCCTGCGACAAAGGCCGCCACCGCCAGACGCTCGGCCAGCGTGACGGTGCCCGGCGCCGGGGCGGTGGGCGCGAACAACGCGCGGTAGCTCTCCTGCGCATGGGTGCGCGCCTCCAGGCGGTGGCGGCGGATGGTGTCCAGGTGGTCGCCGGGTTCGATGCCGGTGAGCAGGTCGATCACGTCGGGCAGTGCCGCAGCGTGCAGCGTTGCGCTAGGGGAAGGAATGGGGGCAGGGGTGCTCATGCGATGGCCTCGGTGCGGGTGGAGGAAGCTGTGGGTGTTGTTGGTGTGGGTGCCGTGGTGGTTGCGGCTGCAGTGGTGGGAGCGGTGGTGGCAGCGCCGGTGTGCTTGCGCACCCAGCCCAACGCTGGCGCCACGCGCGTGGCCGTGAGTTCGATGGAGCGCAGGATGTGCGCGTGCGGCGGGTCCACCGAATGCACCTGGAAGACGATGTCGGTGGCGCGCGCCAGCGCCGTGTCGGCCTGCAGCGAGGCGATCACGTCGTCGGGCGTGCCCACGTGCACGTCGTACGCTGCGATCAATGTTTCCAGCGGTGCATCGGGCCCGGGGCGCGTTGCCTGCCCGGGCTGCAGCGCGGCTGCGGCAAAGCGGGCAGCGGCACGGCGCAGGCCCACATCGGCCAGGCGCAGGGCTTCCTTGCGGTCGTCGGCCACGAACAGGCTGCGCGAGCCGACGATGCGCGGCGTGGCGCCGCCGGGCAGTGCGGCCAGGTAGGCGTCGATGATGGGGTGCTGCAGGTCGTGCAGCGCCGCGCCCGGCGCCTCGGCCGTGCGCGGCTGGG
>Ga0209023_10007924_pt1 | contig 10756 bp, 9 predicted proteins | sample LakOneMetagenome_FD_187468 | JGI IMG/M metagenome (GOLD analysis project Ga0209023, IMG submission 187468) | Freshwater and sediment microbial communities from Lake Erie, Canada (SPAdes) (version 2) | ecosystem: Environmental > Aquatic > Freshwater > Lentic | place: Lake Erie, Canada | collected...
GACAATTCCTTCGACTGCATCATCATCACCCAGACGCTGCAGATGATCTTCGAGGTCGACAAGGCCATTGCCACGCTGGCCCGCATCCTGAAGCCGGGCGGGGTTGTCCTGTGCACCTCACACGGCATGACCCGCGTGGCGCGCCGCGAAGGGGTGGACGACTGGGGCGAGTATTGGCATTTCACCACCCAGTCCAAGCGCAGGCTCTTTCATGCCCATTTCGCGAAAGAGCATGTCGCGGTCTCGACAGTGGGCAATGTCTTCACCTGCATCTGCAACCTGCACGGGCTGGCAGCCTCGGAAATCGATGCCACCGAACTCGAAACGCACGACCCGAACTACGAAATGCTGGTGCTGGTCAGGGCGGTGAAAGCCGGCTGAAGAATCGTCGCCTGCCGAAGGTTGGCGGGACTGCGGCCCGCCAAAACCTGCGCGCCCCGCCCTATTTGATGGCCATGAAGCCTTCGAAACACAGGTATTTCTGCACCGTCACCACATCCTTGAACCCGGCCCGGGCCAGAAGGTCGATATTGCCCTGGGTCGAGAAGGGTTCGAGTACGCCCTTCAGGCTGCGCGACTTCTCGACGATCTCCTCGGCGGAAAAGCCATTGCGGCTTTTGAAGTCGTTGTAGAGCTGCATGATCATGTCCTGGAACCGCGCATCCGGCGCACGGACCTTTTCGAACATGATGAAGGCGCCGCCCCAGTTCAGCATCTCGTAAATCCGGTCGAACAGTTCCTGCCGATAGCGCGGCGGGACGAACTGCATCGTGTAGTAGCTTATCATCATGTCGGCCTTCTCCATCTCGACATGGCGGGCGTCGCCCTGCACGATCGAGACGTTGGCCAGGCCGGAGCAGTGCTTTTCGGCCGCCTTGATCATCGCCGGTTCGACATCGATCCCGACCCAGCGGGCACCCGTCTTGCGGCCATTGTGTTCGGCCAGCTTGCGGATCAGTTCGCCCGTCGAGGTGCCGATCTCGTAGACGACGCTGTCGTTCTTCACGAAGAAGTCCGACAGCTGGCAGATCAGGTCATGCCCCGATTCATAGAGCGGCACGGACTGCCTTATGTGGTCGACGAAGGTGTCGGGCACATTGTTGCCGAATGTCCAGCCCGCATTCTCTGCCGCGATCTTCTGTCCGACGCTCATCACACATCCTCGCATTGCCGTCCCTGGCCACGCGGGCAGGGCGCATCCATGTTCATGCCCGGCACTATCGGCTCAATCCCTGCCGCAGCAAAGCGGAATTGCCGCCGCCAGCCGCCGAAGGCCCGAACCGGCGACGACTGTTTCCACGGCACACCCGGCACGGGCCAGAAGCGGCAGAACCGGGGCTTTGCCTCAACAATCGTCGCGCGGCGACCACCGGGGCGGACGATTCATTTTGCCCGCCGCCCCGCGGCACACTAACTGGAAGCCGGACCCCTCCGCCCGCCCGACAGGACCATGACCCAGCCACCCGACACCACATCCCTGCATGTCCTCGAACTCGGCACCTGGCTCACCACCGGTGGCATCAGCCGCCACATCGTCGTGCTGCGGGACTGGCTGCGCGCGCACGGGCAGCGCGTCAGCATCGCGGGCGATCCGGGCGAATGGATCAATGCCGCAAACGAGGCCGACTTCCTTGACCTGCCGCTCATCTCCGTCGGTTGGCGCGGCGGCGCGCTGCCGAGGCGCGCCCTGGCCAGCCTAAGGGCGGCACTGGTCCTGCGCCGCTGGCTGAAGGCCAATCGGGTCGATGTCATGCACGCCCACGACAGCACCCCGGCATTCGTGGCATGGCTGGCCCGGCTGGGGCTGAACATCCCCCTGGTCATCACCTACCACGGCTCTGAACCGGAACGGATCGCGGGCTTTGGCCGCACCGCCCGCCGCGCCGACGTGATCGTGACGCCAAGCCGGATGAGCGCGCGCGATCTGGCGACGATCGGCGGCGTGCCCGAAAGCCGGCTGCGCGTCATCGGGCTTGGCGTCGACCCGGTGGCGCCGCCCGACCCCGCTGCCGCCGCCGCACTCAGGGCAAGGCTTCTGGGCCCAACGGGCGACCGGGTGATCCTGACGCTCGCGCGGCTCGTGCCCCAGAAGGGCATCGACATCCTGATCGAAGTGGCGGCACGGGTGAAGGCTGCCCACCCTGGCTGGCGCTTCGTCGTGGCGGGCGACGGCGCTGATGATGCGGCACTCCGCGCCCGGGCGCAGGAACGGGGCGTGGCCGACACAGTCCTTTTCGTCGGCCGCACGCCGGAGCCGCACCTCTACCTGACGGCCGCCGACCTGTTCCTTCTGACCTCGCGGTGGGAGGCCCTGCCCTTCACCATCGTCGAAGCCTACCGCATGGGCCGCCCCGCCGTCGCCACAGCCTGTTCGGGCGTCGTGGAGCTGATCGACGACGAAACCGGCCGCGTCGCCCCGATTGGCGATGTGCCCGCCATCGCGGCAGCACTCGAAGAGGTGCTGGTCGACGAGGGGCTGAGGCAGCGGCTGGCCGCGGCGGCGCTCGCACGGTCACGCGAGGACCGCTTCGACCCCGACTGGGTGCATCCGAAATTTCTTGAACTTTACCGCGAACTTGCCGGGCGGCGCTGACTCAGACCCTCAACTGCCGCGATAGGTCGAATAGCCGTAGGGCGACAGAAGAAGCGGCACATGGTAGTGCGCGTCGGCATCGGCCATGCCGAACCTGATCGGCACCTGGTCCAGAAAACGCGGCGCCTCGCCCGGCGCGCCGGTCCTGTCGAGGTAGTCGCCCGCGAAGAACACCAGCTCATAGCTGCCGGTCGCAAACACCTCGGCCGCAAGAATCGGCTTGTCCGTCCGCCCGTCGGCATTCGTCACCGCCTCGGCGATCCTCTCTGGCGACGGGCCGCCCAGCCGGTAAAGCACGATCCGCAACCCTGCCGCAGGCGCCCCCCGCGCGGTGTCGAGGACATGCGTCGTCAGATACCCCTTGGCCATCTTTCCCTCCATCCCCGACACATCTTGCCCGTCTCCGGCCCCGGTGCAATGCTGCGGGCGACCCGGAACTCTTTCGGGATTTTGGCGATAATGATGCGCGACGGGGCGGTCTATCAAGGGGCCGCTGCCTGAAAGAAAGGGCCCGCCATGAACCGCTATCCGCGCGATTTCCGGGGCTATGGCCCGAACCCGCCCGACGCGCGCTGGCCCGGCGGCGCGAAGATCGCCATCTCGCTCGTCCTGAACTACGAAGAGGGCGGCGAGAACAACCTTCTGCACGGCGATGCCCAGTCAGAGGCGTTCCTGTCCGACATCGCCGGCGCGCAACCCTGGCCGGGGATGCGCCATTGGAACATGGAATCGCTTTACGACTACGGCGCGCGGGCCGGGTTCTGGCGGCTCCACCGCCTGTTTACCGACAGGAAGCTGCCGATCACCATCTACGGCGTCTCCACTGCGCTGGCCCGCAACCCCGAACAGGTCGAGGCGATGAAGGCCGCCGGGTGGGAGATCGCGAGCCACGGGCTGAAATGGGTCGACCACCGCGACATGGCGCCCGAGGAAGAGGCGCGCCAGATCGCCGAAAGCTTTCGCCTGCATGAAGAGGTGACGGGCGCGCCGCCCCTTGGCTGGTACACGGGCCGCAGTTCGATGAACACGGTGCGCCTGACGGCCGAGACCGGGCGTCTGGATTGGATTTCAGATACTTACGACGACGACCTGCCCTATTGGCTTGAGGTGGGGAACCGCGACCAACTGGTCATTCCCTACACGCTCGAAGCCAACGACATGCGCTTTGCGACCGCGCCCGGCTATGTGGATGGCGAGCAGTTCTATACCTACCTGCGCGACACGTTCGACGTGCTTTATGCCGAAGGCCAGGCGGGCCGCGCCAAGATGTTCTCGGTCGGCCTGCACTGCCGTCTGATCGGGCGGCCGGGCAAGATCGCCGGGCTGATGCGCTTCCTTGACCATGCCGCGAAGCAAGAGGGCGTCTGGTTCGCGCGCCGCATCGACATCGCCCGCCACTGGGCCGCGACCCACCCGCACAAGCGATTCGAACGCCCCTCGCAGATGGACCGCGCGCGCTTCGTGGAACGGTTCGGGCCCATCTACGAACATTCGCCCTGGGTCGCCGAACGGGCCTGGGACCTGGAACTCGGCCCCGCCCATGACAGCGCGACCGGGCTGGCAAACGCGCTCGCCCGCGCCTTCCGCTCGGCCAGTTACGACGAGCGGCTCGCAGTCCTGAAGGCGCACCCCGACCTTGCCGGCAAGCTCGCCGCCGCGCGCCGCCTGACCGCCGACAGCACCGCCGAACAGGCCTCGGCCGCGCTCGACGCGCTGACGGATACCGAACGCGCGACGTTCGAGCGCCTGAACGCCGCCTATACCGCGCGCCACGGCTTTCCCTTCATCATCGCCGTGAGGGACAACACCAAGGCCTCGATCCTCGCGGCCTTTGAACAGCGCCTGTCGCAAGACAGCGCGGCCGAGTTTGCCACCGCCTGCGCCCAGGTCGAACGGATCGCGGCGCTGCGCCTGAAGGACCAACTGCCATGAGCCAGACCTACTACGTTCCGACGGGTGGCCTGCCCGCGCAAAGCGACCTGATGACCGGCCGCGCGGTCTTCACCGACGCCTATTGCGTCATCCCGAAGGGCTGCTTTTCCGACATCGTGACCAGCTTCCTGCCCGGCTGGACCGGCACACGCGCCTGGATCATCGCCCGGCCCCTGACCGGCTTTGCCGAAACCTTCAGCCATTACGTGATGGAGGTCAGCCCCGGCGGCGGCTCGGACGCGCCGGAACCCGAAGCGGGGGCCGAGGGCGTCCTCTTCGTCACCGAGGGGCGCCTCTGGCTGCGCCTTGGCCCCGAGGAACTCGAAATCGGCGCGGGCGCCTATGTCTACCTGCCGCCCGGCACCGACTGGCGCATCCTGAACCGCTACAGCGCACCCGGCCGCTTCCATTGGATCCGCAAGATCTGGGAACCGGCCCAGGGGGTCGAGCCGCCGCCGGCCTTCATCACCTCGGACTATGAAACGCCGATCAGCTGGATGCCGGGCACCGCCAACCGCTGGGGCACGACGCGCTTTGCGGACCCTGACGATCTGCGCCACGACATGCACATCAATATCGTGACCTTCGAGCCGGGCGGCGTGATTCCCTTCGAGGAAACCCATGTCATGGAGCATGGGCTCTACGTCCTGGAGGGCAAGGCGGTCTACAAGCTGAACCGCGACTGGGTCGAGGTCGAGGCGGGCGATTACATGTGGCTGCGCGCCTATTGCCCGCAGGCCTGTTATGCGGGCGGCCCCGGGCGCTTCCGCTACCTGCTTTACAAGGACGTGAACCGCCATGCGAAGCTGCGCGGGCCGGGCGGTTTCGCGCGATGAGCCAGACGCTCCAGGCCGAGCCGCTGACGGCCGAGGCCTTCCGGCCCTTCGGCGACGTGCTGGAAGCGACCGGGGCCTTCCGGCTCATCAACGAGGGGCTCTGCCGCCGCCACCATGACCTTGCCCGGCTGGATTTCGGGCCGGACGGGCGGGCGGGCCTCTCGATCTTCGACGCCGAGCCGCGCGCGCTGCCCTATACCTTCAGCCTGGTCGAGCGTCATCCCGACGGCGCGCAGGCCTTCGTGCCGATGACTGTGGCACCGTTTCTGGTGATCGTGGCGCCCGACGAGGATGGCCGCCCCGGCCGGCCCCGCGCCTTCCTGACCAATGGTGCGCAAGCCATCAACCTTTGCCGCGGCACCTGGCACGGCGTGCTGACCCCCCTCGCGGCGCCGGGGCACTTTGCCGTGGTGGACCGGATCGGCCCGACGCCGAACCTTCAGGAATGGCGCTACGACGCGCCCTTTGTCGTGACGGGCTAGGTCGGGCTGGCAGGGGCCGTTGACCCTGCCATGCGTAGGCTTTGCCCTTTGTCCCGGCCCGTGGCCCAAAGCCACCGGCCAGCGTCCGCCCCGGCGGGCGCTGGCCTTCGTTGGTTCAGGACATCAGCGGTCCAGCCGAGACGTTTCCACGCGGCCGATGGAACGTAGAAAGGCGAACCCAGCCTAAACCGCCATCAGCCGGGCCACGTCCAGCATCCGGTTGGAAAAGCCCCATTCGTTGTCATACCAGCCGAAGACGCGCACCAGCCCGCCCTTGGTCACATGGGTTTCCGGCAGCGCCATGACGATGCTTTCGGGCCGGGCGCGCAGGTCGGACGAGACGAGCGGCCGGTCCGTCGCGCCGATCACGCCGCCCCCCTCCGCCGCCTGCGCAAGAGCCGCATTGACCGCCGCCCGGTCCGGCCGGGCGCTGAGCGTGACCGTCAGGTCGACCGCCGAGACAGAGGCGACCGGCACCCGCACCGCAGCACCCTCGATCCGGCCCGCCAGCCCCGGCAGAACGATGTCGAGGAGCTTCTGCGCCGAGGTGGTCGTCGGCACCATCGACAGCGCCGCCGCGCGCGACCGGGCGAAGTCATCCGCCGGCGCGTCGATCGTCGGCTGGCTGCCGGTGTAGCAATGGATCGTCGTCATCCACCCCGTCACGACCCCGAAAGCCCCGTCGAGGAACCGCACCAGTGGCGCCAGCGCATTCGTCGTGCACGAGGCGTTCGAGACGACCCGGTGGCCGGGCTTCAGCCCCTCGTCATTCGCCCCGAGGACCACGGTATAGTCGGCCGAGGGCGCGGGCCCAGAGATCAGCACCTTGCCCGCGCCACCCCTCAGGCCCGCCTCGGCCACCATGCGGTCGCCGCCCCGCCCGGTGCATTCCATGACAAGGTCGATGCCCGTCAGGTCCGCCGCCCCCAGATCCCGCGTGCCGGTCAGCCGGATGCGGCGGCCATTGACCACAAGCCAGTCGCCCTCGAGCGTCACGCTGCCGCGCCAGGGGCCGAAAGTGCTGTCATATTCAAAGAGATAGGTCGCGATGTCGGGGCGCGCGATGTCGTTCACCAGCGCGATCTCGATGTCGTCATGGCCACCCGAAAGTGCGGCCCGCAAGACCGACCGGCCGATGCGCCCGAACCCGTTGATCGCCACCCGAACCATCATACCCTCCGGTCCCGTTCCGGCCCGCAGTCTGGCGGGGCCGGACGCGGAGTTCAACGGGCCTTTGCCGCGCGGCGGCGGAAAACTTGTAACCGATACAGACCTTTATCCGGCGAGACGATCCCGGGCGCGAGCGAGGCAGGCGTGAAGTGCAGACTGCGCCGCAGCCTCGGTCCCGGCTTCGGCATAGCAGCGCAGTTCCGGTGCATTGCCCGAGGGGCGCAGGTGCAGGATCAGCCCGTCCCTAAACGTGACACGCAGCCCGTCCGTCAGGTCGAGCGCCGCCTCCGCCCCGAAGGGCGCAAGGAAGGCCGCCCGGGCCTTCGCATCGGCCGAAAGCGCCGCGACAAAAGCCTGTGACCGCTCGGTCGGCACGCCCTCGATCCGGTCAGAGGCTGTCGACCGCCGGGGCAGGTCGTCCAGAAGGGCCGAGAGCGGCCGCCCCGCCGCCCGCGCCTCGACGAGCGGCATCAGCATCGGCAGGAACGCATCGCGCGTCGGCAGCGCGGCCAGCGTCCGCCCCCCTTGCCGCGCCTCGAACCCCAGAAGAAAACCCCCGTTCGCCTCGAACCCCACGGCGCGCGGGCCGGCACTCGCCATCCCGGCGATGACATGGGGCGAGCCGATCCGGGTGCGCACGACCGTCGGAAAGGCCCCCGACGCCTCGATCGCGGTGGTCGAGGACACCGGCGTCACCACCGCCCGGGCCCCGAGCGCCCGCGCGGTCAGAAGGCCCAAAAGGTCGCCGGAGACCAGCGCGCCCCTCTCGTCCGCGACCATCGGCCGGTCGGCATCCCCGTCCGCCGACAGGATCGCGTCGAAGCCCAGCGTGGCCCATTGCCCGAGCTGCGCGCGCATGTCGGCCGACACGGCCTCGGTATCGACCGGGATGAACACCTCTGACCGGGCGAGCGGCACGGGCTCGGCCCCGAGAGCCGTCAGAAGATCGACCAGCAGGTCCCGCGCGACGGTCGACTGCTGGTAGACGCCGATCCGCAGGCCGCCAAGCGCACCCGGCCCGAAGAACCCTGCATAGCGGTCCAGATAGGCCCGCCGCGCAGCACCACCGTCATCGGGGAAAGCGCCGTCCGGCCGAGCAGCCCGCGCCGACCGCGCGCCTTCGGTGATCGCCGCCTCTTCGGCCTTGGTGATCTCTCCCGAGCTCGAATAGAACTTGAGCCCGTTGCGGTCCGCCGGGATGTGGCTTCCGGTCACCATCACCGCGGGCCACCCCGCCGCCCCGGCCGCAAGCGCGAGCGCGGGCGTCGGCAGCACGCCCAGATCAAGGGGCCGGACCCCTGCCCCTCGCGCCGCCGCCGCAACGACCGAGGCGAGCGCAGGCGAGGACGCCCGCAGGTCGCGGCCGATCAGCAGCCCCGGCGCAGGACCGACGGCACGCAGGAAGGCCGCGACATGGTCCGCGACCACCCCATCGGTCAGCTCGACCACCAGCCCGCGCAGCCCGCTCGTCCCGAATTTCGCTGCCATCCCGCCCGTCCCCCACACCCGCCTTCACGCCCGCCTCCACGCCCGGGCCCGAAGGTGAAACAACGCCGGCCACCTCGCCAGCCCCGGCAGGCCCTGGCAACAGTCGGCCCCGACGCGCACGCCCGGGTTGCCGACCGCCCGCCCGCACCCTGGCCTTCATGAGCGGATTGCGGGCCGCACACAAGAACCGGCCGGCGGCAAGGCCACAAACAAGGCCACCAACAAGGCGACTAATCTGCCCTGGGGCGATTTCAGGACCTTGCCAGCCCGCGCGCGTTGGCCGATGTCAGGGGGACCCAGTGGCGGCAAGGAAGGCACCATGACCCAGACCGTCAAACCCGTGATCCTGTCGGGCGGCACCGGCACCAGGCTCTGGCCCGTCTCGCGTGAGGGGATGGCCAAGCAGCTTCTGCCCCTGACCGGCGAACGGACCATGCTGCAGGACACGCTCGCCCGCGTCGCGGGCGCGGAGGGCTTCGGCATGCCCATGGTCGTCGGCAGCCACGCCGTGCGCTTCATGCTGCGCGAGCAGGCCGAAAAGGTCGCCCCGGGAACGAAGATCCTGCTGGAGCCCGCCCGGCGCGACACGATGGCGGCGGTCCTTCTGGCGGCCCTGACGGTCGCAGACGACGAGGGGCCCGAAACCGTCCTGGCCGTCATGCCCTCGGACCACATGATCCGGGGCGAAGGCGCCTTCCGCACGGCGATCCTGACCGCCGCCCGCGCCGTCCGCGATGCGGGCATTGCCGTCATCGGCGTGACGCCCACCGAAGCTGCGACCGGCTACGGCTACATCCGGCCCGGCGCCGCGACCGGCGCCGGCACCCGCGCCGTCGCGGCCTTCGTCGAAAAGCCCGACGCCGGGCGCGCCCGGCAGCTGATCGCCGACGGTTGCCTGTGGAACGCGGGCATCTTCTGCTTCCGCGCCGGTTGGCTGGTCGAGGCGCTCGCCGCACTCCGCCCCGACGACGTGGCGCGGATGCAGGACGCGGTCGCGGAGATGCGTGCCGATCTGGGCATGTTCATCCCCGGCCGCGCGTTCGAAGAGGTCAGCCAGATTTCCTTCGACCATGCCTTCATGGAACATACCGCCGACGCGCAGGTGGTCGAGGCGACCTTCAGCTGGTCGGACGTGGGCGACTGGAACGCGCTCTGGTCCGTCGCGGAAAAGGACGCGGACGGCAATGCCCTGACGGGCGACGTGGTGGCGCGGGACGCGCGGGACAACCTGGTCCGCGCCGACAGCCGCACCGTCTGCGTCCTGGGCGTCGAGGGGCTTGCGGTGGTCGAAACCGCCGACGCGATCCTTGTCGCCCCGCGCGGGCGGGCACAGGACGTGAAGGGCCTGGTCGAGGGGCTGAAGGCCGAAGGCCGTCCGGTCGCGACCGAGCATCTGCGCGTCCACCGGCCCTGGGGCTGGTATCAGACCATGGACCTGGGCGAACGCTTCCGGGTGAAGCGCATCGTCGTCAGCCCCGGCGCGAAACTGTCGCTGCAACGCCACCACCACCGCGCCGAACACTGGGTCGTGGTGCGCGGCACCGCCGAAGTGACGCTGGACGACACGATCAGCATCCTGCACGAAAACGAAAGCGTCTACCTGCCGATCGGCTCGGTCCACCGACTGGCGAACCCCGGCAAGATCCCGGTCGAGATCATCGAGGTCCAGACCGGCACCTACCTCGAGGAAGACGACATCGAACGGATCTCGGACGAGTTCGGGCGCGCTTAGGGCGAACGCCCCTACTCTGCCAGTGCCGTCAGGGGCAGCGACACCGTCACCTGCGCATCCGGATCGGCCCCCTTGCCCACCAGGCCCGCCCTGTCCAGGTCGCGCCAATGCAAGGGCCCGTCCTGCCCCCAGAGGCTGTAGGTCACGATGCCCTTCGAGGGCGAAACCTGAACCTCCATGAAGCTCTGGAAGAAGGGCGCCTTGTTGAAGTCGAAGATGCCCGACAGCGTCTCGACCGACACCGGCCAGGCTTTCACATGGCGGATCCAGGCCCAGAACGGCCATTTCCAGCCCGGCGTCGCCTCGTTCATCTTGGCCGTCAGCGCGGCGGTCGAGGGGTAGTAGGCCCAGGCGGCCGTCGGCGGCGCCTTCGGCCAGTCAAGCGCGGTGCCGATGCTCAGGTAAGCGCCGCCGCCACCGTTCAGGAAATGGTGCAGCACGCCGCGCGGGCCGGACACAGGCTCGGCATAATATTCGAAATCGTGCGTGTCGCCCGCCATGGCAACCGCGACGCCGTCCTTGA
>Ga0209023_10007925_pt1 | contig 10756 bp, 8 predicted proteins | sample LakOneMetagenome_FD_187468 | JGI IMG/M metagenome (GOLD analysis project Ga0209023, IMG submission 187468) | Freshwater and sediment microbial communities from Lake Erie, Canada (SPAdes) (version 2) | ecosystem: Environmental > Aquatic > Freshwater > Lentic | place: Lake Erie, Canada | collected...
CAGATAGGCGAAGCCGAACTCCTGAGCCAGCTCGCGGGCCTCATACCGGTCGGCGTCGTCAAGCACATGCACGGAGAGCGTTCCGGGATACCGGAGCGCCGCAACATACGTGTAGGTGTTGCGAAGGACCTCCGCCGCCTCTCCGCATGTGGGCAAGAACACGTCGACGCTCGGTACGCGACCGGGCGCCCATCCGGCAACGCGTGCGCGATGTCCGTCCTCGTCCACGCGGCGCCGATAGGTGGCGGTGCGCACGCCAAGCGCCTGCTCGATCGCGATCAGGATGAGCGGCACGAGCAGGACGTTGGTCCAGATGCTGCGAAACGCGAGTGAACCCATGCTCGCGGCCACGCCGGTGAAGGCGAGCGCGGACGTCACGAAGATCCACCGGTGCTGGCGGCCGCGCAGGTAGTCGTATTTGTCCTCATCGGACGGCGGGGTCGTGACGTCGAAGCGATCGGGAGGGGGCGCCGCTTCGGCCACGCCGCCGTAGACGAAGTGTTTGGTCACGGCGAACCGGGCGATGAATGCCAGCAGCAGCAGGATCGCTTGGGCCGGCACCGGCGGCAGCCGCAGCAACTCGACAAGGCCGATGAGCGCCGGCGTCCGCACAAGGAGTTCCAGGTTGTTGACCACCAGCGAACGCCACAACCGCACGCCGAGGGTGCGCGCTCGCGCGTCGTGGAACACGAGCCGCTCCTGCAGTGCGAAGTTGTGCAGGATGCTCACCTCGGCCGCGATGATCGCTGCGACGACGTAGTTGGTCGGCGTTGCAGTGACGAGCAACCACAGCACACCGAGGTTGACGGCCGTGCCGAGTGCGCCGATGGCGCCGAAACGAACGAACTGCGCAGACAGCATCCGACGCACGACCACCAGGCGTCGAGGTCCGCCGGGCGCAACGGCCACCTCCTGCAATGTGTCCCCTGGGCCAACGGCCTCCACGGGGTGCGCAACACCACCGGCGGCCGCGGCGGGGCGGGTCTTCGAGACCGCAGTCGCGGCACGCCCCGTCGGCGTGGGGTGCGGCCGCGCTCGACGGTCGCCCACGAAGGGACCGTGCTCCCGAACGGTGCCGATCAGCGCCGGACTCCCGAGCAACACGGCGAGATTGCCCATCGACACCACGATCCGCACACTTACGATGAGCAGCACACGCAGGATGTTCACCCCGCCCATGGTCGCGCGCACCGTCCGCGAGCGCCTGGGTGGAAACAGCGCCCACGGCACACGGAAACGTCGCGGCCACCCGTGAGGGGCGCGGCGGCGATGATGAACACCGCTCATCCGATCGCCAGCCGCTCGCCCTGAAGTCGGCTGCGCTGTCGAGTCGCGTCGACGACCAGCTTCCCGATGATGGATGTGGACACGGTGTTCCTTGTACGTCTGGGAGGCGAGTTGCAAACCACATTCCCGGCGACCGTAACACTCGGACGCATCGGAGTGGCATCGACATATGACCAAAGTGGAACAGTTTTGTTATGTCCACATTTGTGATGCGCTGAACAACGTGAATTTGCGCATGGCGACGTATCCCAGAGCGGCACATGCCTGCTACATATTCATGCTGAACCGTGAGCAGAATGCGAGGGCCGCCGAGGCGACCCTCCCCGGTAAGGCGGTTGCCCCGCGACGTGGTTCACCGTCGAATCCCTTCGCCAGGGCAATCGCTGTGCGCACCATAGACGCTTGCCCTGGCGGTCGGTCGCGGATCGGGTTCCCCGCGAACCGTCGCCGCACGATGCATATTTTTGCGACACCATTGTCGTCGCCGTTCGCAGCACAACGCAAATACCGGAGTCGCATCACCGGAAAACGTCTGCGACAAATATAGCAATGGCACGCGCCGCAACTTATGCAGCGCCAGTACACCCGACGAGCGCAGACGCCGCGTTGGATGGTGTTGCCACGCCGCATCCCAATCGACGAGTGCGCGGCGCGGATGCACCGCAAGTTCGCTCAATCCTTCGCGGCTGCGACCCGGGGACACCGCTCGACGACGCACCGATGCACCCCAGGCGGGAGGCGGGCCGTCCAACCGCCGTCGCCAACACGTGACGCCCGAGTCACTACAACCTGTATAGCGATATCGCTAGTGTGCCGCTCGGGGGTGACATGAACGGGCAATCGATTGATCGGCCAGACGGAGATGTGGTGCGGGACGCGGTCGTGCGCGCCGCTTCGGTCACACGCCTCGTGATCAGACGAGACCCCTGCCGCCATGGCGAACCGGCCCGATGAACGGCCGTCCCCGCCAAGCGCGCGCGTTTTGGATGTGTGCGCCTGGCGGCGGGGAGATCCGCGACGAGGTGCTCCCGACCCCCGGTCCGAACGACGTGCTGGTACGGACCGTTCGATCGGGCATCAGCCGTGGCACCGAAGCACTCGTATATCGCGGCGGCGTGCCGACGAGTCAGTACGCACTCATGCGCGCGCCGTTTCAGGATGGCGACTTCCCCGGCCCGGTCAAGTACGGCTATCTGAACGTCGGCGTCGTGGAACAGGGCCCCGCGGAGCTTCGGGGTCGCACCGTGTTTTGCCTGTACCCCCACCAAACCGCATATGTGGTGCCGGCGAGTGCGGTGACCGTCGTTCCCGACGGGGTGCCTGTCGGGCGGGCGGTGCTCACCGGGACGGTGGAGACGGCGGTGAACGCCGTGTGGGATGCGGCGCCGCTCCTTGGCGACCGGATCGCGGTCGTGGGCGCCGGCATGGTCGGCTGCTGCGTGGCACGCCTTCTCAGTCGGTTCCCCAAGGTCGAGGTGACGCTGGTCGATGTCGACCCGGCGCGGGCTGGAATCGCCGCGGCGCTCGGCATCGCGTTCGCACTGCCCCGGGATGCGCCGGACGGACGTGATCTGGTGGTGCACACCAGCGCAACCTCCGCCGGCCTGCAGCACTCGCTCGCGCTCCTCGCACCGGAAGGCACCGTGCTGGAGCTCAGTTGGTACGGCGATCGCCCCGTGGACGTCGCACTTGGCGGCGCGTTCCACTCCGGTCGACTCGCAATCCGCGCAAGCCAAGTGGGACAGGTGGCGCCCGCGCGTCGCGCGAGCCGCACCTTCGCCGACCGTTTGGCGCTCGCGCTGGATCTGCTGCACGACCCGGTCTTCGACGTGCTCCTCACGGGAACGTCACCGTTCGACGAACTGCCCGACGTCATGGCGCGAATCGCCGACGGACGCTTGCCTGCGCTCTGCCACACCATCACCTACGACGAGGGGTAGCCGATGTTCAGCGTGACCGTTCGCGATCACATCATGATCGCCCACAGCTTTCGCGGCGAGGTCTTCGGACCGGCGCAACGCCTGCACGGCGCCACCTTCGTCGTGGACGCCACCTTCCGTGCGACGGATCTCGATACCGACGGGATCGTGGTCGACATCGGCCTCGCATCCCAGGAGCTGCACGCCCTGACGAGTGAGCTCAGCTACCGCAACCTCGATGACGAGCCGGCGTTCGCCGGAATGAACACCACCACCGAGGTGCTTGCCAAAACGATCGCCGACCGTCTGGCTGATCGCATCGCTGCGGGGGCGCTCGGCGATCCAAAACTGGACGGGCTGGTGGTGACCCTCCACGAGTCGCACATCGCGTGGGCAAGCTACGAGCGGACGCTGTGACACCCGTCGTCCACGTGGTGGTGCCGGACGGCGTCGACGATTCGGCGCGACCGAGTGGCGGCAACGTCTACGACCGCCAGATCTGCACCGGACTGAGCGCACTCGGCTGGACGGTGAAGGAATACCCCATCGTCGGCGACTGGCCTCGCCCACACGCATCGTCGTACGCGGCGCTTGCAGAGATCGCGGGAGGGGTCCCCACTGACGACATCGTGTTGATCGACGGATTGATCGCATCCACCGCGAGCGAGGTTCTGTTGCCGCAAGCGGGGCGGCTGCGCATGGTCGTGTTGATGCACATGCCGCTCGGCCATGCGCCGGACGCGACACTGCGGATGCAGGAGCGCGAGGTGCTGCTGGCCGCGGCCGCCGTCATCACCACCAGCGAGTGGACGCGGCAGCGTTTGCTCCAGCTCTACGCGCTCCCGCCGGAGCGTGTGCACGTGGCACACCCCGGGGTCGACGCCGCCGAGCTCGCACCCACCACGCCGAACGGCGGATCACTCGTGTGCGTGGCAGCCGTGACGCCGGGCAAGGGGCACGATCTGTTCCTGGATGCGCTGGCGGCCGCGCGCGACATGGACTGGCGACTGGTGTGCGTGGGAAGCACCGATCGCGACCCCGGGTACACCGACCACGTCCGCAAACGGATCGATGATCTGGCGCTCGACGATCGCATCACGTTCGTGGGTGCCAAGTCCGGCACCGACCTGGAGCAGGTGTATGCGGCGGCGGACCTGCTCGTATTGCCCACACGTACCGAGACCTACGGCATGGTCATCACGGAGGCGCTGGCCCGGGGGCTGCCGGTCATCACCACCCGTGTGGGCGGCGTGCCCGAGGCGATGGGCCACGGCGACGACGGCACCAGGCCGGGGCTGTTGATGGCACCCGAGGATCCCGCCGCGCTCGGGAGCGCGCTTCGGGCGTGGCTCGGCGACGCGAGTCTTCGGGCGCGCCTGCGACAGGCTGCACACGAGCGACGCACCCGGCTCAAACCGTGGTCGGCCACGGCATCCCGCGTGGCCGAGGTCCTGGCGGCGTCGCAATGACCAACCTGCCGGTCCGGGTCAGCTCGAGTTGGCTCGACCTTCGCGAGCCCGCCGACGGCGTGGCGCGCTCCACGGATCTCGTCGCGCAGCTGTTGGAGCACGATCCGCAGCGGAGGCGATGGGTGATCCACGACCTGGGCGCCGGAAGTGGATCGATGGGCCGGTGGCTCGCGCCGCTGCTTCCGGGACGCCAACACTGGGTGCTGCACGATCGCGACACCGACCTGCTGCAACTCGCGCTCAGGGACCCACCGTCTGCGGCCGCCGACGGCGCCGATGTGACCGTCGCAACCTGTCCGTCGGATCTTGTGTCCCTGGACGAGGCGCACTTGGCCGACGCGGATCTGATCACCGCATCGGCGCTGCTCGACATGTTCACCCGCGCCGAACTCACCGCACTCGTCGACCTCTGCGTCGCGGCCGAGTGTCCGGCGCTGCTCGCCCTGTCGGTGGTGGGTGTCATCGCGTTCGAACCGCCCGATCCCCTCGATGCCCGACTGGGGGCGGCCTTCAACGCCCACCAGAGGCGTCCCACGACACATGGAACGCTGCTCGGCCCCGCCGCCGCAGCGATCGCCGCACAACAATTCACGGACCGTGGCGCGCACGTGGCCATCGATTCGAGCCCGTGGCAGCTCGGGAGCACCCACGTCGAACTGTGCGCCGAATGGCTTTCAGGGTGGGTGAGGGCGGCGTGCGAACAGGACCCGTCCCTGGACGCACGCGCAGACGAGTACGTGCAGATGCGCCGCGACCAGCTGGCTGCCGGACAGCTGCGCGTCACGATCAATCACGTCGATCTGCTGGTGCGTCCGCGATGAGCACCACGTCGCCACACCACTCGCCGTGGCGATGGATCGGTGCCGCGGGCACCGTGGCGACGCTCACGATCGTGGTGGTGCGACTTGGGACCGGCCCGTTCATTGACGGCGTCCGTGCGGTTGACGGGCGACTGCTCTGGATCGGCGCGGCGGTGACCGTGGTCACGACGCTGTGCAGTGCGTGGCGCTGGGCGGTTGTGGCCCGCGGACTGGGTGTCGAGCTTCCTCTGCGCGCCGCGGTCGCATCCTCATATCGCTCACAGTTCCTGAACCTGACGCTTCCGGGCGGCGTGCTCGGTGATGTTCACCGCGGCGTCAGCCACGGCCGTGCAGTTCACGACCTGGGTCGTGGACTGCGCGCCGTGATGTGGGAGCGCCTCGCCGGCCAAGTGGTGCAAGCGGTGCTCACGACCGTCGTGCTGGTCGCCATGCCGTCCCCGGTACGCTCCGCGGTCGCGTGGATCGTCGCCACGCTCGCCGTCACCCTCCTCATCGCGTTCGTGCTGGCGCGTGCACTGCCGGCGCACGGCGAGTCACGGTGGACACGCGCCCGTGGCGCCCTGGCCGGCGACCTGAGAAACGGGTTGCTGCCGATACGAACGTGGTGGGGCGTCGCGGCGGCGTCAGCCGTCGCGGTGGTCGGCTACGCCGTCATGTTCGTGATGGCCGCCCACGCGGTCGGCGTCGATGCCTCGGTTGCAACCTTGCTGCCGCTGACGGTCCTCGCGATGCTCGCGATGGTCCTGCCGAGCGCCGCCGGAATCGGGCCGCGCGAAGGCGCAACCGCCTGGGCGTTCGGCACCGCCGGGCTTGGGGCCGACCGTGGCGTCGCAACCGCCGTTGCCTACGGTGTCATGACGCTCGTCGCAAGCATGCCGGGCGCGGTGGTGATACTCGTCGGCCTCGCGCGCAGGGCACGCAGGTCGCGTGTGGACGTGGCAGCCTTCGCCGTGCAATCCGACGGGCGGCACGATGGGTGAGCGCCCGTACACGTTGCTGAGCTGCAGCGTGTCGCTGGACGGATACCTCGGCAACGGCGTGCCCCGCTTGGCGCTGTCGAACGACGCGGACTTCGATCGGGTGGATGCGGTGCGCGCCACGTGCGACGCGATTTTGGTGGGCGCCGCGACGGTGCGCCATGACAATCCCCGGCTGCTCGTGCGATCGCCGGCACGTCGCGAGGACCGTGTCGCCCGCGGCCTGCCGCCGTCGCCGATCAAGGTGACCGTGACGGACGAAGCCGCGCTCGACCCGGGCGCCAACTTCTTCACCACCGGCGAGTGCGAGAAGCTCGTCTACTGCACAACTCGCCGAATGGACGAGGCGTGCACACGGCTTCATTCGTTGGCGACGGTGATCGACGCCGGCGCGCCGATCACGATGCGCCGAATCAGCGAGGATCTCGCGACGCGCGGTATCGAACGACTGATGGTCGAAGGTGGCGGCACGGTGCACACGCAGTTTCTGACCGAAGACTTGGCCGACGAGCTGCAGCTGGTGGTGGCCCCGATATTCATCGGCGACTCGCAGTCGCCACGATTTGTGAGGGATGGGCGGTTCCCATGGAACCCGGATCGACGAGCGCCGCTGGCGCAGGTCCGCCAGATCGGTGACGTCGTGCTGTTGCGCTACGCCCTGTCGTCGCGCTTCGCGGTCGATTAGAGCGCAGGTCGCGAGCCGAACGCGACCAGGAAGCGATCTCGGAAGACGTCCATCCGCCATACCGGAGCCGTCGTTGCGGGCTGCACGCCCGGCTGCCAGTGCCACCCGCGAATCTGCGCAAGCACCGTCGGATCGCGGGCGATGATCGAGATCGGCACGTTGTGACTGGCGTTCTCACCGGAAACGATGGTTGCGGGCTGGTGGTCACCGAGCAGCACGACCACCGTGTCGTCGGTGCCGTACCGCGCGAGAAACGCGAACACCGCGCTCAGGCTGTACTCGATGGAACGCCCGTACGCGGCCCGCGCTTTGGACGGATCGTTGAAGAGCGCCGACTGATCCGACTCGTCCACCGGCGAGGTGTGGAAGATCGAGCCGTCCCCCACGGCATCCCAGTCGATCATGTGCGGGATCCGCGTCCAGGGAATGTGGCTCGACACCAGATCAACCTCGGCAAACACCGGGGGACGATGCGCCGACGCGAGCTCCAAGCGATGCAGTGCGAGCAGCGTGTACTGATCGGGCATTGACGGGTACCCGAACGTGGGGCCGCGATAGCCGACGTTGCGACGATCGTAGACCGTGTCGTAGTGGTAAAACAGCGTGCCCTCCCGCCACGTGCGATCGTTGGACGGCACGTCGTCGACGGCCCGCCAACCGGCGCGTTTGAAGGCCTGGCTCAGGGTGAAGCGATCGCTCGTCGTCAGATGGCTGTAGCGACGGTTGTCGGTCACCCACGCGCCCGACTGCAGCGTGGAGTGGGCAAGCCAGCTGGTGCCGCCGAACGTGGGCGACGTCAGGAACGCGCTGCGCGCGCTGAAGCCGGCGGCGTGAAGCCGCCGGTCGCCGTCGCGAAGCACCGCGGCGACTCCCGGCGCATACGACGAGTCGTGGACCGCGCTTTCGCCGTAGCTCTCCACGAACACGAGCAATACGTCTTTGCCACGCAAGTCTGTGAGCAGTTGGTCGGCGCTGCTGTCATGAAAGCGGTCATCTGCGAGTTCGCGGACGAACGCCCGGTAGTCCTTCAGGCCGTCGCGCACGGCCCGCACCTGACCCACGGCAAGCCGTGCGGCGTCGGTCGAGGCGATTGGCGCGCCGACCAGCTGCCCCGCGACGGCCACCGCAGCGAGCACACCGGCCACGCGCAACGACGTGCGCCGGTGATCCGACGCCACGCGCGTCAAGCGCATCACCGCCGCCACGCTACAAACAAGCAGGCCGACGAGAACGACGCCGGCGAGCACCAGGGCGACGGTGGCGCGTGTGCCGCCGACCGAATCGCGCAGCGTCTCCCAACCGATGCCGGCGTAGCTCCAGTCGTCAACCGGGTTGAATGGCCGGGCAAAGGTCGCGAAGAATCCCATGTCGAGGATGCGAACCACGACGAGCAAGGCGAGCGCCACCCCGAGCACCCCACCTGCGACCCGTCTCACGGCGGAGGGCAGTACCGCCACCACTGCAACCGCGACGAGCGCCTCCATCGGGACGCGCAGGAAGTCGGTGGGCGCGACCTGCGACAGCTTGTCGGGAGTGAGGAGCGCGGCCCACACGAACGCTGCAGCACCGACGGTTGTCGCCACGATGCGTCCGGCCCATCGTGGCGCCGCCGCAGTGGTCGTCGCGGCGTCGTGTCGATGACGCCACAGCCACCAGGTGTCGCGACCGAACGACTCGACAAGCAGCACCAGGGCGCCTGCCACCGCTGCGCTCGCCACCGACTGCGGGAGCACGTCCGCGCCTGCCACGGTCAACACGATCGCTTGCGTGGCTGCCACAACCTTGCGCCACTGCCGCGCGGGCAGCTGGGCGCGCATCCATGTGAGGGTCCACTCCCCGATCAGGAACACGTAGCGCAGAAGGCCGATTGCGAGCACCCACCATCCGACCGATCGCGCCACGTACGCACTGAGGACCACAATCAAGAACGCATCCGCCTCACCATCGAAGCGCGCCCCCAGTTCCGAGCTGGTCGCCGTGCGTCGGGCGAGCCACCCGTCGACCGCGTCGAGCACGATCGCAGTGGACGCCCCGCCGACCAGCAGCGCAGTATGCGGGCGATGTGCAACCGCCTCGACGGCGAGCGCGGCGACAGCGACCCCCAGCGTGACCCGGGCAAGGGTGACCCACATCGCGGGCCCAAGTCGCTCGACACGGTGATGGGCGATTCCGTTCGCAAGCACCCCGTTGGCAACGACCGCGCAAACTACGCCGACAACCCAGCCTGGCCGGCCAAGCCCAATCGTCACGGCGAATGCGCCGAGCACCAGCACCTGGGCCACCGCCCCGATGACCGGGCAGGACTGACTTGCTCGCACCGCGCCTCCGTCCTCGTGTCGTCCGGTCACTACCATAGTTGTAGTGACTCGCTCGTGGCGGTGGCGGAGGGACCATCGGTGGCCGCTCCGGTCGGCTGCATGATCTCGGAGGCGACGTGAATCAGGATGACCGTGCCGCGTTTGACCGCGCCCTGCGCCGGGCCCGCGTGTCGGCGTACGGCGCCGGCGAGTATGTCGAACAGGAAAGTTTCATGCGTGCCGGTGAGATCCTCGACCTGGCGAGCCGAGCCGGCATCGGACCGGGGGTGTCGGTGCTCGATGTCTGCTGCGGGGTCGCCGGACCCGGCAGGTTCATCACGCGTGAGCTCGGATGCTCATACCTGGGGGTGGACGCCAGCGCCGGCGCCGTCGTGATCGCCCGCGCACGCGCCACCGACCTGCCGTGCCGCTTTCAGGTGGCGGACGTGCCACCCATCCCGCACGGGCCGTTCGACGTGGTGCTGCTGCTCGAAACGATGCTCGCCTTTGCGAACAAGGAGCCGCTGCTCGCGGCAGTCGCCGCGGCACTCGTGCCGGGCGGGCGGTTCGCGTTCACCCTGGAAGAGGGCGTCCCGCTGAGCGACATCGAGCGCGCCGCAATGCCCGACGCCGACACCGTCTGGCTGACCCCCCTGGATCAGATGCACGCGCTCCTCGAGCAGTCCGGCTTCGTGGTGACATTCACGGACGACCACAGTTCGTCACATCGGCAGATGGCCGCATCACTCGCCCGGGCATTCGCAGTCCACCGGCGAGAAATTGCAATGCAGATCGGCGACCAGGCGGTGGACGAGCTGATCGCGGGCCATCGCTTGTGGATCGACTGGCTCGGATCTGGACGTGCACGCAAGTTTGCGATCGTCGCCACCGCGTCGGGACGCTGAGTGCCACCATTTGCGACGCGATCGAGCGACGGAGCGGGCCGGGACTGCACGCACCGGCGGGATTGCGTCCGACTGGTCTATTGTCCATGGGAACGGTGGACAAGCTCCGGGTGCGCCTCGCCCGCCCACCGCACCATGAACCCCCCTTGAGCTTGTAAGAAGTTCCTGTGGATACACGAGTTAACTCGCACTGGAGCCGATGACATTCCCATGCGTGCACTCCTGCCCGCGCGATCACTCAGCACGCGCCTTCTCATTGTCCTGCTTGTGCCACTCGTCGGCATGGCCCTGTTTGCGTCGCTGTGGGCAGCCGATCACCTGAACGAAGCTCGAGCCGCCGAAGCGCAACGCCACCAAACCACGCAGGTCGTCGCGAGCGCGGAGCTGCTGTTTTCG
>Ga0209023_10007926_pt1 | contig 10755 bp, 11 predicted proteins | sample LakOneMetagenome_FD_187468 | JGI IMG/M metagenome (GOLD analysis project Ga0209023, IMG submission 187468) | Freshwater and sediment microbial communities from Lake Erie, Canada (SPAdes) (version 2) | ecosystem: Environmental > Aquatic > Freshwater > Lentic | place: Lake Erie, Canada...
GGATCCGGCACCGAACGGCTGCTCGCGCGGCGCCCATTCCACGTCGGGGCCGGAGTAGCGAAGCCCCATCCGGTCGGCAACCGGCGTGAGTTTCCAGGTGGCCGAGAGGAAGGTATCCAGTCCTGCCGCGGTGAGGCGGTGGTCGTAGAGGCCCGGCATCACCCGCACGTCGAGCTCTTTCGGGTACGTCGGCCGCAGTTCCGGAGCGATCGTGATCGCACGCATGCCCGTGACCGGCACGCCCACCGGCACTCGGTCTCCCGCCCGCAGCGCGCGGCCCTCGAAGCCGCCGACCGCGCCCAGCACGTAGGTGCACCGACTGCCGAGCACGACCGGCACGTCGATGCCACCGGCGACGGCCACGTAGTAGCGGGTTCCGCCCTTGATGATGCCGAACGACAAAACGTCATCGGCGGCCAGTTCAATGCGGGCGTACTGGTCGCGCAGCTGGCCGTTTACAAACACATCAACCGGTGCCCCTGTCACCGCCACGACCGCCGGGGCCGTCGTGCGCAGCTTTGGCCCGAGATAGGTGCACTCGAGCACCGCCTCCTGCGCGGTGTTGCCCGCCACGGCGTTGGCCATCTCGGCGGCGAGCTGGTCCATCGATCCGCCCTGCGGAATTCCCACGTTGTAGTGGCCGGGGCGCCCGGCGTCCTGCACGGTGGTGGAAAGCCCAGGTTCCAGAATGTCAAACGCCATCGAGGGCCTCCATGATCTGTCGGTTGTGGGCGGCCGGATCGGCGAGCGCCTGTTGCAGGTCGAAGACAACGGATGCCTGCCGGTACACGTAGGTTCCGGCCTGCACCTCGGTCTGGATGCGCTCGTATTCGGCCTCGTCGATCGGCTTGAATTTCACGATGTCGCCCGGTTTGAAGAACACCATGAAATCGGCGAAGTCGGCGAGCTTCTGCTGCGGGTCGAAGATGGGTGCGGCCGCGATGCCGAACATTTGGTAGCCGCCGGCACCGCGCACGGAGTAGATGCACGCGAAGCAGCCGCCGTGACCCACGGTGAGCGCGGGCGTGTCGGTGCGCGGGCTCAAGTACTTGGGCACCTCGAGCTGTTCGGCCTGCGGCACGATCTGGAACATGAACGGCAGCCCGGCCACGAACCCCACCATGGACACCAGCCATGGCGAGGAATGGTGGCGTTCGATGAATTCGGCCGCCGAGGCCAGGTTGTTCTCCTCAGCCGCGAAGTCGAGGTCGGTGCCCTCCGGGCGCTGGTGTCCCTTGCGGAACCGCGCCACCGTTGCTCCGGTGTACGGGTCGTCGTACCACACCGGAACCTCCACGACCCGGGTGGCCATGGTGGGCTGGGACAGTCCTTCCACCTCGCGCTCGATGCGGCGCATCCGCTCTTCGAGCAGGGCGTGCGGCAGAACGTCGGGATCGAAGCGGATGAGCAGGCTCGCGTTGGCGGGACAGATGTCGATCACCCCCTCCACCTCCTCCGCGGTGAGGTGCCCGGCCATGGCGTTGGCGGTGAAGTTCGCCCCGAGACTCATGGCCTCGTCGATTTCCACGAACAGGAATTCGTCGCCGCCCCAGGTGTAGCGGGCGGGGTTGGTGAGGGTGACGGTGTCGCTCATACGAGTGCTCCCAACAGCTCGGGGGTGGTCTCGATGAAGGTGGAATGATGATCGACCGCGAGCAGCTCAGGCCGCTCCAGCAGCGCGGACAGGAGCGGAAGCGTGGTCTTCACGCCGTCAATGGCCACCTCGCCGAGGGCGCGCACCGAACGGGCCACGCACTGCTCCCGGCTGGAATCCCACACCACGAGCTTGGCCAGCAGCGAGTCGTAGTACGGCGCCACCGTGGAGCCGGTCACGACGCCGGAGTCCACCCGCACGCCCGGTCCGCCGGGCCAATCCACCCGGGCCAGCGTGCCCGGGCTCGGCATGAAGCCGTTCGCCGGGTCCTCGGCGTTGATGCGGAATTCGAACGCGTGCCCGCGGAATTCCACCTGCTCCTGGGTGAGGCGCAGCCGACCGCCGGCGGCAACGAGCAGCTGCTCGCGCACGAGATCGAGTCCGGTGATCATCTCCGTCACCGGATGTTCCACCTGCAGGCGCGTGTTCATCTCGATGAACGCCGCCTCCTGCGTCTCGGGGTCGTAGAGAAACTCCACCGTGCCGAGGCCGCTGTAGTGGCACTGGCGCGCGAGCTCCACCGAGGAGGCACGGATGCGCTCGCGCACCGCGTCGGGCAGCCGGGGCGCCGGGGCTTCTTCCACGATCTTCTGCTGGCGACGCTGCATGGAGCAGTCGCGGTCGCCGAGGTGGATCACGTTCTCGCCGTCGCCGAGCACCTGCACCTCAACGTGGCGAGCGCGCGCCACAAAGCGTTCGAGGTACACGTCGGAGCTGCCGAACGCGGCGAGTGCCTCGGCCTGGGCCACCTCAACGGTCGACGCCAGATCGTCGGCCGACTGCACGAGACGGATGCCGCGACCGCCGCCGCCGGCGGACGCCTTGACCACGAGGGGGTAGCCGATGGCCGCCGCCTCGACAAGCAGATCATCGCCGGGGGTGACGGTGCCGCGGCTGCCGCGCAGGGTGGGCACACCGGCGTCATCCGCCGCGCGACGAGCGCGGGCCTTGTTGCCCATCATCTCGATGGACTCCGGCGACGGGCCGACCCAGACCAGGCCGGCATCCGTCACCGCGCGAGCGAAGTCGGCATTCTCGGACAGGAAGCCGTACCCGGGGTGGAGGGCGTCACATCCGCTGTCGATGGCGGCCTGCAGCACGGCCTGCTGGTTGAGGTAGCTCTTGCCGGCCGAGGCCGGACCGATGATGACGCACTCGTCGGCCAGTTCGGCGGCGTAGGAACCGGCATCCGGAGCGCTGGCCCCCACCACGGTGCGAATGCCCAGTTCGCGGGCGGCGCGAATGACCCGAACGGCGATCTCGCCGCGGTTGGCTATGAAGAGTTTCTGCATGCTCAGGCCTCCGTGATGGTGGCGATCACGTCACCGGGATCGACCGTGCCGGTGTCGTCGACGCTGAAGCTCACCAGGGTGCCGGCGACATCGCTGCGTACCTCGGAGAACTGCTTCATGATCTCGACGATGCCGAGGGTCTGGCCCACGGTGATGACGTCACCGGGAACGGCATAGGCCGGCTTGTCGGGGCTGGGGCTGCGGTAGAAGATGCCGGGGAGGGGGGAAAGAATGTCGGCCACGAGTGGTCCTTTCGAGGTGCGGAATCAGGAGAGGGAAGTGAGGGTGTCGCGCACGGCAGCCGCGACGGCGATGGAGTTGGGGGCATCGGAGTGCACACAGATACTGTCGAATGCGAACGACAGAAGCGTGCCGTCAACGGCCTCGACCACACCGTCGGTGAGCGCACGGCGCACGCGTTCAGCGGCGGCGGCCGGATCGGTGGGCTCCGGCCGACGCTGGATAAGAAGTTCGCCGGCGGGCCCGTAGTTGAGGTCGACATAGAGTTCGCTCACGAACTCAACGCCGCGCTCGCGGCAGACCGTCTCGTGCTGGGTGCCGGCCAGGCCGTAGAAGGGTACGTCGTAGAGCAAGGCGACGTTCGCCGCCGCGTTCATCAGCTCGGCGTCGCGGGACAGCATGCCGTAGAGCGAGCCGTGTGGTTTGAGGTGATTGAGCTCCAGGCCGAACCGGCGCAGGGAACCGACAAGAGCACCCACCTGGTAGAGGATGAGGTTCTCGACCTCGCTGGGAGTGAGTTTCATCTCCCGGCGGCCGAATCCCACCAGGTCGGGAAGGCCCGGGTGCGCGCCCACGGCGAGTCCGTGCTCGGCGGCGGCCTCCACGGTGGCCACCATGGTGTCGGGGTCTCCGGAGTGGAAGCCGCAGGCCACGTTGGCCACGTCGACGCTTTTCATGAGCTGGAGGTCATTGCCGAACGAGTGCAGCCCGAGCGATTCCCCCAGGTCGGAATTGATGGTGACCGTGCGGGTCGGCGTGCGGATGGGCAGGTTCGTCATAGGGAGCCGATCGTGTTGTTCGAGGGAGAGCTCTGGAGCAGTCGGTGCCGTGCCAGCTTAAGGCCGGCATCCGTTACCTTCGCCGCGAAGGAACCCGGTTCGTCGGTGACTGACCGCGACTCCAGCCCCTGAAGCAGCCGGGGAAGGCCCCGTGCGAGCACGGCCGTCCAGAGCTCTGCCACGGTGTGGCAGAGCGTGGTCGACCCGGTGGGACCGGTGACGGTCCAGCCTTCGGACAGCGCCGTCGTTCGGGGCATGCCGGGGATCCCGGCGGTGATGGAATTCACGGTGTGGGCCACGAGCATCCGCTTTCTGAGCGTGGGTTCGTCGCCCATGACCGGGTCGGGGTAGACGGTTGAGCCGCAGGCTCCGCACATGGTGTAATCCTTTGTTGCTAGTGGGGAGCTACTGCATCACGTCGCCGGAATTGGGTCCCAGCGTCTGGCCCACAAAGAGGTTGCCGCCGGGTTCACTCGCCAGAAGAATGGCCGTGGGGGCGACCTCCTCGGGCCGACCGAATCGGCCCAGCGGCAGTTCGGCTCGCTTGGCGATCTTCCAGTCTTCGGAGATGCCGTCCACGAGCGGCGTCTCGATCGGGCCCGGCGCGATGCTGTTCACGAGCACGTTGTCACCGGCCACTTCCAGGGCGAGGGACTTGGTGAGCGCCACCACGCCGGCCTTGGCCGCCGCGTAGTGGCTGAGTCCGGTGCCGCCCTTCGTGGCCAGCTGGGAGGCGATGTTGATGATGCGGCCCCATTTCTGTTCGCGCATCTCCCCCACCACCTCCCGGCAGCACAGGAACACGCCGGTGAGATCCACCGACAGGGTTTCGTTCCACATGTCGAGCGTCATGTTCTGCAGCGGCGACTCGGTGAGCAGTCCGGCGCTGTTCACCAGAACGTCGATCGTGCCCAACCGGGTGCGTGCCTCCGCGAAGGCGGCCCGCACGCTGTCCTCCTGGGACACGTCCACGCTGATCACCGAGTCGCCCGAGCCGGAGCGATCCAGCACGATCACCCGGTCACCATTGGCACGGAATGCGTCGACTATCGCGCGTCCGATTCCGCTGTTGCCGCCGGTGACGACCACGCCACGGCCTTCGTTCGGGCGATGACGCTGCTTCTGCTCGATCATGTGTTGTCCTTTTCCTGCTTGTTTCTGTGCGCGCGTGTGCCCTCTTACGCGCGCATCTTCACGGTGAGTCCGCCGTCGACGATGATCGACTGCCCGGTGACGTAACCGGCATCCGCCGAGGTGAGGAACGCGATCACGCTCGCCACTTCGGCCGCGGTGCCGACACGGCCCCAGGGAATGTCGCCACCGGCGCGAGTGAGGCCGTCCGGGCCCAGCGAATTCACCGGGTCAAGCGACTGCGGAGTCTCGATCAGACCGGGAATCACCGCATTGGCGCGGATGCCCTGCGGTCCGAGCTCCACGGCCACGCTCCGGATGAGGCCGAGTACACCGGCCTTCGCCGCGGCATAGTGCGCGTGCCCTTCCCAGCCGTACACGGCACCGGCGATGGACGAAACGGCCACCATCGATCCACCGGCGCTCATGCGTTCCGCACCGGCGCGCAGCGTACGCAGCACTCCGGTGAGGTCCACGTCGAGCATGTCGGTCCAGCGCGTATCCGTCATCTCGCTGAGCGGCGAGTTGCGCAGGATCCCCGCGTTGGCGACGGCGTAGTCAAGGCGTCCGTACTCGAGGATCGCCCGCTGAGCGAAGGCGTCGACGGATGCCGTGCTGCGCACGTCCACCTCGTGGATGACCGCCTCGCCACCGGCATCCGTCACCAGCGCCAGGGTCTCTTCCGGGTCATGCGGGTCTCCGGGGAAGGTACCGATGATGCTGCGCACGCCCCGAACGGCGTAGTGAACGGCGAGCGCGCGACCGATACCGCTGGCGGCCCCGGTGATGATGGCGACGGGAGCGTCAGACAAGCTCAGACTCCAACCGGTCTTCCGGCTCGACGGCGAGGGTGACTTCGGCCATCGGCTTGGCAGCGAACATGAGCAGACCCGAGATAAGGGTGCCGAGCGCTCCCACCCACAGGGCGGCGGTTCCGGTGTTGGCGCCGGCCGCGACAGCGGTGAACAACGCGCCGCCGATGACCGTTCCGGGCTGGCTCATTGCGCCGATGAAAGCGGTTCCGGTGGCGCGGCAGCTCACCGGGTAGCACTCGGCCATGAAGTACTGAATGGCGGCGTACGGGCCCACGAGGAAGAAGAGTCCGGCACCGTAGCTGGCCACGATGGTGACCGGGTTGTCGGCGAGCGGGCTCAGCATGATGGCGAAGGCGACCGAGGCGAGGATCCAGCCGGTGATGATGGTGCTCTTGCGACCGATCTTGTCGCCGAGCCAGCCGTGGAACACGTAGCCGAAGTACGCCAGCGCGTTGATGATGATGAGCATCCAGAAGGCGTCGGAGAGTTCCACGCCCTTGGCGTTCTTGAGCACAGAGCTGCCCAGGATGCTGAAGATCATGATGCCCATGAAGTTGAAGATCCAGGCGAGTGAGAAGACGATGGTGTTGCGGCGCAGGTTCGGAGCCCAGATGAGCTTGAGCGGCGCGGTGGAGGAGTGCTCCACGCCGTAGGAACCGGCTAGCAGGTGGGCTTCCTCGGTGCGTCCGGCCTTGTCGAGACGGGCGAGTTCGCTGTGCAGCTCGAACTGCGGGGTTTCCTTGAGCTTGCGGGCGATCAGCCACACGATCAGGATGGCCGGGACCGTGGCCATCAGGTAAAGCGCGCGCCAGCCGAGGGTCGGCAGGAATGCCAGCGCGAGTGCGCTTGCCAGCAGGAATCCGAGCGGCCAGCCACCCTGGATGAAGGAGTAGCTGAAACCGGGGCGCTTCTTCTTCTTCTCGTCTTCGGTGACCTGGTAGACCTCGTTCATGTAGGTGGCGTTGACGGCCTGCTCCGAGAAGCCAAGTCCACCGAAGGACCGCACGATCACGAGCAGGAAGCTGCTGAAGAAGGCCATACCCACCGGGATGATTGCGGTGAGGCCGGAGACGATGGCCGTGCCGCCCACGGTCACCATCATGCCCTTGCGTCGGCCGAGGCGGTCAATGACCGGGCCGATACCGAAGCACACGATCGCCGTTCCCACGGCGATCCACGTGTTGACCGCATACGCTTCCGGCGCCGTCCAGCCGAAGGACTCCTGCATGGCCGGAAGGAGTGTTCCGAACAGTCCGTAGTCAAAGACCGCCACGGTCCAGGCCACCAGGGCGAGGATGGTGGCGGTGCGAGTCTGCTTCACGGTGAACGACGGGAAACGACGCTTCTCATTGACGGCGGGGACCGTCAGATCGAGGGTGGGGGGTTTCAGTTTCATGCGGAGGTGACCTTTCTCGGGGAACGTGCCAGGAACGAATCGGCAATCTGGTCGAAGGTGTTCCAGCTGACGCCTTCGTAGGAGTTGAAGTGCTCAATCAGGCGCTCCAGCATGAGCAGCACCTGCGGGCGTCCGGAGACGTCGGGGTGGATGGTCATGGTGAAGACCGCCTGGTCCATTTCGCGGTAGACCCAGTCGAACTGGTCTTTCCACATCTGCTCGATGTCGCGGGGGTTCACGAAACCGTGCGAGTTCGGGGAGGCCTTGATGAACATCATCGGCGGCAGGTCATCGAGGTACCAGTTGGCCGGGATCTCCACGAGGTCGGTCTCCACGCCGCGGATGAGGGGCTCCATCCAGGTCTGGGCGTCCTTGGCGTAGTCGATCTTCTTCCAGCTGTCGCCGACCCGCACGTAGTAGGGCTCGAAGTCCTTGTGCATGAGGGAGTGGTCGTACTTGATGCCGCGCTCGAGCAGGATCTCGTTGGTCACGGAGGAGAACTCCCACCACGGGGCGACGTAGCCGGTGGGACGCTTGCCGGAAACGCTCTCGATGAGGTCGATCGAGCGGTCGAGGATGGAGGTTTCCTGCTCCCGCGTCATCGCGATCGGGTTCTCGTGCGAGTACCCGTGCACGCCGATTTCGTGGCCGGCGGCCACGATCATCTTCGTGAGCTCGGGGAAGGTCTCGATGGAGTGCCCGGGAACGAACCAGGTGGCCGGCAGGTCGTACTTGTCGAACAAACGGATGAGCCGGGGTCCCCCGACCTCGCCGCTGAACATGCCGCGGGAGATATCGCACGGGGAGTCCTCGCCGCCGTAGGAACCGAGCATGCCGGCAACGGCGTCGACGTCGACTCCGAATGCGATCTGGATGTCTTTCTTCATGGATGTGCCTTTCGGGGTGGGGAGGTAGAGCTGAAAAGTGTCGGGGTGACCGAGCTACTGAAGGCCGTGGCTGCGGGCGGCGCCGTGGCGGGCGAAAACCCGGGCAACGTCATCCGCTTCTCGCCCGAGGTGAAGCAGCAGGCTCAGCAGGATCATGGACTGCGACGGCCGCAGCAGCCCCGACGGGATCGCACCAGCCGAAACCAGGTCGCGCCCGCCGCCCGCACCGTAGACGGGAATGACCGGGCCGGCGCTCACCCGAGTGCTGATCACGACGACCGTGCCGCTCTTCGTCGCATCGGCGACTGCTTCGCACAGGGCGCGGTTGGCGTTGCCGCTGCCGGTCGCCTGCAGCACGATGCCGCGGGCCCCGGCGGCAACGGATGCCCGGAGCAGGGTTCCGTCCGCCCCCGGGTAGGCGGAGACCACATCAACCCGGGGGGACTCGTCCTGTGCGATGTTGGGGAGCGGCAGCGGCGGGATGCGCTGGCCGCCGGGGCTGATGGTGATCTGGCCGTTCGGGGTGACGACCCCGACGCGGCCAAAGTCCGGGTTGGCGAACGCCTCAAGGGCGAATGTCTGGGCTTTGCGCACGCCCTGGATGGGGAAGATTTCGCCCGCGAACGCGATGAGCACTCCGTGGCCGGCGACTGTGGGCGCCCCGGCGACCGCGATGGCGTTCAGAAGGTTTCCCGGTCCGTCAGGGTCCACGGCGTCGGCGGACTTCTGCGCCCCGGTGAAGACCACCGGGCTCACGCTGTCGTGGATGAGGTCCGCCAGATAGGCCGTCTCCTCCATGGTGTCGGTGCCGTGCGTGACGACGATGCCGCGCACCGTCGGATCGGACAGCGCGGTCGTGATCTGAGCACAGATCATCGTCATGTCGGCGAAGGTCAGCAGATACGACCCCTCGCAAGCCACGTCGACGACCCGCACGGGGTAGGCGGGACGAGCCTCGAGGCTGGCGAGGAGCTGCGCGCCGTTATCGGCGGCAATGACGGCGCCTGCGTCAGCGGCACGAGCCCGCGACGAGATCGTGCCACCGGTTGCCAGCAGCACCACGTGGGTGCCCCCTCGATCTGTCATTTCTTCTCCGATGATCCGAACCCAAACGATTGGGTTCTGTGTGAGAGCGTAATAACCCAATGTTTCGGCTACGTGCGCGCTTCGTTGCGAATGCGTAAATCGTGAGGATGGAGAAAAACACGTCTTACCCAATCGTTTGGGTAGGAAGGTGTTCAAACTATAGAATGGGAGCCGAGGGCGCGTCAAGGATTACTTTGCGGGCCTCTTTCCCGGGTACTCGAATCTGGAGACGGCAACATGACAGACCGAAAGTCGGGTGCGGCCGCCGTCACCCTGAAGGACCTCGCCGCCGAACTCGGCCTGCATCCGTCGACGGTTTCCCGGATCTTGCACGCGGAAGGCGACACCGCACGCGGTGCCGCCGCACCCGCCACCGCACAACGTGTGCGCGATCTGGCTCGCACGGTGGGCTACTCCCCCGACCCGCAGGCGAAGAGTCTTCGTACCCGCCAAACGCACCTGCTGGGGGTCATCGTTCCCCGGCTCTCCGACCTCGTGCTGGCCGTGATGTACGAGGGCATCGAAGAGGCGGCGGATGCCGCCGGCTATTCAACATTCGTGATGAATTCCCTCGACAACGCCGAGATGCAGCGTCGTAAAACCGACATCATGCTCTCCCGACGCGTCGACGGGCTGATCTTCGGGGACGCCCACCTCGACAGCGACATCCTCAGCGAGCTCACGGAACGCAACGTGAAGTTCGTGCTGATGAACCGAGCCGTTCAGGGCTTTCCATCCGCCACGTGTGATGACACCCTGGGCGGCACGCTGGTGGCGCGGCATCTGTGGGAACGAGGCCACCGCGTGGTTTCCGTCATCGCCGGGGAGCCCTACGCCAGTACCGCCGTCGATCGAACGAACGGCTTCGTCTCCGAGTGGCGAGCCCTCGGTGGCGAGATCCCGGAAAGCGCCATCGTCTGGTCGCGCTTCGACACCATGGGCGGACGGATCGCCGCCGAAAGCATCCTCAGCGACGATGACCACAAGCCCAGCGCCATCTTCGCGGCCAACGACTTCGCGGCCATCGGCGCCATGGGCGCCGCCAACGAACACGGGCTTCTTGTCGGTCGGGACCTGGCCATCGTGGGCTTCAACGACACCTCGCTCGCCGCGCAGCTGCCCATTTCGCTCTCCTCCGTGCGCTCTCCCATGACGGAAATCGGACGCACCGCCGTGGCGATGCTCCTTGCCGTGATCCACGGCGAACCCGTGGAGTCCGTTCGGCTCGTGCCCACGCTGTGCGTGCGCGAAAGCAGCGCCTTCCACCACGCGTAGCGGCTCGTCGAAACCTCGAAATGAGGAGCGGTAGCGGTCGCCTCCAACAACACCGTGGGACCTACCCCATTGAGGCAGGCCGACGCGGACCCGACCGCGGAGCGGAACCAGTCAGCCCGGCGCACAAAAGGCCGCCCCACAGTCGTGCGGACCTTCCATCTCTTACGATGCGTGGTCGTTCTCGCGCTCGGTGTTGTGCT
>Ga0209023_10007927_pt1 | contig 10754 bp, 12 predicted proteins | sample LakOneMetagenome_FD_187468 | JGI IMG/M metagenome (GOLD analysis project Ga0209023, IMG submission 187468) | Freshwater and sediment microbial communities from Lake Erie, Canada (SPAdes) (version 2) | ecosystem: Environmental > Aquatic > Freshwater > Lentic | place: Lake Erie, Canada...
GCCCACGTCGTGGAGGAGGGCGGCGGCCAGCACCGGGCGGGTGGCCTCCTCACCCAGACTGACCTCGACCCGCCGGGCGACTCCGGCGGCGTGTCGGCGGTCGGCTCGCTTCATGCGGTCCCACAGCGCCTCCTCCCCGGGGAGCAGCTGGGTGCGCGCCCACTGGTCGTCCGCTCGCCGCGGGCCGACGGCGACCACCATCCCGAAGAACCGCTTGACGAGGTGGGTCGGCCGGGCGCCCATTGGTCCAGTGCGTGCGGCGTGTCGAGCGGTCAGCCCGACGCGTGCTCGATGCAGAAGCGCGTCGCGGGCATCGCCTCGAGGCGGCTGTCCCCGATCGGCGCCTGGCAGACCTCGCACGCGCCGTACGAGCCGTCGTCGAGCTTGGCGATGGCCCGCTCGACGTCATCGAGCTGCTCGCGCAGCTGCGCGGCCAGGGCCCGGTTCTCGCCCTGCTCGGCGGCGACCTGGCCGCTGTCAGCGAAGTTGTCGTCGAACGTGCCGGCCTCGACCCCGTGATCGAGCCCGTCGAGGGCCTCGAGCTGCGCCTCCAGCGCGACGGCTTCGCCATCGAGGCGTTCGCGGGCGTCGCCGGCGGTGGGAACGCTCGCAGCGTTCGGTTCGAGGTCAGTGGGCTGGTCGGTCACGCCGTCAGGTTAGGGCCATACGGCGCCGCGCGACGACTCAGTGGGCGCCGGCGCGCGGATGCGCGGCGTGGTACACCTGCGCCAACCGTTCCGAGGACACCAGCGTGTACACCTGGGTCGTCGATATCGAGGCGTGGCCGAGCAGCTCCTGCACCGCTCGGATGTCGGCGCCGTGGTCGAGCATGTGCGTGGCACACGAGTGTCGCAGGACGTGCGGCGTCAACCGGTCGCCGAGTCCGGCGGCGTCGCCGTACTTGCGCACGATCCCCCAGGCGCCCTGCCGGCTGAGCCGACCGCCCCGCTGGTTCAGGAACACCGCCTCGGCGTCGCCGCGCCGCGCCCACCGTTGCGGTTCGACCGCCTCGCGGCCCGCGGGGCCGAGCCAGTCGGTCAGCGCGCCGCGCGCACAGCGACCGAGGGGGATCACCCGCTCCTTGGCGCCCTTGCCGAACACCCGCAGCAGGGCGGACCCGAGATCGACGTCCGCGAGGGAGAGACCGACGAGCTCAGAGATGCGAGCGCCCGTGCCGTAGAGCACCTCGAGGACGGCCCGATCACGCAGCACCCACGGGCCGTCGCCGACGACGAGCTGCAACAACCGGTCCACCTCCTGCTCGCTCAGGGCCTTGGGCAGCCCGGCCGGCACGCGCGGGACCTCGACCCTCGCCCCCGGATCGCTCGGCGCCAGCTCCTCCTCCGCCAGGAAGCGGTGGAGGGAACGGACGGCGACGAGCGACCGCGACACCGACGCAGGTGCACGCCCGAGGCCGCGCGTGTGCGCGACGTAGGCATCCAAGGTGGAACCGGTGACTGCCCCGAGCGTCTCGCCGCGCGCGGCCAACCAGGCTGCGTAGGCCAGCAGGTCCCGGCGGTAGGCGGCGATGGTGTTGGGCGAACGGCCCTTCTCAGCGCTCAGCCACGTGAGGAACTCATCGATCTCGAGCGGGGGCAGGCCGAGCGGCGCCGGCGTCTGCGTGCTCACCGACCCAGGCGACGCTGCGCGAGCGCGAGCCCGATGATCGTCTTGGCATCCGTGATCTCGGCGCGGGCGATCAGGTCGTCGACCGCACTGAGCGGCACGAGCTCGACGGTCATGTGCTCCTCCTCGACTCCCTGCAGGTCCTGCGCGGTCTCGCGCAGCCCGGTGCCGAGGTACACCAACGAGAGCTCGTCGGAGAAGCCCGCCGAGTTGTGGAACTGCGCCACCAGCTCGAGGTGGGTCGCGATGTACCCCACCTCCTCGGCCAGCTCGCGCCCGGCGGTGATCTCCGGCGGCTCACCCGGCACGTCACGCTTGCCAGCGGGGATCTCGAGCAGCCACGCGTCGAGGGCCGGGCGGTACTGGCGGACGAGCACGACCCGTCCGTCGTCGAGCAGGGGCACGACGGAGACCGCGCCGGGGTGGTGCACGACATCGCGGGTGAAGGTCGCCCCGTCGGGCCCGACGAAGGTGCCGATTCCCAACGAGATCACGTAGCCCTGGTAGATCGGCTCCTCGCCGACCTTCTCGAAGACGGCCGCCGGGGCGGCTTCGGGGGCGGGCTCCGGCTCCGCTGTCTCCTGCGCTTCGCCCTGCGCTTCGCCTTGCGTCGTGCTCAAGGGCGACCCGCGGGTTCGGCCTCGAGCTGGATGAGGTGGGGGTTGCGCCCCTCCGCCCGCGACAGGCTGGCCGCGACGAACTCACGGAACAGCGGCGCCGGCCGGTTGGGGCGGCTGAGGAACTCCGGGTGGGCCTGCGTGCCGATCCAGAACGGGTGGTCCTCGAGCTCGACGAACTCGACGAGGCGCCCGTCGGGGGACGTGCCGGAGCACACGAGCCCGGACCCCTCGAACTTGGACCGGTACCGGTCGTTGAACTCGTAGCGGTGGCGGTGGCGCTCGTAGACGACCTCCGCCCCGTAGATCTTGGCGACCCGTGAGCCCGGCACGAGACGGGCGGGGTACAGGCCGAGGCGCATCGTGCCGCCCATGTCGGTCACCTCGCGCTGGCTCTCCATCAGATCGATCACCCGGTGCGGCGACTGCGGGTCGAACTCGCTCGAGTTCGCCCCGGCCAGGCCGAGCACGTTGCGCGCGTACTCGATGGTCATCACCTGCATGCCGAGGCAGAGCCCGAGGCACGGGATGTCGTTCTCGCGTGCGTAGCCGGCGGCGGCGACCTTGCCTTCGACGCCGCGTTCACCGAACCCTCCGGGGATCACGATGCCGTCGAGGTCCTTGAGCCGTCCCGCGGTCAGCATGCCGCCGACCTCTTCCGCCTGGATCCACTCGATCTCGACGCGAGCACCCTGGTGGAAGCCGCCGTGCTTGAGGGCCTCGACCACCGAGAGGTACGCGTCGGGCAGCCCCACGTACTTGCCGATGATGCCGATGCGCACGGGCTGGTTCGCGTTCTCGACGCGCTCGACGAGCGCCTCCCACTCGGTGAGGTCGATGGGGCGGTCGGAGAAGCGCAGCAGGTCGCACACGACCGTGTCGAGCCCCTCCTCGTGGAGGATGAGCGGCACCTCGTACAGGTTGCGCGCATCGGCGGCGTTCGCGACGGCGTTGACGGGGACGTCGCACAGGTTCGAGATCTTGCGCTTGAGCTCGGCCGAGATCGGCGACTCGCTGCGGCACACGATCACATCGGGCTGGATGCCGCGGCTGCGCAACTCGGTCACGGAGTGCTGCGTCGGCTTGGTCTTCTGCTCGCCCGAGGGGCCGATGAACGGGACCAGCGCGACGTGCACGTAGCAGACGTTCTCCCGGCCGACGTCGAGGCGGAACTGCCGGATCGCCTCGAGGAAGGGAAGGATCTCGATGTCGCCGACCGTGCCGCCGACCTCGGTGATGACCACATCGATGTCGTCGGTGGCCAGGCGCGTGATGCGCCGCTTGATCTCGTCGGTGATGTGCGGGATCACCTGCACGGTCTTGCCCAGGTAGTCGCCGCGCCGCTCGGCGGCGAGCACGGCGGAGTAGATCGAGCCGGTCGTGGCGTTCGAGTCCTGCGAGAGCTGCTCGTCGATGAACCGCTCGTAGTGACCCAGGTCGAGATCGGTCTCGCCGCCGTCCTTGGTGACGAAGACCTCGCCGTGCTCGAACGGGTTCATCGTGCCCGGATCCACGTTGATGTACGGATCGAGCTTCTGCATGGTGACGCGCAGGCCCCGGCACTTCAGGAGACGGCCCAACGACGATGCGGTGATGCCCTTCCCGAGGGAGCTGGCCACACCTCCGGTCACGAAGATGTGCTTCGTCAAAACTCCTCCTCAGGGCCCGTCCGAACTGCTGACGGAGCCACACCGTAGCGCGGCCGGTGCACGCCGACGCGCATCGACCCGAAGGCGCAGGTCAGGGGAACGCGCGCTACTTGCCGGTGGTGACGCGCACGAAGAGCCGGTACAGCGCGGTGGCGATGAAGAGCAGGACGGCGGCGCCGATCGATGCGTGCATCCACGACTCGGCCATGCGCGATGCCTTCGCGGAACCCTCGATGTCGCCCGCTCGCCAGCGGGTACCGACGAGAACGCCGTAGACGACCGCCACGATCCCGAACGGGAGGCAGCAGAAGATCGTGACCAGCACGGAGCCGCCGAGGAACGCCGGCGGCTTGTCGGGTTCGGCAGGAGCGTTGCCAAAGCCCATCGATCCTGTCATCTGGCCTGATCCCTCCGTCGCCCTGTGCGCGCGTGCGCGTCCCTATCCTGTCAGAAGCCCGGACCGTGATCGTGCGGCACCCCGGTCACGGTCCGCGTCGGCCAGCAGCTCCTTGGCGTGCCCTCGTGCCGTCTCGCTGTCCGGGGAACCGGACAACATGCGGGCCAGCTCGACGACGCGGGCTTCGTCATCGAGCTCGGCCGCCGCCGTGCTGGTGCGCCCGCGTCGGGTGTGCTTCGTGACCTGCACCTGGGCGTCGGCGTAGGCCGCCACCTGCGGGAGGTGGGTGACGACGAGGACCTGGTGGCGTCCGGCCAGCGCGGCGAGCGCCCTGCCGACCGCCGTCGAAGTGGCGCCGCCGATGCCGGCGTCGACCTCGTCGAAGACGAGCGTGTCGGGGGCCTCGGTGAGGACGAGGCGCAGTGCGAGCATCGCCCGGGCGAGCTCACCTCCGGAGGCGACCTTGGCCAGGGGCATGGGATCCGAGCCGGGGTTCGCGGCGATGCGGAAGACCACGTCGTCGCCCGGGTCGGGCCCGACCTCGACGTCGAGGCGCGCCGAAGCCATCGCCAGCTCACGCAGGTTCGCCTCGGTTGCGGCGGCCAGCGCCGGAGCCGCCTTGCGTCGCTTCTTGCCGAGCGAGCGCTCGCGCTTCGCAATGAGCGCGAGCTGTTCCGCCCGTTGTGCATCGAGCGCCGCCGCGGTCGCGTCGCGGGTCTCGAGCTCGCGCAGACGCTCGACCACCTCGTCGCGGTAGCCACGAACGTCGCGGAGGGTCTCGCCGTACTTCCGCTTGAGCTCGTGCAGCAGACGCCGTCGCTCCCGCACGCGGTCGAGGCGCTCGGGATCGTCTTCGATGCTCTCGCCGATCGATCGCACGTCGTGGGCGACGTCGGCGAGCTCGGCCACGAGCGACCGCAACCTCGTGGTCGCCTCGGCGAAGGGAGTCCGGCCATCGAGCGCAGCCACGGCGATCGCGACGAGGCCGGATGCGCCACCGTCGCTGCTGAGCGCCTCGCTGGCGGTGCCGGCTGCTTCCTCGTGGGCCAGGGCGTCACCGAGCGCGTCCTCCTCGGCCTCGAGGACCTCGTCCTCGTCGTCGCGCTCGAGGTGCGCGGCCTCGAGCTCGCGCACCTGGAACGTGAGCAGATCGATCTCCCGGGCGCGCTCACGCTCGTCGCCGCCCATCGCTGCGAGCCGGCGATCGATCTCGGCCAGCCCGCGCCGCGCCTCGAGGACCGGCTCGGTGTCGATGCCACCGAAGCGGTCGAGCGCCCCGCGCTGCACCGAAGGCTTGAGGAGGGACTGGTGGTCGTGCTGGCCGTGCAGGTCGACGAACCGCGCCCCGGCCTCGGCCAGCGACGCGATCGTGGCCGCCGAGCCGTTGACGTAGGCGCGCGAGCGTCCTTCGCGCGGCACGACGCGACGCAGGATCACCTCGTCGTCGTCGAGCACGAACCGGCCCTCCACCACGGCCTCACTCGCACCGGAGCGCACCATCGAGGCGTCCGCGCGCCCACCGACGAGCAGGTCGATCGCCTCGACGATGAGGGTCTTGCCGGCGCCGGTCTCGCCGGTCACCGCGGTCATCCCCGGGCCGAAGACCAGGCCCAGCCGGTCGATCACCCCGAGGTCCGTGACGATCAGCTCGCTCAGCACGGCGCCCCCTCTTCGCGTTGGGTGCGGGGCGCACGGAACGCGCCCTCGCCGGTCGGCCACAGGTTCATGCGCACCAGTGTGCCGAGGGGCTGTGACACGCCGGTGCTCATCGGTCGCTCAACCCGAACTTGCTCTTCAAGATGCGATGGAAGTCGCGAGGACCGAAGATCACCAGGCGCGCGACGAAGTCCGCCGCCGTGCAGATCACCGCGTCCCCTTCGTGCAGCTCGCCCAGCTGCCGGCCGTCGACGGTGAGCGCAGCAGGGCGGTACCCGTCGACCGTGATCCGCAGACTCGTCTCCGCGTCGAGGATCAGCGAGCGGTCGAAGAGCATGTGGGGAGACACCGGCGTCAGCAACAGGGACCGGTGCGTCGGGGCGATGATCGGACCCCGGGCCGAGAACGCGTACGCGGTCGAGCCGGTGGGCGTCGCCACGATCAGGCCGTCGGTGGCGTACGGCGTGAAGTACGAGCCGTTGATCTCGACGTCGAGGCGCACGGTGTGCCCGCTCACGGTCTTCTCGAGCACGGCCTCGTTGAGCGCGGTGGCCTCGGTGACGGAGATCGACCCCGAGGCGGAGGCGATCGACACGTGGAGCATCATGCGCTCTTCGATCAGGTAGGACCCGGTGAAGAACTGCGAGAGGGCGTCGAGGATGCCCGCCGGCTCCACCTCCGTCAGGTACCCGAGCTGGCCGAGGTTCACCCCGATCACCGGCACACCGGCCCGGGCGACGAGCTCGATCGCCCGCAACATCGTTCCGTCGCCGCCGAGGCTCACCGCGACGTCGGCACCGACGCCCAGCTCGGACGTGTCCACGCCGTGCTCCCCCAGTCCGGCGCACTCGGCGTCGACCGTCGGGATGCGCACGGCGTGGCCGCGATGCGCGAGCCAACCCGTGATCTCGCGGGCCAGCTGGGCGGCCGCGGGGCGGTCGTTGTGGAGCACCAGCGCCACGGTGGCCATGTCAGGACCCGCGCTTCCGGGCGTGGTCCGCGACCACCGCATCGACGCACCCGTCGACGAGCAGGCGGGTCCGGTCCGCATCGAACGCGCCCGGCGCCTCATCGGCTTCGCCACGGCGGCGCAGGTGCCCGAGGAACTCGACGTTGCCGTCCGTCCCGGTGATCGGCGAAACCATGAGGCCCATCATGGTGGCTCCCCGCTCGGCGAACGCGGCAATCACCTCGGCGAGCACGCGCCGCCACACCTGATCGTCGGAGATGATGCCTCGGCCCCGACTCGCCTCCTCCCGACCGGCCTCGAACTGGGGCTTCACGAGGAGCACCAGCGGCGCGCCCGGCGTCACGAGCCCCAACAGCGCGTCGGCGACGACGCGCAGCGAGATGAACGACAGGTCACCGACCAGCGCGTCGGCCGGGCCGCCGAGGTCCTCGGCGGTGATCGCCCGGATGTTGGTCCGGTCACGGACGATGACCCTCGGATCCGCGACGAGACGTTCGTGCAACTGCCCGTAGCCGACGTCGACCGCGACCACCTCGCGGGCGCCCCGCTGCAGGAGGCAGTCGGTGAAGCCACCGGTGGAGGCACCGGCGTCGACGACCCGGAGCCCGGTGACGTCGAGGCCGAAGGCCGTGAGCGCCCCGTCGAGCTTCTCGCCGCCGCGCCCCACGAAGCGCGGCGGATCCCCCTGCAGGACGATCGGGTCCGCGGGCGACACCTGCCGGCTCGCCTTGTCGGCCACGGCCCCCGCGACGAGCACGCGCCCGGCATCGATCGCCGCCTGGGCGCGTTCGCGGCTGGGCGCCAACCCGCGGCGGACGAGCTCCGCGTCGAGTCGACGACGGGTGGCCGTGGCGGGACCTCAGCGCTTCCGGGACCAGGGGCGAGCGCGGAGACGGCTCAGCGGGTGCCGCCGGCGGCCTTCTTGGCGGCGGCCTTCTTCGCGGCCGGTGCCTTCTTGGCCGCGGCCTTCTTCGCGGCCGGCGCCTTCTTGGCGGCGGCCGTCTTGGCCGCGGCCTTCTTCTTCGCAGGAGCCTTGGTCGCCGCGGCCTTCTTCGTGGCCGGGGCCTTCTTCGCCGCAGCCCGCTTCTTCGCGGCCGCCTTCTTCTTCGCCGGGGCCTTCTTCGGGGCCTTCTTCGGGGCCTTCTTCGTGGCCTTCGTCGCAGTCTTCTTCGGGCCGCCAGCCGGCTTCACCCGGAACCCCGTGAGCTGCTCGACGAGGTCCTCGATGCGCTGGAGCTCCGCCCGGATGTCCTTGTCGACGGTCTCGAGGAGGACGTCAGTGCTCTCGCGGCTGCGCTCGAGCAGGTCCTGGATCGTCTGCTGGGCGTTCGCGATCTGGTCCTCGGTGTTCTTGGCGACCTCGCGGAGCAGTTCCTCGATGCGCTCCTGCGTGCGCTGGGTGACGTCCTTGCCGACATCGAGGGACCGGTTGAGGAGATCGCGCTGGGCCATCTGGCAACGCTACCGGCGGGGTCGCCGCGCTTGCAAAAGTTCGCACCTTGCGAAGCAGCGATGCGATGACACCCGTCGCGGCCCCTGGTTCGCTACCGTCCAGCGGATGTCCCAGCCGCCGCCGACCCGTCGCGACCTGCTGCGCGGCGTGGGGATGCTGGGTGCGGCGACGCTGCTGGCCGCGCCGCTCGCCGCCTGCGCGGTCGGCCCGACGACGCGCAACCTCGCCTTCAGCGTGGAGCAGCGGGCGTACGGGACCGACCCGCTCCAGGTCGGCGAGCTCACCCTGCCGCTGCTGGGCAAGCCGACACCGCTGGTCATCCTCATCCACGGCGGGTACTGGCGCACCGGCTTCACGCGCGCCGAGCTGGCGGACCTGGCCCAGGACCTCGCCCGCGTCGGGTACGCATCCTGGAACCTCGACTACCGCCGGGTCGGTGATCCCGGAGGGGGCTGGAACGGCACCCTGCTCGACATCGCCATGGGAATCGACAAGTTGGCCGAGATCACGGCGGAGAAGCACCTCGATCTCGACCACGTGGCGTTCATGGGTCACTCCGCCGGCGCCCAGCTCGCCCTCTGGGCGGCGGCGCGCTCCAAGGCGGGCGGCGACGTCCTCGGGGCGCCCAAGGTGCTGCCCAAGGGGGTCGTCTCGCTGTCGGGCGTGCTCGACCTCACCGACACGGCCCACACGACCTCCCCCGGCGGCGAGGCCGAGCTGAAGAGGGCCCTCAACGACTTCCTGGGGGGCACTCCCGAGTCGGTGCCGGACCGCTATGCCGCCGTGTCACCCATGGCGCTGCTCCCCATCGGCGTGCCCCAACTGCTCCTGCACGGCACCAAGGACGATCGCGTCTCCATCGACCAGAGCCGGGCCTACGTCGCCGCGGCCACGGCGGCGGGCGACAAGGTCGATCTGATCGAGCTCGTCGACGTCGACCACTTCGCGGTCGTCGAGTCCTCCAAGAACTGGTGGGACCAGGTCATCGCGTGGCTGGGCCGCACCATCGGCGACCCGACCACCGCCTGAGCGCCGCGCTTGACCGCGCCCGCGGAGCTCAGTGCTGGGCGAGCTGTTGCACGACGAGCGTGGTCAGGTCCGGGGCGATCACGTCCGGAGCCGGCTCGACCGGCAGGTCGTCGGCGCGGGTCACGCCGCTCAGCACGAGGCCGAAGGCGTAGCCCAGGGCGTGGGCGAAGCGGCCATCCGTGTCGGGCCGGTCCCCCACCGCCATCCCGGTCGGGCCGTACCGCGCCCGGATGAGGTCGACGATCGGCGCGTAGGGCTTGCCGGCCACCACCGGAGCGACACCCGATGCCGTCACGATCGACGCGAGGATGGCGCCGCCGCCGGGCACCAGTCCATCAGCCATCGGGTACGTCGCGTCGTCGTTGGTCGCGATCAGACGGGCCCCGCCGCGCACGGCGCGCGTCGCCGCGGTCATGCGCTCGTAGTCGAAGCCGGGGTCGAACCCCACGACGACTGCGTCGGCGGCACCCCGGTCGACCACGCGAGCGCCCCGTGCCTCGACCTCCTGCCGGGCGCCGGGCCCGGCGCAGATGAGCACGGTCTCGCCCGGCTCCACCAGGGTGGCCGCCGCGATCGCCGAGGTGACGACGTCGCTCCCGGCATCGATGCCGAACGAAGCCAGCTTCGCCTCGACCTTCTGGCGCGGGACGTAGGAGTTGTTCGTCACGAAGGCCACGGTCTCCCCTGCGGCGCGCAGCCGCGCCACGGCCTCCGCGGCGCCTGGTATGCCCTCGTCGCCGAGCCACACCACACCGTCGAGATCGAGGATCCACGCCATGGGCGAGCATCCTGCCACGCCGGCGATCGCGACCCTCAGTCGCTGCGACGCGCCCCGGTGTCGCCGCGCTCGCGACCACGGTCGCCCGCGAGGGCGCCGCGCGCCGACTCCACGAGATCGACCGTGAGCTCGCCGCGGCGGTCGCCCCACCGCGACGGGAAGGCCTCCCGCAGCGGCCAACCGGCGCGACGGAGCGAGAGGTGGCGCTCGATGTGCGCGTCGGCGCCGTCGGGATGGATCCGGGCCTCGACACCGAAGAACCCATGGCTCGCGTCGCCGACGCACACGTCGAGCACATGGCGGCCGGTGGGATACCCGTTCACGACGGCGATGTCCGCCTGGACGAGGTCCGCCACGATCTCGTCGATCCACGGCTCGTCGCTCGGTACGGCGCGAGGCCGACCGGACGGCCGGTCCTGCTGCGCGAGGTAGGCCGCCAGCAGCCCATCGGCGGGCTCGGACCCGGAGACGATGACGAGCAGCCGGCGGCGGGCACGCGTCACCAGCACGGTGAACAGGTGCGGGTCCTGCACGAAGCGCCATGATCCCGCGCTCCCGTCCGCACCCACGCCGATCGAG
>Ga0209023_10007928_pt1 | contig 10753 bp, 10 predicted proteins | sample LakOneMetagenome_FD_187468 | JGI IMG/M metagenome (GOLD analysis project Ga0209023, IMG submission 187468) | Freshwater and sediment microbial communities from Lake Erie, Canada (SPAdes) (version 2) | ecosystem: Environmental > Aquatic > Freshwater > Lentic | place: Lake Erie, Canada...
GGCATCGGCCAGCCGCTCGGCGTGGATTCGAGCGACTCGTTCTATTCGTTCCTGACCTTCATGGACGCCTACAACGTCAAGCTCGTCAACGACAGCGGCAAGCTGCTGGTCGACGACCCCGCCGTGAAGCAGGGCCTGGTCAATGCGCTGACCGACTACACCGCGCCGTACACCAAGGGCTGCTCGCCGCCGTCGAGCACGAGCTGGAAGGATCCGGACAACAACGTCGCGTTCCACAACAAGACGACCGTGATGACGCACAACGCGACGATCTCGATCGCCGCGAAGTGGCTCGACGACATGAACAACACGACGCTCAGCGAAGAGCAGCGTGCCACGGCCAAGAAGAACTACACCGAACTGATCGCGACCGCCGGCTTCCCGAACAAGCCGGATGGCAGCAAGATGGTCTATCGCGCCGCGGTGAAGACCGGCGTCGTGTTCAAGGAAGCGAAGAACAAGGCCGCGGCGAAGCAGTTCGTCTCGTTCCTGCTCGAGGAAGCCAACCTGACGCCGTACGTCGAAGGTTCGCTCGGCCGCTGGTTCCCGGTGACCAAGGCCGCCCAGGAAAGCCCGTTCTGGAAGGCCGACGCGCACCGACTGTCGGTCTACAACCAGTTCAAGGCCGGCACGGTCACGTTCGAATTCACCAAGAACTACAAGTTCACCGTGCTGAACAACGAGAACGTCTGGGCGAAGGCCGCGAACCGGGTGCTGAACGAGAAGATTCCGGTGGACAAGGCGGTCGACGAGATGATCGCCCGCATCAAGACGGTGGCAGCCCAATAGGCGCTGCGGTGATGCCATGACCGCCGCCGCCGCGATCGACGCGCCGCCTCTGCAGCCGCGCGCCAAGAAGGGTTGGGATCGCTGGCAGTTCTGGGGGCTGATGCTCGTCATCCCCTACCTGCTGGTGTTCCTGATCTTCGTGCTCTACCCGGTCGGCTACGGCCTGTGGCTGGCGCGTCATCCCGGCAGCTACGAGAAGCTGATCGAGGATCCGATCTTCTTCCGCAGCGTGCTCAACACGCTGGTGTTCCTGATCGTCGCGATCAACGTCAAGATGGTGGTCGCGCTGGTGCTGTCGGGCTTCTTCGTCAACGAACGGTGGTGGATCAAGATCCTGTCGGTGATCTTCATCCTCCCGTGGGCGTTGCCGTCGATCCCGACGATCCTGTCGGTGCGGTTCATGCTGAACCCCGAGTGGGGCGTGATCAATTCGCTGATCTTCAAGCTCACCGGGCTGGACGGGCCGAACTGGCTGAATCACCCGCCGCTCGCGCTCGCGTTCTCGATGCTGATGCACGTGTGGAAGTCGCTGCCGTTCTGGACCCTGATCCTGATCGCCGGGCGGCTCGCGATTCCCGCGGAGCAATACGAAGCCGCCTCGGTCGACGGGGCAACCAATTGGCAGAAGTTCCGCTTCATCACGTGGCCATCGATGAAGGCCCTCTACATCACGTCGCTGATCCTGTCGATGATCTGGACGCTCGGCGACTTCAACAGCGTCTACCTGCTGACCGGTGGCGGGCCGGCCGACCTGACGCACGTGCTCGCGACGCTCGGCATTCGCTATCTGCGCCTCGATCAGGTCGATCTCGCGATGGCCTCGATCGTGGTTGCGATGCCACTGGTGCTGCCTCTCGTCTACTTCATGATGAAGAGGTTGTCCAAATGAAGATGAAGGACGTCGCGACCGAAGCGAAGCTGCTGCTGATCGGCATCCCGCTGTTCCTGTGGACGATCATCCCGGTCTACCACCTGTTCCTGTTCGCGATCTCGCCGAAGGACCAGGCCACCACCGGCAAGCTGTGGCCCGATCATCCGACGCTGAAGAACTTCGAGAACGTGTTCGGGCAGAAGCACTTCTACCTCGATCATTTCTGGGTCCAGCTCGGCAACTCGGTGCTGATCGCGGTCGCGGTCGCGGTGATCACGCTGTTCGTCGCGACGGCGGCCGCGTTCGCGATCAGCCGGCTGAAGGTGCGCGGCGGGCGCACGGTGATGAACCTGGCCCTGTTCACCTACTTCATCCCGGCCGCCTTCCTCGCCGTGCCGATGTACAAGACGATGGGCAACTACGGGCTGCTGAACAGCCAGTGGGCGCTGATCCTGGCGATGGTGACGATCGCCTCGCCCTACTGCATCTGGGTGCTCAAGCAGGCGTCGGACAAGCTGCCGTTCGAGCTCGACGAGGCCGCGCGCATGGACGGCGCGTCGCCGCTGCAGCTGTTCCGCCTGGTCTACGTGCCGCTGATGGTGCCCTCGCTGGTCGCGGTCGGCACGTACTCGCTGCTGCTGGCGTGGAACGAGTACCTGTACGCATTCCTGCTGTTGTCCAACGACCGCAGCGTGACGCTGGCCGTCGCGCTCGGCAACTTCCTCGCCGCGGACGATTCCCCCTGGGAGCTGCTGATGGCCACCGGGCTGATCTACGCGCTGCCGCCGGCGGCGATCTACTACGCATTCAAGCGCTACATGGTCGGTGGCCTCACGGCCGGCGCCGTGAAGAGCTGATCGATCACAAGAAAAGCAGGGGACACGAGTCATGGCCACCGTCGGTTTTCGCAACGTCCAGAAGACGTACGGCAACAAGGTCAAGGTGCTGCATGGCGTCAGCTTCGACATCAAGGAGGGCGAGTTCGTCGTGCTCGTCGGCCCATCGGGCTGCGGCAAGTCGACGCTGCTGCGCATGCTCGCCGGCCTCGAAGAGATCACCGGCGGCGAGATCACGATCGACGACAAGGTCGTCAACGACCTCGAATCGAAGGACCGCGACATCGCGATGGTGTTCCAGAGCTACGCGCTGTATCCGCACATGACGGTCGGCGAGAACATGGCGTTCAGCCTGAGGCTGCGCAACGCCGACGCGGCGATGACGAAGGAGCGCGTCGCGAAGGCCGCGAAGATCCTCAATCTGGATGCGTTGCTCGATCGCCATCCGCGCGAGCTCTCCGGCGGCCAGCGCCAGCGCGTCGCGATGGGGCGTGCGATCGTGCGCGACCCGAAGGTGTTCCTGTTCGACGAGCCGCTGTCCAACCTCGACGCGAAGCTGCGCGTGGCGATGCGCGCCGAGATCAAGGCGCTGCACCAGCGCCTGAAGACGACGACGGTGTACGTCACGCACGACCAGATCGAGGCGATGACGATGGCCGACCGCATCGTCGTGATGCATGACGGCATCATCGAGCAGATCGGCACGCCGCTGGAGCTGTACGACACGCCGGGCAACCTGTTCGTCGCGCAGTTCATCGGCTCGCCGGCGATGAACGTGGTCGCCGGCACGCTGCGTGTCGGCGCGGGCGGCGCCGAGGTCGAAGCCGCGGGCACGCGCTGGCCGGTGCCGGCGCACGTGCGCGGCAGCAATGGGCAGGCGGTGCACTACGGCATCCGGCCGGGCGACATCCACCTCGCCCCGGCCGGCGCCGGCATCGCGGCGAAGGTGATCGTGGTCGAGCCGACCGGCGCGGAGACCGAGTTGCTGCTGCAGGTCGGCGATGCCCAGATCATCTCGGTGATCCATGGCCGCACCGCCGCGAAGCCGGACGACACGATCCATCTCGCGATCGATGCCGACAAGGCCCATGTGTTCGACGGGACGAGCGGAAAGCGCCTCGCCTGAGACGATGCGATCGCACGCCACCCGATGCTTGCCCCTAAGATCATCGCTCCGTTGGAATGGGAGCGATTGACATGGCGCACACGGCACGCCTCGTGGTGGTGATGGGAGTCAGCGGCTGCGGTAAGTCCACCGTCGGCAAGATGCTGGCCAAGCGGCTGAAGGCCGAGTTCCTGGAGGGCGACGACCTGCACCCGCCACGCAACGTCGAGCGCATGTCGGCCGGCATTGCCCTGACCGACAGCGATCGGCGCGACTGGCTGCTGGAGATCGCGCAGCAGCTCGCCGACGCGCACGCGGCCGGGCACGACCTCGTCGTCTCGTGCTCGGCATTGAAGCTCTCCTACCGCAACACGCTGCGCAGCGCGTCGAACCTCCTCGCGTTCGTGCACATCGATGCCAGCGCCGACCTGCTGCGCCAGCGGCTGGAGAACCGCAGCGGGCACTACATGCCGGCGTCGCTGCTGGAGAGCCAGTTGCAGACGCTCGAACCGCCGACCGCCGCCGAGCCGCGCACGACGACGCTCGACGCCAAGCTGAGCGCCGCTCAACTGGCCGAGCAGGCCGCGGCCTGGCTGGTCGCACTGCCGCCACCCGCGCCCAAGGGCAAACGATGACGATCGACGCACGGACCTTTCGGCTCGACGGGCGCGTCGCGCTCATCACCGGCTCGTCCGCCGGCATCGGCCTGGCGCTGGCGCGCGCGCTCGGGCAGGCCGGTGCGCGCGTCGTGCTCAACGGGCGGCGCGCGGACGTGCTCGAGCAGGCCGCGCGTCAGCTCGCCTCCGAAGGGCTGAGCGTCGACGCGCGCGCGTTCGACGTGACACAGCGCACCCAGGTCGACGACCACGTCGCCGCGATCGAAGCCGACATCGGGCCGATCCAGATCCTCGTCAACAACGCCGGCATCCAGCGCCGCGCGCCGTTCCACGAGTTCGTCGCCTCCGACTGGGACGAGCTGATGCGCACCAACCTGGACAGCGTCTTTCATGTCGGTCAGTCGGTCGCCCGCCAGATGGTGCCGCGCAGGAGCGGCCGCATCATCAACATCTGTTCGGTGCAGAGCGAACTCGGCCGGCCGGGCATTGCGCCGTACACCGCCTCCAAGGGCGCGGTGAAGATGCTGACCAAGGGCATGGCGATCGACCTCGGGCCGCACGGCATCAACGTCAACGGCATCGGGCCGGGCTACTACAAGACCGAACTGAACGCCAAGCTGGTGGCCGACGAGACCTTCAGCGCCTGGGTCGTGAACCACACGCCGAGTCGCCGCTGGGGCGAGCTCGACGATCTCGCCGGTGCGGCGGTCTTTCTCGCCAGCGATGCATCGCGCTTCGTCAACGGCCACATCCTTTACGTCGACGGCGGCATCACCGCCACGCTATGACCTCCTTCACCCAAGTCATCCTCTACACGGACACCGACGGGCGCGCGCGCTTTCGCGAGCAGCCGATCGCGTTCGTCGAGGGCACGCCGGCGTCGATGCTGTCCGCGCTGATGCCCAGCGGTGGCTTGCAGCTGCGCCACAGCCCGGTCGGCTTTCGCAGCAGCTTCCACGTCACGACCACGCCGCAATGGGTCTTCATCCTGAGCGGGCGGATGGAAATCCACCTGCAGGACGGCAGCTCGCGCAGCTTCGGGCCGGGCGAGCATTTCTTCTCGGACGACACGCTGCCGCCTGGCGCAGGGTTCGATCCCGGCCTGCACGGCCACTGGAGCCGCCAGGACGGCCCCGACCCGCTCGTCACCGCCTTCGTCAGAGCATGATCCGCAACGTCCACGGCGGCACCGTCGATCTGCTGGGTGAGGCCATCGTCACCGGTCGCTATCCGGTGGGCAGCACGCTGCCGCCCGAGCCAGTGCTGTGCGAGGAGCTCGGCGTCAGCCGCACGGTGATCCGCGAAGCGGTCAAGTCGCTGATCGCGAAGGGCCTGCTCGTCACCGGGCCGAAGGTCGGCACGCGCGTGCTGAACGAGGACCAGTGGAACTGGTTCGATCCGGATGTCGTGATCTGGCAGTCGCGTGCCGGGCTGTCGCGCGAGTTCCTGCGCGATCTGCAGGAACTGCGGCGGCTGGTCGAGCCGGTCGCGGTGCGTCTGGCGGCCGCGCGCGCGACCGCCGACGACATCGCCGATATCGAGTCCGCCTATGCCGGCATGAAGCACGCGATCGAGGAAGGGGGCGACTACGTCACCAGCGACCTGCGCTTTCATCAAGGCCTGCTGCGCGCCTGCCACAACCGCATGGTCGGGCAGATGAGCAAGGCGCTCGGGGCGCTGCTGCGCACGAGCTTCGAGATCTCGACATCGCGCCCCGACGGCCCGGCGGCGTCGCTGCCGCTGCACCGCGCGGTGCTCGACGCGGTGATCGCACGCTCGCCGCAGAAGGCCGAGCGCGCGATCATCGTGCTGATCGAAGGGGCGAACGACGACATCGAGGAAGTGCTGAATTCGCGCCGCCGCCTGCCGCAACTCGGCCTGCCCGCGCCGCGCCTGAAAGGCCGATCGAGTCGGCCCGTCGCCCGTTGAACACGGTCGTTGCCGCCGGAGGCCCGCGCTGGGCCTGGCTGCCGCCGATCGGCAGCCCGCGCTACTACGCGATGCTCGCGGTGCTCGGCATCTTCGTGCTGGGCCCGCTCGGCGGCGTAACGGCGTCGTACATGAATTTCTCGATCGGCTTCTTCGTCGGCGGGCAAGTGGTCGCGGGCATCCTGGGGTCGACCGTCACGTTCGGCTACGGGCCGGAGGGCAAGCACGGCGCGAACTACATGCAGACCGCCGCGGCCTCGGTGGCCGGCATGTCGGCGATGGGCGTGCTGATCCAGGCGATGGTGTGGCTCGGCCTGCCGCAACCACCGGTGTGGCAGTTGATGCTGTTCATGGGGTCGATCGGCATGTTCGGCGCCGGGGTCGGCATGCTCTACACGCCGATCCTCGTGGACCGGCTGCAGCTCACGTTCCCGTCCGGGCTGGCGGTTGCGAACATCCTGCGCGCGCTGACCGATCCGGCCTTGCTGCGGCGTTCGGTCGCACGGCTGGGCGGCGGCATGGGCCTGGGCATCGCGGGCGGGCTGGCCTCGGCGAAGATCGCCGCACTCGGGACGATCGAGCTGTCGATGTCGACGCTCGGCGCCGGCATGCTGGTCGGCGCGCGCATCGGTGTCGCGGCGCTGGCCGCGGCATTGACCGGCGCGCTGCTGATCCCGACCTTCGTCTCGATCGGCTGGCTGCAGCCGGGCGAGCCGTTCCGCAAGATCACCTTCCTGATCGGGCTCGGGCTGATCATGGGCGCGGCGATCCTGGACATCGGCGAGATCCTGATCGAAGCGTGGCGCCGCTGGCGCGCGCCACCGCGGGTGGCCGCCCCGGAAGAATCGTGGAAGCGCATCAGCATTCCGCGCCTGGTCGCGTGGACGGTGCTGTGGGCCGGCGTCCTGGTGTGGGTCGGCGCGGCGCTGCTGCATCAGCCGGTGGGCTTCCTGCTGCTCGCGGTCGCGCTGGTGCTGGTGTTCGCGCTCGTCAACGGCATATCGCTGGGCATCAGCGACTCCACGCCGATCTCCGCCGCGTTCGTCACCGCGATCGTGCTGATGGCCGCGCTCGGCCTGAAGGACCCGGGCGTGGGCATGATGGCCGGCGCGGTACTGCTGGTCGCCTGCAGCGTCTCGGCCGACATGCAGCAGGACCGCTCGACCGGCTGGCGGCTGGGCACGCCGCGCGCGCTGCAGTTCCGCTTCCAGGTGCTCGGACTGGTGGTCGGCGCGATCGCCTCGGTCGGCTTCGCACGGGTGTTCATGAGCGCCTACCCGGTGCTGTCGCTCGACCAGACCGTGATGCTGGCCGCGGACGCGCCGGCGCAATGGCAATCGGCGATGACGTACAAGTTCGTCGGCGCGCTGCGCAGCCTGACCGACGACAAGCCGTTCCAGCGCCATGCGATCGTGCTCGGCATCGCGCTCGGCCTGGGCATGCAACTGGTGCGCCGCGGCCTGTTCTCGCGCCCGGCGTACCAGCGCTTCAAGGCCGCCCACCCGGCAGGCGGCAGCGTCGACTTCGTGCTCGACGCGGTGCTGATCCCCTCGCCGTATGCGTATTCGTTCGGCACGTTCTTCGGCATCGGAACCTCGGCGTGGCTCGCGATCGGCGGCGTCATCAGCAGCAGCGCCGCGTGGATCGACGCGCGCCGCCAGGCGAGCCGCCGCACGAGCAGCGCGACGGACGCGCTTCCCGCCGACATGAGCACCACCTCGCTGATCGGTGGCGGCTTGATCGCCGGCGACGCGCTCGCGGCATTGGGCCTGGGCGTGGTGGGCTTGCTGGCGACGCTCAGCGGCTGATCGGCTCGGCATGGAACCGCGTCGCTTGCGCGTCGGTCAACCGATCACCCCCGAGGAGTTCGAACAGCTGAGCGACGCTCAGCTCGAGCGGCTCGTGCCACGCGCGTACCGAGCGTTCTTCCCGGGCAAGGACGATTGCGCCGACGGCCACTTCTATCTGCACGACGGCACCGCGTGGTGCTTCTACAAGGGCGGGTTCCTCGACGACTGAGCCCGCGTGGCGCGCGGCGCGGCTCGCATCAGGGCGAGATCAGGTCGAGATCAGCGCGAGATCAGCGCGAGGTCAGCGCGGGGTCAGCGTCGTGAACAACGGTGCCCGCACTGTGAACAACTGTCTCCGCCGCTGCAGCGCGCCGACCGCGCGACCGATACCCGCGTCAGTCGCCATCGTGTCGTGAGCACCTGCTCCTGAGCGCAGCGACGAGGCCGCCGACGAGGCGGCTCCCAACGCGAGTCGCTCATGAAAAAGATCATTTGGTTCGTCCCGGTGCTGGCGATCGTCGCCGGGATGCTCGTCAACTATTTCTATTCGTCCGCGACGCAGCAACGCATCGGCCATCTCGGCGAGGTGGACTACCCGGCGCTGGCCAGCAGCCAGGCGTTGCTCGTGGACCTGCGCGAGCTCGAGGAGGTGTTCAAGAACGCCGTCAGCACCGCCGACAAGAACGGCCTGCAGCAAGCGGCTGCGCATGCCGACGCCTTCAAGCGTGACCTGAAGACCCTCGCCGCCCTGCCCGGCCTCGAAGCCGCGGGAGCCGACATCGAGCGCGAGTTCAGCGCCTACGACGAGGCCGCCACCAACGCAGCGTCGATCATGCTCGGCATCAAGGACGGCGACGTCAGCAACGCCGCGCCGGCGATGCAATCGACGCTGAAGGCGCTGACGACGCGGCTGCAGGCGACCAGCGAGCAGGCCGGCACGGCGTTCGCCAGCGGCCTGCGTGCGAGCCAGGACAACGTGCGCGCCAGCCTGATCGCCAACACGATCGCCGCGGTCGTGATCCTCGTCGTCTCGCTCGGCGTCTCGCGCATCTCGGTGTCCAGCGTGATGCGTCAGCTCGGCGGCACGCCCGAGCACGCGAAGGCGGTCGTGCAGCGTGTGGCCGACGGCGATCTCGCCGCCCCGGTCCCGACACAGACCGGGGACACCGGCAGCCTGCTCGTCGCGATGAAGACGATGCAGCAGCGCCTGGCCGACGTGATCTCCGAAGTGCGCGCCTCGGTCGCCTCGATCGGCACGGCGGCGGGCCAGATCTCGACCGGCTACACGCAACTCTCCGAGCGCACCACGCTGCAGGCTTCGAGCCTGGACGAATCGACCAGCAGCCTGATGCAGCTCAGCGTCACGGTCAAGCGCAACGCCGACAGCGCATCCGAAGCGAATCGCCTCGCCGGCAATGCCGCGGCCGTCGCGGTCGAGGGCGGCAAGGTCGTCGGCACGGTCGTGGCGACGATGGACGAGATCAACGCCAGCTCGCGCAAGGTCGCCGACATCATCACGGTGATCGACAGCATCGCGTTCCAGACCAACATCCTCGCGCTCAACGCCGCGGTCGAAGCGGCGCGCGCGGGCGAACAGGGCCGCGGCTTCGCGGTCGTCGCGAGCGAGGTGCGCAACCTCGCGCAACGCTCGGCCGCCGCCGCCAAGGAAATCAAGGGCCTGATCGACGACTCGGTCGGCAAGGTCGACACCGGCGCCAAGCAGGTGCAGGCGGCCGGCGCGACGATGAGTCAGATCGTGACGTCGGTGAACCAGGTGCGCGACATCATCAACGAGATCGCGAGCGCCTCGGCCGAGCAGACCGACGGCTTCGAGCTCGTGAACCAGGCGATCGGTCGGCTCGACGGCGTGGCCCAGCAGAACGCCAAGCTCGTCGAGGAAGCCGCCGCGGCGACGACCTCGCTGCAGCAACTCGCCCATCACGTCAGCGACGCCGTCAGTGTCTTCCGGCTCTCCACCGACGACCAAGGCGCCCCCAGCGTCGCGCCGATTCCCGCCTGAGCAGTCGCGTCCCGCCCGATCCACCCCTCCAGACACCCCAAGGACACCCAGACCATGCCGTCCCACCTCCGCACCAGCCGCAGCGCCTTCGCGCTCGCGGCGGCCCTCCTGCTCGGCGCTGTCGGCACCGGCGCGCGCGCCGACGACTTCAGCGACCGCTTCACGTTCCAGGGCTACGGCTACCAGCACTATCTGCAGTCGACGAAGAACGATTACCTCGGCGCCGGCAACCAGGGCACGTGGGACGAGAACTTCCTCGGCCTGGTGCTGTCGGCGACCGTCACCGACAAGAGCAAGCTGTGGGCGCAGTTCCAGGGCTCGGCCGCCGACGGCACGCGCTTCACCTGGTTCTTCCTCGACTACCAGTTGAGCGACAACCTGCGCGCGCACCTCGGCCGCGTGAAGATGCCGCTGGGCTTCTACAACGAGATCATCGACGTCAAATCGCTGCAGCTCAGCGCCCTGGAGCCGACCATCTACCAGGGCGCGGCCGACATGGTGCACGACGCCTACCACGGCGTCGGCTTCGACTACGAACAGGATCTCGCCGGCGGCCACGTGCTGTGGCAGGCCTGGGGCGGCAACGCCTACGACGTCGACCCGCCCGATGACTCGCGCGACCGCCGCGCGTTCGGCCTGCGCGCCACCTACCGCACGCCGATCGACGGCCTGCGCCTGATGCTCTCGGGCTACCGCACCCGCGTCGAGCTGCTCGCCGATCAGTCGATGTCGAACGAGGACCGCGTCCTGGCCGGCGCCGAATACGTGAAGGGCAACTGGGACCTGAAGGCCGAAT